>Ga0068713_1004749_pt1 | contig 10265 bp, 8 predicted proteins | sample MTBAKSrepl2MetaG_FD_62223 | JGI IMG/M metagenome (GOLD analysis project Ga0068713, IMG submission 62223) | Enrichment culture microbial communities om Arthur Kill intertidal strait, New Jersey, USA, that are MTBE-degrading - MTBE-AKS2 (Arthur... | ecosystem: Environmental > Aquatic > Marine >...
ACTGATTTAACCCGTCAACAGGACGGCTTTTAAATTAAGCCCGGTAAGCATACAGGAGAAGTGTCTCCTCTGCTTACCGGGCTTTTTTTTTGGTGATGGAGAAAGGAAATGAAAGACTTGGAAAAGAACGAGAAAGTTATTGAGAAAATTGAATCATTATTGACCCCCGAAGAGGCCGCTGCCTACCTGAAGGTAAAGGCGGAAACTTTGGCTTCCTGGCGACACTTCGGCAAACCAGAGTTGCCATACTTTCGCGTCGGTCGTCTGATTCGGTATCGGATGTCCGATATTATAAATTTTGTTGGATCTGGAAAGGTATCATGACCTTCAGTTCCTCAAATTACATTAGCCATCCGGGATCGTCGCCCGTACCGCTGTTGCTGAGTTTTCAGGCGGTTTGCTCGATCCTAAAATCATGGCTAACCTGGACAGCATCGGCGGAGGACTACTGAGGGGAATCCGTGGCAGAAAGGTTTTTTACCCTGTTGAAGCCCTCGTTAAGTGGGTGGAGAAGCGAGCGACCTTCCCGAAAGGGGAACGCTATGCAGCCCTGACAACCTCGAAAACCTGGCGGCACAGGCGGGCTACAGGCTTACCCGCGTTAAAATATAGGGCGGGTGACGGATTTTCGACGGATTTTCCTGTGGCAGGCAGACGGACAGCTGGTGGCGAACCGGCAATCATTCGATGAAACCGAATTGAGGGACTACCTGGGACAAGAAATGCAAAACCCCGGCGGCAACCGGGGCTTCACAGGAATAAAAATAGGTATATTAAATAAATACAACATCGGACGTTAAATGTCAATATTTTCGGCAGCGTATCAAATACCGGCTCGCGGTCATGAGCATAGATGCCCATGGCTGGTCCACAATAGCTTAACCCTTCTTCGGCATTGTCATGAGCAAAAAAGAACAGAAAACATGGATTACGCGGTCAATGGTTTATTCGGTGGCATTCAGGCGGTTGGGTTCTCCGAGTAAAGATTTGCTCCTGATGTTTCTCTTGAAACGTGATTTCAAGGAAGTCCGGGACCATAAGGGCAAAAGAAAGGGGGAATACGTCTGCACAAACAACGATAATTTAACGATGAGCTATAAGGAACTGGTTGCTAAGGGATGGCACAACCAATCCATAACGAGAGCAAAAGACCAGTTGTTTAGGCATGGATTCATCGAGCATGTTCACCGAGGCGGCGCATTTGACAAGGATATATCCATCTATAAGTTGTCCGACAAATGGAAGAAATGGAAGCCTGGAATGTCTTTTGACGATAGAAAGAAAGGCACCAGGAAGGGACGTTTCAACGGCTTTGGAAATTCAAAGTCAACACTACAAAATGTGACTCACCCACACACCACAGATTGTTGTGTGTGTGAATGATGAGAAGGTGCCTCACATATTGTGACTCAGGTAGAGAAGCAAAACATGAAATACTGCCAGAAAACGCAAAATCCCTTTTCAACCAAGTGCCTCACATCTTGTAGTGCCTACCATGGAATAGCCAATGGGGGAGAGAGAAAAAAGGTTCGACCGGATTTTGAATCAAAGACCATGGCCTGAACAAGTGGAACGCATACGACGTGAAAATCCATGTCCGGACTGCAGATGGCTGGGGCAATGTGATTGGCCTGGATAGCACATCCAGCAAGAAAGTTGCAGAAAGGTTGCGGCGGTTGCGGCCAGCGACCAAAAAAAGAGAGCCGAAGTCTTGGATACTGAGGCGGTGAAAAGCCGCCGATAGTGTTGCATGGGAACAGGATAAAAGGAAGAGGTTCTGAACTATGGCAAAAGACAGACTAACCCATAAACAGCGCCGATTTGTAGATGAATATTTATGTGACCTAAACGCCACTCAAGCTGCGACTCGTGCCGGTTATTCAAAAAGAACGGCCTATTCTCAAGGTCAAAGATTGTTGAAAAATGTTGAAGTCGACACAGCCATCCAAAAAGCTCAGTCTGAAAGAGCCGAGAGGATAAAGATTAATTCCGATTGGGTCCTGAAAAGATTGGTAGACGAAGCTGAAGCCAACCTGGCCGACCTGTACGACCCTAAAACAGGACATCTCAAGTCTGTTCATGAATGGCCGGAAATCTGGCGGCAAGGGCTGGTTTCCGGTCTCGATGTCATCACCAGCACCATCGACGACGAGATGACCAACACGATTACCAAGGTTCGCCTGTCCGACCGTATCAAGCGTATTGAGCTAATTGGCAAGCACATCAACATCCAGGCATTCCAAGAGCAGGTGAAAAATGAAGTGCCCGGGCTGTCTGATGTATTGCAAGCCTGCATGGGTTATTCCCGCGGCCTGCCAAGTGGAGAGAAACCCGACGATTAATCATTAAGAGCTATCGTCAAATTCTGCATCGCCGCGTCAACAAAGAGGGATGGACTGACTGCCTGACGTCACAGGTAAAAATAGTACGCAATCAATTAGTACGCACCAAAGTACGCACACATTCAACATCCCTTTATATTGCCAATGACTTTGGTAAGAGCCATAAACAACTACTTAGAAAGATTGATGAAATAGGACAGCCCAAAAATGGGCCGTCCTCAACAAAAATTCAGAATTTCTTCTCTGCCAACTTCATCGAGGGAACCTACCAGAACGAGCAGAATAAAAGCCAGCGCATGTACTATATCAAAAGGGATGGCTGCACCAAGCTGACCCTTGGTTTTACCGGCAAGAAGGCTGACAACTGGCAGATTGTCTACATTGAGACATTCAACAAGATGGAGAAGCAGATCCAACAGATCTCAGCCGGTGAATTTTATAACCAGCTACCGCAAACATTCTCTGACGCTCTCCGCGTATGCGCCGATGAACTGGACGGACAACGTAGAAAAACTGCTTATCACGAAGCGGGGCATGCCATTACTTACCTATACCTATTACCCAAGTACACTGTTGTCTCATAAAAATGTAAGAGAAATCGAATAAATAAAGGCTCGGAGAGCTTCTTGTGGTATAATGGATTTGCGCAAAACAACACCAACATTGTCTATGTCCTTACAGAGAGTAACCCAAGTTAATCGTCCTTTTACCTCTGGTTTCATAACATCATTTATTTAATCAAGAACTGAAATGATGTCTATGAATCACACACGTTATTATCCTAAAAACTGCTTGGTTTCGTGGTAAAAACGAGCTTGCTCTTCAGTCATTTCTACCATAACCCATTTTCCGTTTATTTCTGCGGCAACTATATTGTGGGCATAGATGCTGCCAGTTTCAGTTGAATCACCGAAGATTTTAGCTATTAAAGTATTCCCATCACACTCTTCTACAACAATGCCTTCCCATCCATTCCGAAGCCTTATACGTGTTCCTTTTGAGAGTTTGTCTGTTCGTACTCTATTATCTGTGGACTTGGAGAAAGGATTGCGACCAGCATAATGTTCAAATAATTCTTCTATTTCGTTCCTATAAGGTCGATACATTCCATGTATAGCAGAAGCCATACTATCCCAACCAAAACTGGGTTCAGATACGAGGAGAAGTCCTGTTGCGAAGAACAATTCTGGCCAGCCAAATATTTGTTCCTGAAATGTTGAGACATTGACCCATTTACCACAATCGAAGCCAAACAACTCCTCTCTACTTATATTTTCCAAGCTGTTCAACATGTAGGCAAGAATTGCCCATTTTACGTTACATTCGTATGCTGAAGGGCTGATTCTATCTTTATGGCTTGCCATTCTTTGCTCAATTGTCCGCTTGGCAAGCTCAGTATTATTCCAATCTTTGATATATTCACTAAACTTAATGGCATAATCATCACTGGTACAAACCTCTTTGCCCGTTAGGAAGTTTGCATAATCGGTTTCGCAGACGAAGGTATCGCTACTTTTTACTTTTTCTATCCATGATCTATTCCCAGCAGCCATTGCCCCAGAGCAAATGTAGAGGATTCCCCATCCCCCTAATTTTTCTGTATTGCTCTTTGGGTCAAGGATTGAAGTCAATCGATATATAGGTGCCAAGTCTTGTTTAGTAATTCCAAACATATTATTTCTCACTCAAATGATTCTGTAGCTCTGCATTTGGGGAAGTTAGAACATCCCCAGAACTTTTTGCCGACATTACTACCCCTCTTGGCTTCACGCAGCACCATCGTTCCACCACATTGAGGACAGAGCCTGTCAGCCTTGCTTGTTTCTATTACTGCAAGTTGAATCGGCCCGTCGTTCTGTACTATACCGATCAAAGTAAGGAGCTGATTCCCTTCGACCAAATCGATAGGTTTCCCTGCAGCAAAATTTCTGGCTTCCTGGGTAAAAATGCCAGAAGTGATCACAACCCCACAAGTTGCATGTTCGGCAGCCACAATACCAAACAACTCGCGCACAACTTTGACGCCCACTTTCATATTCCGCCATTGCTTGCACTGGATGAGAAAACTGTTCCCATCTTTCTTTAAGCGAAGATCCACGCCGCCATCCGGCCCGGTATCGTTATTTTCCAGCACTGTGTAGCCTTGCCGTCTGTAAGCCTCACCAACCAGATGTTCAAAATCACGCCAAGACAGGGCACGGATGGTTTCTATGTCCTTTTGCTTGTCTACCAACTTTTTCTTACGCTTCTCTTCGTACAAAGAGAATGGGGCAGGCAGCAGGAAAAAGATAGCAACAAACGGGGCAAATTTCGGGCCAATCGTCCCGATGCTCTTTACCAAGATGCTTTCGGTTTCAATAGAGGGGATGATGTATTTGAGGGATATGTAGGCAACTGTAGCAACAAGAACGGATACCCACCAGGGGAGACGGTAGAGGATATCGAGAATGGTGTCGTTGCGGCGAGACATATTTTTTAGTGAACCAATTCCATTAATTTACTGTAGCTTGTAACAACATCATACTTTACGTGCTCTGATTTCAGTTTCTTGTTGATTTCCTTAAAAAACTTGCGTGCGCATTCGATTTTCTTTTCCTCAAATGCCCGGAGTTGCATTGTGGACATAGAGCCTTTGGTTTCAGCCACGAAGTAGATATGCTTGACGGACCCCTCCTTGAATGAAATGGCCCAGTCGGGGTTGTAGTCTCCCACTGGTGTAGGGATAAAAAAACCTCGTGGAAGTTTAGCGTATACGACCACCTCGTTACTCGTATCCAGCTCTTTGACAAACTCTCTCTCAACCTTGGACTCGGTAATCACATAGTCGTAAATATGGTGTTTGAGTTTTTCACTGGCTTTGGTGAAATCCTGCTTGCTCTGTCCGGTGGTGAAGATATCGATATCGTGGGTCTCCGTAATTCCGTCATAGCTCAGTTTCTCGATAATTATCGTTGCCTTTTGCTCGTTGATCAGGCGTGATGTTTCGGAAATAAAGTGTTCTGGATTCTGTTTGAACTGCTTAAAAACAACTGGCTGGATGCCACTCAGGATTTCAGCGATGGTTTTGCGAGTGAGTTGGGTATTTTCAGCTATCTTCCCGAGAAGATCGTATGTGACCATTGAATGAACAGAGGCTTTATGTGATTCTGTTTCAGTACTCTCGAGTTTGAATCCTTCCCCCTTTTTCAGGTGCATGTCTGTAAGCTGATCATCTTGGATTCCGGAATGGATGGTATACTGAAGAGGTGTAACCTTCAGTTCCCTTTCGAGAGCAGCAATGCTGTTCTCGATTAGCTCTTTTGAATCGAACTCTACCCGGTAAACAGCTTTACGGTTTATCCTGTTCCAGAGTTCCTTAAACTCCTTTTTGTCAAAGTTGGCGTTCAGCGGGTTGGTTTTGGGTTTACGGTCATCACCGACATCCGGCAGCTGCGATTCGCTGAAGACACTTTCTATCAGCCGGAAAATCTGTTCGGCATGAGGAACAAGTTCAGGTGGTAATGTTGCCAGAGTGCCATCGTTTTTGGCTGTGTGATATGCCTCTGCAACCTGGTCGGCATCATCCGTATAATCATTTTTCAAGAGATATTTGTATATCTGTCTGGCCATAACAGGCGTTATTTCCAGAGTACCTGTTTCGGTTGTAATGACTTTTCCAGTGAAATAAGCTTCATCAGCTTTACGGGGCCGGGCAGACAGGGAATCACTAATCTCACGCTGCAGATTGGCAACAAAGTCCTTGTAGCTTTCACTGGCCACGACCGTCAAAATATTCACGTCGTGAACCGTAGCTGGATGGTCCATCCGGTCGCCGTGCTGGTTGACGGAAAGCCGCAAACCGCGCCCCACTTCCTGACGGCGGGATATTGTATTATCACTATGCTTGAGCATGCACATCACAAACACATTGGGATTGTCCCAGCCTTCCCGAAGTGCCGAGTGTGAAAAGATGAACCGGACAGGTTCTTCAAAGGACAACAACCGCTCCTTGTCTTTGAGTATCAGGTCATAGGCGTCAACGTCGTCTGACAACCCCGCTTCTTCACCACGGGTCTTAAAACTCGGATCAGTGAGCTTTTTCGTTTTCTTATCAATAGCGAAATACCCATTGTGGGTACGCCCAACCTTGATGCCATCAAGATATTTTTGATATTTTCCTCCATCCAGGGGCAGCTCGCTCATATATTCCGCTTTAAGTTGCCTGTATTCTTCTTCAAAGATGCGGGCATATATTCCCTGCTCATCTGCCTGGCTGTAATCCCTGTATTTGGCCACTTCGTCGATAAAAAAGAGGGATAACACCTTGATTCCTTCGTTTAAAAGGCGCTGTTCCTTTTCTAAATGTGCCTTAATCGCTTCACGAATCTGAATACGCCGCATAGCTTCTTCAGTGATATCTCCTGTGGCGTCACCCGCGCTCAGCACATGGCCATTGGTAAACTCAACTGTATCCTTGTTTGCGTCTATTTGAGCGATAACAAAACCGCGATACTGATCGAGATGATTCGACTCAACAAACAGGTCTCTGCCTTTTTCCAGTCGTTTTACGATCCGTTTTATAATGCCACCACCCTGGCGTACCTCTATTTCGATCCGGACTACTGGGGCTTTCTTGGAAATCTCTATGGATTCCAGATAGAGATAGGCGCTGGTGCCGGCCAAGCCTTTTACGGTAATGCCGCGAACAGCAATTTTCTTTACCAGCTTCTGGTTATATGCATCCAGGGCATCAAGCCGATGGATCTTGTTGTGGGTGGTGCGGTGGGTTGCAGAATAACGCAGAATCATCAGCGGTTTAAACTTTTTCAATGATTCCATTGTAGCAGCACCTTCCATTTTCTGAGGCTCGTCCAGAATGAGAATAGGACGATTGCTGCTTATAACATCAATGGGGCGACGGGACTGAAAATCATCCAATTTGTCATAGATCCGACGATTATCTGCCCCTCGGGAGGCAAAAGCCTGGATATTAATGACCATGACGTTAATGCCTGCGTCGGACGAAAAGCTCTCTAAATTAGTCAGAGAGCCAGGCTTGGAACTATAAATGAAAAACTTTGCTCTCTTATGATATTGCTCCTGAAAATGGTCTGCGGTAATCTTCAGTGATTTATACACACCTTCACGGATCGCGATACTGGGTACGATAACGATGAACTTGGTCCAACCAAACCGTTTGTTCATCTCGAAAATAGTCTTGATGTAGCAATAGGTCTTGCCCGTGCCGGTCTCCATCTCGACATCAAGATTTACTTTGCATCCGGCACTGATCACCAGCTTCTCGGACAATGGGAGGTTTTGCCGTCGTTGTACTGTATGAATATTTTCGATGAGCTGGACGTCGGTCAGTTGTATATCACTATTTTTGAATCCTTGTGCTTCATATAGTTCTTGTTGGTATCCGCCAGATTTTGCTTTCTTTGCTCGGCCTGGATCTATGCGGTACACAATCCCGGAAGTATTTGTTTGCCCTGCAAAGCAGTCAACAACAGACTCGACAGCACTGGTTTGGAAGAGCTGGACCTTGAACTTCAGTTTCATCCCTTGGCCCCCTTATATAGACTTCACTTCGGTGCCAGGAGACATCTGCTTGAAGATCTGCTCCACGTTTATTTTGACGGCATCTGAAACAAATCCGTTGTCTCGGAATACAACCCGCAGTGGCTCGAATTGAGCCAACTCTTTGACCAACTCCTCATTCACGCCCTTGTCGAAACACGCGACCAGCGCATTTTCATCAACAAAGAATATCGTCTTGTCCTTGATAGTTTCCTTGCGGATAGGCAGAGAGAGATCCACACCCCAGTCCAGCAGCACCTGGAAGAGAAGGTCTTCCGGGGTACGGTCCGGCTTGATGTTGTCGCAGAAAAGCTTTAGTTGACTCTGGTCGATAGCATCTGGAGTGTAATAAACATCGGCCAGATTCGACGAATCGACCTTCAGTACACGAAAGCCGATGTCTTTGTTCCAATCTTTGTGACAGTTGCCTTCAGCAATTTTCTTCCCAGCCCGGCGGATGCGTTCTTTGCTGATTTCAGAAATTGTTTTATAGCCAAGCTTAAATGCTTCTTTTTTTTCTTCAATCAATTCCGGTAATTGAACCATAATAAACCGTCGCTTACCATTATCCTCAGCATTTAATTGAAAAAGCGCGTCAGCAGTAGTGCCCGAACCTGCAAAAAAATCAAGCACAATGCTATTTGTTTCAGATCCAATGGAGAGTAATCTTTTGATGTATGAAGTACCTTTAGGAAAATCGTATATTTTATCGCCATTAAATAAAGTCTTTAACTCTGCTGTGCCACTACCATAATTGAGGACGTTTTTGGGAGCATTGAATCCAGACTGTTTGAACTTGAGAGTGTAACTTCCATTATTATTTTCTATGGCAACGACTTCCGACTTTCTCTCCAAAAATGTGTCTATTCCCCAGCGCCATCTATGGAGTTTTTTGTTTCTAAAACCAGGTCTGATTGGCACGTAGCCTTTTTTGATGAGATCAAAGTCATCAGAGTAAACGTCTTTGTATGAGTTGGAAGATATTTTTGATTTGTCATAGTCAATCCTGGGAATAAAGTCCCCGGTCTCGGGGTTGAAATAGACAGAATAGCCCATATCTGGTCGAGTTTCGAGTGGAGTTGGCGCATCATTAAGATTTCTTAGGCTATCTTCTACTGCATCCACACGTTTGATGGTTACTGTTTGTACATTCTTACAATAAACTAAGCAATTTTCAGTGTTATTTTGTATCGTTACGCCATCGCCAGATTGATTTGCTCCAGTAATCAGCACCATGTCAGAAATAAAGTTTTCAGAGCCAAACATTTCATTACATATTGAGCGTAAATTATGGGCTTCCACTTGGTCGATACTGATGAATATCAAACCTTCATCAGAAAGAAGATTCCTTGATAATTTTAGACGTGGATAAATCATCGAAAGCCAGTCCGAATGGAACCGACCATTGGCTTCCGTATTCGCAATCAGTCGATTACCTTCTTCATCCTTCTGGTTTGATCTTTTCAGGAACTCCTCTGCGTTCTCGGCAAAATCGTCTTCATAGATGAAATCATTACCCGTATTATACGGTGGATCGATGTAGATCATCTTGACCTTGCCGAGGTAGGTTTCCTGGAGCAGCTTCAAGGCTTCCAGATTATCGCCCTCAATAAACAGGTTCTTCGTAGTATCAAAATCCACACTCTCTTCCCGGCAGGGACGCAGGGTCTTGGCAATGGGCGCGTTGGCGGTGAGCAGCGCCCCGCGTTTTCCTGGCCAGTTGAGGTGGTAACGCTCCTGTGGCCCTTCCACGATGGATTCGGACAGCTCCTGCTTGAGCTGATCAAAATCCACCGCCAGCTTCAATCGGCCATTTTCGTCCTTGGCTTCGGTCACGCAACTGGGAAATAATTCCCTGATGCGGGCGATGTTCTCCTGGGTAAGATTAGGGGAGTGCATTTTCAATTTGTCCATATCTCAATCCTTATTTCAAAAAACGATATTCTATGCTCAAAGGTAATCTTTCCAAATTGGCCTATCTCTCCAATTAGCTGGAAATCCCATATTTCGTTCAGACACTTCTGGGTGTTTTGTAAAGAGTTTTCCCAACCTCTTTTTCCAACTATGCGTATTTATCTGGTCCAGCAGGTACGCAAGCATAACCAGGGTATTATACAACCTTTTACCATCGGAGGTGTTGAAGTTGGCAAAGAGGCCGGCGGGTTTCTTTTGTGGCAGTATCCAGGAAAAAGTATACTCCCGGTTCCACAATCTGGCATGATGGGCGCAAAGGTTACGAACTATGCTCAAATGGTGCAGAAATGAGGAAAGTATCCTTTCATCTATTCCATAAACGCGGGAGATAGCATTCTGGTCTCTGCTATGTCTCAAGTTGGCATACCACTTGGAAAGTTGTCCAAGGGT
>Ga0068713_1004758_pt1 | contig 10247 bp, 13 predicted proteins | sample MTBAKSrepl2MetaG_FD_62223 | JGI IMG/M metagenome (GOLD analysis project Ga0068713, IMG submission 62223) | Enrichment culture microbial communities om Arthur Kill intertidal strait, New Jersey, USA, that are MTBE-degrading - MTBE-AKS2 (Arthur... | ecosystem: Environmental > Aquatic > Marine >...
GATGTGGCTCTTATGCGGGCTTTACCTAATATGACGGTTATTGTTCCTGCAGATGGTCCTCAGACTGAGGCGGCGGTTAAATATGCCTATTACTATAAGGGCCCGGTTTATTTACGTTTATCCAGATACGAGATCGAAAATATATTTCCGGAAAACTGCAATGAAAGCCTGCTTGATGTGCAGGAAATAAAGGAAGGAAGAGAAGCTGCAATTATCTCCTGTGGTCCTGTTTTAGCTAATGTATTAAAAGCCGCAGAAAAACTTGATGAAAAAGGGGTCCCCACAGGAGTGGTAAATGTACCGGTTATTAAGCCTCTGAACAGGGATGCGATTATAAAGATAGCTCTTAAATACAAGGCCTTGTTTGTTGTGGAAGAACACAGTAAGTATGGAGGACTTTCAAGCGCCGTTGCGGAGGTTTTGGCTGAAATCAAAGAAAGTCCGAAAGCCTGGATGAAAAGCCTCGGATTAAAGGATCGTTTTGGAGAGTCCGGTACGGCAGAAGAGCTTTTAAAAGAGCATTGCCTTGATCCGGAGGGGATTGTTAAAGAGATAGGAATTGCATTAGAAGCTTAAAAATGTGCTTTTCAGGATATGTCCAGCAGCTATTAAACAGCAAGAAGGTTATGCCGTTTTCTATATTTCCCTTTCTGGGCGGGCGAAGTTTGTTATTATCCTGGGGTTGTCTCTTAAAAAGTCATCACCTTATCTGCCCATTCCACCATTTTCAGACAATCGATCATTGTAGAAATGGGACAGACATCTGACTCAGCCTGGTTTCTCGATTTAATACAGGTCCCGCAAGCAAGAACTGTGCCGTTGTTTTTATAAAATTCCTCAAGCTGTGCCTTTGCATTGTATTTTGGATGTTCAATATTTTCTATCTCCACCCCTGCACTCATCAGAAAGATTTGTACCTCATGGCCATTCTTTAAGGCAGTATTAGCAAACCTTACTCCATTCCAGGCTTTTTCCGGTTCATTTGTCTCGATCATAATTCCGATCTTCATCGACTCCTCCAAAGTAGTTTGTCTGTTTTTAGGTATTTTTCAAATTATATAATTAATAAGCTATATAAGGAAAGGATCTTCTCTGACTTTTTGCCATAATTGGGTTCATAATTTAGAAAATAATCTTTGACAATCTATATTATACATTGTATACTATACATAGAACAATATTATAGGAGACGATATAAAGATGATCTGTATTACCGGAGCCTGCGGAGGGCTCGGAAAGGCCTTTGCCCAGGAATGCGCAAGACGCGGCTGGAATCTTTTTTTAACGGACATAAATTCGGAGGGATTGATTTGTTTGGCCGATGGGTTAAGGCGCCTGTACGGAATTAGGGTGGAGCAGTTTTCCTGTGATCTTTCGGACAGCGAGAGTAGAGGTCTTCTTTTCGGGCATCTGATTAAAAATCAATTGCCCTTTTGGGGGCTTATAAATGTGGCAGGAATAGATTACGAAGGCCCCTTTCTGGAGAGGTCGCCCCAGCAGGTAACAGGAATCCTTCGGTTGAATCTGGAGGCGAATCTTGATGTTACCCTAAATCTTCTAAGGCTGCGGGCGAAAGACAGGTCTTTTATGGTAATAAATGTGGCAAGTCTTGCCGCCTTTTACCCAATGCCCCTTAAGGCGACCTATGCGGCCTCTAAGCGGTTTCTTCTAGATTTTTCCCTGGCCTTAAGGGAGGAACTTAAGGATTATGGGGTTACTGTTACAGCCCTATGCCCAGCTGGAATGCCCACCAATGAAAACTCTATTTCCGCTATAAATGCTCAAGGTTTTGCCGGAAGGATCACCACTAAAAATGTAGGACCTGTAGCGGCAGGAACCATAAAAAGGGCTCTAAAGGGTAGGGCGGTATATGTCCCGGGATTGTTCAACACCTGTATAAAAATTATTGGTCTTTTTGTGCCACCCCGGATAATAGCCTGGGCTATAAGGGAAAGATGGAGCAAGGCTCAGTGCCGGAACGGAAGGATCAGCAGACTTGAGCCCCCTGTTTTACAAAGCTAGGCAAGAGAGGTAGATATGGATCCTAGTACATTTAGGAGGCAGAAAACCGCCGTTATCACAGGGTTCACCTCCGGGATAGGTTTGGCCACGGCCAAGGAACTCGCCCTTTGCGGCGTAAGGATAATCGGGATCGGGCGATCTAGAGCCCGATGTATGGAAGCCCAGAAGGAGATCCTTGCTTCTGTAATAAGCGCCGGGAGAGATGTTGTCGGAAAAGAATCCGCCGGGTTTGAAGGCCCTGGGAAAAAGATCCCCCGGATTAACGCTGCTGCAGGAGACCCCGCTGGGATTACGCGCACTCACTTTGAAGCGACAGGGACGAGAACGCCCGCCGGTATTGAGGCTATCGTGAGTAAACCCTCCGGGATTGAACCCGGCGGGATAGAAACTGCCGAAATTGATATTGCCGGAATTAAAAATGCCGGGAGTAAAAGCGCCATGGCTGCAACCAAGGTGTACGAGCCCGTTGTGGGTGGACCCTTAGGGGACAAGGCCGCTGCCATCGAAGGAGCCGGGGTCGATTTTATAGTAGCGGATCTTTCCTCCACCAGGGAGGTGGCAAGGGCCGCGGAGGAGATAAGGGGTATTCTCTCGTGGGAGGGACGGGAGAGTCTCGATATTCTTGTGAACAACGCAGGGACCTTCTCAAGCTGGTATGCGGGAACACCGGATGGGTATGAGCTTCAATTCGCTGTAAACCATCTGGCACCCTTTCTGTTGACCAACAAACTGCTTGATCTCCTTAAGAAATCGGAGGATGGAAGGATAATAACTGTAAGTTCCGGCTCTCATTACAGGACTAGGATCAAATGGGATGATATTTTTCTTTCCCGCAGGTATAATGGCCTTAGGGCTTACAAGCAGTCAAAACTGGCCAATGTTCTTTTTACTGCGGAAGTGAACAGGAGAATAGGATCCTGCGGAAACCTGAGAGCCTTTGCCCTGGATCCGGGGTTAATCCGGACACAGATAGGATTTAAAGGCACAGACTCCCTGGCCCGGTGGATCTGGAAAAAGAGAAGCGATAAGGGAAAACTGCCGGAAACTGCCGCCCGTCTTGCCCTGTTTTTGGCCCTTGACGGGAAGCCCAGGGAATATCCCGATATATACTGGAAGGATTTTAAACCAAAACAACCAAGTAAGTATGCCTGCAGAGAAGAGGCTGCAAAAAGGCTCTGGGAGCTTTCGGAGAGGATGTGCGGACTTAAGGCATAGCGGGGGAGGTACCGGTGGATGCCCAATTAAAAAAAGGGCTTTTGGATGTGTGCGTTCTTTCTGTTCTAAGACGGGAGGATACCTACGGATACAAGATAACCCAGGAGATAACAGAATTACTGGATACTTCGGAATCGGCGCTGTATCCGGTCTTGAGAAGACTGGAGAGCCAGGGTCTTCTGGATACCTATTCAAGGGAGTATTCGGGAAGATTAAGGAAATACTACAGGATTACTGGGGCCGGAATTTCCCGGCTGAGGGAATCCATGCAGGAGCTTTCCGATCTTAAAAGGGTAATAGATTACATTATGGATGGAGATGCAGATGGATGAAAGGATTCTGGTTTTTTTGGAAGCCCTGAAAAGGGAGCTTAAGGGTCTTCCGGAAAAGGAGATACAGGATGCGGTGGGGTACTATTCCGAGTATCTGACCGACTCCCTGGAGGAAGGCAAGGATCTGGACCGACTCCTCGAAGAGCTTGGACCGGTAAAGCAGATCGCCCTGTCGGTAAAGGCGGAAACCAATTTTAATGAAACAGAGAAAAATCCCAGGCTTTCAACCTTTTCCCGGATATTTAAGAATTCCCTTAAAAGCATAAAGAATCCCTTTGCCTATCTGTTCATCCCCCCTTTTTTACTTATTGTATACACCGTCGCCCTCTGTTTTTACGGAATGGTATTTGCTTGTGGTCTTGCCGCGGTTCTCTCCTTTCTGGGGCTGGTTTACGAAGCCCTGAAAATTCCGTGTAAATTTGCCCTGGAGATAGCAGGCACCCTTGGAATGGCTCTCTTTGCTGCCGGTCTTATCGGGCTCTGTGCTTACGGTTTTTACAAACTTGCCGGTCTGTTCATCCGGTTTTCTTCAAGGTTGATCCGCCTTATCCGGAGAAAGAACTCCGGGATCTACAGGGTAAAGATAGAAGCCGAGGAAAAGGGAACTGTGGCAAAAAGAAAGTGGAGACTTAAATTATGCTATCTTTTTATTATTCTCGGTTTGGTACTTTTCAGTTTTTCCGGGTTACCTTTGCGGCTCTTCGGAATTTTTAACAGCCAACCACCGGAGAATATAATTGAACACACCCACCGCTACCCATCGGCTGGAATTTCGGAGATATCAATTTACACGGAACATTCCCGGGTAAGGTTGATTACTGGAGATACCACCTCGATTGTCTTTTCCTACGGGCAGTCGGAGTGGCTTGATTATGATCTCTCCCAAGAGGGCGGCGTAATAAAGTTCAGGGAAAGATCGAACGGAAGACTCCCTCTTTTCCCGCTGGTGTCTCTGCACGAAAGTCTTACAGAACTCGCTGTAACAATTCCGGAGGGGTTTACCGCGGAAAGGATCGACCTCCAGAGCAAGGGAGGGCATTTCAGTTTGCAGGGCACCGGAAAAAATCTCCACGCTGAAACCTTAAACGGGAATATAGATTTTCTAGGGCAAAACCTTCTTTCCAGTATAAACCTTCAGGCCCAAACAAAAAGAGGCTCTATACTTATAGATGATCTTCCTGTTGGCTCGGAATACCCAGGAGGTATAAGATACGAACGTAAAACCGGATCGGGAAATATCATTGATCTTATAACCACGGGAGGTATAATAAGAATATATTGATACAAAACTGGTTTCCATTGAACTGAGGTTTTTTATGAAGCATACGGTTTTACTGTTGGGTGATCCCCGGCTCCGGGAAGCATCGAGGGAGATTACCGATTTTAATGATCCCACGTTAAAGGGGGAGATTGAGCACCTTAAGGAAGCCCTGGATGATTTCCGAAGGGAGAAGGGTTTTGGCAGGGGAATAACTGCGGTTCAAATCGGTATAGTGAAAAGCTTTATCGCTTTGAACCTGGGGAAGGGAACCTATGTTATCATCAATCCCAGGATAACAGAGAGGAGTAAAGAAACCTTTACCCTGTGGGATGACTGCATGTCCTTCCCGGATCTTATGGTGCGGGTAGAAAGACATAAGTCTATAGATGTAATTTACCAGGATGAAGCAGGATTTGTCCAAGAGTGGAAAGATCTTCCCCTGGCGGAGGCGGAACTTCTGCAGCACGAGATCGATCATCTTTCAGGAATCCTTGCCATGGACAGGGCAATAAGTAAAAGAGACATAATCTACAGATCTGAATACAACAAGCACAAGAAGTTCTATGATTCTCTAACCGATTATGCAATTGAGGCAACCTTATAGGGCCTATAAAATATTTTTACTATAGGGGGAAGCTATGAACAGAATAAATATAATCTGTCTCGGAGTCAGAGATATGAAAAGATCTTTAAGGTTTTACCGGGATGAATTGGGTTTTGAAACCGAGGAAAAGGGGGATAATCCGGAAATTGTTTTTTTCAATACCCCGGGGACAAAATTTGAACTCTATCCTTTGGAGCTTCTTGCCAAGGATATCTGCGAAACAGACCCGCCGGAAATCAACCCCGGATTTAGCGGGATAACCTTGGCTTATAATGCCGAAACCCGGGAAGAGGTGGACAGTCTGATGCTTAAGGCGGAGAAAGCCCAGGCTGTTATAGTCAAGAAACCTCAGCCTGTTTTCTGGGGGGGATATTCCGGGTATTTTAAGGATCCTGATGGGTATTACTGGGAGGTAGCCTGGGGGCCAAGGTTTAAATTCGATTCCCAGGGAATGCTGATATTCGATTGAGTCTTATTTCCCGGCAAATCCTTTCCTGATAAGCTATTTATAAAAACCATGGAGGTGTGGGTCTTTGGATAGATCGGATAAAAAATATACTGTTGAAAAAATTAAAAAGAACATTTTTCAAATAAGACTGGAGGTAATTCCCGGGTGCCCCACAAACTGTTTTATTATCCTGGGGATAAAAAGGGATTACGTTGTTGATACAGGGTTCGGAACAGAGACAGCAGAGATAATTAAACAATTTCTGCCGAAAGATAAACCCCTTTTGGTAATAAATACACACCACCATTGGGATCATATTTGGGGGAACTGTGCTTTTGAAGATACCGATATAATCGGGCACACTGGAATTGTTAAAAGAATAGAAGAGAAATGGGATATTGCCCTGGAAAGAAATAGAAGATTTGTATGCGGAAAAACGGAGAAGAGAATTCCCAATATTCTTTTTGATTCCAGTGTGGATTTTTATGATGACGGGATTTTTCTGTTCCACTCTCCGGGGCATACAGAGGAGGGTATCAGTATCTTTCTAAAAGAGGAGCGGGTTCTGATTGCAGGGGATAATATAGGAGACAATGAGGAAGAGATAATCCCAAGCCTGGAATCGGGAGAGGAAAAGTACAGAGAGGTTCTGGAAAGATATATTTCCCTTGAACCGGATACTGTTTTATCCGGTCATAATAACCCGGTGGGGATGGGCTTCTTATTAAAGATCCGGGAGGAATTAGATGGAAAAAAGAAGGGGGATTTCTAGAGAAGAAACGATCCGTTGGCTTTTAGAAAGGGAGAATCCTTCTGTCCGTTATTTTACCTTGGTGGATCTTTTAGGAAAACAGGAAAAGGATGAGGAGGTTCTATTAACAAAAAGAGAGATCATGGCTTTCGGTCCTGTTCCTGCAATACTGGCAAAGCAGACGGTGGAGGGCTTCTGGGGTGAAAGGGAGAGGTTTTATCTGGATAAGTACCGGGGAACCGTCTGGCAGCTCATCCTTCTTGCCGAACTTGGAGCCGATGGAGAGGATCCCAGGATAAGGAAGGCTTGTGAGTTTATTCTGGAAAACAGTCAGGACAGGGAAAGCCATGGATTTGCCGTAAATAGGAGCGGCAAGACCAGCTGTGGAAGGCACAGCGAGGTAATCCCCTGTCTTACGGGGAATATGCTCTGGAGTCTTATCCGGTTAGGATATCTGGAAGATCCCAGGGTCCAGGCGGGAATAGAATGGATCTGCAAATACCAGAGATGTGATGATGGAGAATCAGAACCGCCCCAGGGCTGGCCTTATGACCGTTTTGAGGTCTGCTTTGGAAAACATTCCTGCCATATGGGGGTTATAAAATCCCTTAAAGCCCTCTCTGCAATCCCGGCAGACAGGAGAAAGGAAAAGGTAAATAGGAAAATTGAATCCCTTGCGGAATACTTTCTGGCGCACAGGATCTATAAAAGGAGCCATGATCCCGAGAAAATATCAAAACCGGGGTGGCTTAAACTGGGTTTCCCCCTGATGTATCAGACCGACCTCTTGGAGATACTTTCAATATTAACCAGGCTCGGCTGTAATGATTCAAGGATGGCCGAGGCGCTTACTGTAATTGAAAATAAAAAGACCGAGAATAACCGGTGGATTCTGGAAAACAGCTTTAATGGGAAAATGCTTGTGAATATTGAAAAAAAGGGCGGTGAATCCAAGTGGATAACCTTAAGAGCTTTACAAGTTTTATGTGGGCAGCAGAGGTTCCCCGCGGGTGATCCTGCAGATAACTAGCTAATAGTAAAAGAGAAGAGGATGATTAAGGAGTTTAAAAAATTCATTACCCGGGGGAATGTTCTGGACCTGGCTGTGGCGGTGATAATCGGTGGCGCTTTTGGGAAAATTGTATCCTCCCTGGTGACAGACATACTTATGCCTCCCCTGGGGCTCCTGCTGGGGAGCGTGGATTTTAGCAATCTTTATATCAATCTATCCGGAACAGAATACTCAAGCCTGGCAGAGGCAAAAGCGGCAGGTGCAGCTACAATAAATTATGGTTTATTTTTCAATAATGTAATTGATTTTCTTATTGTCGGTTTTGCGGTGTTCTTAATCGTACGAAGCGTTAACAGGGTTTCGGAGATCAAAAGGACCAAAGAGATCGAAAAACCGAAACCTGCAGAAAAGGAGTGCCCTTTCTGCCTATCGAAAATTCCTGCAAAAGCGAAGAGATGCGCTTACTGCACATCCCTGCTGGAGGATAGTTAGGTGTTTATTATGTAGATTAATCCCGCTATAAGATCGATGCTGTTAATTAAAATATGAACAAGGATTCCCACCAGGAGGTTGGTCCTTCGGACAATATAAGCCAGGGGGAGCATTCCCAGGGTGCGGGTAACGATCATCCAGGGGGTGAAGATATGATACAAGGCAAAGAGGAAGCTGTGAAGAACCAGGGAAAACTTCCCTGCATAGTTCATCCTTGGCAGAAGATAACCCCGGAAATATAACTCCTCCACCAGGGGGCCTAATACTACGCCAAAGACCCCTACAAGGAGGTAGGTCCGGATAAGCACAGGTTTGGAGAATCCGCCTTGAAGACCTGAATCCATCGCGGGAATCCAGGAAAATAAGGAATCCATAAGAAACCGGTCCAGGGGTTTCAGCAGGGTAAATATAAGGCCAATCACCACAAACAAGGAGGGCACCAGAACAAAGTATTGCCAAAGGGGAATCCGTTTTCCATAGACAATAATGTTCCGGAGGGAAACCCCCCTTTTTTTCCTGTTGCCCAAGTAAAGAAGATATCCCAATTCAAAGGGGATCAGAACAATTACAATAGAAAGCATCAATGCTGAAATTGAGGGATATCCATTCCTGGTGATAGGGGTAAGGAGAAGAAAGTAACATAATCCGATTAATACTCCCGGCAGTAAATGCAGGATCAAAGATTTAAGAGGGGAAGAATGTTCAATTTGTGTCTGATAGTTGTCGGTCATAGGATGCTCCTAATATAATAGTATTATATTGTCTGGCAGGGAGAGGTCAATAAACTCATTCTAAAAGGAAGCCGGTAGATATATCCAATATAAAAAAAAGGAGGCACCGGTTCTTGGAAAACAGGGATAACAGTTCTTTGTTCAATTCCATAGCCACGGTTTATGGATTGTTTTATAAAAAACAGAAAAGGAAGTTTGCCAAGGTTATGGATGATCTCCGGGAAGAACTGGATATAGCCTCTTTCAATACTATTCTGGATGTCGGCTGCGGCACCGGTGCCTTATGTTCTGTATTGAATGAAAAGGGAATGAAGGTTACGGGTATCGATCCTGCGGAGAAGATGCTGGAAATTGCCAGGAAAAAACCGGAAAACGGATCAATCTCCTTTATCCGGGCAAGTGTTCTTGAAAAACTGCCCTTCCTGGATAAAAGTTTTGATATTGTCATTGCTTCCCATGTTGTCCACGGGTTAAAGGCAGAGGAAAGAAAAAGGATGTATGCACAGATGAGCCATATTGCAAAGCATCGTGTGGTAATATACGACTACAACAAGAGGAGATCTCTGTTAATAAATATCATCGAAGGTCTTGAAAGGGGCGACTACTTTCATTTTATTAGAAATGCGGAACTGGAGATGAAAAACTGTATGGAGGAAATGAAGTCCTGTTTTTCCGAGGTAAAAGTGATTAATGCGGATGTCCAGGCAGCATGGTATATCTGTAAACCGGTGGTTTAATACAGATACTAAAGACCTAGACTCTTTGCTTTGATTATTAAATGTTCACTGACCAAGCTTGCAAGATTTTCAGGAAGTTCTTGTAGTCTTTCCTCCTGCCATTCTTTTTCCCTGCTATAATCCATGCCTGCCAGTTTCAAGGCCTTCTGTATATACAGCGCCGCTCCCAGGGAGTGGTCCGACATATGGGCAGTGGCAACTGTATGCCCCGCGGCACGCAGAAAGGCCTGGGCTGAAGGGTTGTTGATGGTTCCAGCAAGGGCGTGGATCCTTCTTGCTATTTTGATTGCTTCCCCTGTAGAGGTTTTCCCCGCCTGCCAGTTTTCTGCAGTAATTAGAGCTTCTTGCAAGGTGCGGGCGACCTCACTGCCGCAAAGGGGCAGGGCATGTTCCAGACAGACTCTTGCCCAGGCCATCAGCTTTCTATGCTCCTCCAGGGTTAAAGTACCGCCCCGGTGGATCGCCACAAATCTTTTATCCCGCATATTGTTTTACAGAGGTTTCTGCGCCCTTTCCAGCGCCGCCTGGACATGAAGCAGGGTGGTGTCAAAGAGAGGCACCCGGGAATCCTCTTCTTTTACTAACAAGGGAATTTCTGTACAGCCCAAAATGATCCCCTCTGCACCTCGGAAAACCAGGTCT
>Ga0068713_1004759_pt1 | contig 10243 bp, 10 predicted proteins | sample MTBAKSrepl2MetaG_FD_62223 | JGI IMG/M metagenome (GOLD analysis project Ga0068713, IMG submission 62223) | Enrichment culture microbial communities om Arthur Kill intertidal strait, New Jersey, USA, that are MTBE-degrading - MTBE-AKS2 (Arthur... | ecosystem: Environmental > Aquatic > Marine >...
AAAGAGGCGGTGAAAGAGGCCCTGCGGTATGTGGGAAGCGCTAACATACGACTGTCAAAGAGCGGAATTTCCTTTCGGCATGAGCAGATGGGCGTCACTTTGGACGGAATTGCCAAAGGTTATATTGTGGACCGGACCATGGACGTTCTTCGTTCCGCCGGCATCAAGCATGCTCTAATCAATGCAGGAGGAGACATTTGTGTTACCGGGCCAAAGGGAGACGGCAGTCCCTGGACCATTGGCGTTCAGGACCCGGTGCATACTGACAAATGCCTTCAGACAATTGAAATGACGCGGGGGGCCGTCGCCACCTCCGGGAACTACGAAGTCTACTTCGACCGCGAAAAGCTCTATCATCATATTATCTCGCCGAAAGCCGGCATGCCGGTATCCGGGCCGGTAAGCGTTTCGGTCATGGCTCAAAATACTATGACGGCAGACGCTCTATCGACCAGTGTGTTTGCCATGGGAGTAGGGCAGGGGACAAGATTTTTGAAGTCGATGGACGGAGTTGGCGGCTTGATTGTGGCCGCAGATCAAAGGCAAATGAGGGTAAACTGGCCGACGAAAGTCTAGATAGCCGCAGCCGATAAGTTCTCACCTCGTAAATACAAAACGCCCGTCCGCTGAGGGACGGGCGCTTTCTTGCGGGGCGCAACGACCTGCTATTCCTGGTGCGTATCTTCTGGTTCCCACGCTCCTGCGTGGGAACCCACAGAGCCTAAACGAACAGGTCTTTTGCGGTCAATTCAAGTCCGATGGTATCTATCGAAAAGGCTTCATCCCCCTCGTAGGTTTCGACAAAGTCCGTCTTCCCCCCGGCGAAGACATATTTTTCCATGAGCTCGTTATCGGGATCTACCAGGAAATATTCCAAAACCCCAAACCTGCGATAGAGCTTCATCTTCTTGCTGCGGTCCTTCTTGGCCGTAGCTGCAGACAAAACCTCGAAAACCACATCCGGTGCACCGAAGAGCCCTTCTTTATGAACTTTGGATTGGTCGCATACAATGAACACATCTGGTTGGACTACGTCCCCTTCAGCCAGGATAACATCCGCGGGCGCGATATATACTCGGCAGTGATGTTCTTGAGTATCCAGATGGCCACCCAAAACACGGCCCAATTTGAGGACAATCTCCTGATGCCTCATGGAAGGGGCAGGAGTCATATCGTGGACCTCTCCGTCAATGATCTCACAGCGAAAACCATCCGGAAAGCCCTTGTAATCTTCATAGGTGTATGAGGCCTGGTTCGCTAAAGGATGGGTAGCCATCTTTTATCCTCATGGGTCGGCATCTTGAAGCCAGGCAATTTCAGATCTGGCAATGCCTCCGGACGCAGGTCCGCCCAGCGGGATTGTTTCCCGGAGAAGCCTGTTTTGGTGGCTGCTACGTCAAAGGCTAAACGGCTTGCTTTTCTTCACCTTCTCTTTTTTCGTCTCCGCGCGGCGGAAACCCTTGCATCTGGTAACCATGCTGCTCGTTCATGATATTTGCCACCATCTTGTAGAGGGTCTTGAGGGGGATGTCGGCGGGGCAGGCTTCTTCGCACAATCCGCAGTAGGTGCAATACCCGACCATGTGAATGGCACGGGTGAGTAGAAAATCAGGATTGGCGGGCGGCGGTCCGATATTTGACTTGGGAAGGAAAATCTCTTCTTCCAGTGTGCATTCTTTACAGAAGCACATCGGACAGATATTACGACAGCCGTAGCACTTCATGCAGCGTTCGGAAATTTCCTTTAGAAACTCCATATCGCGGATTAGATTGCGCGGTGTTGCGGTGATGACCTTGCGGCTTTCAGCCTCGCTCGGCTTGGAACCGGCGACGAGATGATCGGGATAGGGTTTCAGGCATCCATGCTCCTCTGCCAGCTCTTCGGGGCACGGAATACCCACCAGTATAATCCGTCGATCACTCAACTGGCTGGATTGAACCAGTTTTACGTATTGCCGTTCCTCACAGCCTCGCACGAGCACTGCATAAGTGTCCGTCGGGTTTTGTGCAAACAGCCAGGTGAGGATTTTGATGACGGGATAGCGCGCGTCTCCGGGTTTTTCAACCTCGCCCAGAGAAAGCTGTTGCAGTTCGCCGGCATCAGTGAACAGATAAGGCTCCACCTGCTCTCCCTGCTGCCGCATCGCCAGGAAGCCAGTGATTTTGCCCTCATCCAACAACTTTGCGACGTACTCGATAATTTGATCTTTCATTTATTACCCTTGTCGATATAATGGATATGTTTAAAAGGATTCACCCATCATGTGCTTATGGAGCTTCTACTATGATCACCGAAGAGGGCGTTGTCCAACAAATTGCAGCCACCAGGGCTTTTATCATCATCAATCGAAGTTCAGCTTGCGCCGGCTGCCATTCTAAATCGGCCTGTCTCCCTTCAGATACCAAGGAGATGATCGTTGAAGCAATAAACGACATCAATGCCCAAGTTGGAGACCGCGTTCAGGTCAGCGTACCCACGAGCTCCTTGCTGAAAGCCACTTTTCTGGTCTACTTCGTACCGGTGCTCGCACTCGTCGCCGGTGCAATCACCGGCAGTAATGTTGCACCATCGCTCCAGATAGATCCTACTCTGGCCTCTATCGTATGCGGCTTCCTCGCTATGGCTGCCGTCTTTGGCGCCGTAAAGTGGTTCGATCGCGGCGCCAACTCCAACGTGAAATACTGGCCGAGAGTTACGCGGATTCTGCCTCCGCTGGAGCTTCTGTCCTGCGATAACAGATAAGCCCGCACCTGAGGCACCGCTTAGACTCCTGTAGGGCCTGCTCTTCAGTGAAGGCAAGCTCAAGTTCCGCAGAAGGATCGGCTAAGCGCTCCTCGGCTGAAATTTCCGGTACCTTTTGACGCGCAGTCTTGGCGATCGGCTCCAACTCTTCAACACTGATAACATACGTATGCCTGCGAATCATGTTGGGTGGTGCCTCAACTGCCTCACCCAGCAAAGCTTTGTTGACCGAAATCGCTCCTCTTCGGCCGGAGCCTATAGCTTCCACCACGGCCTTGTAATCGCTGGTGACTTCACCCGGACGGAAAATCCCGATGTCTTCCTGCGCAAACGGGCCGGCGTAGGGAGCAACGGTTTCCCATAAGTTCAGCTGCTGTTCCAGAGATTGCTCACCTTCTTCTTGCTGCACCTTGCGCGGGATGTAGACGAGCTCCGGAAAGCGACCGGCGCCGACGAGCAGGCTATCGACATTGACGATCTGCAGCGAGCCTTCTTTGATCCTAACGATATCATTTTCCGGGCCAACTGTCTCCAACGTGCCAATTTCTGTAGCTTTAAGGTTTGGCCCCTCTCCAATCATCTTGATCAGCGCAGTGCGGAAATGAAATTTAATGCCTTCCTGTTCTGCGGCCCGCAATTCCTCTTCAGAAAAAGGCGCTTCCGACCGGGCGCCGCGGAAAAGAATGTGTACTTGCTTCGCACCGGATTGCATCGTTAGCTTGGCCGCATCGATGGAGGTGTTTCCACCGCCGAGAATCATCACGTTTTCGCCGACGACCGGTTTCCCTCCGTACATCCAATTGAGGGTGAAATGCGCCAGCAACTGCACTCCGGGAAGAACTTCCAGCGGTTCGGCACGCTGGCCGCTGGCAAGCTGGGCATCCCAACCGCCGGTGGCCACGAACACGGCGGAAAATCCCTCATTCAGCAGGGCGTCGATGGTGAAGTCTTTGCCAAGCTTCTGGTTGGCGATCGCTTTAACGCCTGTTTCAAGAATTCCTTCAATTTCCCAGTCAAGCACATCCTTGGGCAAGCGAGAATCCGGGATGACAGTGCGCAACAAGCCACCCAACTGGGGCATCGCTTCATAAACAGTGGGTTCATAGCCTAACCGAGCCAGGAAGTTGGCTGCCGTGAGTCCTTCAGCCCCACCCCCTACAACCGCCACTTTCATCTCATTCGCAGGTGCCTTGGCCAATTCGATCCTCTGGCCGCTGTTCATTTCGTAATCGGCGACGAACCGTTTGAGTGGATTGATGGCCACGGGCTCATCCTCCAGACCTCGGCGACACTGAAACTCGCAAGGATGCAGGCAAATCCTGCCGCACACCAACGGCAGCGGATTCTTTTCCTTTATGACCTTAACGGCTTCAAGAAAATTTCCCTGTGATATTTGGTAGATGTAGGCAGGGATATCAATTCCGGCAGGGCAGGTTCGCTGGCATGGCGCCGTGCACTGCTCAGTGGTATACTCTTCTTGCATGCGCAGAGAGTTGGAGGTGAGGGTGATGATGTGCTTCGGGCAAACCCGCTCGCAGGTTCCGCATCCCGTGCACAGACGGGTGTTGACAATCGGCAGACCGTCGGAGCCCATGGAAAGGGCCCCGAAAGGACAAGCTTTGACGCAGGTCCCCAACCCCAGACAGCCCACCGGACATACCTTGGCGCCGCCACCGAGCAGCATGGCAGCACGGCAGTCATTCAAGCCGTCGTAGTTGTATTTCAGATCCGCTATTTCAACTCCATAATAACAGCCGGGTCGGGCGAACTCGGGCTCTCTTTCCTTAACTTCAACGCCCATGATGGCAGCCACCTTGACGTGAACATCGGCACCTCCACCCACACAGATGTTGGGGGGAGCCTTGCCGGTGGCAATGGCCGCAGCCGCTCCGCTGCATCCGGGGAAGCCGCAGCCCCCGCAATTGGCTCCGGGTAGAGCTTCCTCAACAGCGATGATGAGCGGGTCGACATATACATAAAAAACCTTGGAGGCGACCGCGAGCCCAATCCCGGATAACAGTCCAATCCCTCCAATCGCCAGAATAGCCGGAAGCATAGCATTTCTCCTTAAGATTTAAAATTTCTCCGGGGCATCCTCGCATCGCCCCCCGGTCTTCCCACTTGTACAATCGGTATAAATTGAAACAATTAGAAACAAAAGGAGACTGAAAGTCAATGAACCATCCCAACGAATCCCAGGAAGCCTAACGCGATCAATCCTGCTGTTATCAGCCCGAGTGAAGTCCCTTTAAAATGCACGGGAATAGCAGCCACGGCGAACCGTTCACGTACACCGGTCAGCAGGACGAGCGCCAGACCATATCCAACAGCGGAAGCGAAAGAAAAAATAAGCATGTTGACAAAATTATATTCGCTTTGGATGACCAGAACGGCAACCCCGAGTACCGCGCAATTGGTGGTGATCAAAGGAAGAAAAATACCGAGGGAGCGATAGAGTGCGGGTACCGATTTCTGCAAAAACATCTCGACCAATTGCACAAGTGCTGCAATTATCAATATGAACGCAATGGTCTGCAGATACTCGAGACCCAACGGATTGAGTACAAAATACTGCACCACCCAAGTGATGGCGCTGGCCATTACTACAACAAACACCACCGCCATCGCCATTCCGGTGGCGGTATCCATACGGTTGGATACGCCCAGAAAGGGGCAATTGCCGAGATAGCGGACCAAAAGGATGTTGTTGACAAAAACCGCACTTACGATCAGCAATAGATAATCTGACATATCTCCCTCTTGTCCGGTTTATGAAGAAATTCCTTTATTTCCTTGCACTGATCCAGTTCATCGCGCCCAAGATGAGCCCCAAGCAAACAAAGGCGCCGGGCGCTTTAAGCAAGATCGAAAAGGGCTGGAATGATGCCCCGGCGATCGCATGGCCGAAAAGCGTGCCGTTGCCGAATATTTCCCGGATACCGCCAAGAAATGTGAGCGAAAGCGTGAAGCCGATGCCCATGCCCAAACCGTCGGCGATGGAAGGTATCACCGTGTTCTTGGAGGCGAAGGCCTCTGCACGCCCCAGAATAATACAATTGACCACGATCAGCGGGATGAAGATCCCCAATACCTTGTAAAGGGGGTAGAAATAGGCCTGCATGGTTAATTCCACAATGACCACAAAAGATGCAATAACCACGATAAAAGCCGCAATGCGCACCTTGCCGGGTATGACTTTGCGCAGCAGCGAGACGAGCACGTTCGAGCAGACCAGCACGAACGTTGTGGCCAAGCCCATCCCCAGTCCGTTCTCAGCGGCGGTCGTGACCGCCAGCGTCGGACACAGACCTAATACCAGCCGAAACGGGGGAACCTCTTTCCAAAGACCCTTGGTGAACTCTTTTGCCACACTCATCGTGCTAAAAGACCTCCTTTTTCACCTGGGGGAAAACTTCCAATGCACTCCTTACCGCGTTGACCACGCCTTTACTGGAGAGAGTGGCGCCGCTGACCGCATTGATCTTGCCGCCCTGAGCGGTAACATTGAGTTGCCCAGACATTTCAAGGCCCGCGAATTGCTCCGAAAACGCCGGTTCAACAACTCTGGCGCCCAAGCCCGGTGTTTCCGTGTGAGTCATGACACTTACTCCGGTCAGCTTTCCTTCCGGGTCGATCCCCACCATCACGTCAATGGGGCCGTGGTAACCGTTCGCTGCAGAACCGTATGCTATAGCCACCACTTTGCCATTTTCTTTGGCGGGGAAAATCGTTTTCTTGACGGGCTCGCCTTTCTCGTTTTTTCCCATGGTGAGCTCGATGCGATCCTTGATGGGATCGTTGCTGTACGAAGGGAGAACAGCCTTGATGGAAGGCTCCTGGACGTACTTGAGCAGTTGGTATTCCCGCGGAGCCTGGGTCGCCTCATTGACATAGGACAGCACAAAGCCGGAGGCGGCACAAATAACCGTCAACACAACCACCATTCTGACTAGTTCACGCAACTTCTTTTACCCTCCCTACGACTCTTGGACGAATCCGATCCAATAGCGGAGTTAACGTATTCATCAAAAGAATGGCAAAGGGGACTCCTTGTACGAAAGTACCCCAGCTTCTGAAGATCATGGTCAGTACGCCGCAGCCGATGCCATAAAGGATCATGGCTTGAACCGTAACCGGTGAGCTGCCTTTTTCAGGGGCCAGGAAAAACGCTCCGAGGACAATCCATCCGATCAGTACATGAAGTGTGGGATTTGCGTAGGCCTCGGGATCGATTTGCCAGAAAATGAAACCGAAAATCCAGGCTGCCACAATAAAGCAGACAGGGATGTACCAATCGATGATGCGTCGAACTACGAGGTAGACACCACCGATTAGAGCTGCCAGGATCGAAGTGGTGCCGATCGTGCCCGGAACATTCCCGTAGATGAGATCCGTCCAGGGCAAATCGGCGACAGCCGCGATTCCATCCAATTTCAAAACATCCAGAGGCGGATACTCCAGGTAGCCTCCAGCCTCCAGCCACCAGCGTGGCTCAGGCATTAGAAATGACTCCAGGGCCGCTTGGTAAGAGACAAAGATGAACGCCCACCCGACCAGGGCGGCATTGAATGGATGTTGACCAAGGCCTCCATAGAATTGCTTACCGACCAGAATAGCGACCACCGCTCCAAGGGCGGCCATCCACCATGGAACATCCGGTGACAGAACGAGTGCGAGCAATATTCCGGTCAGAGCCGCACTGCCATCGGCTATTGTGACGGGGCGCCCGGTGGCCTTCTGCCATACTCCCTCCGTAATCACGGCGATTACAACGCAGACGATGACGATTTGCAGGGCGGCCCAACCGAAGAAAAACCATCCGGCGAAGATCAGGGGAAGAGTGGCAATGATTGTCTCGAACATGATCTGTCGGGTGGAGTAGCCCGCATGAACATGCGGGGACATGGAAACATATAGATCAGGGCGTTTCATGATGCCTCCCTCATGGCTAGCAACTCTTTTTTGCCGAAGCGCAGCAACTGGACCATGGGACGCTTTGCCGGGCAGACGTAGGCGCAAATACCGCATTCAATGCAATGGAACAGGAAGTTTCTCTCTGCATCGTCAAATTTGCCGTATTCACAATATTTTCCAAGCTCGTTGGGAAGCAGCTGCATGGGGCAATGACGCACACAATAGCCACAGTTGAAGCAGGGCTCATCGGCAGAGCGATGCAATTCATCAGCGGTTTGAAAGGTAACTGCATCAATTTCCTGGCTGATTGGTATTGCAGAACTGAATTGGGCGTGCCCCAGGAACAGCCCGCCAATGATCACCTTGGCAGGTTTGGCCGGCAGTCCGGAGAGATTGCCAACCAAGTCCTCCAGCAGCATGCCAATTGGAACCCGAACAAGCTGCCTTACTCCCGCCGAAGGAGCATCGACCTGAACGATGGATTCGGTAGGCGGCTTTCCGGTGCGCACCAAAGCTAGAATATTGAGAGCGGCACTCACATCCAGTACCGCGGCACCAACCATGCGGGTGTCATTTGCCGGCTGCGGCACCTCTTTCTTCGTTACAAACTGAGTGATGAGGGGCTCCAACGCAAGGGGGTATCTGTTAGGGCACCTGATCAGCTCAACCCCGAGAGCGGAGAGTTTTTGCTGGAAATCGCCGGACAAGCTTTGCACATCCGTCACCGCCAGTACAGACCTGGTCGCAGAAGAGAGCTTCTGCAGCAGTGGAATGCTTTCCAGCAGGTCATTTTCCTGCTGCACCAGGGTCGCGCTGCGGATGTAGACGCCGGGCTGCCGGTCCATGCCGTTTATGATCAATGTCTCTATTGGTTGAGTTAGCGGGCCTGCGGGCGAGGGCAGAACACCTGCTATGAGATCCGGTGAGGACATCCGCAAAGCCAGGGGCCAGGGGCGGGGATCAACCTCTCTGATTCCGGCGGCCAGAACTTGCCGGAAAACTTCGTGAGGATCTTCAAGGTTTATTGCATTTGTGCCTGGCGGCGACTGTTGCTCGCTGGTTTCGATGATGATGGAAAGGACGTCTTTGCCCAGCTGACCGGGCCACGTCTTGATTTCCTTAACGGTTCCAGAAACCGAAGCATACACGGGGGGCACCAAAACCTCATCGCCCTTGGCGATGCACTGTCCGGCATCAACCTGCTCACCTTGACGCACCAAAACAGACGCCTCTCCCCACGGCGAAACGAGGGGAAACACGACTTGTTTCGGTAATGGTGCGATAATGGGAGCGGCGGCTGAAGCTTGGTTAGCGGCGGAAGGTTGTTTAATATTCAAGAGTTTCATACTGTACCTGATCGTCAAAGAGGGTTTACGTACGAATAGAGACTGCCAGGTGTTTAGATGCTCACATGAAAACACGACCTCCATGGTGTGATCGAAAACGCACCAGAAAAAGCCCCGATTAATGTGAAAATGAGTACAAAACACGCAAAAAAAATAAGCCAAGCCTGCCAACAGGGGCGAAATCGCTATAACATCAATGTTGAATCGGAGCACTTCACAACAGCTTGAGCTGGAAAATCCGCAGTATGAAGTGCGGGTTTTATAGAAAGAAGCTTTGCATTTGTCAAGTGAATTATTGGTTAAGAGAGACCCCCCGGGGGTGGATTTCACACTGGCAAGAGATCCATTGAAAATAGCCCGGCGGGCGATCTGGCAAGGCGGGAGAGTGTTCTTTCTTTCACTTGATTTGTGATTTCTCTTATGCTAAAAAAAACTTCGTTATACTAACTCTTTAGTATATTGCAGCTCCGGGGCTCCCTCAGGCGGAGCAATCAGCAAAAGACGAGGAGTAATTATGGATTATCGATCCGTGCTTACCACGTGTACGTACTGTGGGTGTGGGTGTGGCCTGTACCTGCAAATCATGAACGGCAAAATCACTCGCACGCTTCCTTCCAAGACCAACCCTGTGAATGAAGGTAAGTTGTGCATCAAGGGATGGAATATTCACGAATTCGTGCAACATCCCGAACGCCTCAAAAAGCCCTTGATGCGGCAGGGAGATACCTTGCAGGAGACCTCGTGGGAGTCTGCGCTGGACTACGCCGCCACCGAGTTAAAAAGGATCAAGGAAGCCCACGGGCCGGACAGCATTGCCTTCTTGTCCTCCGCAAAGTGCACCAATGAAGACAACTATGTGCTGCAAAAGTTCGCCAGGGCTGCCATCGGCACTAATAACGTGGACCACTGCGCACGTCTCTGACACTCCTCCACAGTGGCAGGTCTTGCCGCATCATTTGGCAGTGGAGCAATGACAAACTCGTTCGCGGAACTGGAAGACGCCGATTGCATTTTCATCATCGGCTCCAATACCACCGTAGCCCATCCTTTGGTCGCCACGCGGATTTACAGGGCAAAAGCAAAAGGCGCCAAGCTCATTGTCGCCGATCCTCGGAAGACCCAAATCGCCAGCTTCGCGGATATCTACGTGCGTCACCAGCTGGGTTCGGATGTGGCTTTGATAAACGGCATGATGCATGCCATTTACAAGAACGGCTGGCATGCCGACAAGTTTGTCGAA
>Ga0068713_1004760_pt1 | contig 10242 bp, 6 predicted proteins | sample MTBAKSrepl2MetaG_FD_62223 | JGI IMG/M metagenome (GOLD analysis project Ga0068713, IMG submission 62223) | Enrichment culture microbial communities om Arthur Kill intertidal strait, New Jersey, USA, that are MTBE-degrading - MTBE-AKS2 (Arthur... | ecosystem: Environmental > Aquatic > Marine >...
CGGTGTCGCAGGCGCTGGCCTATGCTGCATTGCCACTCTATCGGCTCAACCCCTGGTTGCTGAGCGTCTATATGCTCTTTTCGCTGCTGGCCAGCGCCTCGGGCGTGGCGGCCATCACGCCGGTGGTCTATAGCATTGTGGGCGACACCACGCCGCCCGATCTGCGCTCGCTGGCCGTGTCGCTACGCAATCTGGTCGGCTTTGCTGCGGGCGGGCTGGGCATTGCTGCGACGGGCGCGCTGCAAGCCATCCTGGGCAGTTATACCGCTGCCATGCTGCTGAGCAGCGCGGTAGGGCCGCTGGCAGCGCTGGTGTTGCTGCCAGCGTTGCGTCAGGCGCCGGAGGATATGGCCCAAAAGTAGGCGACGACCACGTCCGTTCCAGGGCGGGCGCCAGGCGAGCTTTCTCGAGCTGCCAACGCCCCTCATGCCCTGGATCGACAGGGGCGGCAAGACGCGCCACTGAACCGCTGGCTGCTGGGCGCTTGCTCAACCGCGACAGGATCTATCTCTTTTTTTCATTCCCCCCCCCACCCGGCCTGCGGTATAATGCCCTCTGTTCCACTCGGAGGAGCCCATGCATTTGCGTCGCCCCCAGCTAGGCCTTTCGCGCGACGCCGCGCTCATCCTGGTCAGCTCACTGCTCTATGGCGTCGCCTTTCGCGGCGTGGGCTCGCTGCTGCGCCCTCTCTATGTGCTACGCCTGGGCTATGGCCCCGAGTTGTTCGGCATCTGGTCGTCAATGGGGCCACTATGCTTTATGGCCTTTTCGCTGGCTGCCGGCTGGCTGGGCTCGCGGCTGGGCGAAAAGCGTTGCCAGCTCCTCGGCGGGCTCGTGGTGGTCGCTGGCTATGTGTTGCTGCCGCTTTGCCAGGTCGTCAGTGGTTTCTGGCTATGGGCGCTGCCCTTTGCCTCCAACCTGGTGTCTTCGGCGGGCTGGTCGCTGTTGATCACCAATCAGGTGCCCGCGCTGACCCGCGCCACGCCTGCTGGCCGCCGCATGCAGGCTTATGCCTGGTTCAACGCGCTCTTTGGCCTGGGGGCCTTTGCGGGGAGTTTGCTGGCTGGCGCATTGCCTGGCCTGCTGGCGCGCTGGCTGAGCCTGCCGCCCGATGGCCCGGCTGCCTTTGCTGCGGGGCTGTGGGTTGGCGTGGGCCTGCTGGCAGTGGGGCTGTTGCCGCTGCTGCCGCTAGAGGCCGACCCGCCGCGGCATCGCACCGTTGATCAGCGCCGGGTCAGCATCTCCATGGCAGTGCTGTTGCCGCTGATGGTGATCGGCTTTCTGGCGCAAGCAGGCATCGCCGCCTACCAGATGTTTGGCACTGCTTATATGGATCGCGCCCTGACGCTACGCCCCGAGGCCATCGGCCTCATTGTGAGCTTGGGCCAGATCGGCGCCATGTTCGCGGCGCTGGCCGCGCCCCGGCTTTCGCGCCGCTGGCTCCCTGGCCGCGACGTGATGGTGGCTTCGTGGGGTGTGGTGCTGGCGCTGGCGCCCGCCACGCTGGCGGCCAATTGGCTCCCCGCTGCGCTGACCTATGTGCTGGTGCTGGCGATCAACAGCATGTGGGTGTCGATGTACCAGGGCTGGTCGATGGAAGCTGTGGACGAGGAGCAGCGCGCGCTGATCTCGGGCCTCTCTAACATGGCCTTTGGCGCTGCCTTTGCGACGATGAGCCTGGGCGGCGGCTTTTTGGTGGCCGCAGCGGGCTATCGCTGGCTCTTTGCCGTGGGGATCGTGCTGTCGGCCGTGGGCGCGGCCTGGCTGGCGGCTGTGCTACGACGGCAGCGCGCATCGGAAGCGGCGTAAGGGCAGCTCGATCCCCGCCAGACGCCCCTCATCGCCCTGCTGCGTTCTATGCCTGCCATGTGCTATACTGCCGGACTGTCAGCCATATTCTGAGGGGTTGGACATGTCTCTACTACGGCGCCGCGGCGCCACCGGGTTCAGCCACACGGCGCTGGTGCTGTTGCTCAGCGCTTTTGTCTATGGCATCACCTTTCGTGGCATGATGCCGGTGTTGCGCCAGCTCTATGTGCTGCGGCTGGATTATGACCCGCGTCTGTTCGGGCTCTGGTCGGCCATGGGGCCGTTGGGCTTTACCACTTTTTCGCTGGTGGCGGGCTGGCTGGGTGTGCGCCTGGGCGAGCGCCGCACCATGCTGATCGGCGGGCTGGCCATGGTGGCGGCCATGTCGTTGATGCCTCTACCCCAGGTTTGGCCGCAAGCGCGGGTGACTTTGCCCTTTGTCTCCAACCTGGCCATGTCCATGTCTTGGACGCTGATCAACGTCAGCCAGGTGCCCGCGTTGGCCCGCGCCTGCCTGCCTGAGCAGCGCGCCCAGGCTTATGCCTGGCTCAGCGCTCTCACCGGCCTGGGCGGATTTGTGGGCGCCTATGTCGGCGGCGTATTGCCCGGCTGGGCCGCAGCGCTATGGGGCCTTGCGCCCGACAGCGCTGAAGCCTATGCCGCTGGCCTGTGGGTCAAGGTGGGGGCGGTGCTGCTGTGCATCTTGCCCACGCTGTGGGTGCGGCTGGAGCGCCCGCCGCGCCAGCCGCAGCACGCCACAAACGCTCGCGTGCCAGCGGCGCTGATTGCACGCACCATTGGTCTGTGTATCCTGGCTCAGGCGGGCGTGGCCGCCGTCATCATGTTCGGCACAGCCTATCTCGATCGCGGCCTGCACCTGCCTGCCGCCCAGATCGGCGCCATCAACAGCGCCGGGCGACTGCTGGCCATGGTCGCCGCGCTACTCAGCCCCTGGCTGGCGCAACGCGTGGGCTCGGGGCGTGGGTTGCTGTTGGTGACGGCCGCCATCGCTGTGGGGTTGTTGCCCGCCGTGCTATCAGGCGGCTGGCTGGCGGCGGGCTTTTCGGTGGCAGTGGTGCTGGCCCTCGATAGCGCTTACCGACCCATGTTCTCGCAGTACATTATGGCCGATACACCCGAAGAGCTGCGCGCGCCACTGTCGGGCATCAACTCGGTGGCCTATGGGCTGTCGTTCGGCGGCATGACGTATGGTGGCGGCTATGTGGTGGCGGGGCTGGGCTATCAGGCGCTATTCCTTTTGGGCGCCGTGCTAAGCGCCGTGGGCGTGCTGGCTTTTGCCTGGGTCGTCATGCGCGAGCGCCGGTTGGCCCGTGCTGAACGCCCAGCGTGTCGACCAGCGCCTGTCTCTCTAGAATGAGCCTACAGATCACACTCAGAAAGGGCCGCCATGAACCAACACGACGTGCACCTACTACAGCGTATCAGTGGCTATCCCGCACTGACCATCACCCTGCCTACCCACCTCACCTGACAACAAGCAAGACCCCATTCGGGTCAAGAATCTGGCCAACCAGGCCGTGGCCCGTCTGTTGGGCGAGTTCAATCGCATCCGCGCCCGTACATCGGCGCAGCCCAGCCCTCGGCTGAAGCCGAGGGCTACGAAACCAAGCCGCAAGGCGGCTGAGGAGCCCACGCTGCGCGTGGGCTTTGTTGCGTAGCCCTGAGCTTTAGCTCGGGGCGGACGTGCGCGAAAACACGGATGGCATCCGCGCCCGTACATCGGCGCGGCCCAGCCCTCGGCTTCAGCCGAGGGCTGGTGCCTTGGACGGCGGGAACGAAGCCTCCGCAGGAGGCTCGCTTGTCATGTGGCTGATGTCGTATCATGTTCAAGGTGTCTCGGTTGCCTCTTTTGTTGGGGCTTGCCAGGCCCGTACGCAAGGCCGAGGTGCGGACACCGCGGCTAGCATATGTCCGTGGTGGCGCCTGGGAGGGCGATCATCACGGCCTTTGCTCTTTCGAGACGGACCCACCGACTATGCAACCGCGCCCTGCCTCTGCTGCCATCCGGCCCCCGGGTGTCATCCGTGGTATAATCGCCACACCGCTGACGGAGGCGCTTGATGGAGATCGTCTATCGCAACACAGTCGACGACCTGGTGGGCTTTCAGCTCTATCACTATACCCACGACAAGCGCAGTGTGCGCATGCAGGCGGCGGTGATGCTGATCCCCGCCTTTGTGGTGTTGGGGTTTGTCGTGCTGGTGAACCGCCAGAACGGCTCGACGCTGCTGGCGCTGGTGGGCATGGTTGCTGCGCTGCTGGCGGCCTACGCCATGCAGCGCTTTATGCGGCGGCGGATGATGCAGGCGGCGCGCCGCAGCTATGCCTCGGGGCGTGGCAAGCGCACGCTGGGCGAGCATCGCCTGACGGCCACTGACGCCGGCCTCGTCGAGCGCGCCAAATCGGGCGAGTTCACCACGCCCTGGTCAAGGGCTATCCGCGTGATCGAGACCGAGGCGGCGGTCTATATCTACACCGCACGCGACACGGGCCTGGTCATCCCTCGCGAGCGCGTGAGCAAAGGCGACGCGGTGGCCTTTGCCGCGGCGGTGCGAGAGCGCGCGGCGAGCGTCTAGGGGCAGGGAATCGATTCTCCCGTGTCCCAATTCTTGATCGATGAACACGAGCCATCCTCTTTGTAGTAGCGCCAGATGCCGCTAGGCTCGTCGTTGGTATAGAACCCTTCCGAGCTCAGTTGGCCGTTGTCATGCCATTTGCGCATCGGGCCGTTGTCGCGTCCGTCCTGGCGCGTGTACTCTGACACCTTGACACCCTCTGGGTTGTAGCTAACCCACAGGCCGTGCTTGACGCCATGCTGATAATCTGTCTCCATCCACACAACACCGTTCTCATACCACTCTGTCCAGCGGCCATGCTCCTTGCTTTCGTAATAGCACCCGGCCGTTTTGAGCACCTCTCGCGATGCATCGCGCCATGTCAGCCAGGGGCCATGGGCGTTCCCGTTAGCGTCATGATAGGCGATAAAAGTAGGCCCTTCGCTGCGATGTAGAACGGTATAGTCCACCGGCCAGCCGCAGTCCCAATCCAGTGGCTCCGTCGCCTGTCCCTCAACCTTGATGGTGATACTGTCTTCAGCCAGCAACTCGCCGCTCTCAAGGTCATGCAGCGCCACCGCGGGATAGAGCACATCGCCTGCCTTGAGGTTACGGTAGGCGTGGTTCACCACAGACGACTCGCCCTTGGCTGGCGCATCGTTGGCGGTCTCGCCATCGCCAAAGTCCCAGGCGTATTCGTAGGCGCCCTCTGGCAGGGCATAGGCGCTCAGCTCGTGCTCGGCCTCGGTCGCCCCCTCGCGCAGCTCGAACAGCACCAGCCGCGGAGCCACGATGGTGACCGTCGGCTCCTCGGGCGCAATCACATAGGGGTCACTGGCAAAATCGCGACTGCCTGCCTCGATAACTAGCTGCAATTGCGTGCCTGGCTCGGCGCGGTAAAAGGCCTCGGCCTCGGGCATGGTGGTGTCAGGGGCCTCAACATAGACCACCAGGGGCGCCTCGGCCATCTCGCCCAGGTGCGTCTCGATGCGGGCCAGCTGCCCGTTGACAAAGTGCAGCTTGCGCACCACAGGCGCTTGGCCCTCAGCCGCCATCTCTAGCCGTGCCGGGCCGGTGTAGGCGATAGTCAGGCCCTGCTCGCTCCAGGCCTTGTCTTGCGCCACCAGATGCGTCATCTGCGCCGATATGTTGATCACCGACGGGCTGTGCTCTTGCTCGCGCAGGTCCTCGAACTCGGCTGTGAGCTGCAGCGTGGGGTAAAACAGGTCCATCAGGTCGGCGCAGGCGTGGATGGCGACGGGCAGCAGCACCTCGGCCTGCTGGTCGGCAAACGAGGGCGACACCTGAAAGGGCCGCAGGCTCCAGGTGTTGGTGGCGCCCTGTACATCGGGCAGTGCGTCGCCCGCAAACCAGACCCAGCTCAGGCGCTCCTCCACCAGCGGCACCTCTTTGCCGGCGATGTCTGCGTTATAGTATCTCACGGTGCGCTCGCCGCGCCAGGTGTCTACATTGACCTCACGCGGCAGCAGGTCTTTGAACTGGGGGCTGTCGTAGGGTGGCCTGGCCCCGCTGATATAGTCGTTGACGCTCGTGTTGGCCGGGATCACGTTGGACGGCCCGTCATAGATGGTGTCGGCGGTGTAAAACTCGCGGTTGACGAACAGGGCCACCTGGCGAAACAGCTCCTCGGGCGTCTGCAACGCGCCACCGGCGCTGGCGAGATAAGGGGTGATAGCCGCGTCCACGGGCTTGTCGGCGTGCCTGCGCACTGTCTCTGAGAACGTGTTGGCCTCGATGGGTTCGTCAATGGGGTGCGAGTCGTTGCGCACGTGGGCGGGCTGCACCATGTCGCCCAGCAGGTGCATCGTCTCGCCCAGCGCGCGATAGGCCAGCGCCAGGTGAATGAGGCGCTCGTCGTCGGCGCTGAGCGGATGCAGCGCGATGGCCGTCTTGAAATGCTGCGGCGCCAGCGAGTTGCTGGGCGTCCAGCCCTCGTCGTCCAGCTCCAGCGCGGCTTTATAGTGGAGCAGCGCCTGCTGCCAGTTGAACGGATTATCGGGGTGACTCAGCGCCCAGGTGCGCGCATCGATCTGCGGGTCATCATACCAGCCGTGGAACTGGCACTGGTCGGTGAGATAGGCATGCCCCCAGCGGGCCAGTGGGTCGTAGAAATGGCGCACCGAAGCATAGAGGTGGGGTTCGTCGGCCCAATCGCCGCCCGCCGAAACCCAGGCATCCAGGGGCATCGCGTCGATGCCCACAGTGTAGCCGCTGAGGTGGATCAGGCTGAGCGGGCCAGTCCAGGCGGGTGGCTGGTAGGGCTCGACCAGCAAGCTGCTGCTGGTGACGGCGATGCCTCGCAGTGGCTCGTTGTAGCCGCGTGGCCTGATCTGCCCCCAGGCATATTTGGGCAGGGACGAATCGGCATAGAACTGCATAAAGAGACGCACCGCTTCGAGGTTGATCTGCCGGTGAGTGACCTGGTTCCAGGCGGCAGCCGGCCCGGCCTGCAACAGCAGCGTCGCCACCAACGTTAGCGCCATGATCGCGACTCTGGCTCTACGCATGCGCGTCGCTCCTCTCGCCTCGCCTAAAAGTCGTACAGCACCCAGCCGTCGGGGGTTTTCATGAACATCAGGTAGAACGTAAACCCGTCCACCTCCAGGGCATACTCGGCGGTGCGGTTGTAGGCCGAGGTGTCGGTGTGCTCGCTCAAAAAGCTCATCGCGGCCTCATCGAGCAGCGCGCCAAAAGAGGCCATGCCGTCGGGATTGGACGCAAACAGCTCGCGATAGGCCTCTTGCCGTTCAGGTAGGATGTAGCTCACAGCGGTGTCCAGGTCGCCGGCCTGCATGGCATCGCCAAATCCGCTCAACGCCTCACCGATGGCGGCCTGCTCGGCGGCCAGGTCGGGGTAGTTGCGCCAGTCGCCGTCGTCCATCGCCGCGATGGCCGCCTCCAGCTCGGCGGATTGCCAAAAGACCTCGCTGGTGGCCAAGGTTGGCATGGACACGGGCGTGGGCGCGCGCGCGGCAGCCGCCTCCTGGTCGCGGGGGGCGGCGCCGCGCAGCCAAAAGAACCAGACCGCGCCGCCCCCCAGCGCCACCACCGCCACAAAGGCCAGTACAAAGGCCAGCGCGCCACGACTGCGTTTGGGCATAGCGGCCCCGGCTGTGGGAGCATGGGTTGCGGGCGCCACGGCATAGGCCGGCGTCGGCGCTGGCTGTGTGGCAGGCCATAGATCGGGGACGCGGTCGGCGGGCGTCCAGTCGCCCAACCCCTGGCTCCACAGCAGGTCGCTGGCCACGAGGTTGCCTGACTGTGCGAACGAAACCAGGTCTTGCCAGGCGTAGGGGCCATAGCGCTGCCCGTCGCGATAGAGATGCCATTCTTCAGCCATGACTCCTCCTCAACTCCCGAACACCGGCCGTGGCCAGCCCGATAGCCGCCCAGTGGCGACCGCTAATGTCTTACATCGACGTGATACCCCTCGGTGTGATAGCCCGGCCAACCGCTGTTGCGGCGGTCGCGGGTCGAGTCGTTCTTCAAGGGCACGCTGAGCAGCTTGCCCTCGGCCACATAGGGCGACTGCCGCGCCTCGTGGCGCCGGACCATGGTGCGGTGCAGCTCTTCCCACTTGTCCTCATAGTTGGGGTCGCCCACCAGGTTGCGCAGTTCGTGAGGGTCGGCCTCCAGGTCAAAGAGTTGGTGCAGGCCACCTTCGGGATAGTACATGTACTTCCAGCGGCCGTCGGTCATCGAGAGGTGCGCGGGCTCCTCCAGACTGCCCGACATGGCCTCCAGATACTGGCGCGGCTCGGCGAGTTGGCCTCTGGCCAGCGCCACCAGGTCTTGCCCGTCCACATCGGGCGGGGGCGCGCCGCCTGCGGCAGTCACCAGCGTAGGCAGAATGTCGGCATGGGTCACAGGCGCCTTGACCGCGGCGCCATGCTGGCGGTTGTCCCAGCACTGGGGCAGGCGCAACACAAAGGGGATATGCGCCGAGGGCTCGTGGAAAAAGCTCTTGGCGCCGGTGTGATGGTCGCCCAAGAACTCGCCATGGTCCGAGGTGTACATGATGAGCGTGTCGTTGAACAGGTCGAGGTCTTGCAGCGCGGCGAACACGCGCCCCATGTTATAGTCGATCTGCGTGATGACGCCATAGTAGGCAGCGCGCGCCTCGCGGATCACCTCGGGGGGCACCAGGTCGAACGACTGCTTTTCGCGGTTGCGCGCAAAAGCAGGCGGGCAGGCATCGCCCTCTGACCAGTCGCCATAGATCGGCTCGGGAATGGAGCAATTGCGGTACATCGAATAGTAGGGCTCGGGCGGGTCGAAGGGGGGGTGCGGTTTGGCGAACGAGCACCACAGGAAGAAGGGCACGGTGGGGTCGCGCCGCACGCGGATGTATTCGACGCACTGCTCGGCCGTCCACGAGGTCAACGTCAGCGCCTCGGGCACCGTGGCCATGGTGGGATAGAGCTCGTTTTGCCCCAGGCCGTGGTGCATGGGCTGCAGATTGGCATAGCCCAGCCGCTGCATGTGGCGATAGTAGTCGTCGGGCAAGATCATCTCCTCGAAACCGTGGCGAGCGCGCTGGGGCGCAAAGTGCATCTTGCCGATAGCAGCCGTCTGATAGCCCAGCGCGCGCAGCAGCGAGGGCAGCGTGCGGTCGCGCTGCATGGCGGGCAGGCCGGTGGTCTCGCCGTTGCCCGGCATGCGATGGGTGAACACATGGCGGCCCGTCATAATGCCCACACGCGCCGGCACGCAGATAGGGCAATCGGCATAGGCCGCGCGAAAATCGACGCCCTCCAGGCATAGGTTGTTATAGTGCGGCGTGCGCAAGAACGACGGCCCGGCCGAGCCTGAGGCGTCAAAGCGCTGCTGGTCGGTGGTGATGAGCAGTATATTGGGTTGGTGGTTGGCCATGGCGGACTCCTTTCAGTGTGCGGTGTGCGGCAATATCGTATCGCCGTTGCCAGCAAATGGCAAGGGTTGTGTGAAGGAAAGCGCGGTTGCAGATGGTGTTGGGCCGCGGAAGAGGCCGGATATAACCACGGAAGGCGCTGACCACACGGAAGGGAGCTGCAGATGGTCCGTAGCGCGCGATGCCTGGCTCTTCGTGTAGGCGGTCTTTTCCCGTGGCAGTGATCTTGCTCCGCCAGGCTGCCAAACAATGACCGATTTGGGCAGCTGACCGTATGGCAGCGCCAACACACTTTGCAGCCGAGCCTGAAGGGATGAGACTCACAGGCACACTTGGCACGCTGCTCGATACTCTTTACCATGGGGATCAGCACACCTTTTTTCGGGAGGCTGCATGCAGCGCGATCCGCGTCGCTACAAAGATTTCGAGTTCAACCTGCGCGAGCTGGCCGGCTCGATGGGCGACTTTGGCACTCTTTTTCCGCTGGCCATCGGCCTGATCGCCATCAACGGCATGGATCCGGTCGGCCTCTTTGTGCTGCTGGGGCTGACCAATATCGCCACCGGCCTGATCTATCGCCTGCCCATGCCGGTGGAGCCGAAAAAGGTCGTGTCGGTGGCGGCCATCGCTCAAGGCTGGCCCGCGTCGATGGTGGCAGCCTCAGGTCTGGGGCTCGGGCTGATCTGGTTCGCGCTGGCGGCCAGCGGCGCGGTGCGGCGGCTGGTGCGCATCACGCCCGAGGGGGTGATCCGCGGCATTCAGCTGGCGCTGGGCATCACGCTGGCGCTGCAAGGGGTGCGGCTTAGCCTGCCCGAGTTCTGGTGGGCGTTGGCGGCCATTGCCATCATCCTGCTGCTGCGGCAGAGCCGCTATGCGCCTGCGGCGCTGGTCATCATGGCGCTGGGCGTGGGGATCATGGCCGTGCGCGGTGACTTGCTGCCCCACCTCAGCGTGCAGATCAGCCTG
>Ga0068713_1004762_pt1 | contig 10237 bp, 7 predicted proteins | sample MTBAKSrepl2MetaG_FD_62223 | JGI IMG/M metagenome (GOLD analysis project Ga0068713, IMG submission 62223) | Enrichment culture microbial communities om Arthur Kill intertidal strait, New Jersey, USA, that are MTBE-degrading - MTBE-AKS2 (Arthur... | ecosystem: Environmental > Aquatic > Marine >...
GTTATTAAGCTTGCTCAGGCTATGGGGCCTTTTAATTCTAAGGTTAACAACTTGCTGGCGAAATTTTTCTTGAACAGAGTTGAGTATGTATTTTCGAGAGGCAGGTTTACTTCCGAACATCTGGAAAAATTGCCCCTGTACACTGAGAAGTGGGAGCAGGCGGCGGACATCGCATTCCTGTACCGCCCCGAGTACAGCCTCTCTCAAGAGAATGAAACCGCTATAAATGATTTACGGATGAAATTAATCGCGTTCAAGGAAAAAGGCGGTAAGATTGTCGCGATTTCGCCCAGTTCATTGGTACTTAATAAATCTAAGAAGAGAAATGTGGATTATATTGGTAAGATATTTGGTTTAATCAGGCATTATGGAACCCAAGACATCCATTTTGTTTTTTTTCCAAATGGCTCGCGATCTGGGTCGGAAAGTGCCAGAAACAATGATATTGTTGCTATCAAGGAATTTTATCAGAGAGCGATAGTTGATTTACCGGATGTTGCACAGAGTAAGATCGATTGGGTAGATTACGATATCAATACCCGTTCTGTGAGACAGATCATAGAAATGTCTGATGTGCTAATCTCTTCAAGATTTCATTCGATGGTTGCAGGATTATCTTTGTGTGTGCCAACTATGGTGGTAGGCTGGTCGCACAAATATCAGGAGACCTTATTGGATTTTGATCTGGCTACTTATGCGGTAGATTTTGAAGACGAGAGCATGGATCTTGCTAGATGCTTACATGAGCTTCTGCAAAAAAATTGGGAGATTAGGAAACAATTGGAAATCTCGTTGCAAAAAGTAAAATCAACATCTAAAAAACAATTCGACTATTTGGAAAGTAAATACCCTTGGTAAAAAATAAAATCTTGAATATAGCCAAATGGCTTTGGTTAACTATTGTTTTATTTGGGGCGGGTTACTATTTTGTGAAAAATCATGAGATGGTGACCGTTTTGATCAAAAATATATCAATTACAAGACTTGCGCTTTCCCTATTGTTTCTAATAATTGCCAAATTGTTAATAGCGGAAATTGCCCGACTTTCTGTGAGAACCGAAGGTTGGAATCCCACGTATGTGAAAATGTTGGGGATATACTCTATCACATCATTGGCAAAATATTTGCCCGGAGGGGTATGGCATTTTGTGGGTCGGTTCAGCACCTATCGCCTTAATGATCTTACCAATAAACAAACCACTAAAGCTATGATTGTTGAGAATGTTTGGTTAATCACCTCAGCAGCCGCGGTGGGAGGTTCGGCCTATTCACTTTTCCAATTGGAATCGCTGTGCAAGTTAATAAATATTACCTGTTATGGTTACTATCCGTTCCTGGTGGCGATCCTGATTGGGGTTATCTGGATTATGGGATTAATGATCTTTAACCGATATTTTTGTTCCCAAAATCCCAGTAATGGATTTTTATCGGCTAAATTAATTTTGATTTCAGTTCTAATCTGGGCATTGGTGGGAATCAGCTTCATTTTGCTGTTTAACACGCTCTCTTTAAAACTGGTTGGTTTGTCTATAGGGGGCTACGCATTGAGTTGGGCAGTGGGTTATATCGCTGTATTTGCTCCTGGAGGAATTGGGGTCCGTGAAACAGTTTTAGCGACGATGTTTTCTGTTGTTGCGCCTCCTGAACAAATTGCCGTATATGCTGCAATGAATCGCCTCATCTGGGTGATCGCGGAAATATTATTAGGACTGGTGTTTTTATTTGAGCATAAAGCTCTTCTCAAGCGGAAGGGAATATCTGGTGGGGAAACTGATCAGTCAGACTCACAAGGCCAGGTGATGGCGCCAGCTAATGAGAATTGAAGTTATTTAACTCGGAGGATGGCCGGGCTTTTTCATCTAAACAAAGCTTCCTGGCTGTGAGGCAACAACCCAATCAGGCTGTGGCCGGCACCGGGGATCATTTCAAACTGGAATTGGCTTTCAAAACCATTTTCGCGCGCAAACAGGGCCATATCCGAAACCCAGTTTTGGGCGATGGTGAACCGGTTGCTGCCTTTTTGTCCGGGAAAAGAGGGCAGTTCGGAAGTGTCATTCATGCCAACAATCACGGTCAGCGGAATTTGGGTTGCCTCCAGCCATTTTTGTTCATCGGGGTTAATATCAACGATGGTGGTCGAGTTTTCATCCCACTGGATCTCTGCGTGAAGCGCTCCCATTCCGAAAGGCCAGGCCACATCGGGTTGGGGCTGCGGATAAGTGGCGGCTGATGAAATGACAGCACGCTCAACAGCGTCCGGGTGAGTGACCAAAAAACGCCCGACAAACTGTCCTCCGGCTGAATGACCGTACAGATAAAAGGGCTGGTCAGAGGGACCCCAGGGCCTGTTGTTGAACTCTTACCAACCGCAACACCCACTCGTCCGCCGCAATTTCCCGACCGAACAGACCCCGGTAGCCGGTCATGGCATGGTGGCCTCTGCGGCTGCTGAAATCCTCCTGGTTGAAAGCAGGAACGATCAGCACGCAGCCGTGTTGTTCGGCAAAACCAATCCAATTTTTGGCATAGTACTGGGCTGTCGCTTCCGCAGTTTCCGCTATGGCGGGTGTGCCGTGGACCAGCGCCACGATTTTTGGATCGTCTGTAATGGTCTCTGGAATGTAGGTATAGTAAATGCTGTATTGATCTTCGAGTTCGGCTATTTGCCCGGGTTTTTGTACTGCCGGTGTTGCCTGGGAGGGGAAAGGTATGCAGCATGATAAGCTGATAAGCAGAAACACGATGAAAAAACGTAAGGGTATTGTATGTTTGTGGAGAATCTGGCTGGTTAATCTCATTTCAAAAATAACTGTTGAAGTAAAATTGGGTTTAAAAGAGAATATTTAAGGGCGAAACCCGATCAGAACTGGTAATAGTAGTATAAGGAGGAAAAGGCTCCGGGGAAAGTGTAAAAAACGATCTCAAAAGAAATTTAACAGGAAAAATACTGGGAACGCCGGATCATGATAACCTCTTCGTGCTCTCAAACTCAAAAAGAGCCGGCGCCTACGTGAAATGAGTATAATTAATTGAGGGATTCTTTTAAACTCTTACGAATGGAAGAAAATAAATAATGAATTATGCCGATGAAGAATTCATCAGTGTCGATGTCGAAACATCAGGCCCGAGCCCAAGAGATTACGCCTTACTTTCAATAGGCGCCTGCACGGTTTTTGAACCGAGAAAAACATTTTATATTGAACTTAAGCCGGATGTGCCTGGATTTACACCGGACGCGATGGACATCAGCAAATTATCTTTTGAGCGGCTGCGTGAAACCGGCGCGCCACCGGAAGAAGCCATGCGGAAATTCGCGGAATGGGTGAAAGAAATTGTCCCTGAAGGGTCGCTGCCCGTGTTTACGGCTTTTAACGCGCCATTTGATTGGATGTTTGTCGACGACTATTTTTACCGGTATCTGGGATACAACCCTTTTGGGCACAAAGCGCTGGATATTAAGGCGCTGTATATGGGTGTTCGCAAAACAAAATGGGCGGAAACTTCCTATAATGTAATCATGAAGCGAATCGGCCTGGATTCAGCACTGAGCCACCATGCACTGGATGACGCGATCCAACAGGCAAAATTATTCAAATTACTTCTGGATGAACTGTGAGGGTACCAACATGTCTGACGCAAGTCAAAGCGATCTGAAAAGAATCCTGGAATCGGCACACCGGCTGGGCGTGGAAATGGATGAAGGGGACGCCCTGCAATGGTTGGCGGCTGTCTCGGCTCAGAATGAATCGGGAATCGAACTGGATGAGCGCACGGGGATCTTTGGGCACAGGATCACGATGCTCGATTTTGATGATGCCGATCTGGCACATTTCCGCACAATCGGCAGGCTGGTTGAATTTGATGATGTCCCTGGAAAAGTGGAAACCGCGCTGGCGCTGTCTGGTTCGGCAGCACAATCCAAGATCCAGACCTATCCCGGAGATGCCGACTATTTCGAACGTGTCAATATCATTGCTGAGACCAGAGAGGAAGCCTGCAATATTTTGGCCAATCTGATGCGTGAAAAAGTGTTGAGCACCCTCAAAGGGGACACATACCAGCTGATTGAGGTTAAGTTTGGTTCCTTTCCGGTCAATTTCATCCGGGATGGTGTGACCTATCCCAAGGACAGTCCCATCGCCTGGATGCCGGAAGAGGTGCAGCAGGGTAAAGTGATTGGAAAAACAGAGGCTGGAGATCCAGTAGAAGTGACCTGGGAGGAAGTCTCGCAGGAGCCGGGCTGGTGCAAGCTTGATTGGGTGGTCGCGGACCCGGTCCGCAAGCAATTGGTGAACGCCAGCAACATGCTGGATGTGACCTGGGAAGCGCCTGATGGGAAGCTGACCCCGCTGGACGGCTATCTGGATGGGTATTTCCAGGAAGTGTATCTGGAAGCCGAGTCGATCCCGGTGTTCAGCAAGCTGGTGAAACAGGTTTCCAGCGACGCGCTGGATGATTATGTGGCCGCGCTGGAGAAAGAGGTAAAAAAGTATTTCATCAAGTCTCCCAATTACGGGAAAGTGGCCAAGCGGCTTTACAATGTCTTCCGGCTGACCGGGCGCTATGCGGACGCGGCTTACCTGCGCGAATTGTTTGATGAGCCGGCTACCATTCTCTACCAAATCGGCGCGTTGATCCGCACCGTTGAGGAGAGCTTTCAGCCGGGCTCCAAAATTGACCGGGCAACAATCCTGAATCAGGCGGACGAGTTGATTGTTGGGGTCACGTCCGCGCTGGAAGGGGAGAAAGAAGTGGAAATCGTGCGGATGCTGCTCAATTTCCGCGGCTTGCTCGCCAATGATATCAACCGGGGAACATTATCTCCGCAGGCCAATGCCGCCCAGGCCGAGATCGTCAATATTGTCAACAACTTCTTCTATGAGAAGCTGACGGGGATGCCTTCGATCAAGGAGTATCTGGTTAATCTGAAGTAAAAAATATGCAGTAAAAAACCTGGGCGTTACGACCACGATCGCAACTTTCATGGATCGTGGTCGATGTCTATCTTATGGAATACCCCAAATTTTTACGGTTCCCTCTGAGCCGGCAGAGACAAGATTTTCTCCATCCGATGAGAAAACCAGGGAGGTGACCGGGCCGGGGTGTGCTGGCAGCGTGTACACAACTCTCAGTGCAGCGACATCCACCAGGGAAATCGATCCGCTGTCATCCCCAACCGCGACAAGAGTGCCGGATGGGTTGAAGGCCAGGCTGAGCGGGATGGTACCCATAAATTCAATCTTTCCAGCGAGTTGCCCCGTTGAGGTGTCCACCAGTTCCAGCCAGGATGTGTCCTCCCAACCACGCCGCAGCATACCAATCAGGCGTTTATTCGGGCTGACTGCATATTGAGGATAATCCTTTCCCCTACTATAGTCTTGTCCGACATCAAGGGAAAAAATCTTTTCTGCCGTTTCAGAGGCGATAAGTACAGGTGGAAACCAATTTTTTGCGTGGCTTGAGGCTATCAACCAATCTCCATCCGGGCTAAAAGCGGCTCTATGAGTTATTTTTTCATCCAAATGGCTGATCAATTTGCTATCCGGGTATGTATATGTCCAAATTCCGCCTGCGCCAAAGGTTGCCAGCTTTTTACCATCCTGGCTGAACAATGCGCCGTAAAATTGGCGAATGATATTACCTTCCAAATAATACTCAATATAATCATCAGCGGCTTCTTCGGGTAATGTCTGACTTAATGACCCACTCATGGCACTATAGAGGGAAACTTGATAAGGGGTATATCCGGCAACCAGATCCCCCGCTGGACTGGCGGCCAGAATCTTGTCGGTTAGAATATAGGTTGTTTGATCGATCTCAAATTCTTTTTGATCGATTACCCAGACAGTATTATTCATCCAGGCTGAAACATCACCATCCGAACGGGAGACCAGACCATTGATATTTCCACTAAAATAATGGCTTCGTTTCAATATTTTCTGTTGAGCTACATCCCAAAGAATTACCTGGCCATCCGCGTCGACAGAAAGGAGTTGGGTGCCATCAGGGCTGAAGACCAGCTTGATCGGCGGACTTGCGAGCCCATCCAGCTGACTTCGCAGCTGACCAGTCGCGCGGTCGTAAAGCAAGATTTGTCTTTCAGAAGTCCCGATTGCCAGCAGGGAATTATTCTTATTAAGAGCAGCGGATGTTACCAACTTCTTGAAGTGAGTAAAACTATGGTCAAATTCCCCTTCAAATAATTTAATTTTAAAAGGCTGCCGATTGGGGTTTATACTCCACACCCATGCTGTGCCGCCGGCTGCCCCTACGAGGTATTCTCCATCTGGACTAAAGGATAAATCCGAGAATTCTCCCTTCGGTCCGCCTACGCCATTCACAATCACGCCGGTTTCAATATCCCAAACCCGAACCGAACGGTCGGACTGGACAGCAGCGACGAAGCGGCTGTTTGGACTGAACACAGGTTCAGAGAGTGAGAATGAACTTAGCAATGAAATTCCTGGCTGTCCGGCTTCCAAATCCCAGGTGCCTAGGCCTTTTGAGTTTATATAAACCAGCCAGCGTCCATCCGGGCTGAGAGCTGGTTGGCTGCCGCCGGTAAGCTCGACCAGTAACTTTTGTGCTTCTACGTCCCAGATTTGAACTTTGTCATCGACGGTATAGCCTGCAGCCAGGGAACGACCATCAGTAAGGACACGTCCGCTGGTGACCCAAAGATTTCCCGATTCGAAGTGTTTTGTTTCCTCCAGCGAATGTGGATCAAGTTGGTAGTAACCCTGTGAACTGGTTACCAATATGTACTGATCGGCCTCGGTCCAATCCACCTGGTTGACCTTGCCTTTGCCAATTTTGCCAAATAATTTAATTCTTTTTATGTTGCCTTTTGCAATGGCATCATCCGACACAGGCAGCACCGGTAAAGGGGTGACTACTTGAGTGGGCTGTGGTGCAGGTGTGGAATGCTCAACTATACTGGATCGGGGTGTAGGTGTGGGCGGCATTGCCATTGGCACAAAATCCGGCTGGGATACCAGGCTCGTGTACGGTTCCAGGTTCCATAAGGTTACCTGCCCTTGGCTTGCTGTGGCAAGTAGGTCCCCCTGGGGGCTGATGACAAAATCGCCGTCATCAAAAACCTCGCCTGAATAAAAAGATAAATTAAAAATCTTATCCGAAACAAAAAGTAGTTGACCAGAAGCCACATCCCATAAAAATAGTTGATCATTATCTAAAATGGCGGCGAAAAATTTACCATCCGCGCTAATTCGTAAAGGCTCTGCTTCACGCATATGAGTGGGGATTTTGATCATTTGGCCTGTCTCAACATTCCAGATTTCGATCCAGTAATCCTCGTCGTCGTAATTGTTTCTGGCGAACCACTGACCGTACATTTCTGTCGCGCTGTAGGCATTGGGATCAACATGCGGCAGATTTTGCTGGCGAATCAATTTTCCAGTTTCGGCATTCCAGACTGCCAGATCGCGGTTGCGATTGAGAGCTGCATAGAGAAAACGGCCATCTGCGGAAAAAGTGATCTTTGATGGAAACATTACTGGCTCGGTCTGCTCTAAAGTCAAAATCTGTGTATCTGTTTGGATATCCCATAATTCAACCGCCGGTCCGTTGGGTATTGCCAATTGGCTGGCATCTGGTGAAAAAGCAACTGCTTGCTCACCAAAGACTCCAGCTCCAATTCCAGGGCCTATCCCGCCTGCGCCGGCAGCATATAAAACCTGTGCGTCTAGCAATGTGTTTGCTGAAACGAAAAATTCCTGGTGTCCAGAACGAGTATCCCAGGCATACACATCCCCACCAACGGTCACCACAGCCAGGTGATTTCCATCTGAGCTGAATGTCATTCCGGCAATGTTGAGCGCTTTGTCGGTAAAAAGAGCGGTTTTCAAGGATTGAGAACCCACGTCCCAAATCTGGATGCTCCCGTGGCCGACGGCCAGTGTTTCACCATCCGGGCTGAAACGGAGTATGGATCCTTCGCCGCTCAACAAATAGCCGTCGTTCACCATCTGGCTGGCAAGAGGATCAAGAGATTCTGGTGTAGCTGGTACTTGCTTCCCGCTATCAAGCTGTAAAATTACGCTCGGTTGTTTGTGTACCTTAATAATTAATTGCCTGCTATCCTCGCTGAATTTCACCCCCATGAGATCGTTTGTAAAGCCAGAAATCGAGCGTTTTAGTTTGCCGGTTGCCGGGTTCCAAAGACGAATCATGCCGTCATCACCTACTGATGCAAGCGTGTAACCATCCGGGCTAAAAGCGACACTATTGATATGTGAAGGCAGGTCCTTGATTTCATGGAGGATGGTCTTTTCCTCCAGGTCCCAAATATACAGAATATTTTGTGAGCTGTTGGCATATCCTGCGGCAACCATCCTGCTGTTTGGGCTAACGGCAGGATGTGTCATAACATCATTATCAAAAAACTCGAGGGTCGGGTAGCATTCATTCGCAGAATTAGTGTTATTCTTAGGAATCGCCACTAGACAGATACTATCATAAGTGCCGCTTGGAATAAATTCACTCCTTAAGAAAACGACATATTTTCCATTTGGTGTAAAAACCATCCCATAGGTGCTTCCCACTCCTCCAGAACCATTAGCAATTGTTTGTTGTGTTTCAATATCAACCACACGGAAACCGAATATACCATTAATAATCATCATTGAATTATCCGGGCTGATGCTGTAAACATAGCCGAATATATCCCCCGGGCCTGTTATTGTTGTAATTTCGCTGTAATCACTGGCGTTCAAGATACGAACAGAAGAATCATCGCTTAAAAAGATTTTTGATCCATCCTGTGAACGCAAAATATTTGGCATAATCCCTTTGCCAAATGAGGCCAGCTCATCCAACTGAGCGTAAGATTCGAAAGTTGAATGTGAGGTTCGGGTTGGACGCAAAGCCAATTCATCCCACTGGATGTAAGGTTCAGTGTCTGGTGTTTGATTTTGACGCGAAATTGCTGCGTTGGATGGTGAAGCGGATGCAGTAGGTGATAACGTGGTTGTTCCAGCAGGAACTGGTGCTGCGGGAGCGCAAGCACTTAAAACACACATTAACGCCAAAGATATGCAAAGCGCAAAGAGTATAACGACCTGTTTCTTCATATTCATCGCCCCAAATGTTCTATAACCCCAAATCATTTACAAGTGATTTAATTGTACGTGTTTTTCAGTATTAGGACAGCGAGTTTCGCACCATATTATTTGATGGATTTGACAAGGTGTTTTTATGAGTTGGCAATAAAATAGAGCAGTGAGAAGTTGGTGGTATCCAACTTCTCACTGCTCTATAGAAAAAAAGAGTGCCCCCAAGGGGACTCGAACCCCTGTTTTGGCCTTGAGAGGGCCACGTCCTGGGCCGCTAGACGATGGGGGCCAACGGCGATGAAATTCTATCATGGTTTCAGATTCTTTGTCAACGAAATGCCAGCTGAAAAGCCAGCCGGATCATTAAGAATTGCTGAGAAAAACGTCTGCCGGCGCAGACTGGCCTTGACCTATATCCAACTGGGGTTATAATTCAATAGTTGAATTTTACAAAAATTATGACAAACTCAAACCTTGATCACCGAGATTTAGATATCCTGGAACGGATCGTGCACGAGCCTGACGCGAGTCAGGCTTCGATTGCTGACCAGTTGGGGGTAGCGGTTGGGACGATCAACTGGCATCTTAAGCGGTTGGTGGCAAAAGGGTATGTCAAAGTTCAACGGGCGGAACGCCGCAAACTCAGGTATATCATCACCCCGGAAGGCCTGGCGCTCAGGGCGCGCCTGACGCTGAATTATATCCAGACCTCTTTTGAATTGTATCGTCTGATCCGTCACAGGATGGGCAAGGCATTGGACGAGGTGCGGGAAGCCGGTTACTCTCAGGTCCGGCTGGTTGGTGAGAGTGGCGACGTGATTGATGTTTGCCGGCTGACCTGCCTGGAGCAGGGTTTTGAGGTGCTGGAAGAGGGGGACGCGCCTTTAATCCGGCTTCAGGGATTGAAACTGTTTTTAGAGCTGGATTCGCGTGGCAAAACCAGCATCAATCAGGATGATAAAGAGATGCCTGCAGCCAATCAGGATTCACAATAGAAGACTGGTTGGTGATTTTATTTGAGGAAAGGGAAATCGGAAAATGACCAGCTTTTGGGAAGGCAAACGATTTTGTGTGACCGGTGGGGCAGGATTTTTAGGAAAAGTTGTTGTCAGTAAGTTAAAACAACGCGGGGCGCAGGAAGTTTTTGTGCCAATGATCGAAGA
>Ga0068713_1004764_pt1 | contig 10229 bp, 9 predicted proteins | sample MTBAKSrepl2MetaG_FD_62223 | JGI IMG/M metagenome (GOLD analysis project Ga0068713, IMG submission 62223) | Enrichment culture microbial communities om Arthur Kill intertidal strait, New Jersey, USA, that are MTBE-degrading - MTBE-AKS2 (Arthur... | ecosystem: Environmental > Aquatic > Marine >...
TGGAACTCACAACTGTTCTAGGAGCCGTGGTTGGTGGTTGGTTGGAGCTTAAGGAAGAGAAGACAGCAATCACCCGGCGAAGAATATCAACTCGTTTGAACCAACTCAATTTACCGTCCTGATGTACTCTTGATCAGGATCTAGTCTTTGGATCTTATCGGTGAACGGATCCATGATCCGGGACGGTCAACGGTGAACCGCTTCTCGCAGCGTAAAGCGGCTCTTAGATGCGAGAGCCAGTGCAGGTCCCCCAAAAGAACGGATTAGGAAATTCGGGTTACTAGGAGCGGGTGTGAAACAGAAGAGCGGGTTACTGGGAACGGGTTAAGAAAACCGGGTTATGAGAATCGGGTTATGAAGAACAAGATGCTGAAACGAGTTCAGCGTGGCTGTGTGTGACATCTTCGGAGAACCATCCGTGATGCTGAAACAAGTTCAGCTTGACGGGATGCTGCATCTTTGCTTTCGTATCTTTAACCAGCATCTTGTAACTGCGCTTCGAAGGACCAGTCCATGATTTGTGAAGAAGGTCGCCGGATCGACATGAGTGTCGCCGGCGTTAGGAGTCTCGTGGGGGCGCCATCAATCTGCGTTCGAGGTCATGTCGCCGTAGGCTGCAAGAAACGCCTGCTCCATATGGGTAATTTCCTCGTCTGACAGAAAGTCAAAGTGACTCTTGCGTTTCTGTGCTAAAAGCCTGCCATTGTTTTGCAGACAGAAGCGGATGAAGAGGTCTATCAACCGGTCGGGCATATCAACGATTTTCTGGATAGCTTTCTTTGTTTCATCGTAATTGGCTAGAAACGCCAATTCTTGGGTTAGTTCGACCTCAATGGTCTGATCGATGAACTTGAAGAGAGCCTCCACCTGGGGCGTCATATCGATGTAGCGGTACCACCTGGCGGTATCGTTGTGAACGGTCATGCGGCCCTCTTCATCGAGAGAGTATTCCACCAGGGCCATAATATGCCGTGAGAACGCTTCCAGAGAGGCGTCATAGTCGGCAGGGTTCTTCAGCATTGATGCCGATACGGGGAACATGACGCCTTTGGGTGTAAAACCCCGGCGGGCAAGGATGTTGTGGATCAAAAAACGGTGGATTCGGCCGTTGCCGTCTTGGAAAGGGTGCAAGAAAACGAACCCGTAGGAAATAACGGCGGCGTGAACCACGGGCGACACATCGCTATCGTCCATGCTTTTATGGGCAGTAATTAGACCCTCCATCATGTCAGCCAGATCTTCAGGCTTTGGACATATGAAATGTATCCTTTCCTTTTGCCAGGCGATTGTTTCTCCGACGTAGTTCTGGCACGTCCGGTAATCGTAATCGCGAAACCGTTGATCGACAATGCGATTCTGAAGTTCGATCAAGCGCGGTTTTCTGCAAAAATCTTCCTGCTCGGCCAGCTGAAGTAACGCTACAAATCGCTCGGTTCTGGTCGACGTGGGCTTAATATTTTCGATCTCAAAAGAGGATTTTGTCTCCTTGGTGTACAGATAGCCAAGTGCTCTCCTCAGCAACTCCGGGGAATAGCCAGCCACCGCCCTGCGGCATCTCCCGGCAAGATCGGCTGTTTCAAAGCTTCGAAGGGTTTCAGTTCGGCGAACAATTGGGCAAAAGCGTGAGTTACCCAGTAGATTGTCGTTGATTCGCTGGCGACGAATCTGGCGGGCCGGGCTGACCGTGAAGTATTCATCCGGCTCAAGCAGATCAATGTAGTTACCCTGCTTCAAGTCATCGAGAGGAAGCATTTTCCCGGTAAGAAACTCGTAAAGATACCACAGCCGCCTAGCGTATTTTCCGGTTGGTCTTGAGCGGACATATTGGAGAAAGTCTTCCTCTGAAGCTTCCCGAAACAGGCTGGCGAGTATGGCGAGATTCGTCCCGTCATATTTAAGCGCAAATTCAAGATGATTGCCCAGAGTATCCCCCGGCCAGTACTTAGAAGGATATGTCTCCTCAACTATGTCCTCGCTCGAGCCGATCCGGCGGATTCCACTCGTGGTCACCAGTGACCTGTGCCAATTTGGAATAACATCTAAGTCATATCGCTCGATAAGTGTCGCATACCCCGCGAGTCTTTCAGTTGATCTATCCTGATCGTTTTCAGCCATAGCGTCCTCCGGAAAAATGATTACAATCCAAGAATTATTGTTATATTTTAGCACACGTCAAGAAAAATAATTACGGACGAACCTCTATGCACTTACTACACCGCAGGAAAAACGATTACAAGACAAGAAAACCAATTACGAAAGCCCTTTTTGCGGGAAATATCGTTACGTCAGATTCGTTTTGATTCTTGCCGGAATAATCGGGATTGCTTCTTTCCATATTCACAATGTTCATTCCCATGCTCATAGTCAATCCCGAACCAGCCTTTTGTGAGTGCTGGACTGGAGCAATGATATAGAGAGATTAGCCAGGCTTATGAATCGAAAAGCAATCCTCGAGACGGAAGTTTTCACAAGTGAGTATTCATTCGTTTATGATGGAAAAACTGCTATATTGATCATATGAGCGCGTTGCACTACCTGCCGTATATTTCCTTAGTCTTCACGTACTTACTTTAAGTGCGAAGCCTCACTAATGGAGGTGAGGTAATGAAGAAAGCAATATTTCTTACACTCTGCGTTATGTTGCTGGCGGCATTTGGGCTGGCAGGAAGTGGGGAATTCGTACTGGTAGAAAAGGGCAGCTTCACGATGGGAGACACCTGGGGCGATGGGTACGACAATGAAAAACCCACACACAAAGTGACGCTCACCTACAATTTCTATATAGGCAAGTATGAAACCACATTCGACGAGTACGACGTCTTCTGTGAGGCTACTGGCATAGTCAAACCAGATGACAAAGGCTGCGGGAGGGGAAGCAGACCTGTAATCAATGTAAGCTGGACCGATGCTATAACTTACTGCAACTGGCTGAGTGACAAGGAAAAACTTCCTAAAGCCTATGACAGCAACGGAAACCTGTTGGACAAAGACGGAAGGATAACGACAGATCCATCTGAGGTGGTCGGATAAAGGCTGCCAACAGAAGCGGAATGGGAATACGCCGCCAGAGGGGGTAGCAAGAGCAAGGGTTACAAGTATGCTGAAAGCAGTAACGTTGGTGACGTCGCCTGGTACAGAGACAATTCAGGGAGCAAGACTCAGGAAGTCGGGAAGAAGGCTCCCAACGAGCTGGGGATCTACGATATGTCCGGAAACGTTTGGGAGTGGTGCTCGGACTGGTATGGAAACTACTCCAGTTCGGCGCAGACCAACCCGTATAACAGTACAGTTGGTTCGTACCGGGTGCTTCGTGGTGATAGCTGGCTCTACAGTGCGGCGGACGCGCGGGTAGTGAATCGCGGCATCGGCTCGCCCACTGACACGTACTGCGACCTGGGGTTCCGTATTGCAAGGACGGCGCCTTGATTACACATTAGCCTTTTTACGTTCTTCCAATTTTGCTGAGGCTTCGAGTGCAATGAATGGGGTTGACCGTAGTGATGATAACGGAAAAGGAGTGGCAGTTTATCAGGTCAAAGACCCAGATCCTGTGCAGTTGCATCACAGGATGACCCTGAACGGGAGCATGAAACAGAGGAATTTGGGACAGGTTATACGGGATGACAGTCTTCTTTTGCATTGAGTCATTCTGAGATGATCCTGCTCAGAATCTCAACGCGAAAAACGCGAACAGTTGCAAGTGCCAAGATCCGAGTTGTAAGCGTAAGAACCGTTGTGCGCTTAAAAGCGGAGAACCCGCTGACCGTAGGAAAGAAAGTTTCGCGTTTGACGCCTAGTAAGAGACGCTGAGCGCTGAAAAACAACGATGACCGTCAACGGTCAGCCGTCCTCCGACAAAAGCCGCCGGTAAATGTTGGGATGTGAGGCTCGCTGGCGCGAGGAAGTGATGCTAGCGCTTTTGTGCCAGGAAGAAGGGGGAGAGCCGGTATCCGCTCTTTTTGATCTGTGATCCGATACAGAATCACGCGCCTTTTGTAGGGGCGAACGGCGGTTTGCCCGAAAGAGGGCAAATAGCGAGACGTAACGTATTTCTTGAAAGCCACTATCTGGATGAAGCCTTCGCTGGCACTGATAACCGCTAATGGTTCAGAACCGCTTTTGATCGCCAAACCCTAGACCCAAGACCCTAGACCCGATCTTAATTCCGCTTTTGTTCTTGCATCCTGCAACCTATCCTTCGCTCTTCCCAGCCTCTGCTCGTGGCGACAAAAACGATCGCTCAGTCTAGATTTTCCGTTTCAACTTGAGGATCGTAATAGATAATCCCAGAGCAAGCAAGGAGGCGTATATTGTGATGGTATCGCTTCTAGTCAAATCGTCGGACTCCTTTACGGGGATTTGCTCGACTTCTCCCTTAGCCCAATCTCTTATGCCAACGTCGGCCATATTCGCCGGGGTTTGCATATTTGCTCTCGCATCAACTCCGCCCGCCGCAGCGAGATTGGGCATTTCTCCGGGAGGTTGCATATTTTGTAAGCCTTCCTCCCTTTGGTTGCCGAATCGCATTGCGTTGGGGTTTTGAGCGTTTCGATCCTGTAATGCGAAGTCTGCCATCTGACTTTCCATTTTCTGGAGGATCCATTCCCTCATTTCCGTGGTGATTTCATGGCCCCTTACAACGGTGACGTTTTCTTCTTGCGTTATGTTTTCAGAATAGACTAGCTCGGGGCTAGTCGCGTCTACTGTTTCACTGGAAGCGGCAGTTTCCCATTCCTGTATCAACTGCAGAAGTACCTCTTCGGGAAACATCTCAAGGGGGTCGGCATTTTCTGCATTCCTGTTGTTTCTAACAGGCATAGCGTCAACCGGCCCGTTCCAGCCCTCGTTGACGGCCACTGGCACTCTTCCAAAAGAAGCATTCACACTGCTGTCGGATCCGTCGCTTATCGATGGAAGCTCCCCACTAAGTTGTTTCGAGATTGCTTCGACTCTGGCGCTGTTGTAGCCGATCAGTCCCGTGCTCTGGCCATCCGTGGAATTGAAGGAGGCCAGGAATTGCTCGTAAGAATACAGCGCCGTGGGATCACTCTTGACGTAAGGATCGATCATCGCGGCAACTTCTTCAACCCGGGTTGTGAAGAATTCATCGTTCAGATAGCCATCTATTATAAGCTGAAGATAGTCATGGTATTTCTCAAGGTACTCGGCCCGGGTCAGCAATCTGTTGACAATCGGGAGCGAGGCCATATTGACGGCCGGGGAATCTATATAGAGGTTGCCGCCGCTTCCTCTGTCTCCGCCGAAACCACCGAAGCCACCGAAGGCCATGTTGAAGTCCCATGGCAGAATCACAAATTGTCCATCGTTTTCATATAGATAGTAGTTGTGATTCATCCCGCCCAGTAGAGAATCCATGCTCCCGGCGGCTACGCAAAGAGCGTAATACTTTAGAAAGGAGTCTATGTCCAGCACTTCTTCAAGTTCTTCGTATGTGCCTTCCTGGAGAACTTTCAGCATCTCTACTATAGATCTTCTGTCGCTCGTCTTCTCGTTGGTCTGAAGGGCCAGACCGGGGTAGCTCTGGGGATCATCGTCTATGTACACCAGGTTGGCCCCGGCGCCTTCGGGTTTGTAAAGGTCTCCGTAACCGTAAACGAAGTGATCGCGCAGGAAGTTTTCGTCAATGTTTTCGACCCCCAGATAGAGCCCGAAGTACTCGCCGTTTATATGCAGCGCGACGTAAGTCGTCCTCGGCGTTTCGAGACCGAGCATTTCAGAGATCTCGTAGGTCAGGTACTCTCTCATGAACGTGGGGTCGGAGAATCCGTTGTTGAGGTTTATCTTGGTTATTCCGAAAAGGTTTTGACCTTTGACAAATTGATTGAAGTCGAGCTTGAAGCTATAACGGTTCGAAGTGGAATTCCTTGCCTGCGAAAGGGAGGAGTTGCCCTTGGGCCTGATCCCGACGTTTTCGATGCGGTAGCCGTTATAAACAACATCGCACACGATGTATTCCTCCAAACGCGCCTGATCGAACATATTCTGGAGCTCGGCCTCGTCTGTCTCTATATATACTTCTATAACTCTGTCGTGAGGGAAAAGAACGGCGTCCGTCGGGTTTCTGACAGTCTGCGAATCTCCCTCGAAGGCGCCGAAGAAGACCACTGTCAATACACCAAGCAACGCCAGTGCCGACACCTTAAGAAACTTTCTCATAATTATCACCCCGCTATGCAGCGTAATCACCGTTGTAGCTTATTAGAACTGCGTTTGACACGCTGTCGATTGATTTGAGTTCGTTGACGAAATCGATTTCTCCGCTCTTGATTCGCAATTCCACAGAGAGCTCGATATTTTCCCCCGTGACCGTTTTCGACTTAATGTTGTACCTTTTGGCCTTATCCTTCAGCTTTTCGAGGATCGCTTTCTCTGCCTCTGAGTTCCCATAGTCCAGCATAAGTATGTAGGGTGAAGTCTGGGACTTGAAGTTGGCGAAAACGAGGAGGATTATGCCTATGATAACCGAGCCGATAATTGCTAGCAGATAGAAAGAGGCGCCTGTGACTATCCCCACGGCAATCGCCCAAAACATGAAGACTATGTCCATAGGGTCCTTAATCGCGGTCCTGAACCTCACGATACTCAGGGCGCCCACCATTCCAAGCGAAAGCACGATGTTTGTCGTCACGGCCATAATTACAAGAGAGGTAACCATGGCTATCATAACCAGAGATACGTTGAAGCTCTTGGTGTACATTATTCCCTGGAATGACCTCTTGTATATCTGAAAGATGAAAATGCCTATGAGAAAGGTAATTAGCAGTGTAATCGCCGTATCGGCGGCCGATATCTGAGATGCCGAGAAGTTTTCCAGAAAACTGTTCTTGAAAATGTCTTTGAATGTATCCATACCTACCCTCCTAAACACTAATACAAATAGTTGAATTTTCTTCCAAGTACATATTTTGATGCGCTGCTCCTTATCCTCGCGTTGCTTTGAACGATACTCTTTATATGAGAGGGGAAGAATCCGTCGTACTTGATCTCGAGTATCATGAGGTTGCTTTCGGGGCATGTGAAGGAACCGTTTCTGTCGAAGAGATCCAGGTTGTTGTTGCCCGTCGATAGATTTCTGTCGAAGGTAATTCTCAGGTTGGCTGCTCTCAGACAGTAGGCCTCGCGATTGTAGCGAACCAGTACCTTTGGTTTCTGAGTTCTGTTCTTCATTCCTTCGTAGAAGTCTATGAACTCGTGCGGTCTCTCTTCCAGAAGGAAGGAAGCCCGGCCTTTCATTATCTCTTCATATTTGTCCCTGGAAATGATGCGGCTCACCTTTTGAGTGAGATCCCCGCTCTTGGCCTTCTTCTGTAGCTTAATTACGCTATCGCTGAAGTTGTAGATCCGTATCCTGTATTTCGTTCTGTTGTTTGTACCGCTTATCTTCTCGCGGAAAGCCGAGTTGTATATGTCGTCAAAATACAGGCTGATTATTTCGTACTCGCCGTGAACGTCAGCGTTTCGATCGACCTCCATGACGTGTCTGATCTTGCTCTTGAGAGAGAGGAAATCGAAATAGCTTATGTAATACTTGAGTTCGTGCCTTCCTCTGATATCTTCCATGTAATTCCTCCTGTTCATTGTCGATCGATTTTAGAGAGCCTCTGTCACAGAATTATCACAGAGCCGGTGTGATCGATTTGTGACATTTTGATATTAGAATTAAGCCATACTGGACAGGAGGTTGTATGTTGAAGATTCTCTTCGCCGACGATGAAAAAAACATGCGGTTACTGGTGGCCGATTTTCTCGAGATGGAAGGCTACGAGGTGCTTTTGGCTGCCGATGGCGAGGAAGCTCTCCAGAAGTTCTGCGAAAACCCCGATCTGTCTCTAGTCGTTCTGGATATTATGATGCCACGCATGAGCGGTATAGAAGTTCTCGAAGAGATAAGGGAGAGATGCCATATCCCCGTAATAATGCTTACCGCGAAATCGGCTGAAACCGACGAACTGGAAGGCTTCCAGTATGGCGCCGATGAATATATATCCAAACCCTTCAGTCCTAAAATACTCGTAGCTAGAGTGAATGCGCTACTCAGACGGAGTTATTCGATGGAGAACGAAACGAAGATCGGAGTTCTATATGTAAAGCCCTCCAGTATGGAAGTGTACGTCAACGATAATAGGATTGCTCTCAGTCGCACCGAATTCGACCTCCTTAGCTGTTTTGTCTCCAACAGCGGAATTACCCTCACAAGAGACCAGCTTCTCGACAGTGTGTGGGGATACGATTACCAGGGCACCGACAGAACAGTTGATACTCACATAAACAGGTTGAGATCAAAGCTGCAGGAGGCGAGTGAGTACATTGAGACTGTCAGGGGTTATGGCTACAGGTTCGGAGTCCGCTAATGAGTTCAATACGAAGGAAGCTCTTCCTGCAGATTCTTCTTGTGATCCTCTTTATCATTTCGGCGCTGTGGCTTGCGAATACATTCGTCCTGGAGCCTTACTACATGAAAACCAAGAAGGATCAGCTGATCAAGGCAAGGAACTCCATCAATTCCTTCGGAGTCTCGGACTACGGGGAAAAAGTCGATTTCCTTGTCGACTTGGGCAACGAACTCAACGCCATGATTCTAATTTTCAACGATTCCGGTATCCCGGTCTATACAACGCACAATATTCCTCAGGAGCCCGGTGGTTTCATCCCCGGAATCGACACCAGAAGGATACCTCCATCCAGGAAACCTCTTGAAACAATCTACAGCGAAATAATCGATTCCGGCACAGAGATCGAACTCTCCATCGACAAAACGGGAGAACAGAGGTTTCTTAGCCTGAAGTCTGCACTAGACAATGGCTTCACTCTTCACATGAGCATCCCCGTGTCCTCCATCGAGAGCAGTGTCTCGGTTGTAAACGGCTTTCTAATGGTGGTCGCCCTGATATCTTCTTTACTGGCACTTATAATAGCTTTTATCATTTCAAGGGAGTTCACCGGCTCGATTCTTCACATGAACAGAATCACCAAAAAGATGAAGGATCTCGACTTCTCGGAAAAGTGTGAAATAGATTCCAGAGACGAGTTCGGGCAGCTTGCGGGGAGCATAGACGATCTTTCGGAATCTCTCGATTCGACCCTAAGAGAACTCGGTGAGAAGAACGAGGCGCTCAAAAGAGAGATAGAACACAAAAAAGTGGTCGAAGAAATGAGGAAACAGTTTATCACAAACGTCTCGCACGAACTAAAGACACCCCTCTCGCTCATTCAGGGATACGCTGAAGGACTGGAACTAAACATCGCTTCGGGCGACGAGAAGCGGGATTTCTACTGCTCGGTGATCAGGGAAGAGACGGAAAAAATGGGAAGACTCGTGAAGGATCTCCTCGATCTCTCGATGTTGGAAACGGGGAATTTTACGCTCTACAAGAGGGAGTTCTGTATAGATGAGCTGATAAGAAAAGTGACTGGAAAGTTCGAAAAGGTCTTTCTGGAAAATGGAATCGAGTTAGCTTATGCCGAGGGTGAAAAGACGGTTGTCTATGCCGATTCTTTCAGGACGGAGCAGATATTCACCAACTACCTGGACAACGCCATGCACCATGTTGATGAGAGAAAGGAAATTCGCGTTCGAAAAGATATTCAAGGGAATTCTGTGCTTGTGCGGGTGTTCAATTCGGGCAAGAACATACCCGAGGAAGAGAGCGAGAAGATCTGGACCAGCTTCTATAGAAGCGACAATGCCAGAACAAGGGAAGAGGAGAGATACGGCATAGGGCTCTCGATAGTCAAAGCCATTTGCGATCTGGATGGCAAGAACTACGGATTTGTCAATCTTCCCGATGGCGTGGAATTCTTCTTCGAGCTGGAAAGATTGCAAGACTCCGTTATCTGAAAATACTGAAGTACATTATTTCTTCGTGACATACTCGCTTTTTTAGAGAGCCGAGGTTGGCGGCTGGTCAAGAGCAAAGGATCAGTTCCAAGATGCTAGTTGTTAGTTGTGAGACCGGCGTTGGGGGTCGGAGGTTGGTGGCATCAAGATCTGAAGTGATGCTGCCTCCGGCAGGAAGTGATGCTCGCTGGCGCGAGGAAGTGATGCCCGGAAGGACATCCGGGGAAGTGATGCTGACGCTTACGCGCCAGGAGGCAAAAACCAAAGAAAAAGAGCGAGCAAACTAAAGTAATCTGATTAGAACGAACTTATTTTGTCATCCTGAAATGCTCCTGTTAAGGATATGGGCTTCGAAAAAAAAGGCCGGGGT
>Ga0068713_1004772_pt1 | contig 10206 bp, 8 predicted proteins | sample MTBAKSrepl2MetaG_FD_62223 | JGI IMG/M metagenome (GOLD analysis project Ga0068713, IMG submission 62223) | Enrichment culture microbial communities om Arthur Kill intertidal strait, New Jersey, USA, that are MTBE-degrading - MTBE-AKS2 (Arthur... | ecosystem: Environmental > Aquatic > Marine >...
CACCGGATCGCCAAAGGCGAAGCAAAGTTCATTCTCGTCCCCGGGTTTTACGGGCGCGAAATTGCCAGGCTCTCCGAAGGGAACCCCATGCGGTCCGATAAGCTGATTGTCATCCGGCCAGCCTACACCCAATCGCTTTCAGAATGGCTGTTCCAAAAATATACAGAAATCCTCAGTGAAGACCAGTTCATGGTGGAAGGAGCGCGAGAATGAACAGTGGTTTCCGCTCCCGGCTTGGTTTTACCAGTGTTTTCTACTATATCATGGCGCTTTTGATCACCCTGCAAACCATTCGCCTGCAAACCCGCTGGCTTTACCAACCCGAAGTTCCTGCGGGAACCGCGGGGATGGTTCAGGTACTGCCAGAGCGCGGCTTGATTTACGACCGCTACGGGCACATCCTGGCCGCCAACAAAACCGTTTATGAAGTAGGGCTGAACTTGAACTTGATCGCGAAAGCGCAGAACGCGGAAACCATCGCCCGTGTACTCTCACAGATTTTAGAGCTGGATTACAACGAAGTTTACACCAAAGCCAGCACGGTTCCCGGTTCAGAAGGTGGCGTTTACTACAAAATTGCGGAACACTTCGCCACTGGAGACCAGGTAGACCAGATCTGGGAAAACATGAATGAATACGCCAAGCGCGCCAGCAGCGATAAGAAACTGGACGCGTCCGACACCCTGGTGGGCATCGACTGGAAGCCAAAAACCATCCGGGTTTACCCTGAAAATTCCCTGGCCTCCAATATACTGGGGTACGACACCCCCTGGGGTGACGCGCATTTTGGTGTTGAAGAGAATTACGACACTTTGCTTTCCGGCACACCGGTGTATGTGAGCGTCGAAGACAGCTCGCATATCTTTGAGGCCGATTACGAAGTGCCTTCAGGAGCCAGCCTGGTGCTGACAATCGATCGCGACATCCAGGCCGCGATGGAGAAAATAATCGATGAAGCGGTAGAAGATAATGGCGCGGAGCTGGGTGTCCTGGTCGTCATGGACCCGGAAACTGGGGACCTGCTGGCAATGGCCACCACCCCACGGGCAGACCCCAACAACTACACCAAGTTCAAAGAGGATTCTTTCAATCCAGCGATAGACCGTCCTTACGAACCGGGTTCTGTGTTCAAGATTTTCACCATGGCTTCTGCCATAGATGCCGGCACGGTAACCCCAAACAGCACCTTCCTGGATACCGGCGGGTACAGGATCGGCCAACAAACCTATCAGAACTGGGACAGGATGGCCTGGGGACCCCAGACTATGACAACCTGTATGGAAAACTCGTTGAATGTCTGTCTGGCCTGGGTGGCTGACGAGCTGGGTACCGATAACTTCTACAACTATCTTAAAGCTTTTCGTATTGGACGCAGCACCAATATTGACCTGGCCGGCGAGATTGTCTGGCCACTGTGGACTCCAAAAGACGCCCGATGGCAGATCGAACTGCTCGGCGCCAATTCATTCGGCCAAAGTGTGATGGTCACCCCCATCCAGATGGTGATGGCCGCTTCCGCGCTCGCCAATGACGGCAATATGGTCGCGCCACGGATTGTTAAATCCTATGAATATAACGGTGTGCAGCAGGACACCAGCGTTACCGTGGTAAACACACCCATCTCCAAAAAGACTGCCCGCACCATGACCAATATGCTGTCCATTTCAATGGAGGGTGAGACCTACCAGGCGGCAGTGATCGATGGCTATAAAATTGCCGGAAAGACCGGCACCGCGCAGATCGCTGAAGATGGCAGATACCTCGATAACCTCACCAACACATCCTTTATTGGTTGGGGCCCGGTGGATGACCCAAAATTCCTGGTGTACATCTGGCTGGAAAAACCCACCTCAGATATCTGGGCTTCGCTGGTTGTCTCGCCAATCTTTAAGAGAACAATTAATGAACTTGTGGTATTAATGAACATTCCGCCGGATGATGTCCGGCAAAACTTATACGCGAACACGGTGGAATAAGGATTTGTTGTGTTAACACTCGCAGATGTTTTGGAAGCTCTAACCGGCACCCGCCCCAGTCGAACCTCACTGCTGATCAGTGAGGCCGCGGTCGATTCCCGACAGGTGATTCCCGCGGCCATGTTCGTCGCGCTCCTCGGAGAGCGTGCCGACGGGCACGACTATGTCGGGCAGGCTTTTGACCGCGGCGCCAACCTGGCCCTGGTTCAAAAAGATCTCACCGGTCAGTTTCCCTGCATCGACATCCGTGATTTCTCGGCAGGTCCAACCATCCCGAATTCGCCTTTCTGCTTACGGGTAGAAAACAGCCTGGAAGCCCTGCAGAAGATCGCCGGTTTCTGGCGGCGGAAACTGGACATAAAAGTCATCGGCATCACCGGCAGCGTGGGAAAATCCACTACCAAAGAAGTGACAGCCTCCGTGCTGGGACGCCGCTACCGCACCTTGAAAAACGAAGGCAATCTGAACAATGAGATTGGCCTCCCGCTCACCCTGCTCCGCCTGGGTAAAGGGCACCAGCGGGCGGTTCTGGAAATGGGTTTCTATGTGCCCGGCGAAATTAAGTTCCTGTGCGACCTGGCGCTGCCTTCAATCGGCGTCGTCACCAACATCGGCACAGTCCACGCCGAACGGGCCGGCTCACAGGAAGAGATCGCGCGCGGTAAAGCCGAACTGGTCGAATCGCTGCCCCCCACGGGCACGGCTATCCTGAATTATGACGACCCGCTGGTCCGTCCCATGGCAGAAAAAACCCGGGCCAGCGTGTTTTACTACGGCCTAAATCCAAAAGCGAACCTGTGGGCAGATAATATTGAAGGCATGGGGTTGGAGGGGATCCGTTTCCGCCTGCACTATCACAATGAAGTCCTTCAACTTCGCGTCCCGCTGATTGGCCGCCACTCCGTCCATACCGCGCTGCGAGCCGCGGCGGTTGGCCTGGCGGATGGTCTCTCGTGGGATGACATTATCACCGGGCTGCAAAAAGGCCACATGCAGCTGCGGCTGGTGGCAATCCACACCAAAAATGGGGCGCTGATCCTGGATGACACCTACAACGCCTCTCCCCAATCCACCATGGCCGCGCTGAACCTCCTGGCCGAACTGGAAGGCAAAAAGATCGCCGTTCTGGGAGATATGCTGGAGCTGGGACAGTATGAAAAAAGAGGACACCACATGGTCGGCGTCCGCGCCGCCCAGGTCTGCGATGAGCTGATCACCGTTGGCCAGCGCGGCAAAATGATCGCCGATGCCGCGCTTGGTTCACGGCTCTCGAGCGATCAGGTTACCTGGTTTGAAACCGTGCCCGAAGTGATTGAGTACCTGAAAGGACATCTTGCTGAAGGAGACGTAGTGTTATTGAAAGGTTCACATGGCCTGCGCATGGACAAAATCGCGTCCGCATTGGAGGATCTCAGATGAAAGAAGGATCCCTGTCGCTGGCGTTGAGCACTTTAAGCTTTATGATGGCCGTCATCTGGGGCGGCCCCCTCATCCGGGTCTTGCGCCATTTCAAAATTGGCAAATTGATCCGGGTTGAAGGCCCCGCCCGCCACATCACCAAGATGGGCACCCCCACCATGGGCGGCGCGATGATCATCCTGCCGGTTGTATTGCTGACCGTGTTGATGAACGCTTCACAATTCATCGGGCTGAACCTGAGAATGATGGGGCAATCCATCCTTGTCCCGCTGGTTGTTCTGGTCGGCTATAGTGTGATCGGCGCGGTGGACGACTGGGAAGGGATCCGCGGCGCGCGGCGCGGCCTGGGTATGCGCGCCCGGACAAAGTTCCTCCTTCAGGTTGGGCTTGCGATATTGGTAGCCGTGGTGCTCAAATATGCCCTGGACGTGCCGGAACTCCTGTGGCCTGGGGTTGATTTTGAGTTTGATCTGGGACCTTTCTACGTCCCGATAGCCGCCTTCATCATCGTGGGCATGTCAAACGCGGTCAACTTCACCGATGGGCTGGACGGGCTGGCCGGATTGATTTCCGCCACCGCGTTTGCCACGTTTGGCGCGATCGCCCTCATCCAGGGGCAAATTTTCCTTGCCAGATTCTGTTTCACCCTGGTTGGCGCGATGTTTGGGTTTTTATGGTTCAACGTACATCCGGCCGAGTTGTTCATGGGAGATACAGGATCCCTCGCGCTGGGCGCCACCCTGGCAGTTGTGGCCCTGATGACCGGTAAATGGATCCTGCTGCCGATCATCGCTGTTGTCCCGGTCAGCGAGGCCCTGAGTGTCGTCCTGCAAATTTTGTATTTCAAACGGACCAAAGGCAAGCGGCTTTTCAAGATGGCGCCGCTTCACCATCATTTCGAATTATCCGGCTGGAGCGAAACCCAGGTGGTGCAGCGTTTCTGGCTGGTAAGCTTACTTTTTGCTATGCTCGGCATAGCCATGGCACTGGTGTAAAACGATGAAAAACTGGAACCACCAACGCGTCTTGATCCTTGGAGCGGCCCGGCAGGGGCTGGCCCTCGCGCGCTTTCTTTCCTCGCGCGGCGCGGTGGTCACTTTGAATGACAACCGCCCGGTTGAGAAAATGACAGCCGCGCTGGAGGCGTTGAAGGATTACCCGGTCAACTGGGTACTGGGAGAACACCCCCTTGAACTGCTGGACAGCACCGACCTGGTGTGTGTCTCGGGCGGTGTCCCGCTCACCCTGCCCATCCTTACCGAAGCCCAGCGCAAAGGCCTTCCGGTTTCGAATGATTCACAGATCTTTCTGGAATCGGTTTCCGGAAAGGTGGTCGGCATCACCGGATCAGCCGGGAAAACCACCACAACCACCCTCTTGGGCCGCATGGCCGAAGCTGCCGTGAAAGCCCCCCACCGGGTGTGGGTGGGCGGCAACATCGGACTGCCCTTGATTGACCGGGTGGATGAAATCCAGGCTGAGGATATTGTCATTCTGGAACTATCCAGCTTCCAGCTTGAGCTGATGACCACCTCCCCGGCGATCGCGGCTGTCCTCAACATCACCCCAAACCACCTTGACCGCCACGACACCCTGGAAGCCTACACCGCCGCCAAAGCGCGCATTCTCGATTACCAAGATGAGACCTGTACGGCTGTGTTAGGTCATGAAGATCCAGGCGCGTGGAGCCTCACAAACCGTGTCCACGGGCATCTGGTGACTTTTGGCTTTGAACGATCCCGCTCCGGACTGCGGGGAACTTACCTGAACGGATCAGACCTGGTCCTGTTCGATGGCGAACGCGTCCGGAAAATCCTGCCCGCCAACCGCGTTCTGCTGCGCGGGCGCCACAACATCCTTAATGTTTTGGCGGCCTGTGCCATCGCTTACGCCATAGGGCTCCCGGTTGAGGCGATGGCGGCCGGTGTGGAAGGTTTTACCGGTGTGCCCCACAGGTTGGAGTTTGTGCGGGACTTAAATGGGGTCAAATGGTACAACGACTCAATCGCCACTGCCCCCGAGCGCACCATCGCCGCCCTGCGATCTTTCCGGGAACCCATGGTGCTGCTCCTGGGCGGACGGGATAAGGATTTACCCTGGGAAAAGCTGGCCTCGCTGGTACGGGAACAGATCGACCATGTCATTCTTTTTGGCGAAGCCGCCGAAAAGGTTAAAACAGCGCTTGGAACGCTGCATAATGGCAGCCGCCCCTACTCCCTCACCGTGTGCGGTGGTTTACAGGAAGCAGTTCAGGCAGCCTACCAGGTAGCTGAATCTGGCGATGTGGTACTCCTCTCACCGGGGGGCACCAGTTTTGATGAATTTAATGATTTCGAGGAACGTGGAGAGCAATTTCGATTATGGGTGAAACAACTTACGTAAGAGAAATGCCAACTGCCCGGCGCGCTGAAAAAAAGCGCCAACCGATGCGTTTCGAAATCAACGCCCTGCTCTTGATTTCGATCCTTGGACTGCTTGTGATTGGGCTGCTGGCCGTATTCTCAAGCAGCTGGGAATTTTCTTTTAATTTAGACCCGGAAAACCGTTCAATCGCTTACACCATCCTCAGCCAATTACGCTGGGTGGTAGTCGGATTGGGCGTTGGCATTTTCCTCACCCTGACCGATTACCACAAAATGAAAAGTTGGGCGCTTCCGATCATGGGCATCACCGTGCTGGTATTGATCACCCTGATCTTCCTGGGCGTTGCCAACGCGGATGGTCCGGTGCGCGCCTTCAAAGAAGGCTCCGGCCAACCTTCCGAGCTGGCTAAACTGGTCATCATCATTTACCTGGCGGTGTGGCTGTGTTCCAAACGCGACCAGCTCAACCAGCTCACCCTGGGTGTTTTTCCGCTGATGGTCATCGTAGGGCTGACGGCCGTCCTGATCATGGCCCAACCCGACTTCTCCGCGGCCATCACCGTCGTCTTCCTGGGCGCGCTGTTGTTCTACCTGGCAGGCAGCGATCTGAAACAAATTGTTCTCCTGCTTCTGATCACTGCCGTGTTAGCGGTCGCGGCTGTCACGCTTTCCGACACAGTCAAAGAACGACTCACCATCTTCATCAACGGCCTGCTCAATCCGGATGAAGCCGGTTATCACGCCAAACGCGCCATGGCTGCCATCAGTCGGGGCGGCATCTTTGGCGTCGGGATCGGTAAAGGGACCGCCAAATACAACAAAGGCGTGCCAGTAGCCTGGACAGACAGCATCTTTGTGGTCATCGCGGAAGAAGCTGGTATGATAGGCGCTTTGATCGTGGTGGGTCTTTATATCCTTTTATTGTACGAGGGATTAAGGGTCGCTCGCAACGCGCCCGACCTGTTGGGGCAGCTCCTGGCAGCCGGCATCACGTTATGGATCGGGTTCGAAGCATTGGTCAATATCGCGGGCTTGATGAATCTGGCCCCCGTCGCGGGGAACGCGCTGCCCTTGATCAGCATGGGCGGTTCCAGTATGATTACAACTTTGGCCGGTCTGGGGATTTTAATGAATATTTCCAGACAGACCAGTTTTACACCAAAAACTCCGGAAGGGAGGTCCTACAGTGCGGTTGTTGATTTGCGCGGGCGGGACCGGCGGGGGAGTGTATCCCGCCGTCGCCGTTCTTCAAGAGATCAGCGCAGATGACCAGACAGTGCTCTGGGTAGGTAGCGAAGGTGGTATGGAAAAAGAATTGGTTGACCGCCTGAAAGTGCCTTTTAGAACCGTTCCCGCTGCCGGGATTCACGGGGTTGGGCTGCGCGCCCTCCCAAGGAACATCTGGCAGTTGGTGCGCGGTACATTTGCGTCCCGCCGCATTCTGCGCGAATTTCAACCCGACGCGCTGTTCTTTACCGGAGGGTACGTGGCCGTGCCCATGGCTCTGGCCGGCTGGAGGATCCCCACTTTGCTCTATGTGCCGGATATTGAACCCGGCCTGGCGCTCAAAGTTCTCTCCCGGTTCGCGGACCGCATCGCCCTCACCGCAGAAGCTTCCCGAAAATATTTCTCCGACCGCGGGCAGCTGGTGGTGACCGGCTACCCCACCCGGCCTGAACTGCGGCACTGGGAGCGCGCCTCGGCCCGCGAAAAACTGGCGCTGGATGCCAACGCGCCGGTGGTGCTGGTCTATGGAGGGAGCAAAGGTGCCCGTTCGATCAACCAGGCTGTTAAAGCCATCCTGCCGGAACTTCTTGCCCTGGCTCAGGTGGTTCACATCACCGGCAAGCTGGACTGGGAAGAGATCCAGGCCGCCCAATCTGCGCTTCCCCCGCATCTCGCGGCGCGTTACCATGCCTACCCATACCTCCATGAGGAAATGGGAGCGGCACTCGCCGGCGCGGACCTGGTGGTTTCCCGGGCTGGGGCTTCGATCCTGGGTGAATTCCCGCTTTTTGGCTTGCCGGCAATCCTTGTCCCTTATCCTTATGCCTGGCGCTATCAGAAAATCAATGCCGACCACCTCGCGCGGCATGGCGCCGCCCTCATCCTGGAAGATGAGCGGTTAAACCCCGATCTGCTGCCCACAGTCACAGATCTGCTAAAAAACTCAGGAAAACTGGAGCAGATGAGCCAGAAAATGCAAAAATTGGCGGCCCCACAGGCGGCCCGGAAACTGGCAGACATCGCTGAATCGCTGGCCGCGAAACAACCTGTTAATCTAGGAGACCAGGCATGATTGGTTTGAATGTATTATTCTGGATTTTTGTAGTCCTGTTTGGCATCATTGGTCTGATGCGCGGGTGGGCAAAAGAGATTCTGGTCAGCTTCTCGGTTATCTTAGGGTTGTTCATCATCTCGGTCATCGAAAGATATGGCGGTTTTCTCACCAACCTGTTGAACGCTCCCGGCACCGGGTTGTTCTGGATGCGCTTTTTAATCCTGGGCGCGCTGGTTTTCTTTGGTTATCAGGGCCCTAACATTCCAAAATTATCTCAAACCAACAAGTTTGTTCGCGAAAGGCTGCAAGACTCACTGTTGGGTTTGTTCCTGGGCGCGCTGAATGGATATTTGATCTTTGGCACGATCTGGTCATTCATGGAAAGTTCCGGGTATCCCTTCCCCAATATCATCGCTTCACCCAACGGGACACCCTTTCAAGAAGCAGCCGAGGTGTTGATTAATATTCTCCCGCCGACCTGGCTGAGTCCTCCGGGAGTTTATATCGCCGTAGCGTTAGCGTTTGCGTTTGTATTGGTGGTGTTTATCTGATGACACATGTTCACCTGATTGGAATTGGTGGAAGCGGACTTTCCGCGATCGCCCGGCTCCTCCTGGAGCGCGGATACGATGTCAGCGGATCGGACCAGGTCTTATCCGTCTGGGGCCAGGATCTGAACGCTCTGGGAGCGAAGGTCTACATTGGCCATCAGGCGGAACAGATTTCCGGCGCCGACCTGGTAATCCGCTCATCCGCGATCCCGGAAAGCAACATCGAAGTCCGGGCTGCCCGGGAGAAAGGAATCCCTGTCCTCAAACGTCATGAATTCCTCGGGCAGCTCCTCACCGAGCATACCGGCGTGGCAGTTGCCGGGACGCATGGTAAAACCACCACCACAGCCATGATCGCTTTCATCCTCACCGGCCTGGGCGGCGACCCTTCCTATATCATCGGCGGTACCGCTAAAGATCTGGGTGGCAACGCGCATTCAGGAACCGGTCCGTGCTTTGTGATTGAAGCGGATGAATATGATCACATGTTCCTCGGCCTGCGGCCCGACATCATGGTCATCACCAATCTGGAACATGACCATCCGGATTGTTATCCCACGATGGAGGAATACCAGCGGGCATTCAAGGACTTTGTAGGGAATTTGCGGGACGATGGCACCTTACTGGTCTGCCAGGAAGATGCCGGCGCAGCGGCGCTGGTCAATATCACCCCACCCGGGCGCACCGCCCTGACCTACGGCCTCAACGAGCCTGCCAACTACCGGGCTGAAAACCTCGCGCAGAATAACACCGGCGGGTTTACCTTTGAGGTCTGGTTCGATCTGGCAGGCAAACCAGCCCAAAGACTTGGGACCGCTTCACTTCAGGTGCCTGGTCTGCACAATGTTCGCAACGCGCTGGCAACCCTGGCAGTGGTTCACCAGTTGGGTCTGGATCCAGAACGCGCGGCGAGCCTCCTGTCCGGATTCACCGGGACCGGGCGCCGTTTTGATATTCTTGGTGAGGCATTTGGCGTGACCGTGATCGACGACTACGCGCATCACCCCACAGAGATCAGGACAACCCTGGCCGCGGCGCGCTCCCGCTACCCCGGACGCCGGCTGTGGGCTGTCTGGCAGCCTCACACCTATTCTCGCACCCAGATGCTGATGGACCAGTTCATCACCGCCTTTGATGACGCGGATAAAGTCATTGTTACTGAAATTTATGCTTCCCGGGAAAAGCCGGTTGACTTCTCTTCCCGGACGCTTGTCGCGAAGATGTCTCATCCAGACGCCGTTTACACACCAACCCTCAAGGATGCGGCCAGTTGGATTATTGAACATATTCACAGCGGCGATGTCCTGCTGGTGCTCTCCGCGGGGGACGCCACAGAGATCAGCGCCCAGGTGTTGTCAGATCTACAGGAAAAAACCGCATGAAAAGCATGCCCCTGACCACCTCCCGGATCAATGATCTGCGAAGCTTCTTTGGTGATAAGCTTCAGCAGGATGTCCCTCTGGCCGGCTACACCACCGCCAGAGTTGGGGGGGGCGCGGATGCGCTGGTCATTGTTTCTTCCGCTCAGATGCTGGAAGAGGCCGTTCGTTTCCTGTGGCAGCGCGAAATCCCCTTCTTCCTCCTCGGCAGCGGTTCCAATATCCTGGTCACCGACG
>Ga0068713_1004773_pt1 | contig 10205 bp, 10 predicted proteins | sample MTBAKSrepl2MetaG_FD_62223 | JGI IMG/M metagenome (GOLD analysis project Ga0068713, IMG submission 62223) | Enrichment culture microbial communities om Arthur Kill intertidal strait, New Jersey, USA, that are MTBE-degrading - MTBE-AKS2 (Arthur... | ecosystem: Environmental > Aquatic > Marine >...
GCCGTTGGGGATGCCGCCGCCGACCTCGTAGACGAGCTCGCCGAGCTGCATGCCGATCGGCACCTCGACGAGGCCGGTGTGCTGCACGTTGCCGCCGAGGGCGAAGACCTTGGTGCCCTTGCTCTCTTCGGTGCCGGTGCTCGCGTACCACTCCGCGCCCTTGAGGACGATGGGTGCGATGTTGGCGAAGGTCTCCACGTTGTTGAGCACGCTGGGCTTATCCCACAGTCCCTTCTCAGCGGGGAACGGCGGACGGGGCCGCGGCTCCCCGCGCCCGCCCTCGATGGAGCGCATGAGGGCGGTCTCTTCGCCACAGACGAAGGCTCCCGAACCCATGCGGATCTCGAGGTCGAACTCGAAGCCCGTGCCCATGATGTCCTTGCCCAGCAGCCCCAGCTCGCGCGCCTGGTCGATGGCGTACTGCAGACGCTCGACCGCCAGCGGGTACTCCGCGCGGAGGTAGACGTAACCCTGCTTGGCCCCGATGGCGTAGGCACCGATGGCCATGCCCTCGATCAGGCTGTGCGGGTCGCCTTCCAGCACCGACCGGTCCATGAAGGCCCCCGGGTCCCCTTCGTCGGCGTTACAGAGGATGTACTTGACGTCGGACTCGGCCTGACGGGCGAACTTCCACTTGAGCCCGGTGGGGAAGCCGGCGCCCCCGCGACCGCGGAGACCGCTGCGCAGCACTTCGCTCACCACGTCGGCGGTGGTCATCTCGCTCAGCACCTTGGCGAGGGCCTGATAACCCTCGCGGGCGATGTACTCTTCGATCTTGAGCGGGTCGATAATCCCCGAGTTGCGCAGGACGATCTTGACCTGACGGTTGAAGAACTCGACGTCCTCCATCTCGGCCACCGACCGATCGGTGCCGGGAGCGTGGCTCACCAGACGGGTGACCACCCGGCCCTTGAGCAGGTGTTCCTCCACGATCTCGTGGACGTCGTCGATCTTGACGTTCTGGTAGAAGACGCCGTCGGGGTAGATCAAGACGACCGGACCGACCGCGCACGGTCCCAAACAGCCGGTTTCGATGACCCGCGTTTCCCCGGCGAGGCCCTGGTCCTCCAGTTCCTTGGTGAACGCGGCACTGACCTCGAGCGCCCCGGAGGCGATACACCCGCCCCCGGTGCAGACGAGCACGTGGTTTCTGATCTGTTCCATATCTTGTTCCTTCGTTATTGGATAGAGGGCAGGCCTAAGACGACTTGATGAGGTATGCCGACACCGGTTCGCCGCCGACTAGGTGCGACTGCACTATCTCGTGCACCTTTTCCCGGCCCTCGAGAAGGCCGTAGTGGTAGACGGGTCCATCGGTGAACTGCACCGTCGCCATCGGCTCCATCTCGCAGAGACCGGCGCAACCAGACTGGTGAATCGTGACGTTGTCCAGCTTGGCGTCGGCGATCTCGGTGAGGAAGGCCACCACGACGTCCCGGGCGCCGGCCGCGATCCCACAGGTGCCCATATGCACGGTGACCTTGATCTCCTTGGCCCCCGAACGCAGGTCGATGCCCTCTTTGGCTTTGTTGGCCAGGGCCAGCAGGTCGGCGGGGCTCTTTATCTTGTCAACCATGGTCAGGCGCTCCTTTCGCCGGCCCCGACAGCCACGGCCTCCGGCGCGTATTGGGCCAGCACCTCGCCGATCCGAGCAGGCTTGACCCGATGGTGGACCACATCGTTGATGGTGATAACGGGGGCGAGGCCACAGGCACCGAAGCAACGGGCCACTTCGAGGGAGAACTCGCGATCCTCCGTGGTCTCACCTACATCGATCCCCAATCGCTTCTTCAGAGACTCGAGAACCGCCATGCCCCCCCGCACGTAGCAGGCGGTGCCAAGGCACACGCGGATCAGGTTGCGACCTCGCGGCACCGTCGAAAAGAACGAGTAGAAGCCGACCACGCCGGCCACCTCGCTGAAAGGCTTGTCCATCCCCTTGGCGATACGCTTAAGGGCACAATCGGGGAGGTACCCAAAGATACCCTGAGCTATCTGGAGCACCGGGATAAGGGCTCCCGGCCGGTCCTTATAGCTCGCGATCACTTCGTCGAGCCGCGCCAAGAGTTCCTCCTCGGAGGCTTCTTCGCAGCCGCACGAGCAGCCTGCGTCCGTCTTCCCTACATCATCGGTCATGCTCTCAACTCCCTTGTCTTGGGTTTCTATGCTCGGTTGTGATGGAACCGGTCCCTCCGCGTAACGGGCGAGCCTGTCGGCTCCTTCCATAGGCGGCGCGTGTATGAGCGGCGGGGCGAATTGATCGCCCGTAAGGGTCACCGTGAAGTTGACGCTGAGATTGGTGGCGGCCGTCACGATGATCGTCGTGGCGACGTCGCCCAGCGGGGGGCGGTCCACGTGACTCAGGCGCATGGAAGTCTCTACCCTGACCCCGGCGAGGGCCGGCGACGGCCCTATCACCAGGTCGCCTTCGGCCGAGTGGGCCTCCGCCTTCAGCAGGCTCAGCCCGAGCCCGGTCTTCTTGCCCGGCTTGGTCGTGTAGAAGGGATCGAGGGTTTGCTCGGGGGTGGCGGTTAGGCCGTGGCCGTCGTCGTCGACCGTCAGTCGCAGTTCGTCGGTGGCTCGGTCGATGTGCAGACCTATGTCCACGCGTCCGGCGCCGGCGCGCACCGAGTTCTCCAGCACCTCCAGCAGATACAGGGAAAGGTCATGCATCGGCCACGCTCCCCTCCGCCGCCGGGCCGTCGGAACGAACCACGTTCCTACCCTCTGCTCCCGCGAAGGCCAGGGTGAGTTCGGCGAAGGTAGGTTCGACCATGAGCAGCTTGGTGCAGGCCGTCCCGATCTCCTCCAAGAAATGGCTGTCGGAGGAGCCGGTCAGGGGCAGGCCCATGGCGGCCGCTTCCTCCAGCCGGGCGGAGCCGGGGCGGACGTGGCGCGACAGCTCCACGCCGTCGAAGCCCGCGTCGGCAGGGAAGAACCCGAGTTGGGATAAGACGCTGAACGATTTGCGATCGACATGCGCCGCTATTGCCAGGCCACCGACGCGGTGAATGAGCTTCACAGTCTCCGTCAGATTGAGCGGGGCAGCCAGGGCCAGAGCGGCCGTCTCGGCGCCGACCGGGCTCCCGTCGGCGGCCAGCAGAGGCTGCTCGCCGAAGAAGGCGTAATAACCGGCGTCAGCCGGCGGGAGCAAGACGCGAAGACGTTCGGACACGCTCTCGGCCGTCGCCAGGTCGGGGAAAAGGCCCACCACGTGTACCTCTTCGGCGCTGGTCATCTCTATGCCCGCAAGCACCGCCAAGGCGCCTCCGGCCTCGGCGGCGGCCTCCTGGACGGCCCGCACGTTGCCCGCAGTGTTGTGGTCGCAAACCGCGATCATGTCAAGCTCCCTCGCCAGGGCGGTAGCGACGATCGCAGGGGGAGTCATCTCGTCCGATCCGCAGGGCGAGAGGGCCGTGTGGATATGCAGGTCGGCGCGGAGTAGCCTGAGGTGACAGACCATGGCTGCGGGCTCGTCGCTCAAGCATGGTGTCCTTCCGTCGTGGGCTTCATGCCGGGGTGCCTCTGAGGCCCAGCTCGTAGAGGCGGCCGACGATCTCGAAAGTGTCGGCCGGCGAGGCATAGAGAGAAAGGCCCTCCTCGGCGGCCTTCTCGACGATGTCGTCATCGGGGATACGGTCGCAGGAGAAGATCACCGCCCGCAGACCGGCGTGGCTCGCCACCGCGATGACGTTGAGATGCACCTGGAGCGTGACGAGCACCCCGCCCGCCGGCGCGTGGGCGAGGACGTCGCTCAGCAGATCGGATGCGTAACCCTGCGTAACCTCGGGATCGGGACCGTAGTCAGTGGCCAGAGTGAGCGGCTGCAGATCAAGGGCCTCCACCAATTCTTCCAGTCTCATGTGTCCGCGTCCTCCTTCTCGCAAACGGCGTACGGGCACAGATCGATACCCGCTCGCTCCATGACGATATCTTCAGCAAGGGCTGCACAGGTGGGGGCGCCGCAGGCCCCGCAATCCCGGCCCGGCAGAGAGCGAGTGAGTGCCTGAAGCCGGCCGAGCTTCTGAATGGCCCTGCCCATGTCGGCGTCTAGTCGAATGCCGGGCCTCGCGGCGTAAGGCCGGCGCCGGGCCGTGGCCGCAGCCGGCCGCGCCGCGGCCCCTTCGCGGGCCGCGGCGGCGCCCTTCAACTCGCTCTCTCCTTGGGCCCAGCGGCGCGCGGCCACATGGTGATCTTCGAGGAAGAGAGGGGAGCCGAAGCACCCGCCCTCGCAGGCATACGGCTCGATGGCGCTCACGTCGTCCAGCAGGCCGTTCTCGACCTTCTCGAGGACGGCCATCACGTGGCTCATGCCGGTCACTTGGAGCGGGCCGTCGGCATCGGCGGAGGGTGGTGCGGAGAGGGCTGAGGGGGCGGTACGTGGGGCGGTGATGCCGATCGCGGCGAGTGTTGTTGCCGAGTCTTCAGCGCCCGGATCGGTCCGAGCCGGGGTTGCCGCGGCCGGCGGACCACCTCCGGTGAGGGCCACCATGGCCGCCTGCCGGACCAGGTCCGGCACCAGGTATTCGGCCTGCGGGGGTGCGCAGCCGGCTGCGGCTGCCGCCTGGCTCTGCAGAAGCAGCGCCGTCCGCTGGCTAGGGCAGGAAACGACGTAGGCCACCGGCCGGTCGGCATAGGTGGCCTGGACCGCCTCCCACGGGGAGTCGAAGGCAGCCAACGAGGGGACCAGCGACGGAAAACGCAGTTCGACGAGGTTGACCACCGCCGGGCAAGAGGGCACGATCACGGGCCGGCAGGCGACTGAGTCGCCGCCGGCGTCAGACTTGGTGGCGCCCGGTGCGCCGGCCAGAGCCGCGTCCCGCAGGGCCTGCTCGAAGGGGGCCACGGTGATCACCTGAGCGAAACCCAGCCCTTCCAAGGCGGCAAGCACCTGTGCGGGAGGGTAGTCGGACCCGCAGCCGGCCAGCAGTGCCGGCGGCACGGCCAGCACCATTTTCTCCCGACCGGCGAGATCGTCCAGGGACGAGAACTCGTCGCGAATACTCAGGGCCTGGCTGCTGCAGGCAGCGATACAGTTGGTGCAATCCACACACAGATGCTCCAGTACGCTGGGCCGCCCGTCTCGCACCCGCATAGCCTGGGTGGGGCATGCGGCCAGGCATGCCCGGCAGTTCCGACACCGGTCCGCCGAGGCGTAGAGCGAAATCACGCGCGAAGCTCGGGTTGTTTCCGGCTTCAGATACACGGTGAAGCTCACCCGGGTGCCCTCGTCCAGGCGCGACGTGACCCGCAGCCGGTCGCTGTTGCGCCGGATGTTGGGCAGGCCCATGCCGGCCCCGAAGCCGAGCGCCCTCGCCTCGGCGCTCGCGGTGGAGAACCCCTCGGTCATGGCCCGCTCGATATCCGGGATACCCGGCCCTTCGTCGACAACGTTAACGTCGATCTGGGAGTCGCTGAGCGACGCGTCGAGCCGGCCGCCGACCGAGTGGATGACCACGTTCATCTCCGCCTCGTAGGCGGCGATCATGGTTCTCCGGATGGCCTCGGCATCGGCGCCGATGCGTTTGAGGTGCTCCTTGATTGCCCGGGAAGCCTTGCCCGCCCGGCGGAAGTCGCTGCTCTCTATATCATATGAGACGAATTCCATGGACAGGCGCTGGTCAACTCCGGCCGTTGCCGGCAAGGAATTGATAGATAAGGCCGCACGTCTCGAACACGCCGACGGGGGAGACCATCAGCAGCGTCTCGTTTGCCGCGGCCAGGTCGATGATCTCCTGCTCCGGATCGACACCGTCGACGAAACAGATGCCTGGAACCTCCATCAGCTCGGCCACCCGCACCATTTGCAGATTGGCCAGATTGGTCACCAGTAGTGTCTTGTCCGAGGCTTCGTTGAGCAGGTCGCTGACCCGGTCGCCCGCGTAGATCCTGGCTATTACCGCGCCCTCCACCGAGCCCGGGGTGAGTATCCGGGCGCCGATCCTACGAGCGAGTTCCTCCAGCTTCATGTTGGCGCCGGCCAGGAGGCCGTCGATAGTGTGGATGATTGGTTCCATGTCGGCGTCGGAAATCCCCTCCACCTCATGGTCCACGCCCGGCGTCGCGGGCTCTTCCTGACGGGCGAAGAAGGCGGCCGATTCCAGCGCGGAGGTGATATCCATGTGGTCGACAAACACCTCGTTGGGAACCTGAAGGGGGATGGCTGTGAAGTCGACAATGCTGCGCACCCCCGCTCGGACCAGGGCTTCGGCTGCGGACTGCGCCATCTCCGGGGGAACCGCCAGTATGGCGATCCGGATCCCACGAGCGGCCACCACCCGCTCCAACTCGTCCACATGGTGCACGGGGCAGCCTTCGATGGAGGTCCCGATAAGTGTGGGATTAATGTCGAAGCCGGCCACAATGCGCATTAAGGGGCGGCGCCCGGCGAAGTGGGCGAGGAGAGAACGCCCCAGTCGGCCCAGCCCTACCAGGGCGACGTCCTGACGAATGGCTCCGTCGAGAAGGTTCTCGATGCTCGCCAGACAGGTAGCGACTTGATAGCCGCGATTCGGGCTGCCCGAGTAGCCGATGACCATGAAATCCCTGCGAACCTGGGTGGCGCTCACCCCGGCAAGATGGGCCAGCTGATGAGAGTATATATTGGTGGTACCGGATACCCTGAGGTCGTCGAGCAGCCGCCGGTAGAGGCTGAGCCTTCCCACCGTCTTGCGGGAGATAACTGGCTTGCCCGTCGTCACCACTGTGCTGGAGACCCACCTCTCTTCCGATACGCCCAAGTTTCTGGTAACGTTACGCAGATAACACCGTTACGCATTTCACAAGTTACTCCGTGTCGGGGCGCGTGTCAACGGTTCGAATGCTAGGTTTCGGGATTCCCCGAGCAGGAGATATCTGAAAGACACCCTGGGAAATATCGACTGTCGCACAAGGAGGAACCGGTCATGAAACATACGATCTTCGGCGTTCACGTCACGCAGCGGACCGAAAATGTCCCGGCGGTCCAAGCGGCCTTGACCAAGTACGGCTGCAACATTCGTACTCGCCTGGGCCTCCACGACGCCGATGCCACCAGCTGCTCGCCGAGCGGGCTGCTGTTGATCGACGCTTTCGGTGCGGAGGCCGAGGAGTTCTACGCGGAGCTTAAAGGCCTCAAGGGCGTCGACGTGCAACGAATGGATTTCGCGGGCTGATGTCTCGAACTGCACGACTCTCGCGCCGCGTGATCGCGGCGAAGCTGGGGCTTGCGCTGGCGGTTGGGCTGGTAGTCCTCGGGGGCTGCGGGCCGTCCGTGGAGAAGCTGACCTTGGTGGCCCCGCCCGGCCCTATGGCCATACCACTGGCCTACATCGCGGTGAACGACAAGCTTGCCGACGTCGCCGATGAGACCGAACTGGTGGTGTGGCAGAACGCCGACCAGCTGAAAGCCATGGTGGCCGGCAAGCAGGGCGACTTCGTGACCATGCCGTCGAACAACTCGGCCATCTTCTACAACAAGGGCCTGGAGCTGAAGCTTCTCGACGTCTCGGTCTGGAACATCACCTATCTGGTGACCACCGACCCGGATGCGACCGGCTTCTCCGATATCAAAGGCCAGTCCCTGGCGGTGTCGCTGCAGGGGAGCGTTCCCGACGTCATGTTCCAGTACATCTCCATGAAGGAAGGGCTCGACCCGCAGAAAGACTTCGACCTTCGCTACGCCACCGATCCCACCCAGGCGGCGCAACTGCTGCTGTCGGGCCAGGTGGACAACGCCGTGCTCAGCGAAGCCCTCGCCACCGCGGTCGTCCTGCAGACCAAGGCCGCGGAAAAGCCCCTCCGTAAGGCACTTGCTTTCGACAAGGCCTGGGCAGAGGCTGCCGGCGGATCGGCCCTCAGTCCCATAGCGGGCACGGTCGCGACCGCCAGCGTCATGGACAACCCCGAGGTGGTAGCAGCCTTCCAGCGCGAGTATCAAGCGGCGGTGGAATGGATGCTCTCCAACCCCGAAGAAGCCGGCAAACTGATCGAGACCGAACTTCCTGATCTGGGCCTGAAGGCGGCACCCATGACGGCCTCGCTGAAGAGCATCACCTGGAAATACACCCCGGCAGCCGATGCTCGGGCGAGCCTAGAGACCTTCTACCAGGCGCTGTCGGAGCTGTCTCCGGAAGTCATCGGCGGCAAACTACCCGACGATGGTTTCTACTACGCCCCATAAGGGGTCTCGCGGCGCGGCAACCAGACGCACGAGGCTGCTGTTCGCGGTCTTGGGGGCAGCTGCCATCCTGGTGGGATGGTGGCTGCTCTCTCTTTGGGTCAACCCAGCTATCATGGCCTCTCCGGCCGATACCGCCCGGGCCATCGCCCGGCTGGCCTGGGGCGACACCCTGTGGATCCAGTTGCTGATTACGCTCAAGCGCCTCGTCCTAGGTTTGGGCATCGGGGTGGCGACCGGTTGGGTCCTGGGAGTGTTGGGCGGCCTGGAACCCCGAGTCCGATCCTTCCTGGAACCCTTGCGTTGGGTGGGGATGACTATTCCGGCGGTCATCATCGCGGTGCTGGCCATGCTCTGGTTCGGACTGGGCGACGTCACGGTCATCTTCATGGTCACCCTTATTGTCATCCCCACGATATATGTGAACACGGTCTCCGGGGTCCTGGCCATCGACCGCCGTCTGGTGGAGATGGGCCATGTCTACCGTTTTTCCCGGCGTCTTCTGCTCACCGAGGTCTATCTTCCGGGCATCGCGTCGCCGGCCATGGCGGGGTTGACTCTGGCCACGGGCATCGCGGTCAGGGCGGTTGTACTGGGCGAGGTCCTCGGCGCCATGGACGGGATCGGACACGCCTTTTCCCGAGCCATGAGCTATCTTGAGACCCCGGAGCTCTTTGCCTGGATCGTGGTCTTGCTCGCTCTCATGGGACTCATCGAGTTCGGTGCGCTGCGCCCTCTCAAGAGATGGGCCATGCGTTGGCGGAAGGCAGCCGAATGATCACCTTCCTTCATGTGAGCAAGTCCTTCGATTCGTTGAAAGTCCTGCACGATCTCTCGTTTCACATTGCCGCGGGCCAGATCGTGGGGATAGTGGGCCCCTCCGGGTCGGGGAAGACCACCATCCTGAGGCTGATCACCGGCATTCTGGCGCCCGATGGCGGCACGGTGACGGTGGCGGAGGCGGCGGTGGGGTACGTCTTTCAGGAGCCGCGCCTCCTGCCCTGGCGGACAGCGCTGGACAACGTAGCCGCTCCTCTTCGCGCCCAGGGCCTGGACAAGGCCCGAGCTCGGTCGGTCGCTTCCCACTGGCTGGAGAGAATGGGTCTACAGGGTTTCGAGCGCTACCATCCGGCGGAACTCAGCGGGGGGATGGCCCAACGGGTCTCCATTGCGCGGGCTTTTGCCACCGAACCCAGCATCCTCGTGATGGACGAGCCCTTCAGCAACATGGACGCGACGTTGAAGGCCGCCCTTCTCGGCATACTGCAGGGGATTATCAAGGAGCGGGACACCACCGTGGTCTACGTAACGCACGAGTTGACCGAAGCCCTGCAGTTGGCGGACAGGATCGTCGAACTGAACCCCGGCGGCGGCCTGCGCGAACTCGACCTGAGCGACCGCGCGGCCGTGGCGCGCGAGTGGCTGGCCACCACCTTGGGGGACCTTCAAGTCTAGATCCATCCAGTGCTGGCGCCCTCCGCGCGCGGACGACCCATGCGCCACATGCTTCGCTCGCGAAGCCCGAAGCACCAGCCCTCACTTGCGCTTGCCAGAACTGGACTTCTGTTGTAGATGCGGCTCGCCCGTGAGCCCCTACCATCGCTTTGTTCGATCGGGGAGCGCGCCGGGGGCGCGCGGAATAGCTACTGTAGGGAGGGACGATGTTCGAGAAGCAGGAGTGGATGCAACGGGCGGGCGAATTCCCGCGTTCCGACCAGGAGTACTTCGGTCTTCTGGCCAGGGCCGTGTTCTCGGCTGGACTCGGCCCCAAAGTGGTGGAATCGCGTTGGAAGGAGATGGGCGCCGCCTTCCACAACTTCGACCCGGCCAAAGTGCGCGAGATGGACGAGAGCGATGTCAGCCGGCTCCTCGCCGATCCGGGGGTGATCCGCAACCGCCGCAAGATCGAGGCCGTCATCAGGAACGCCGGCATCTTCCTCGAGCAGTTGGCCACACATCCTTCGTTTCACGCCTATCTCGGTGACCTGGGGGCCGGCTCCGAACTCAATGCGGCGGCCGGGAAGCTTGCGCAGGTGTTTGCCCACCT
>Ga0068713_1004777_pt1 | contig 10198 bp, 9 predicted proteins | sample MTBAKSrepl2MetaG_FD_62223 | JGI IMG/M metagenome (GOLD analysis project Ga0068713, IMG submission 62223) | Enrichment culture microbial communities om Arthur Kill intertidal strait, New Jersey, USA, that are MTBE-degrading - MTBE-AKS2 (Arthur... | ecosystem: Environmental > Aquatic > Marine >...
TCCTCGATCTGTTTGCGCGTCCAGTCCTTGCTGTAATTTGAGCCCAGGTCATCGGTGTACCAGTCTTTGTCACCCCCTCCGTAAGCCATGTAATTCGGAAAATCCCAATCGGCAGCCATCGAGGTGCCGGCAAACGCCAACGCCATAAGCACTGTAAGCATCAAAATCGTGATACGTTTCATTCTTTTTCCCCTTTCAAAGATTGAAGCTGTCAATCCAAACAGTTAATAGCCAACAACGATACATAGTCTATTTACGCTTATTTCACCTCCTTTCGTGATTTAGAGATATTCACAACATCTCCAACCTCATATATACACATCCGCCAAATCGTAAAACGGCAGAAATTCATCTTTTAACGATTCACAGAAAGTTAAGAGCCTCGTTTCACACCAAGCTGAGGCAATGCATCCATTTATCCAATTTAAAGAATTCAAAAATTATGCCAATATCGATAATAGCTTGATAGCAGGACATAAGCACTTAATACTGCAATTTGAGATTGATTTACTGCTTGACCTTTATTCCATTTTGGAATATTATTTTCCAAAATGGATTTTATTTAAAAGGAGCACCGTAATGAAGCCGTCAGACCTCTCGATTATTGAAATGCTCGATTTCCGACCCGACCACGGGTTGGTGGAACTTGAAAACCGACGCGTTCTAATATTCGACGGAAATATATTAATGGAATTGCGACGCATGATTGTTGAAAATCTCGGATGGGAGCAGTGCCAACCCGTGATTTTTCACTACGGGTATGAAGTGGGAAACATGGATGCAAAAAGTCTGGGACAGATGTACACATGGAACACCAAGGAGGAATGGTTTCAGGCGGGTACGACCATGCAAACCCAGAGGGGTTACTGTAAAACAGTTTTAAATTATCTTTCTTTTAATCCACATGAGAAACATTTGCTTTTTCGCGGCCGCTGGTACAATTCCTATGAAGTCGACTCACATAAACACCTCAACCTAACTGATTTCGGTCCGGTATGTTATGTTTTATGCGGCTACCTCAGCGGCTTTGCTTCTCATTGTTTTGACCGGGAGGTCCTGGTTCAGGAACAGGAATGTTTTCACAGGCAGCACTGCTCGTTTGAAGGAAGGTTCGTAGAAGAATGGGGAGAGTCGGGAATTAAATTTATGCAGGCCAGCAGAGATTATGACCTCCAGAATAAGTATGCAATATTAAACAAAAAAATGACAGCCGACCGCAGCAAAAAAGTTCCCAAAGTCAAGGGTGAGCAAAGGGAGGCCATTAGAGTTCATACCTGTCCGGAGATGTTGCCATTTCGGAGCAAAAGCATGGCAAGAGTCCTGGAAATGGCCCATCAGGTGGCCATTACAGTTGCCAATGTGTTAATTACCGGAGAAACTGGCGTGGGAAAGGAAGTTATCGCCAATTTTATACATTCAATGTCTCAGAAATCATCGTCCAGATTTTTGCCGATTAACTGCACGGCCTTGCCGTTAACTTTACTGGAATCCGAACTGTTTGGTCATGTCAAAGGGTCTTTCACCGGTGCTGATCGAAATAAAACAGGATTGCTCATCGAAGCCGGAAACGGAACTATTTTCCTCGACGAGATCGGAGATATTGCACTTTCAATCCAGGCAAAGCTCCTCCGAGCTCTTCAGGAAAAAAAAGTCCGTCCCGTTGGCGGCAACATGGAGCTTGCGATCAAGGCACGTATCATCGCTAGCACCAATAGAAACCTCGAAGAGATGATGAGAGAAGGAAAATTCAGGGCAGATCTTTATTACCGGCTCAATGTCTTTCCAATTCATATACCGGCACTCCGTGAACGGAGAGATGATATATTACCTATCGCTCGGTACTTTCTGTCAAAGTTCGCCCCCGGTTCCCCTGGTTTTTCACCCCGGGTAGCCCATATACTCGAAAACTATGACTGGCCGGGCAATGTCAGGGAGCTCGCCAATGCCGTTGAGCGAGCCAGCATTCTTGCAGGGAAACAAAAAATTAGATTTGGCCACCTGCCCCCCTCGCTAATCGATGGTGAAAAAACTTGTATTTTCAGCCATGTAACAAATGGATGGCCGTCTCTTGAAGAAATAGAGCAAAAGTATATATTAAGTGTGTTGGATCACTGTAAGGGCAAGAAGATAAAAGCCGCTGAAATGCTTGGTATCGGCTCTAACACCCTATGGCGAAAACTCAAAAAATTTCAGCCTGATTAGCCCCTATGATTTTTGAAGATAGAGTCGATCTTAACCGCACCCTCGAGGAACCTTCGAATCCGCGGCACCGGCGCGCAAATATTCTAAAATATCAAGCAGATCCTGTTCAGAGAGCTTTTCCCATTCAGCCTTACAGGCATATTGCTTATATTTATCTATTACAAAGATATCCTCCCACTCTTTAATTTTTTTCAGGTATGGACCCAACTCATGGGCTTTACCGCCATCATGACACGTCCGGCAACTGGTTCGGAAAAGCATTTTTCCCTTTCGGCTATTTCCTACCTTATCCCCTGCAACACCCAGACCGAAAAGACACAACGATAATGTCGATGTCAACAATATGAAGGTCCATTTTCTATTCATATCTCTCCCCTTTATGCTTCATATCAGAAGTGTGCTGACCGGCATCTTTGATAATTCTGAAACCTTATCAAGTTTGTCCGATGTATCCTTTTCTCTTATGCTGATCTCTTATCCTCCTTTTTTGATCAGATATCTCGTATAACCCGCCTCATCAGCGTAACCCAAAAACTCTTCGCCTTGCTTCGTAGCAAAATCCGGCATATCCTTTTTAGAGCCTGGATCGGTGCTCCATATCTCGATAATCTGCCCCTTCTTCAAGTTTTTTAGTTCTTTTTTGAGCCTCAGGATCGGCATGGGGCAGCTTAAGCCGCGACAATCCACAAGAAGGTCCGCCTTGATGTTTTCTAAATCAGTCATATCATCACTCCTTTAAAATGAAATAACGAATTTTTCCGTTTTTGAATTATACACGGCCAGTAAATACCAAACAAGAAAAAAAGCGATATAAAAAACCGGTGTCCAGGTCCAGGTTAAGATATCGACGACATAGATACCTTTGCCCATCAACGTCCCCAGGGCGGTTGTATCTACGACATGTTTTACCGACGGATACACTGTAATAAAGCCGACAATGGCCAGCCAGACTTTGGTGTTGCCTTCACCCGCCCGCCACAAGCCGGAGCTGGCGCAAGCCCCGGCAATGACCATCCCGAGGCCGAAAATAAAGCCGCCGATCAACGCACCCATCCAGAACTTGTGGTCGATGCCGTGCGTATCCGGTTGGAAAAAACCATATTTTATTACCGCCGAACCCGCACTGTAAATGATCAAACTTAAAATTACCGCCTTGACCATTTCGTAATCACCGGTCATAAACGGATTGCGAAAGGTGCGCTGCAAACAAAAGCGTGACCGCTGCATGAAAAATCCGATCCAGAGTCCGAAAAAGGCCATACCCCCCAGTACAGTATTATCAAATGCCGAATATATGTAAAAGGAAAGACAGAATAAAATATAAATAGCGGCACCAATATAGGGATAGACCTTACACCAGTCTATCAGCGGGTTTTTTTTGCATTCCAAGGGTTTTTGACTGGGTATTTTCACCGGCCAGTTCAGCATCTCCCAGATCAGATATTTAACGCCCAGAATTGAACCGAGTGCAAGGCCGATCATCATCATAAAACCGCCCAGGGAATAGACCCCCACGGCAGTGTAAAACCCGCCTTCAATACATCCGCCGGCAAAAGGTGATCCGAAACCCATCAGGGCACCGCCGATAAACCCTTTGACATATTCGCGGCCGGGTGCGCGATAGGTGCTGAATTGACCTTTCATCATGGATGCACCCATGCTCCCGAAAATCATCCCTAAATTCATGATCGAAACCGGATGCATCCAGGGGGTAAGGGGCGCCTCCTTTAATCCAGCCAATTTTCCGAAACCCAAATAGTAATACAACTGTTCCCCCCAATTACCATAACCTGAGGAAATCCCCCAGGGGTATCGCCACAGAAAGATCAGTATAGCTAGAATGCCCAGTCCGATGCCCGCCACCCAAAGGGGCATATCCTTTATGAAAATAAAATGGTAACCTTTTTTGATTTCTTGCCACATGCTACTACCCAAACTTGTTTTCTCCAATATCAAAACCTCCTTTGTATTGCTCGTTTCGTTATCTTCGGAAAATAAAATATTTTATTGAGTGCGATCAAATTAACCGGAACTCATTGGGCCATCAAAAAGTTTATGATGGAACTCGCTGTCACAATGCGAGACCCAATACCCGGAACCCTATGCATTTTTTATACCATTTATACGGATAACTTCTAGGTTGTCTCTGTTGATTCCAAAACACGTAAGCCGTCTTTAGAAATTCGTTTTGATCGATGATTTGAAGGTTCTTTTATGTATTTTCTATCCTCTTTGATATTCATCCTGGATTCATTGAACGAAATAAGGGAGTTTTTAATACAACCCGAAAAATAATTATTAAAAATAAAGCATTTCAAAAGACAACAGCAAGCTTCAAAGCTAAACCCAATCATTCCTGCTATCCTTGGGATCTATATTCCAAATTGGAATACTGACTGTTCGATGATCTTAATTCAAAAATTCCACCTTTGATGGCTTCGTAAAAGGTTTTAAATATCTCCACTTTTTATTCATGCGATATTTAGAGTCAGTTATTCAGGTTGTTACTGGCCTTCGCTTTTGCGGGAGGGAAGAAAGTGTTGACTGTTTACGAAGTAATTATTCCTTGACTTCCATAAAAAATGGATTGTTTCATCGGTTACGATTTTTTTCGGTCTTGACATCAGGATGTACCATGCGTTACGAAGAATGGCCGCACACGGTCAGTGGATTATCGATTTTTAAATGACTGCCGATCGAAGATTTATTTATATTGAACCCATTTTTTTGCCAATATGTTACTGAAAAAACCCGGCACCATAAGCTCCTATTTGAACAAAAAGGTTATCCTTATTCTTTTGTTGCAGGCTGCCGGTATTATTTCGATTTCCGGATATAATGCATGGCAGAAGAGTTCAGCCGAATGCATTCGGTGTCACGCGGACCGGATCAAAATGACGGAGCTTGGGCATCCCGAATTTTATATTACCTCGAAAATGGTGGCCGAACAAAGTAAACATACCACCGTGGAATGCAAAGATTGCCATCTGGGAAACGGTCGCGCAAAAAACAAGGATAAAGCCCATCAAGGTATGTTGAAAATGCTCGTCATCGGCGAAGAGTCCGATCTTAAACAACGAAAGATCTTTTATCCGACCGCCTTGATGCCCACCGGCCCTGACCGATTCTTTAGGTTTATCCCGAAAACAATGACAGATGACGGTTTTCGATATCCTTATGAGGTACGTACGCTTCTATGGAACGACCGGAATCCGGAAACCTATAATTTTGATCCGGAACTGATCCAAAAAACCTGCGCCAAATCTGGGTGCCACCCAGAAGAATTCAAACAATTCCGGACCACGACGATGGGCACCAATTTCCGCCAACGTACAATGAAAACCTGGATGGATCCCTATGGTCCGCACAATTGCGGACCTTCGTTTTCCGACCTTCCACCTACAAAAAACCTCAAGGCTTCCGGATTTGATTATCGAAATACGGATAAAATCCGTCAAAACCTTAATGTTTCGTTTACCCGGCAACAGGCACGGGACAAGCAGAGGATTTGCAATACGTGCCATACCGGCTGCCTGGATTGCCATTACGCGCCTCAAAAGGGAAAGCCCCATGAATTTACAAAGATTCCCGAGTCTGAAAGTTGCAGTGGATTCGGCCGCAGCAGCATGTGTCATTCCGGATCCATGGAAAGCCGCAGGGGCGAGACGTATATCGGACAAGATTATGCCGTTCCTTCCGGCATGGAACCCGATGTGCATTATAAAAAAGGCATTCATTGCATAGAATGCCATCCTTTGGGTAAAAAAGGGATGGGAGATCAACAGCGCAAGGCCGATTGCCAGGACTGCCATCTCGCCATTGAAGAAGCCCATTCTCAAAGTATCCATAAAAATCTTGATTGCGCCGCATGCCATGTCAATGAGCTCGGAGGCTATCAAATCACCATTTGGGGGCCTGGATATTTTGCCGGCTCCCGCAATCCATTTTACAAATATGCACGATATTACGGAATACAAAAACCGCCGATCTTGATAAAAGACCAACGTGGAGTCTGGATGCCTGTCAAAATAATGCCCCATGCGGTCGGTAACATTAAACAAAAAGTGTCATCATCTCCAGCATTGCAGTTCAGATGGCCGGAGGGAGAAACCAGAGACGCCTATTACATCATTGGTACTTTTGACGGACTCCCGGAGAACAACAACCACTTGGTATGGCTGGAATTTCAACAGGCCTCTCATCCTTTCGGCAAAGCACGCTCATGTGAAAGCTGTCATCAGGAAGAACAGATATCGGTGTCAACATGGGAATTTCTCGATGATCAAGGAACCGAGGATACTTTCACAGGTAGTTATGAAATTGCGGCGGACCAGAGCGCACTATTGATACGAAATATGCGCAACACCTCACCCATAACACTTTTTTCGGGTTATCATCTGAGTGATTTTGCCTCCTGGTTGTTTTTAAAAGATAAATGGAAAATTGAAGGAGATTTTAGTATTAAAACCGATAAAACCAAATATCTAATTTTTTTAAAAAAACATCAAAATCTCTATGAGAAGCTAAAAAAACTTGACTTAAATTTCAAGCACTTGGACCCAAAATCACTACGCCGATATCAAAACACCAGGGGAGCGGCGCTTCATAATATCGATGACGAGACGGTCCTCTCTCGTCTTAATGACTTGTCAAACTGAATTAAATGCCGGATAATTTATCATATTCCGATAGACGAACGTTTTTGACGAAGATTTGCCATCTGTTTTCTTTTATCGGCTTTTTTATAATAACCGGCATATTTTTACTGTTTGCCTTTCCCAAGAAAATAAGCAAAAAAAAAACGGTGTACGTATATGTGTGCAAAGAGGAAGACTTACCGCTTCAAGGCGCAAGACAATACCTTATAAATTATTCTCGGCAAGAGAAACCTGTCGAGCATAAAATTTTCATTGTAAACACCGGAAAGGAATTGTTCGCCCTATCATCCAGTTGCACGCATTTGGGTTGTCTCATTAATTGGTACCGTTCTGAAAACAGATTTCTTTGTCCCTGTCACGGCGGGAAGTACGATATCAGCGGAAATGTCGTTGAGGGACCGCCCCCGACCGCTCTGAACCATCTTCCTATGAAAATTGAACATGAGAAAGTTCATATTGGCATAAAGGTATAATGAATAGAACATGGGACGTTTTTTTGAGTGGCTTGACCGTTATTTCGGAATAAAAAAGCCGCACCGCCGATTCCTGAAGCGCTCGATCCCCGAAGGGGTCAATTATTTTTTTTGTCTGGGCGGAGTTGCATTTACACTGTTTATCTTTCTATTTGCCAGCGGCCTAATGCTCGCTATATATTATGTACCTTCAGAAAACGATGCATTTGCCAGTATTATATATATCCATAATGAAGTACGACTCGGCGGGTTTATCCGGTCATTTCACAAATGGTCGGCAAATGTTTTTATCATCTCTATTATTCTGCATACAATCCGAGTCTTTGTTTATAAAGCTTATAGGCATCCTCGTGAACTCAACTGGATCGTGGGGTCGTTAACCCTCATTCTGGCATTCGCCTCAGGGTTTACCGGATACTTGCTGCCTTGGGATCAAAAAGCTTACTGGGCCACCGAAGTAGGCACTTCCATGGTAAAGAAGTTTCCATTAGTGGGCCCCTATATCAGTTATTTCTTGCGCGGCGGAGCAGATGTAACCGGTGCAACTCTGATTCGTTTCTATGCCGTTCATACGCTGTATCTCCCGCTTTTAATGTGCTTGTTGTTATGGGCCCATTTTCATCTGGTAAAACAACAAGGCGTAAAAGGGGGTTTGTAGCATGAATCGGCAAAAGGAATTTTACCCGGATTACCTTATTGAAATAATTTTGGTGATTTTTCTGGTCGTCGAATTGATCGTTACACTCTCCCTGATCCTTCCTCCGGTCATCGGTCGCCAAATTGATTTTTCCGCACCGTTTAGCCCCAAGCCGGAATGGTATTTTCTCTGGCTGTACCAACTCATTCGATATTTTCCCGGAAAGTGGATCATCATCGGTACGATAGTTATACCGCTGACGGCGATTCTGATGCTCATTCTTATTCCGTTAATCGACAGAGGAAATCGTGGAAGACAAAAAGCAATAGTTACAGGGACACTCTTGCTGTTTTTCTTTGGGCTGTTTACGATTCTTGCCTTACTCAACCCATAACAATGTTTTTTTATCCTGCCGCCAACCTGGAAACCTCCATTCTGGAACCGCAAACATTCCAAAATGGAATATGTTTTTTCAAAACAACAGGGTTTAAATCGTTAACCCGATAAATATCTTTGGCAATACCGATTTTCCGTAAAATGATAGGCAACGGAAGTTTTTCGCAGCAGGCTTAGGAAAATCTTCGACTGCAATGAATTCTATCAATTTTTCGATTCCTTCGCATCCCCAAAGCAATTTGCAAAAATCGAGAACGGTTTGCAGGTCAGATTTTAAAATAGGAATTGGCACAGATCTTGATATACTGATATACATTTGACAGAGTTTGCAACATGTTTAGATTTTTTCAAATTTTTTCCGACTGCGCTTTTATACAAATGCAGGTAGGGAAAATATATTTTTTATGAAACGTTCCAACCGTTTTATGAACATCAAATGAATCAGTAAGTTAAGGTATTAATCTATTATCCGTTTGGAGGAGGAAAATCTATGAGTTATTACATGTACAGCAACACACAGGAAGTGACGCCATATAAGAGGATGATGTCATCACTGAAGGGTGAGAAAACCGATCGCGTTCCGGTTCACTTTTATCCGAGATGGGCCGCATTGGAATACATCGGCGTTACTTTTAAACAAGCCTGGGACGACCCGGATCTGTATGTTAAGGGGCAGATTCTGGCCCAGGAGCGGTTTCAATACGACTGTGTCATTGATTATGACATGATGGGACCGGTTGAAGAGGCCATCGGTGCGAAACTGAAGTACCCGGATAACGACGTTCCCCAGATTGCCGAGCCTTTCATTAAGACCAAAGAAGACATGAAAAAAGCAAAATGGAAACTGGATCCCCGAAAAGACGGCAACCTGCCCAAGGTACTCTATGTGATCCGCAGCCTCAAAGAAGAATTGATCAAACGCGGCCGGGGAACCCAGCATGTGCCTATCATGACATGGGGAAGTTGCCCTTCCCGAACCGCAGCCTGTCTGACCGGTTTCAAAGAGTGGTTTTTGATTGTTGCCCGGGATCCCGACTGGGCAGCGGAGCTGATGGAACTGGCGCTGGACGGATGGCTCCAGCTGGTCATCGCGGCATGGGAAGCCGGTGCCGACTGCGTGTGGGTCAACGATCCGGTTTCTGCGCGTGACTGCATATCCAGAGATCATTATGAGAAGCTGACCCAACCTTATGAACGAAAATTCATCGAAGCCATTCGAAGAGAAACCGGGATGAACATTACCATGCATCCCTGCGGAAACTGGCATGACCGCATGGATCTCGTCTACCAGAATCAAGCGGATTGTTATTTCCTGGGTCCCATGGATATCGAATTATGTACAAAAATAGCAGTCGAAACCAACGAAAAAGGGCTTTCTCGGGTAAAGGCCATAAATGGTAATGTCGGAGCGGCCACCAAAAGTACTACAGACGGTCAAACACCTGTACCATACGCCACCACCATGAAGAAAGGAACCCCGGATGGCATCGAGAAAGAGTCCAAGGCGGTAATCGAAACGGTCGAAGCTGCCGATCTTCGCTGTATTCTGGGCACGAACTGCTGGGATGTCAAGGGATCTTCTTTTGCCAACCGCGACGCCATGGTCTATGCCGCCAGGAAATACGGACAGTATAAATAGATTTAACTCAGGAGATCAATAAAATGGGCATCATAGAACAAATCAGAAAAAATGTTTATGACGGGGATGAAAATAATACCATCGAACTGGTTAAAAAAGCGCTGGATGAAGGCAAAACGGCAAATGAAATTCTGGACGACGGTCTTGTCGCTGGCCTTCGTGATTGCGGCAAAAGCTTTGAAAAGGGAGAAAA
>Ga0068713_1004793_pt1 | contig 10167 bp, 10 predicted proteins | sample MTBAKSrepl2MetaG_FD_62223 | JGI IMG/M metagenome (GOLD analysis project Ga0068713, IMG submission 62223) | Enrichment culture microbial communities om Arthur Kill intertidal strait, New Jersey, USA, that are MTBE-degrading - MTBE-AKS2 (Arthur... | ecosystem: Environmental > Aquatic > Marine >...
CAAGTCGGAGACTTGAACCAACCAAGCGGCTGAGTCAAGGAGCATATCCCACTAATCCGCGATGAGCCAAAAAAACTTAACCTTCGCGCTTGTGGCCGGCGTGTTGCTGCTTCGATGACCGGCAAAGTTCTGCCCGAGCATATACTTGAGGTGTTGGAGGGGTAATTTTGCAGCACAGGAGGAGAATTGAACCCTCCATTTCGACCTCAATTCCCACTCTACCTTCACGCTTGAGGTGCTTCCCGGGGGTATCCGGGATAGGCATTCGGGGCTTCTCCGGGGGCTCCGGATTTCTGTGTTTTATTTTTTGTGGCCTTTTCTCTTGCAAAAAGTAACAATTGATACTAAGCAACGAGAATGAAGAGACCTTCATATCGTGAACTTGCTGGCAAACTGAGAGAGGCAAAGGGAGCAGCATTAAATGGGTGCCTCCAGTTCGTTGAACCGGCGCCTATTTATGCCGATCTTCTGGAAATTGACGTCGTGATAGATGACTTGGCGGAGATTGTACCGCAAGCGCTCGAAGAGATAAAACCTGCAGACTACGCAGGAACTAGACCTCCCCAACAGTCATATGAGGCAGCTATCTTAAAATGTGAGCTCTTCGCGTTTGTTTGGTCAAGCGGCACTTTTGGTTGCACGATGTATCTCAAGTTTGCGGTGAAGGAAAGGTGCCTTTGGATTGTCTCTTTGCACAAAGACAGGAAGTAAAAGAAAAGGGGATTAACAATGAATTGCCCCAATAACCATGGAGCGATGAAACTATCGAGAGTGCCGGAGAGCTTGGAATTTCGCGGGGAACACGTCAACTTTGTGGGCGAGCATTTCATATGTCCCGCGTGCAATATCAAGGTTGATGATTTAACCCAAGCTGCAATCAACCAGAAAGCTATTTCGGACGCTTACAGAAAGACTGTGGGCTTGCTCACAGGTGCGGAAATAATTGAAGGCCGGAAAAAGCTGGGCTGGACCCAAGAACACCTTGCCGGCGTCATGAATGTGTCCGTTATAAGTGTGAAGAGATGGGAAAAAGGGCAAATCCAGACCAAAGTGATGGACGATAGCTTAAGAAGAGCACTTCGAGGAGATGGTGCAGCCTGTGATCCACACACAGGGGGGAGACCATTTTCATTGTGTCGAACAAAACTTGTATTGAACCATTTTGGCGAAAAGCTAAAGAGAGACCCTTTGCCGGCAAGGAACCGATTGCTATATTCGGCAAAATACCTGTGGTTCGCTGATATGATTGCCTACAAAGAAACAGGGCAAAGCATGACAGGGGCGACCTATGCGGCATTGCCCCATGGGCCGCAGCTGAATAACTACAAGGAATTAGTTGACCTTATCAGAAAGTCAGACGCATCAGAAGCAGAACGACTTACAGAGCAAGAGGTAAGAATCATCAACAAAATAGCTAAGGCCTTTCCCACAAATCAGTCGGTTTATGAAGCTGCTCACAAAGAAAAGGTTTGGCAGGATAAACCCGTCGGCTCGCTCATTCCTTATACCGATGCTGATCTTGTTGTAAGCATCAAATAAACACCTTAATTTAGCGAGAAGCTACTTTTAGGAACTCATCAAACGTAAACTAGAAAAAATGAAAGGTATCAAGCATCCCTCGATGGGGAAGATAAAGCATTACGTAGGCTAAAATTGCCTGAAATATGGATCGAAGAACTCCGTCATTGGGATGGTATCAAAACAACTTGGCATGTATTGAGAGCTTGGCAAGTCCTCTCTAGCATTCAAGACAATACTGAGCCGGGCCTTCGGGTTCGGTTTTTTTGTTACACCGTGTAAACGAGGACACCAGACGGACACCAAAAAAATAGGCACCAGAAAAAATCTGCTGCCTTTCGTAAGTTGGCGGAAGCGCATGGGAATCGAACCCACCCAGGACTGCCTTCACAGCCCTGCACCGGATTTGAAGTCCGGGAGCCCCACCAGTGAGCTTGGCGCTTCCAACGCTCGAAATGTACTCAATACACTGCTTTTTGGCAAGCCCTTTTGACTGCCGTAAAGCTTAAGCTCGCCGTTGTAGAAAATGAATGGCTCCGTTAGAGTTTGACCAGCTCATAAGCCTTGCTTCCAAGACCCACTTGTTCGGCATAGTCCAGTTGATATTGCCAGTCGATCATGGGGTAAACGGCTTTGACTTTATCCGTTTTGGCATGACGAGAACCTTTGATGCAGGAAGAAGCAAGGGGCGGCTGAGCGTTCACCAGATCCATGGACGCCTGGTCGATGGCAACCGGGTCTTGGGATGCGAGAATCCCTATGTCGGCGACTATTGGCGCATCGGCAAACGGATAGCAGTCGCAAGCCGGGGAAATCTGAGTCAGGAAATTAATGCATAGTGTTCTCTTTTCTTTGCCCTTAAGAGTCCCGACGGTGTATTCGACCATTCTTTCCATGAAGCGGGGCAGGTCCTTTTCCCAGTCGATTCCGAGCGCTCCCTGCGGCAGGCATGAATGCAGCCGGCACATCCCACGCATCTTTTCGGATCGATCTTGACGATGTTGACTGCTTTTGGATTGGGAGCCGGAACATCGGGCGGCCGTTTCACAAGCTTGATAGCTCCGTGGGCGCACTGATCCCGGCAGGTGCCGCAACCGATGCATTTTTCGGAGATGACTGCCGGGGCCACCTCCGAGTGCTGAGCCATCTTGCCGCGCCGGGATGCCGAACCCATGCCGATGTTCTTGATGGCCCCGCCGAAACCCGCCGCTTCATGCAGTTTGAAGTGGGCAAGGGAGACCAGAGAATCGGCTCTTGCCACGGCCGAGCCGACGTAAGCTTCCTTGCAAAGTTTCAGTCCAACCGGCACAGCCACTTCGTCTCGTCCTTCGATTCCATCGGCGATGATCACCGGGGCCCCCACGACGGAATACCCAAAACCGTTCAGAGCCGCTGTATGCAAATGGTCTACGGCATTGCCCCGAGTTCCGACGTAGAGCGTATTGGCATCGGTCAAAAACGGGCTGCCGCCGGCGTCTCTAATCGCATCCACAATGGGTCTGACCAGTATGGGGCGGATGAAGGCGGTGTTGCCGCGCTCGCCAAAATGGATTTTGATTGCCGTCAGCCCCCGCTTCTTGACTGTTTTGCCAAGACCTGCAGCTTCCGCAAGCTCCCGGATTTTAGCTAAAAGGTTTTTGTCCATGTTCGTTCGAAGATCGATAAAGAAAACCCGACTCGCCATAGCTGCACCTCTACCTTTGAGACTAAATGATAAAAAAAGATCGAGTATTATCTTAGCCCGGAGCACGGAACGGAGAGTTACTTGCTCCCTGGTCCCCGCTCCTTGCTCCCTACGCCAGCAACACTGCCAGGATTCCGGTCAGGAAAATTCCATCGAAGGTTCCTGCCCCTCCTATGGAAGCGACTGGAGCTTTCAGTTGCTGCAATTTGTCGAGATGAAGGATATCGGCGCCTATTAAGGTTCCCATGGTGCCCGCGAAGTAGGCGGTGGGCGGCGCCCAATGGTAATTCAATACGATGGCGGCAAGTGCGGCCACAACGGGGGGGATCAGCATGGGAACGGCGATCCCCATCCCCTGAACCGGCCGCGCCAGGCGATAGGTAACGAGCGCCACAATCGCCAAAGCCATCAGCATGCGAAACGGATTTTGAGCGTGGACGAGCAGGTAGATGGAAAGGCAAGTCGGGATGATGGCTCCGCCGACATTTACCGCCAGCACCATCTCGCGTAGATTGGACCTGCGAGGAGGCTGGAAACGCATGCCAAAAAAAGAAACCATCGGCGTTTCTTCCGGCTCTTCCTCGACCGGGATTCGCCGAATCGGGATGTTGATCATGCTCCCCGCGATGCACAGGAACAGCAGTGAAAAGAGATACTCCGGGGGAATGCCGAGACGCGCAAAAGCCAGAGTAAAAAGCCCGTACTGAACAAGAGCGAAGACAAAAAACAGTAGAAAAATAAAAATGAAAAGGAAGAACAGCAGAAAAGGTGGGAAAAACATAATAAGTCCTTTCGTAATTGCAGCGTTTGCAGCTCCGCCTGGTAAGCTCCCGTGTTGAGCTACCTTAAAAGCTCTCTTACCGCCTCAAGGAGGGTTGCATAACGCTTGACGGCCGACAAGTCGGAGATTTCCTGCAATTCTTCTTTCTGTAGACAACCCCTGTCCAGCAGAATTCCCTGACATCCGGCCCTGTATGCAGCCTGCAAGTCCTTCAGCCGATCGCCGATCATATAAGTGCCGTGCAGCCGGATTTTTAAAAGCCTTGAAGCGTTCACCAGCAGACCGGGGGACGGCTTGCGGCACGAACAGTTCTCATCCGGTCGATGCGGGCAGTAGAAGGCTGCATCCAGCCGCCCTCCTTCCTCCGCTATGCGGCGGACCATATGATGATGAACATCCCAGAAATTCTGCCAGCTAATGAGACCTCGATTGATAGCCGATTGATTGCTGATAAGAATCACATTGATGTCCTTCTCGGTAGCCAGCCGCAGGGCTTTCAGACTATCCGGGTAGAACTCGAGCTCATGCCGGTTTTTGATGTAATCCGGGCGATCGATATTTATGACTCCGTCTCGATCCAGGAAAACGCTCTTTCGGTTGTTGCAGCGGCACGAATTGGTCCAAATCAGCATGAAGCTCTCTATGGCTTGACTTCTTTAAGAAGATCGAGAGAAAATATCAAAGTGAATCGGCAACTATTGGAAAACTTATTATCATAGTTCACCTCTCTAGGTAGCAAAAAGTTATGGAGCATGCAAGTGTGCTGGAAGAGCTGCAAGAAGTTCTTCAATATCGATTCAGGGAGCCACGCCTTCTTTTTCAGGCCCTGCTGCACAGGTCCTACGTCTATGAGAACCCGCAATTCGACCAGGCGGACAACGAGACGCTGGAATTCCTCGGCGACGCTGTTCTAAACCTCGCCATCAGCCACCTTTTGCTGGAAAGATTTCCCGATTATAATGAAGGGGACCTTTCGCGACTGCGGTCGTCAATCGTCAATGAGCGGGAATTGGCCAAATTGTCTCTTCAGCTGGACCTGGGAAGATACCTCTTTCTCGGCAAGGGAGAAGACCTGACGGGTGGAAGGAGTAAACCCTCTCTGCTCGCTGATAGTCTCGAGGCCCTTTTGGCTGCAATATATCTCGATTCCGATCTGACCAACGTGATTGGGATTGTGAGCCGGCTCTTTACTCAGTATCTGGCAATCGAGCATCTGGAGCATCCCCTCAAGGCGCTTGACAAGGACTATAAGACGCAGCTTCAAGAGCTAACCCAGGCTCATTTCAAGCAGACTCCCACCTATTTTCTGGAAGCCGAAGAAGGCCCGGATCACGACAAAACGTTCTTCATGGGAGTGCTTCTGGACGAGCGGCTGCTTGCCCGCGGGTCCGGAAAAAGCAAGAAAGAAGCCCAGCAGTTGGCCGCCAAGAGGGCGCTTGATGAACTGCGCGCTCAGGAGCCAGAGGATAGTGGACAGAGGTCGGATGACAGAGAGAGATGGTAAGGGGACATGATGAGGCCTGCTCAAAAAAGAATGTCTAAGAGGACCATCTTTCCTATTTTCCTGCCCCATGCAGGCTGCCCGTTCCAGTGCATCTACTGCAATCAAGAGGCGGTAACCTCCAACAGCTTGGAGAGATTCTCTCCGCCCGATTTGATCGAGCACTTTCAGCTGAAATTTACTGCTCTGCTGGATCGGATTGACGGGACAAGCTCGCCAGGAGAAATCGCATTTTATGGCGGCACCTTCACGGCCATTTCGAGCAAAGCATTGCGTCAAATTCTCGAGGCCGTTTCCCCGTGGGTGGAGCGAGGGGTCTTTACCGGCATCCGGTTTTCCACACGACCTGACTGCATGGGACGCGAGGTTTGCTCCTTGCTGGCGGATTATCCGGTAAAGACGGTAGAGCTGGGTGTCCAGTCCCTGTGTGATGAGGTCCTGGGCAAGAGCCGCCGGGGCTATTCGTCGGAGAAGGTCGCGGAGGCGGTGGCTTCGATTCGGGACAGAGACTGGCAGCTTGGAATTCAGCTCATGCCCGGACTTCCCGGCGACAATCGACTCACGTTTTTTCGAACCGTCCGCCGCACGATAGAGCTCGAACCTGATTTTGTGCGCCTTTATCCGACCATAGTTCTCAGCAAAACGGTTCTTGCCGACTGGTACCATAAAGGCATTTATCAGCCCTTAAGCCTGGAGGAGGCGGTTGGTTGGTGTGCCGGCGCCTTTGACATGTTGCTTCAGGCCGATATCGCCGTAGCCCGTATGGGACTGCATGCCGATCCCGAATTGGAAACACCCGGCACCATCCTGGCGGGACCGTATCATCCGGCTTTCGGTTATTTGGTCAAAGTAAATTGGTGGCGGCGGGAAGTAAACCGCAAACTCGCGGCTCATTGCCCCGGTGAGAAGAAATCCCTGCTACTTCGCATCCCGCAGCGCTTCATAAGTGAGGCACTGGGTCCGAAGCAGATGAATATCGACTACTGGTTGAACAAATGGCAATTGGATGAAGTACGCATAAAGAGAGAATTGGAATGGGCTTCGAACCGATTTGAGGCTATTCTGCAATGAAATTTTTCGATGGTCAGCACAGTGAGTTAATCCGTCATGGATAAGGAACCTAAAAAAACCACGCATAAGTCCGGCTACGTCGCGCTGTTGGGTGCCCCTAATGCGGGGAAATCCACTCTCATGAATCACCTGCTGAAGGAAAAAATCTCCATAACGGCGCCCAGGCCGCAAACGACCCGCAACCGCATTCTCGGAATTCTAACCAGGCCCGACTTTCAGGCGATTTTTGTAGATACACCGGGAATCCACCCTGCCCGGGATCGATTCAATAAGGCCTTGGTGGAAACAGCCCTGTCCGCCTTGAGTGAAGTGGACGTGATTTGTTTATTGATTGAAGCGCAGGCGGCCAGCCGGAACGTGAACCGAATGATAGTCGAGGAAATCCACAAGGTGGACACGCCCGCCATATTAACCATCAACAAGATCGACCTGGTTCGCAACAAGCAGGAATTGCTCCCAATCATTGAAAAATACAAAGAATACTTGGAATTCCAGGCTGTTGTGCCAGTTTCGGCGCTCCTTGGCGATGGGGTGGATGAGCTTTTGAATGAAATCGTCAACTTTTTGCCTGAAGGTCCGAGCTATTATCCGGAGGACTATTTGACCGATCAGCCGGAGCGCTTTCTGGCGGCCGAATTGGTGCGGGAAAAGATCTTTCGCCTGACCCATCAGGAGGTGCCGTACGCGGTTGCCGTAACCGTTGAAAAATTTTCTGAGGATGCAGAGCGAAACCGCATCGAGATCGAAGCGACAGTGCATGTGGAGCGAGACTCGCAAAAAGCGATTATCATCGGCAAGCAAGGCCAGATGTTGAAAGAAATCGGCAAGCAAGCCCGCAAGGATATCGAGGCATTGCTGGGCTGCCATGTCTACCTGGGACTGTTCGTGAAAGTGCAGAAAAACTGGCGGAAGAATCCAAGGGCTCTGGCCGAGCTCGGCTATCGGCGAAAATCATAAAGCCGATCCATCGTCAGGTAGGTGGCAGCCATGCGGGAGGCGATTTCATAACCATAGCCGACGGCCAATGGGTTGAATTCCGTGTCGACCAGGATGGCTTGAATTTCCTGCCTTTTCACCTCACTGGCATAAAAGAGCGTCTCTTCCAGGGGGTCTCCCCCAAAGCAGCTCACATTGGGCCGCCCGTCTGAAAAGACCAGAATGGCCGGCAGAGTTTCGGGATTTTTTCGCTTTTCCTGGACAAGCAATCGAATTCCAAGCTCCAGACCTGCGGCAAGCGGGGTCCTTCCGCCTACCGGGAGATCCTCGATGTTTTCTGCCGCACTCTGCAGGTTGTTACTCAGGGGGAGAACCAGGTCTGCACCGGTATGCCGGAAAGTGATGATGCCCAGCTTATCCCTTCGCAGGTACAGGTCGCGAATGAGAGCTTCGATGATGCCTTTGGTCACGGACATGCGATCATTGGTGCGCATTGACGCGCTCGAGTCGACCACCATCATTAGGGCAAGGCCGGTCTTGCGGGAGCGTTTTCGCAGTCTCAGGTCATTCCGATGGACTTTGATGGCGCCATTACCTCCGCGATGCTGTTGCAACGGTGCAGCAGCGCGAAGCGTGGCAATGAGCGACAAATCATCGGCCTTTTCACCGTCATGCTGCAAACGACTGCCGAAAATGCTACCACCCTTGCGCGGATTGGGCAGGGAAAAGCGCCTGCCCGGATGCGCACCCAAGATGAGATGCCAGGGGATCTGATGCCGCAACAGGCGGGCGCCGCTGCAAAGATGCGTGACACAGGCGACGGGGGATTTGTAGTTTTTGACCGATGAGCTCTGCTTTTGTCGGTTTTGATGAACAGGCGCCCATTCTTGTTCTGGGGCGTTCAAGGAAGTGTGCTGTTCGACCAGCTCCTGGAGCTTTTTCTCACTCAATTCGGCCTTCTGCAGCGGGCTCTTCTTGATTCGATGGGGCAAGCTCAGACGTGCTGCCAGTTGCAGATCTTCAGCGGTTATCTTCTGCCGACCATCGAAGGCGGCGTTGGCTCTGGCTGCCTTCATCATGGTGATATCCGCTCTGTGGCCGTCCGTATCCAGTGCCACGGAAAGGTTTGCAGCCGTTTCCAGAAGATTCTCGGTAAAAACGATCTGCTTGAGAAGCTCTTTGCCCTGCACGATCCTTCGTGCCAGATCCGCATCAGCAGGATGCCAGCTTTGACGAAATCCCTCGGGGCTCTGTTCGAAAGCCAGTCTGCGCTTAATGATTTCCACTCGCTCGGGCAGGGATTGAATCCCTTCGATGTTGACCGAGAGTCCGAACCGGTCCAGCAGTTGCGGCCGAAGATCTCCTTCTTCCGGATTCATGGTGCCTACCAGTATGAAACGGCTGGCATGAGAAAAACTGATTCCCTCCCGTTCCACGATGTTGATGCCGGAGGCTGCGGCATCAAGGAAAAGGTCCACAATTTGGTCATTGAGCAAATTGACTTCATCCACGTACAGGATACCACGGTTTGCTTCGGCCAACAGACCCGGTTCGAATACTTTGCTGCCGCTGCGAACCGCTTTTTCGATGTCGATTGTTCCAAGCAGCCGGTCTTCAGTCGTGCCGATGGGAAGATTGATCATGCGGATCTTGCGCACTTTGACCGATAGTTCTTTACCGGATTGACGGGTTTGTCGGCAGTAGTCGCACAGGTTGGAAAGATCGTCCGGGTCGCAATGAAACGGGCAGTTTTCGACCACCCGGATGGTGGGAAGAAGATCGGCCAGGGCACGCACTCCGGTGGACTTTGCCGTACCGCGCTCGCCTTTGATGAGCACGCCTCCCAGGGTGGGGTCGATCACATTGAGCAACAGCGCACGCTTCATGAGATCTTGGCCAACCAGTGCGGAAAAAGGAAAATTTAGCTCCATTTGCTACCTGCCCCGTCATCTTCAATGGATTCAAGTGAACTGAAACACAACGAAGCTGTGTCGATGTCGGCATGGTTCAAGTCCTCGGAGGACTTGAACCAACGGATGTTCGTTGTCTGCTCAATGCTCACGGATCTCACCCCCATGTCATGGATGGATGACGACTCTTCGATAGGGTTCTTTCCCTTGACTCCTTGTGGTCAATCCGTAGTGTTCGGCCAACTGGTGCTGCAATCGACGGATGTGAGAATTTTGTGGCGAGAGATCCAGTGGAACGCCTTTTTCCAGCACCACCGCGATTGCCGCCTCAGCTTCCTTGAGAGCGGATTGTTCCCCGCTAAAATAGTCCTCTACATCGAAAATAGAACGCAGAAAATTCTCAATCTGCACCACAGAATTGCTCCTGACAACGTGCAGCGGCACACCTTTCGCCAGAACTTCACGAAGGCGCATCGGCTGGCGTTTTTCTTGAGACTTCAGGGTAAGAATAATGTCGGCCCTATCTATGTCAGTCACCACGGAAGCCGGGGCTCTGAACTTTTGAATAGCCCGTTCCAGGCGACTTCGAGACACACCGTAAGTATAGATCCTCTGTATCTTGCGTCTAGCGCGCCTCTGAGCCGGGGGTCTGAATGAAGCAGGTTCAACTTCCTGATCGGAAGCGATCGTATCCGGTCGGGCCTTCGCAAGCTGAATCTGGACGCTGCCGTCTTCTGCACGAAATCTGAGCTCGGGCTCAAGGGGC
>Ga0068713_1004795_pt1 | contig 10164 bp, 8 predicted proteins | sample MTBAKSrepl2MetaG_FD_62223 | JGI IMG/M metagenome (GOLD analysis project Ga0068713, IMG submission 62223) | Enrichment culture microbial communities om Arthur Kill intertidal strait, New Jersey, USA, that are MTBE-degrading - MTBE-AKS2 (Arthur... | ecosystem: Environmental > Aquatic > Marine >...
GGATAACTTTAACTCCTACAAGAGCAAGATAAAGGAAAAGCTTCTGGAAAGGTTCGGCCCCTATGCGCTCAAAGAGCTGGAGATCGCCTCGCTGGGGACAAGACCCAATACGCGTTACGGAATCCTGATGGACAAATCGAAAATCGAGATCGTGTACTGATTGCGGGAAAATAATTCAATGAATAAGGCACTGAACAGGTTGTTGAAAATACAAAACCCCATTTCTTCAATGCCAGGAGAATGGGGTTTCTTGCTTTCCGGCAGCCTGAGGAGCAACGTTGCCGTGCTGGAACGGCAATAAAATGTCTATACACTGATGCTCAACTACCGTAGGGGAAATCCGCCTTCCGGCGGAACCCCTTGCCAATGACTTTCCTCAATCAAAAGGAAGGCTTCACCGCTGATGTTGTTGACTGAATCTTGGCGGGGAAGGTCGGATGGCGGTGAAAAATACGGAAAAAATTAAAGCCGTCATTCTCGTGTAAACAAATATCCAGATAAAAATCAAGTGGATGCATCATTCTAAGGAGGGGTGGATATGGATGAAACCGTTTTGACAATAGCTCTGGGAGGTCTTCTTCATGATATCGGAAAGTTCATGCAGCGGGCAGAACTTGAAAAAGAATTTGTCGAAATTAAAAACAATTATGACGATTTTTGCCCCATTGTGGACGGAGGGCGATATGGCTACCTGCACGCTGCTCATACCGCTTATTTTATTGAAGAATTTATACCTGAAAATATTATTGATAAAGCCAGCAAAGCGGAATTGTATAACGCTGCCCGCCATCATAAAAACCTTTCCGGGGACATTTATCGTGAGGCAGACTGGCTTTCAGCCGGTATGGAAAGATATGAAGCTGAGAGAGACTCAGATGAATATAAGCAGGTTCGTCTCCATTCAATTTTTGATGCAGTTGAACTCCAATATGCTATCCGTGACAAAGATAACCGATTAAACAGTAGATGGCGATATGGCTTGACGCATATTTCCGCTAATACGGCTGATGCGTTGTATCCGATCATGATTGACGATGCAGGTATAGCTTCCGACAGCGGTTTTCCCTATAAAAATCAATGGAACAATTTTAAAAGAGAACTCGCGATAATAAATCTTCATGCCGATAAGACAACCTATTTTAATGATCTTTATTGGCTTCTTGAAAAATACACCTGGTGCATCCCAAGCGCTACCAATGTGTTTGCTGATATTTCACTTTTTGATCATCTCAAAACGACTGCTGCCATAGCTTCTTGCTTTTATCTTACAAACAAGGAAAACATCAAAGAAAAGCCCGATTTTGTTCTTTATGGAGGCGATCTTTCAGGCATCCAGGACTATATTTTTAAAATCAGTCGATCCCAAGGAATAGGCGGCATTTCAAAACGATTAAGAGGCAGATCATTTTACATCGCCATGCTGATGGAGATATTTTCACGTTATATCATTAATAGCCTGAATCTGACGGTTGCCAATATAAACTTCTGTGGCGGCGGCAATTTTGAGATTCTTCTGCCGAATACTCAGCCTGTGGCTGACTTTCTTAACCAATTAACAATGGAAATAAATGAATGGCTTGTTAAAGAATTTCATGGTTCGCTTGGGTATGTGGATGAAAGCATAGAAATGACTAAGGAAGACCTGAGGGACCGCTATGGTGAAAAAAAAGATGCCCTTTCGGATAAGTTGCAGGTTGCCAAACTGAAAAAAAGCCGGACACACCTTAATGAGCGATCATTCTGGATTGATAAAACGGAAATCGCGGGAAAAATAACTGTATGCCCGTCGTGTAATCTCAAATTAATTCGTGCCAATGAAACCATTTGTGAACTATGCCAACAGGATAAGGATATCGGAACGTTTTTACCTAAAACTGAATATATTGTGTTTTCACAATCAGATATACACAAACAAGAGAGTTATAAAACCATAACCTTCGACAAATTCGGCACTGTGATTCTACTGGGCGAAAATTCAAATCCGATGACGTTGTTTAAAACCCCCCAGGCCATGTATGCGCTTTCAGATCATGAGACCGGCATTATCAGCCGTTATTTTATTGCTCAAACACTTCCTACGGCAGTGAACATGATAGGGCCTCTTGAAACGGAAAAGGCCGAAAATAGCGAAGGAATGGTTTATCCCGGTCAGGCCCTTTCGTTTTCAACGCTCGCAGATATGGCGGAAGGTGACAAACGCATCGGCATACTCAAAATGGATGTGGACAATCTCGGCCTGATCTTCTCCCTGGGGCTGGATACGCCATCAACAGAAAAAGAAAAGGGCAAAAACCTTCGATCCATTTCCCGCTTGTCAACTCTAAGTCGACAGTTATCATTTTTCTTTACCGTCCATATTGATGAACTTTGTTGCCAGGTTTTTGAAAAATGGCAGAATGACGAAAAGAACAAATGGAAATTTAAAGAATATGTTTCCAGTATTTTTTATCTAATTTTTGCGGGTGGCGATGACCTTGTTATCATAGGCCCATGGGACAGAATTATCGAACTTGCCCGAAAAGTACGAAAAGCGTTCAAAGATTTTACCTGCCATAATCCGAACATATCGCTATCAGCAGGGATTTATATCTGTAAACCAAAATTTCCTATCAGCATCGTAGCGGATAAAGCGGAGGAAGCCCTAAAACAATCAAAGGATAAAGGAAGAAACCGCATAACGGTCATGGAAGAAACCGTCATCTGGGATAAAGAGGACGACAAAAGCAGAGTATATCAAACGGAACTGCGGGGCAAGTATCCGAGAACCATATTTGATGAGAATGAAATACACGGCGAAAACATTTATCTGACGGGAAAAACAAAAAAACTAAATATAAAAACATTAACCTTTGAAGAGCTGTCAGAATTTGCCGAGCAGCTTCAGGCATATTGTGAAAAAAAGAGCATATCCAGACATTTTATTTTCAGGCTTTTTAAAGCGAAGGAGGAGTTTTTTACGGAGGAATATAGCGATGTTAAAAACGATTTCATGGAAGACCATAATTACATGTTCTTACCCCACCTTCTGTATAACATCGAAAGAAATTCCTCAGGCGATGCAAAAAAAAAATTGAAAGGAATGCTTGTAACAACGGCTGAAGCTCAAACATATATAAGGCAGGCTTATTATCCTTGTAAGTCTGTTTTGATGAAAACCAAAAAATAAGTGAAAGGGAATAACCATGGATGAAATAATTCAAGCAATTAAAGCAAAAACCAGTTTTAAGGAAGTATCGATTACTGCTTTTGCACCATCAGATCAGTGGTCAGACCAGATAGCCAAAAAACTTGGTGACAAAATGAAGACAACCCAACTCAGAAAATTTTTTACTTCCATCAAATTAATGGAACAAAAAACAAAAGGAAAAGATAAGGCCGCCATTTTTGATGATACTTCCCTGTATATGCTATTGCCTTATCTTGCCTACGCAAAAGCAAGGAAGCTGATAATTCAAGATTTCTATAATCTGGTAAAAGTGATTATTGGCGATGGGACAAATGGAAAAATTAAGACCATGGAAGATTTTCAACGGTTTGTTGAATTTATGACTGCGATTGTTGCGTATCATAAACAATACAGCAAATAACTAAAGGGGAAAACACAATGTCAGATGCAATAGCAACCAAACCGGAATTCGAATTTATCGGCAAATATATTATTACGGCAGACATAAAGTTAAAAACCGGCCTTCACATTGGAGGTACTGAAGAAGGCTTTGATATTGGAGGGATTGATAATCCGGTTATTAAGGATAAGGTAACCGGTTTGCCATATATTCCTGGATCATCTTTAAAGGGAAAGCTCAGAAGCCTTATAGAATGGGCGCATGGTAAAATTGATATTAAAAAAAATGATAAAACGAAAGAATGGGAAGGGAATCTCTGCACCAAACCAAACGAACCTATTGGCATTGTTTTTGGCGTGCCGGCAGAAAATCATAAAGATGACCTTCCTGGCCCTACACGACTTGCCGTAAGAGATGCATATCCTGACGAGAATCAAATTAAAAAATGGCAAGACGCCATGGGAGAAAAAATTTACACTGAGGCGAAGACCGAAAACGCGATTGATAGGCTTACATCTGCTGCCAATCCAAGAAGCATGGAGCGTGTTCCGGCGGATTCCATATTCAAAGAGGAATTTGTCTATGATGTTTATAAAAAGGATGATGTATCAAATCTGAAACTTCTTTTTGAAGGCATGATGCTCCTGGAGGATTCTTATTTGGGAGGTGGCGGGACTCGAGGATCTGGAAAGATTGAATTCACAAATATTCAGATAACAGCCAGAGACAAAAGCTATTATCTTGGCAATGGACAAGTGGTGTTAACTGTCAATCAAAATGGAAAAAATAAGGCAAAGGATATTTTTGATAATTTTGGCAGCGTCTTTCCAGAACTCAAATAGAGGATAAATCATGAAAGACTACATCATCCATCTTTCTCCCCGCTCAAGCTACGAGATCCAGTTGCATTCGGACACGCTCTTTGGTGCTATCTGCTGGGGAATTCGTATGCTTTTTGGCGAGGACAGGCTTGTTCAGGTTCTTGATGAGTATAAGACCTCCCCGCCATTTTTGGTAACTTCTGCCTTTCCCTGCAAGTTTGACGGTAAAGATTATAACTATTTCCTGCCCAAGCCTGTTTTAAAGCCCCTCACCATCAAAGACTTGGAATCGTTTTTTTCAAGTGCAGAAATCAATAAACAAACCTATCATTCGAAAAAGTTTAATACGATTGAAATCGTCGATAAATATAAAAAATTCAAAAAGATCAAATTTATTAAAATGTTATATTTCAAAAAAATATTAAAACGAGATGATGAAGCGGTACTTTTTGCTGATTTTCTGGACAAACATTTAATTGAGACAGGTTATTGCAGAAATGGAGTCGCACAAAAAAACAGTCTGGACAGGCTGACCCATTCAACAACAGGTGCTGGTAACACATTTTATGTGCCGGAAATCGCTTATCGGGAAAAGTTCGGGCTATATTTTCTTCTGAAAACCAAAAATATTGAAGAGTATATACACCCTGTTTTGCGTTTTCTGGAAGATTCCGGCATAGGTCCTAACGCCCGGACAGGTAAAAACTGGTTCAAAGTTGCGGTTAAGGAAAAAACGCTGTTTGATACTAATAATAGTCAGGCAGGTGATTCTTTTATAACCTTGTCCCGCTATATTAAGAATGAACCCATCAATATAGAGGCTTCACTTTATCAGCTTGCCTCAGTCAGGTCGAAGGTTGAATCACGTCTTGAGTTTGCCGGAGAAGACGTTTGGAAACATAGAGTGTCTTATTTTACCGCTGGGTCAATTATAAAACCGTTAAGCATCGCGGAACATTATGGCAGACTTGCTCCTGTTAAATCCTTTGGGGAGAAAACCATTTACCAGTATGGCTATGCCTTCCCCGTATGGATAAACCATGGAGGTTGAACATGAAATATAAATTAAAGGTGTTATCGCCATTACATATCGGGTGTGGTGAAAAGTATTCCGGTCTTAATTATGTGATCCACAGTGGGAAAATGTTTTGCATTGACCCCGATGATTTTATCTCCTTTCTTGGTGAAGACAAAACAAGGAAATTTGTAGAATGGATTGAAACATGTACTGATAACTTAGATAGGATCGAAAACGATAAAAACAAACTAAGAGGGAAATATGACGATGCTTCGAAGGATAAGGTTAAGAAAATAAATAGTGCGTTGCGGCAACAAAGACAAAATTTTATTCTAAAAAGATTTATAGAAGATAACAAAATGAATTTAGGTCAGATAACTGACCATGCCCTTTATTCTGCAATTATACAGCAAGGTGTTTATAACGATTCAGAAATCAATCCCTTTATAAAACAAATGAATCATCCATACGTACCCGGCACTGAAATCAAGGGCGCTATTCGAACATCTATGCTTTACTGTTCTTTACTTGATAGTGGTGAATTGTTTTTATGGCTTAGGGATCAACTCAATCAATTCCAAAGGAACAAAGCAGATAAAATTAATGAGGTTAAAAACAAAGCAAAGCCAAACACAAAAACCAAAAATGAACTTGTAAAAGAAATGGCAAAAATTGAATCTGCCTTCCAAGAGCAGGTCCTCTGCTGCAAGCCCAAAGACGCAAAATATGATGTCATGAAATATTTGCAGGTCGGGGATAGCGAATTGCTTGATGCGTCAAAGGTAATTACTGTCAGTTATGTCAAACCATTTAATATCAAAAATACTTTTTCGATTTTTTATGAATATTTAAAACCAAATACAGAGATATGTTTACCTATGCTTGCTTTAGAAAATGTTAGAACCGCTAAGATTGAAAAAATGGGATTTACGGATAATCAAAAGAATATTGTCTCCAGTATGGGTACACTCTTTATGTATTGTCACCGCTTTTCAAACGATTTGATTGATGAGGAGGTTTCATTTTTTAGGGCAAGGGGAAAACAGCAGATCGCCGATAAATTAACAAAAATAAAATCCCTTAATAATCCTGAATCCCCTGTCCTTAGAATTGGCAAAGATGAAGGTTATAACAGCCTCACCGTCGGGCTTGCTGTGAAAAGACTCGATAAGGCCCTTTACGAAAACGTTCTTATCCATGCCACGAAAAACAAAAGCTATGATTCCAATCATGGAGGCCCCTTGCCGAAATCCCGTAAGATTGTCTACTGGAATGGGGAAGAAACAACTGCCGGATGGGTGCAACTGGTCCCTGAAAATTGTTCAGCATATCAGGACACATCTTTAAATCAGCTTGGACAAAAACGTGATACGCATAAAGCTGTCACCCCCGAAGATCTTTCAAAACTAGCGGGCAAATTTAATGTCTCGAGGAAAAAATTATGAAAACCTATTTTTGTACCTGTGGCACATCCATTGCCACCAAACAAAATATCAATCTCGAACGTTTTCTAGACAAGCCTTTATCAGAATGGAGTGAGCGAAAAGAGGAGATAGAAGCCGTCCAAAGTCAAATTGATGAAGGGCTGCAATATATCAATTTGCCCCGTGATCTTAATAATACATCGGCGGAAATAAAAAGCCTTATAAAAATGGATCTTGATCGTGATGACCAAATTATATTGGTCTCATCGGATACCATTGACGGCAGGTTATGTGCAGAATGTGTTCGGGATTTTCTTATCGAAAATGATTTATGCTGTAAGGATTTGATCCAAATAAAGGAAATCAATGGGTTGCAGGCAACAGATGGGGCTCGATTTCAGAGGGAGGGTTTGAAAAATCTTTTTGATTACCTTTTAACCCTTGAGCATCAAGATATTATTTTCAACCCTACCGGGGGGTATAAAAGCATTGTGCCATATGTCACGCTTATGGGTATGCTTTTTAATAAGCCTGTGAAATATATACACGAAAATTCTGAAGATGTTCTGACCCTGACTGGAATCCCTCTGATTTTTAATGAAGATCTGATTATAAGAATTGAAAACAAGCTTCGAAAAATTGAAGATGAAACAGCCATCTCTGCCCGTGACTGGCAGGATGGCATTGATTATCATGATCGAAGGTTTGACTGTCTGATTGAACTCGATAACGATCAGGTGACCTTAAGCGGAATTGGGCATTTCTTCTGGGAAAAATTTAAGCGGGATTACCCCGTTGAACTTGAACGTGATTATCGACCTGCCTCTGAGAAGGAAAATAAGCTTTTAGGCCACGGGAAAAAACACCATGGACTTGAAAGGATTAAGCCAATTGCTGAAAAACTATTACACTCTCTATTTGTTAGAAGTGTTCCAAATAGCTGTGAAAATCAGCCCCATAGCAAAACTTGGGTAAAAGCATTAACGCCTGTTGAAGCAAAAGTCCACCTACAAAGAGAAATAAAAAGCATATGTATAGTAACCGATGTTCGGTCAGATACCGGATATTCTTTTTTAATTAAAACTACAGCAAGAAACACTGATGAAAATGGTCAGATTGCCGGAATTTTAAACAGAAAATATTTTGATTGAAAATAAGCTTTCTATTGCTGAACCGCTTCTGGAGAAACTCAAGAAAAAAACTGTAAAGGCCAAAGTTGAAGTCAAACCTTACCGAAATATTTACCAATTGCTTAAAATTATTGAAAATAGTTAGTGAGTCAGAAAAAGGCGCCAAAACTGACCGTCAAAGCTCACATGGGCAGCGCCTTCAAAAAAAGCAAAGCCCGCGATAGACTCAAGGCGTTTCTTGGTTAAAAACAATGGCAGCATATTTATCCTTTATAAAAGAACATATATAATATATTTTGGCAGTTATAGAATGAGAAATGCGTGACATACTTCGACAAAAAATAATCGATTCTTTCGCTTCTTCACCGCCGCCGATGACACGGCGGGATGTGCACCTGCCTTCTGTACCGGGAAAAGCGCTTGCGGTTATCGGCATGAGAAGGAGCGGCAAGCGGCTCAGGGGACGAAAGCGCGGGAGGTTCGTGCACTCGATGCGGCTTCAAGGGAATTTCCGGATGTGAAACCGCTGCTGATAACCCTGGATTCGACACCGCCGCCGCTTCCGGAACCCATAAAGTGGATGCCGGCTGCAGCATGGCTGCTCGGTTAAAAAATGGATTTTAAGCTTATCTTGCATACTCTGCTAAACGCTTCCATGAGCATAACATCCGCTATGCGCTCATCGTCGGCTTTGCACTCAGAACGAGACGGCTTGATTTTATTGAAACCTATCAAAGATGATGCGACGTGAAAAGTATTAAGACGGGAGAAAGCGATGAACAAAAGGCCCGTAATCCTGGTATGCACGGTCGGTGGATCTCCGCAGCCGATCGTCACCGCGATCAAGAGTCTTCAACCGCTGTTTACGGAATTCATCTGTACGGACCGGGACCCTGGCACCGGCCAACCCGGGTCCAGTCTTTGCATAACCGGCGCAGGCAAGGTCTGCAAATCCGGTTCTCATTCAGATGCACCGGATCTGCCCAATATTCCGACAATGACCAGTCTCAAAAGCGAGCAGTTCGCGGTCACCCTTATCCCGAGTGACGACCTTGACGACGCTTTTGTCATAATCCGAAAAAAATTGGCGCAATTGCACAGCAAATATCCTGAAACGACGATTGTTGCGGATTACACCGGCGGCACGAAAACAATGACCGCTGCTCTGGTGACGGCTGTTTTGGAGTCCGAAGGGATAAAGTTGCAATTGGTAACCGGAAATCGAGCGGATCTGTTTAAGGTAAGATGCGGCACAGAAGCCGTAGTCTCTGCAAGCATTGATACGCTAAAATATGAAAAAGCGATTCAGCCCTATTTGTCCGCCTGGCAGCGGTTTGCATATGACGAAGCGGCCATGGGATTGGCCGCCATTTCGCCTCCGCTCAACAGCCGGTTGAGAAATGAGCTTCACATGCTTCGGGTTTTAAGCTCCGCCTTTTCGGCATGGGACTGTTTCGATCACCGAAAGGCTCTGGATTTGCTTGATCCGTATGCACCTTCAAAAGGGGAAATTTTAGTGAAATATTTACCGGCCCTGCGCCTTCTGGCCAAGGACAGTCCGAAACAAGAGCCCATACAGATTTTGGATCTATGGCGTAACGCCCAGCGCAGAGCCGCCCAAGGCCGCTTTGATGACGCGATGGGTCGATGCTACCGTCTGATAGAATGGACGGCGCAATGGATATTGCGAAAAGACCATGACGTGGATACCGGCAACCTCCCGGAAAGTTTTGTTCCGAAAGAGTTCAACATCCATCCCGATGAAGGGGGTAAACTGCAAGCCGGCTTGATGAAGGCATGGGAATTGATCCGATTGAAGCACAAAGGGCCTGCGGGTCGATTTATTGAAACCGAAAAAAGTGTCCTGCTGGACCATATCAAATCGAGAAACAGCTCGATCCTGGCTCACGGTAAAGCTCCTATCGGCCAAAAAGATTGGGAAAAAATGGCCGAATGGATGTCAACCAGATTTGTTTCCGTGGTGCTCCAGGAGTCAGCATCGGTGTGCATAAGAAACCTGCCTGAACAACTGCCTGGATATGCCAATTTGTTTCGGGAAACGGGTTAATCGGCAGACCGTGGAATGGGTCGTAATAATTGGTTTTTCGTTCGATTAATACAAAAAAGATCCGATGGACTTGAAATTTATTGTAATTATGGGGAGTTAGAGGACATTTGTCGTGATTTTCAACACCCAAAAAATTT
>Ga0068713_1004797_pt1 | contig 10153 bp, 7 predicted proteins | sample MTBAKSrepl2MetaG_FD_62223 | JGI IMG/M metagenome (GOLD analysis project Ga0068713, IMG submission 62223) | Enrichment culture microbial communities om Arthur Kill intertidal strait, New Jersey, USA, that are MTBE-degrading - MTBE-AKS2 (Arthur... | ecosystem: Environmental > Aquatic > Marine >...
CTAGTACTCCCATGCACGTCGGCTCGATTCCGGGCTATCTGAAGGGCATTATGGCGACCCTGGGGGACGATATCCAAGAGGACGATGTCATTCTCCACAACCACCCTTACTACGGCGGTTCACATTCACCTGACGTATGCGTAGCGATTCCCATCTTCTTCGAGGGAAAGCTCCTTGGATTTGCAGCCAACACCGCCCACTGGATCGACACCGGGGGGGCTTACCCGGGTCTCAACGTCGACGTCGTAGATGTCTGGGCCGAGGCCAAGCTACTCCGGGCGATAAAGATAGAAGAAAGGGGAGTCCGCAACAAGCAGATCGAGCGTTTTCTGTTTGACAACGTCCGCACTCCCACAAATGACAAGGGGGACATGGAGGCCCAGATAGCTTCGTGCAGAGTGGGAAGAGAGAGATTCCTAGCCCTAATCGAGAAGTACGGGCTGGACGTCGTCATGAGTGCCGCCGATCATTGGCTGGATTACTCAGAGCGGATGCTGAGGGCCGAGATAGAGAAGGTTCCGGACGGTACCTACCATGCCGAAGGTTGGCTGGACGACGATGGAAAGAATCGCGATCAGCACCTGAAAGTCGCTGTCGACGTCACTATTGCAGGAAGCGACATCACCATCGATCTATCTGGCTCGTCTCCGCAGGTGGAGACCTCGTTCAACGTTCCGTTCGAAGGCAGTACCGTGGTATCGGCTCACTACATCGTTCGAACCATCTTCCTGGATGAGGCGACCGTTGGGAAATACGTTCCCCAGAACGAGGGGATCTTCCGCCCGATCAAGGTCATCGCCCCAGAAGGAAACATCTTCAACCCGCGGTTTCCCGCCTCATGCACCTCCCGTTTCATGCAGTGCAACCGGTTGGCCGACTGTGTTATTCAGGCGCTTGCCCCGGTAATGCCGGAAAGAGTGACCGCCGGCAACTCGGCTCACGCGTACGCGATCGTGTACAGCGGGTATGTGCCCGAGCGGAGGCAGTACTGGATGAATCTGGAGGTGAGCGAAGGAGCCTACGGGGGAATGCTTGACAAAGATGGCACCGACTGCGTGGACTGCCTCATTGCCAACACGAGAAACAATCCGATTGAGGATCTCGACTGGCACTATCCTATGAGAAATCTGCGCTATGAGCTGCGTGATATTCCGCCAGCTCCAGGCAAATGGCGGGGTGGGTTGAGCATAGTCCGTGACAACCAGTTTCTGGGCGAAGGTTTCGTTTCGGTCGAATCAGATCGACACTACGAAAAGCCTAACGGGCTCTTTGGGGGCCACGAAGGCATGACTGGAGCACTCACCTTGAATCCGGGGAGAGCGGACCAGACAAGTTGGTACTCGAAGATGACTGGAGCGCGGGTGAAGGACGGCGACGTACTTCGCATCGAGTGCCCCTGCGGCGGCGGATATGGAGACCCGTTCGAGCGCGATCCGGCAGCGGTTCTCAAGGACTTCCGGAATGAGATGTTCGATCGCGAGCACGCAAGACTCAACTACGGCGTCGTGATCGACGAATCAGGACGCGGTGTCGATCTGGAGGGGACTCTTGCCCTCCGGGCTCAGAGGGCGCGGGGGTAGTCTATGGATGGGCATGTCTCTCGCGGCTACGGGATTGATCGGATCGGACTTGGTGACAAGCCAGCAGTCTTGGTCGTTGATTTCCAGGCCCTCCTCACTGATCCGGCTTCGCCGATGTGGGGCGGTGAAAAGGTGGACGCGGCTCTTGGGGCAACTTCCCGACTGATTGGTCTGGCTAGAGAACTTGGTCTGAAGGTGCTTTATACGACGGTTGGCTACGCCGAGGACGGGGGAGACCTTGCCCTTTGGTCCTCCAAGATCAAGCATCTCCCCATATGTGTACGAGGTTCGCGATGGACTGAAATACCTGCAGCAATCGCTCCCTTGGGGGGCGAGTTGGTCTTTCCGAAGCGAATGGCGTCCGCCTTCTTCGGCACCGACCTCATTGCTTTCTTGGTTCTGGAACGCATCGACTCGCTCATTGTATGTGGTGGCACAACAGGAGGCTGCGTCCGCGCAACTGCAGTAGACGCGTTTCAGCACGGCTTCCGTGTAAGCGTTCCCAGGGAATGCACAATCGATATGGATCCCAACGCATATGAGGTGAACCTTCAAGACATCGATAAGAGATACGGGGATGTCGTCGCACTGGAGGAGCTTCTGGCCCAGCTCAAAGATCGATTCAAGGGTAAGTGAGGACCCGGAGCTTCTCTCGTTTCTCAGTGCAGAGTGAATAGCGCGGGAGGGAGCGCAGGGTTGTGGGCGGGTCCAATAGAGGCGCGACTATGGGCCATGAGTTACCAAGTCTCTGACGCGGTCTGGGCCAAGCCCTCAGTCCTTAGCGGCGCGCATTAGGCCGCCTCGGCCGCCGCGCCAGCGGGAAACGGTTCGCTTGCCTCCAAAAGCAGAACTCCGGGGGTCGGGCTCTAGTTGGCATCACGATGGCGACGTTGGGTTTTTGCCGGAGGCGGTGGTTGTGACGGACGCTAGTGGGCGGGAGGGCTCGCACAAGTTGCTTGCCGTGTCGGGCCTTTGCTTCGTCACTCTCGTGTGGGGCTACAGCTGGGTTACGATGAAGATTGCGCTTGACTTCTGCACCCCGCTCGCCTTTGTGGCCATGCGAACAGGTACCGCGAGCTTGATCCTGGTCTTGGTTGCCCTTGTTCTCCGGCGAGGAGTGCGGCCCATCCTTTCCTTCTGGTGGGGGATAACCGGGCTGTTGCAGGCAGGCTCATCTACGTTTGCCGTTCTTGCTTTGGGGACCGGCTCTGCAGGCAGGACTTCGGTACTTGTCTATACCATGCCTCTGTGGGTGGTAGTACTGGCCCACCCCTTTCTGGGAGAACGGCTGACAACGACGAGGGTCCTGATCTTGGTGCTTGGTCTAGCCGGGTTGATTCTCGTGGTCCTTGATCCGTCAGAAAGTGGTGCTGGGCTTGCCAGTTTTCTGTTTGCGATGGCCTCGAGTCTTACATGGGCGGGGGCAACGCTGCTCGCACGGCAGCTGCACAGGCGCGCGCGGGCCGATCTCCTCTCGGTCACCAGCTGGCAGATGCTTGTGGGCTCAGTACCCCTGGTGGTGCTGGCGTTGGCGCACTTTGAGCCTATCCACTGGTCTTGGACTTTGGTCTGGGCTCTCGTCTACACGGCCGTTCTTACAAGCGCAGTGTGCTGGTTCATCTGGTTCTACGCTCTGCGGGTCTTGTCCGCTGGTACGGCCAGTCTTGGGACTTTGGCTGTTCCGGTGATCGGTCTGGCTTCAGGCTGGATTCACCTGGGTGAGCAACCGCACAAAATGGAGGCTGCTGGAGTCGCGCTTGTCCTGGGTGCCCTGGCAGCGCTCACCGGGCCCTCAGTCTTTCGGCGTCATCACGGAACGTAGTCAGAGTCGTCAACCGTCGGGGGCCTACCGTTCTGCTCGTCCATTAGCCGGAGGATTGTTGTATAGTCCTCGTGCGCTCGACCGCTTTCACAGGGTGCCGACCAGTAGTCCAGCGTCGCGGCAGTGATGGGCAGCTCAAGCCCCGCCTCACGGACCTTTCTGCTGACCAAGCTGATGTCCTTGTGAACCGTGGCGAAACTTGCCCCCGCGTTATAGCTGCCCGAAAGGATGAACTTCGGGAAACGTACTTCTGTGGCATAGCTTCGGGCGTTTCCTTCGTTGAAAACGTCAATCATGGTTGCTTCATCTAAACCATGTCTTGTCCCCAGAAGAACTGCTTCACACGCGGCTAGAAACGTAGAATGAGACAACTGGTTGTGGATCAACTTCATCAGGTGACCGCTGCCCACAGTGCCCAGATGGAAGCAGGCTTTGCTCAAGACCGAGAACAGGGGGGACATCTGGTCATATAAGGCTCTGTCACCTCCTACCATGAAGACCAACTGTCCGGCTCTTGCGCCAATGACACCGCCGGTGATGGGGGCATCAAGGTAGCGAACTCCACGCTCTTCCAAGTACTTGGCCAAGGGTCTGCTGTCTTCCGGGTCAGACGTAGTCATGTCGACAAAGATCAGTCCATCGTGAAGCCCTTTCTCAAGGCCGTCAGCTTGAAGCAGCACCTCCCAAGAAGCCCGGGTGTCAGTGAGAAGATCGATTATGATGTCCACTCGCTCGGCAAGAGTGGCAGGATTGTCGACCGTCGAGAAGCCGAGACCATCCGCTTCGCTGCGCGCTTCGGGTCTGCGGGCGAAGACGCTTACCTGGAATCCGGCTTCGGCAAGCACAGATGCAACAGGTCTCGCCATCTGGCCGAACCCCAGCATCCCCACTTGAGCGGACATACGCACCCTCCTTGCAGAGCGTCATAACCAAAGCACTTGACCCAATCCTGATTTAGGATATATTGTCATTATAATCGTACTTTAGGGAGAAATAAAGACAGATGAGCAGCGCCGACGGAGTCCCGCTTTTCTACAGGATATCTTCCATCATACGGTCTCAGATACATGACGGGGAATACGGCCCCGGAGACCGTATTCCGACTGAAAGCGAGCTTGTCGATCTCTACGGGGTCAGTAGGGCAACCATTCGCCAGGCTCTTGGCACCCTCGTGGTTGAAGGTCACCTCGTGCGCAAGAAGGCCAAAGGAACGTTTGTGTCGGACAAGGCTCCTGCTAAGAAGGTTGTGGAACTTCTGGGTGACGTAGGGGACCTGGTTGTGGCATCGACGCTATATGAGGTGAAAATCCTTGACGTAGACGAGGTGGTTCCGCCTCACCGCGTTGCGGAGTTCTTAGAGACTGATCAGGAAGAGGCGGTACTTCGCATTCGTCGGGCGCGCTACTTCGAAGGTACTCCGTTTGAAGTGGTCACGAACTACCTGCCTCTGCAATATGGTCGCCTGGTAGATATCACTCGCCTGGAGTCAGTGCCGTTGATGAACGTTCTGGAGGGGGATTTGAAGCTCAAGGTCAAGAAGGGTACCCAGCTAATGGAAGCAGGTCGTGCCACTGCTTTCGCCTGCTCGGTTCTCGGCATCCCTCTTGGCGACCCGGTGCTTTTGGTGACGGTTGCGGTCTATCTCGCAGACTCAAGCCCGGTAGACCTGACCGAGTTCGTACTTCGCAGCGACACCTTCAGGTATCGAGTGGATCTCGTTCGCTACCCGCACAGCCAATCTGCGCGCCCCAGCGGGAAACTCACTATTGGGAGGTGGGATGTGCCACGATCAACGTGAACCGTATCAGTGATCGGACGCAGAATAGGAGACGCTTCAATGGCTAAGCGGGAAAAGAGCGACAGCATCGTGAGGACGACAGGAAGAGCGCACGTACTTGGCGACGAGATTAACACTGATTACATAATCCCCGCTCTGTACCTGGCTATCTATGAACGAGAAGAACTCGGTCTACATGCGCTCGAGGGTCTTGATCCTAGCTACCCAACGCGGCTGAACGGGGCGAAGTTCATATTCGCCGGCAAAAACTTCGGCTGCGGAAGCGCCAGGGAGCAGGCTCCAAACGCTCTTCTCGGAGCTGGGATACATGCAGTGGTGGCCAAGTCGTTTGGCCGCATATTCTTCCGCAACTCCATTAATGTGGGCCTTCCGGTCATCGAATGTGCAGAGGCAGTGGATGGCGTGCAGAACGATCAGGAGGTCACTGTTGATCTAGGCGAGTCGCAGATACTCGTCGGTAATGAGTATTATCGATTCACCCCCTTTCCTCCTCACATACTCGAGATTCTGCAGACCGGGGGGATGATGGCATTGTTGGAGAGGAGGCTCAAGAAGTGAATCAGTTGACGACTGACAAGTCCATGGCCGCGCCGATGACCTTCGTACAAAAGGTGTTGGCTCGGACGCGAGTTGATGGTGGCAGCTCGGTCCCGGAACCAGGGGAGATCGTTCAGGCAAGGCCTGACCTTTCCTTCACCCTGGATGCAGATGCTGAGTGCTTGGTGCGGTTTGAGGAATTGGGCATAGACACGCTGGCCGGCGGCGGTCGTATCGTTGCCGCAATGGATCACTACGCACCGGCAGAGTCTGTTCGTTCCGCCAACGTTCACCGCTTGATGCGTCAGTTCGCCAATCGTCATGGGTTGGAGCTGTTCGATGTCGGCGCAGGAACGACGCACCAAATCATTGTGGAGCGAGGCTACCCCAAGCCTGGAAACCTGCTTATAGGGACGGATAGTCACACGGTCTCTTACGGATGCCTTGGCACATGTGGGGTGCCGGTAGGCGCCACAGACTATACCGCTTATCTGGCAACTGGTGAGATTTGGCTGCGGGTGCCGGAGACAATTCAGCTTGTTCTGGAAGGTAGCTTCCCGCGCGGCGTCTACGCGAAAGTCGCCGCACACGTTGTGTTGCGAAAGCTCGGGACAGACGGAGCCATCTACAAGGCAATCGAGTGGGGCGGTTCAGCCATTGGAGAGCTGTCGGTCTCTGAACGTTTTGTTCTCGCCAATCTCTCGGTCGAGATGGGGGCTAAGACCGCCTATATACAGGTCGATGATGTCACTCTGGATTTCATAGCACAGGCTTCCGGAACTCGTCCAGAACCCTTCGGTCCTGACGCGGACGCGCACTATGCCGCCAAGCACGTGTTCGATGTATCCGCGCTGGTTCCCCAGGTTGCTGCACCGCATTCGCCAGCAAATGCCATGGCTGTCGAAGATGTGCAAGATGTGACGATCGACCAAGCATTCATAGGGACATGTGCCAGCGGCCGGGTGGAGGACTTGGCTGTGGCCTCGCGCATACTCGAGGGGCACACGGTGCCCTCTAGTGTGCGGCTCATAGTAGCTCCCGCCTCGCAGAGGGTCTATCTCCAGGCTCTCGAACTCGGATACATCAAGACTCTGCTTCAGGCAGGAGCTATCTTCATTCCGCCGGGCTGCGGTCCTTGCGCAGGTATTCATGAAGGGGTGCTGGGCGACGATGAGGTGGCAGTATCGACTGGGAGCCGGAACTTCAGGGGACGGATGGGCAGCCAGAAGGCCCAGATATATCTTGGCAGCGCCGCGACGGTGGCTGCCTCGGCGCGGACCGGCCGTCTCACGGATCCGCGCGAGTTCCTCGTTGCCTGAGACGATATCGTGGCGAGTGCCTGTAACAATCGCCAGCAGATGTGTGCATTGGCCACGGCAACGGAGTGGATAAATGGAAAAGCTCAGGCCTTCCTGAGACAGGCTTCTGATTACGCTGGAAAAATGGACCCAGACCCTGGGGGGCAGAGATGAAGAGAATCGGCGTTGATGTGGGTGGGACTTTCACAGACCTAGTACTGGTGGATGATGCCGCCGGTTCGGTCTACCTCAACAAGGTTCCCACAACAACGGAAGATCCGTCCGTAGGGGTGATGAACGGGGTTCGGGAACTATGTGAACAAGCAGGTATCGTTCCCAGAGAGACCGACCTCTTCTTCCACGGGACGACAATAGCCACGAACATCATTATTGAGCACGACGGCGCGAAGACGGGGATGATAACCACGCGCGGGTATAGGGACATCATCTATATCGCCAGGCACAAGCGCCCCTACAACTTCAGCCTTCAACTCGATCTTCCCTGGCAGAAGCACGTCCTCGTGAAGAGGCGGCACCGGCTGCCCGTCACGGAGCGAATCGTCGCGCCCGATGGGGCGGTCCTGATCCCTCTTGATGAAGATGAGGTGCGGGAAGCTGCAAGGCAACTCAAGGCTGCGGGAGTCGAAGCCGTGGCCATATGCTTCATGTTCTCCTTCCTGAATCCCGAGCACGAGATTCGCGCCAAGGCGATCGTGCAGGAGGAGTTTCCCGAGGCTTATCTCTCCGTTAGCTATGAGGTCATCCCTCAGTACCGTGAGTACTACAGGTTCACGACTACCTGTCTCAACTCCTACATCGGCCCTAAGGTCGGAAAGTATGTGCGAAACCTCTATACCGCCATGCAGCAAGAGGGCATGACTTCGGAACTGCATCTCATGCAGTCCAGTGGTGGGGTGACGACCACGGAAGGGGCAATTGACAAGCCGGTCAACCTGCTGATGTCGGGCCCCATTGCTGGCCTGATCGGAGGGATTTGGGCTGGGGATCTCGCGGGCTACGGCTCGGTGATCACTCTCGATGTCGGAGGGACTTCGGCGGACATCGGCGTTGCTCCGAATGGTGAGATGCGCGTCAAGCACCTGCTGGATACGCAGATTGGCGATTACAACGCAATGATACCGATGGTCGACATCGACACGATTGGCGCTGGGGGAGGGTCGGTTGCCTTCGTCGACGAAGGAGGCATCTTCAACGTTGGACCCCGGTCGGCAGGCTCCTATCCCGGCCCGGCGTGCTATCAGCGAGGTGGCACCGAACCGACCTCCACTGACGCGAACGTAGTTCTGGGTCGACTGAACCCCGACTGGTTCCTGGGTGGGAAGATGACTCTGGACCCGGAGTTGTCCCGTCGCGCCCTCCAGACCCACGTCGCGGAGCCTCTTGGGATGAGCCTGGAACAGGCGGCCTTGGGCGTGATCAAGATCCTCAACCAGAGTATGGTTCATTCGATCGAGCTCAATAGCGTGCGCAAAGGATTCGACCCTCGTGATTTCGCTCTTGTTGCGTTCGGTGGGGCCGGACCCATGCACGGATGCGAGGTCGCTGAGGAACTCTCCATACCGGTGGTTGTGATTCCGCCGAACCCCGGCAATACATCAGCCGTGGGACTCTTGGCGACTGATATCAAGTATGACCTGTCGCGCACCGAACTCACTCTGGCCTCGAGTCCGGATCTTGACAAGCTCCAGCGCGATTTCGAGGAGATTGAGAATGAGGCCCTGGAGATGCTGGCAAGAGATGGAGTGGTTGGTGACGATGCCGTGGTTCGGCGGCTTGCGGACTGCCGCTATGTCGGGCAGGGCTACGAGCTGCGCGTGCCCGTCTCGTCCGGTCATGTCACGAAAGAGACCATAACCGGGGTGAAAGAAAGCTTTCACGACATTCACGAGAAGGAGTACAAGCGGCGTTTCGACGAGTGGGACGTCGAGATAGTGAATATCAGGGTGGAGGCGATCGGCAAAATCAAGGCGATTGAATGGCATGAGATCGAAGCCGGGGGAGAAGCGCCGGACGCGGAGGCGCTAACCTCTCGTCGCGACGTACTCTTCGAGATCGACGGAGAGATCAGAGCGATAGCTACCCCGCACTACTCCAGAGAGAAACTGAAGGCCGGAAACGTGGTCAATGGACCGGCCATCGTTGAACAGGTTGACTCGACCACTCTCATTCCTCCCCATCTCTCGGGCAAGATCGATAGCTTTGGCAACATCATAATTGAGATTGCAGGGAGAGGAGCGTAGACATGGACTTGATGGATCGCTATGCCGATGTGGAAATCGACCCCATCACCTTCCGAGTACTGGGAGGAGCGTTCACATCTATCGCCAAGGAAATGGGGGCCATCCTTTACCGTATGGCGTATTCCAGTCTCATTCGGGAGACGGAGGATCTTGGGGCCGGCATTCTAGATCCCAAGGGTCGCCTGATCTGTGAATCGGACTCTACTCCCATGCATTGCGGATCAATGCCTTTCTACATAAAGGGCATTCTCAAGAAGCTTGAAGGAAACATCCACGAGGGTGACATCATCATTCACAACGATCCCTACGCGGGCGCTTCACACAACCCTGATGTTGCGATTGTCGTGCCGGTGTTTCACCAAGGTGAACTGATCGCTTTTGCCGCGGACACCGCTCACTGGCTAGACACAGGGGGCGCTGTTCCCGGTCTCGTGATCGATGTGCTCGATGTGTACGCCGAGGGCAAGATATTCAATGCCCTTAAGCTCTACGACCGTGGTCGGCTCAACCAGGATCTCTATGACTTGATCAGAGACAACATCCGTGTCCCGGGGATCACAATGGGCGACATGGAAGCTCAGATTGCCTCGGCGCGGGTCGGTGCGGAGCGGTTTCTCCATTTGGTCGAGAAATACGGCGTCGATGTCGTGATGGGCGGCGCCTATCAGTGGATGGCCTACTCAGAGCAGATGCTGCGTCGAGAGATCGCCAAGATCCCTGATGGCGAGTACACGGAGGAAGGTTGGCTGGATGATGACGGCCGTCACCGTGGCGTTCCTTTGAAGATCAAGGTCACCGTTAGGGTCAAGGGAGACGAAATCGAAATCGACTACACCGGTTCCTCCCCGCAGACGGTG
>Ga0068713_1004802_pt1 | contig 10146 bp, 7 predicted proteins | sample MTBAKSrepl2MetaG_FD_62223 | JGI IMG/M metagenome (GOLD analysis project Ga0068713, IMG submission 62223) | Enrichment culture microbial communities om Arthur Kill intertidal strait, New Jersey, USA, that are MTBE-degrading - MTBE-AKS2 (Arthur... | ecosystem: Environmental > Aquatic > Marine >...
GAGCTGGAAAAGCCGCTGGTGTTCCGCCCTGTTCTGGCCCGCATGAGGAGCAGACCCGGGCCGCAGGCTCAGCTCAGGCTACAAACCGGGCCGACAAAGGTGGCACGGGCTGCGGCAATCAGAACACGCACTTTTCCGGAACGGATCACCGCCCGCGGCACTGTAAACCTGGTCCATCGCCAGATGCGGCCTGCCGCGCAAACTCTTCCGGCACGTGAGCCCGTTCCAGACCAGCCGCTGGCTGCATCTCCGGCGCAGCAACCGCCGGACCTGCCAGTAGCGCAGGTTCAGCCACGGGGTAAAAAACCTCGCCCGGCACCCCTTCCTCCGGTTTTTGCCAGGCCGCCGCTGCGCCTGTCGCTGCGCTCGCTGACCGCGCCGCGCCGGATTTCCGGGCAGACTGCTGCCCGGGTGAGGCCTTCCACCGCGCGCCCTGTCCAGAAGGAATCCCGGCCTTTGCTGCTCACCCAGCACGGCCCTGCCGCTAACACGAACACGCGGTTAGGCAGCAAACCACATCTTTCATCGGCGCGCCCGGTTGAACCCGCTGCCGGAAAACCAGACTTAGTGGCAGGCTCTGCGCCATCTTCTGTGCCATTATCTATGCCGTCTTTCGCGCCATCCTCTGCGCCAGCCTTTTTGCCATCTTTTTTGCCTTCTGGTGATCCGCATCCCTGGGGCGAAAAGATGCTGGTGACGCGCTCCGGCAGGCAATGGATCCAGCGACAGTTACAGCAGGGTGCTTCGTCCGGGGTGGTTTCTTCAAGACCTGATGAGCGGCAGCAGCCGCCAACGGCGTCTTCCCATGAGAGCATGGTGGCGAGGCACACCATCACACCTGCCCGGCGGGTGGACCCGGCGGCGTCTTCGCGGAAGGCCGATCCGAAAGAGAAAAAACCTGCCGGAAAAATGTCGCCAAAAGCGGCGTCCTCCGCGCGTCCGGTTGGGACTGAACCGGTCAGGAGTCCGGTGGAGGACTTGCCGGTTGTGCAGCCCAAAAAGATGGCGCCGGTTGAGCAGGTCATCCAGCGCCAGATGGAAGTGCCCGGTCCGGTTGTGCAGCGCGCGATTGTTGAAACGCCGCAGATTGAGTCTGCTCCGGCCTATGTGGATCCGGAAGGGAGCCTGGACCTGGCCAAACTTGCCAGAGATGTTTATCCGATCATCAAACGCATGATCGCGGTGGAGAAAGAACGTACTTCAGGGCGGTTGTACTGACCGTTGTGGAATATCAGGAGGTGAATTTTGTTCGATAAGTTGAAAGGCACGCTCAGTCCCCCATCCGAAAAGCCTTCGCTCCAGAAAGCGAAGATCATTTACACTGCCGGATCAGGGACGAAAACCATTGACTGCCAGTTCAACCCGCAGACCCTTACCATTTCCAAGAGCGTCGAATGGCGTGCCGGTAAAGGAGATAAAGAGGGTGTTGAACCGCGCCCTGAACTGAATACACCCGAGCTGTTTTTTGGCGGCGGCAACCCGGCTGAGTTCAGCCTGGATTTGATCTTCGATACCACCCGGCTGGATAACCAGGACGTCCGCGGTTTCACCAACCAGCTCCTCCAGTTGACCCTGATGGGCGGCGGCGACCCGAAACACAAAGAGGATGACCCGCCTCTGGTGCAGTTCGTGTGGGGTGATCTGGTACTCTTTATCGCGGTAATCAAAAAAGTGGAGATCAGCTACACCCTGTTCATGGCCAGCGGCATCCCGGTGCGGGCCAGGGCCAAAGTGGATTTTATCCAGGCTTTTGATGAGGATGGCCCCCAGGCCAGCCAGAACCCGACCACCCGCACCAGCGCGCGCAAGACTCACCTTGTCCAGCAGGGTGACCGGCTGGATTATCTGGCTTATCAGGAATACGGGCAGCCAGGATTATGGCGCGAAATCGCGTCTGCCAACGGACTGGACGACCCGATGGATATTCATCCCGGCCAGGTGCTGGTTATCCCCCCGCTTTCTTGAAAGCAGAAAGAATGACGCATGGAAGAAATTAAGATCACCGTTGATGGTAAAGCTCCGGAAGAACTTCTCTATGACGTGATAGAGGTTGTCGTGGATACCAATATCTTCCTGCCGTCCATGTTCAGCTTATTGGTGCAGGATGATCCCGATCCCGATTCCGGAAAATTGAAGTACACCGACTCGGATATTTTTAAAGTTGGCGCCGTGGTCAAAATTGAGGTCGAAACCGATGAGATCCCGGGAGCTTCCAGCGCGGTTAAAGGGACTTTGATCGCCGGGGAAATCACCGCTATTGAGCCGGTCTTTTCCGCGGGCGGACCGGTTATGTTACGGGTGCGGGGGTATGACCGCTCCCACCGTCTGACCCGCGGCAAAAAGACCCGCACCTTTTTGGATGTGAAAGATTCGGACCTGGCGCAGAAAATTGCCGGCGAAGCCGGTCTCAGTGCTCAGGTGGATGCCACCGCAATCCAATATGAGTACATCATGCAGTACAACCAGACCGACTGGGATTTCCTGTGGTCGCGGGCCCGCCGGCTGGGGTACCAGATTTTCAGTGAAGATGGGAAATTGTATTTCAAAAAGCACGATGCCGTTCTGAATGGCACGTCCCCCGCCAAACTGACCTGGGGACATAACCTGCGGCAGTTTGAGCCCCGACTGTCTCTTATGGGGCAGCTTTCTGAAACGGTTACTTCAGGCTGGGACCCCGATACCAAAAAAGCCATTGAAGGCAAAGAGACCGGTATTGTCAAAGTTGTGCCGGAAATCGGGTTGGGAGAAAAAAGCGGCGGCGCGATGGCCAAAAAAGCCTTTGGAGCCGCGGCAGGGCATATCGCTGATATCCCGCTGCAAGACCAGAGCCATGCCAGCGCAATTGCCACAGGCAGCAAAGCCCGCGCCGAGAGTACCTTTATCCAGGCGGAAGGGGAATGTGCCTATGGCGATCCCCGGCTGCTCGCGGGGCGGGTGTTGGAAGTGGACGGTGTCGGCACCCGCTTCAGCGGGAAATACTATGTGACCGAAGCCCGTCACACTTACAGCAAAGGCGCTTATTCGGTTTACTTTGCCGTGACCGGACAGGCTCCCAATACACTCCATGACCTCTTGCGCAGTGGAGAAGGCGGGGAGAACAACCACATCAGTGGGGTGGTTACCGCGGTGGTAACCGACCTGAACGATCAGGAGAAACTGGGGCGGGTCAAGGTTAAATTCCCCTGGCTCCCCAAAGATGGCAGCGCGGAAGTTTCCAGCACCTGGGCTCGCCTGGCGGTTCCAAGCGGCGGAAAAGAACGCGGCTTTCTCTTCACCCCTGAGGTGGATGATGAAGTGCTGGTTGTGTTTGAACACGGCGATGTGAATTATCCCTACATTGTCGGGGCCTTGTGGAACAAAAAGGATAAACCGCCAGCCGGCACCGCGGATATCGTGAAGGATGGCAAAGTCAATCAGCGTGTGATCCGTTCGCGCAGCGGCCACCTGATCATCCTGGATGATACCAGCGGTAAAGAGCAAATCACCATCCAGGATAAGACTGCCAAAAACAGCATTGTGATCAACTCAAAAGATAAATCGATGACGATCAAAGCGGAAGGCGACCTGATCCTGGAAGCAGGTGGAAAGTTCACCGTCACCAGCAAAGGGGACGCCTCTGTGGAATCGAAAGCGAAAGCCACCATTTCCAGCCAGGGCGCGCTGAGCGTTGAGTCCAAGCAAAAAGCCACGGTGAAATCCGGCCCTGGAGAGCTGGCTCTCCAGGCTTCCGGCACAGCCCTGAAAGGTACCACCGTTGAGGTCAACGGCAGCGCCAAGACCGATGTCAAAGGCGGCGCGATGGTCCAGATCCAGGGCGGTATTGTGAAGATTAATTAGCCGTTCTCGCACGATCGGGACGGTGTTTTGTCGATAAGGAGATGAACAGATGAGTTTTCCAGCAGCGCGCGTGTCAGATGTCACCGCGACCGGTGACACCATCACAGGCCCCGGCGTTGCCAATGTGCTGATCGCCAACCTGCCCGCAGCGGTGGTGGGAGACCTGGTTTCGGGCGCGGCCTGTGTGGGTGCGATTTCTATGGGCAGCATGACGGTGTTGATCGGCGGGCGTCCGGCCGCGCGCATGACCAGCCAGGTCACCGGGGCAAACCCCGCCACCGGCGTGCCGGTAACCACTGTGGTCGCCAAGGGTGAGCCAACCGTTCTGATTGGTGGATGAGTTTGTGAGACAGAGGGTTTAAATTGATATGAAACAAGATTTGAGCAAAGCATATCTGGGTACTGGGCTTTCTTTCCCTGTGCGGGTCAACTCCCGCGGAGAAATCGCGCTTTCCAGCGGCGCGCAGGACATTGAGCAGTCCATCCGCATCATCCTGGGCACCCGTCCCGGAGAGCGCGTCATGCGCCCCACCTTTGGCTGCAAAGCCCATGACCTGCTGTTTGAGCTGAGAGACGCCACCACCGCCAGCCTGTTGAAAAAACATGTGTCCGACGCGCTTGCCTTCTGGGAGCCGCGGATTGAGGTTTTGCAGGTCAGAGCCCTGATCGATGACGCGATGGATGGGGCTATTCAGGTGGAGATTGATTACGAGATCAAAGCCACCCATGATCTACGCAGTATTGTGTATCCATTCTTCCTGGCAAGTGAAGAAACCTGGTAAGTTCAATCGAGATAATTTGTTTTTAGGAGAACTGGAATGTCGCTGCCAGCGCCGAATTTAGATGACCTACGATTTCAGAAAGACCTGGTGGATGAAGCCCGCAAACGCATCATCCATTATTGCCCGGAGTGGACCGATTATAACCTGAGCGATCCCGGGATCACGCTGATCGAGCTTTTCGCCTGGATGACGGAATTGATGGTTTACCGTTTGAACCGGGTTCCGGACAAAAACTATATTAAATTCCTTGAACTGTTGGGCCTGCAGCGCAAACCAGCCAGCAGCGCCCGGACAGATTTAACCTTCTGGCTCTCCGTTTCCCTGCCTATCAGCGAGGAAAACCAGCAGTCGGTGATTGTTCCGCGCGGTTTTCAGGTCCGGTCAGACGCATCCGCGAATGAGGAGATTATTTTCTCCACCGATCGTTTACTCGAAATCTTCCCGCCAAAACTGTTCCAGCTCCGCAAACCGGCTGAGGTGAATAAAAACTATTTCCCCCGGCTGGGGATCGAGACCTTTTACCCCTTTGACCGCTACGATCCTCAGGAAGGCGATATGTTTTATCTTGGGTTTGACCCGGTCAATGACCTCAAAGGACACATCCTCCGGCTGAACTTCACCTGTGAGCCAACGGAAGCGGTCGGTATCCGGCGGGAAGACCCTCCCTGGGTATGGGAATGCTCAATGGGTGATGGAATCTGGCAGGAAGTACCCCTCAGTAAGTTCCAGGGCGAGAAGGACTCCACCGGCGGTTTGAACAACCCCACCGGCAGCCTGGTGCTTTATCTGCCGCTGGAAGCCAGACCGGATATGATCAATGGACAGAACGCGATGTGGCTTCGCTGCCGTCTTGAGCAGCGCAACCCTTCTCAGGGCATGTACACCGAATCACCCCGTGTGCTGGAGATTGAGGCTTATTCCATTGGGGCCACGGTGCCCGCCACCCACGCCGTCACAGTGGATCAGGAATATCTTGGGAAAAGCTCCGGCGAACCGGCCCAGGAGTTTCATCTGGAACACAATCCGGTGCTCTCACTCCAGGGTGCTGAGACCCTGATGGTGGAAGAGTTCCGCGATGGCGAACTTCTTCTGGTTCCATGGGAATGCGTCCCCGATTTCTCCGCTTCCAGCCGCTATGAGCGTCATTTCATCCTCGATGAAGCCTCCGGGAATATTATCCTTGGCCCATCGGTTCGCCAGCCGGATGGCACGGTGCTGCAATACGGCCGCATCCCGGAAAGCGGGCGCAATATCTACTTCAGCAGCTACCGCCATGGCGGCGGCGCGGTCGGGAATTTGCCGGTCAACAACCTCCAGACTCTGACCTCCTCGCTGGCGTATATTTCCCGGGTTACCAACCTGGGGCGCGCTGCCGGGGGACGCGACCAGGAGAGTTTGGAGGAAGTCAAGCTCCGCGCGCAGCGCGAACTCCAGGCCCAGAAACGGGCTGTGACCGCCCAGGATTATGAGCAGCTCGCGCTGGATTTCAGCCGCACCATCGCCAGGGTGAAATGTGTTACCCCGGATGTTGGGCAGGCGCGGGGCGAGTTGGGGGTGGTGCTGCTGCTGGTTGTACCGGCGTCAGCCGACTCGCTGCGGGTCGGAGACCTCACCCGGCTTCACGTGCGCCAGAATTTTGCCGCGGAACTGCTGGCCTATCTGGACCGCTACCGTTTGCTGACCTCTCATGTCCGGGTGAAAGAGCCGGAGTATGTGGGCATTCAGGTTAAGGCGCAGATCGCGGTGGATGATTTCAGCAATCCGGACACAGTGCTCACCCGGGTCAACCACCACCTGCGCAATTACCTCAACCCACTGGTGCCCTTCCCGGAGCGGGAAGAAGAAGATGGGCTTCTCGAACAGGGTTGGATGGGCTGGCCGTTTGGCAGGAACCTGTTCACAGCCGAAATTTTCTCGCTGATCCAGCGGGTTCCGGGTGTGAAATATGTGCTGGATGTCTCCCTCTGCTCCCGGCCTGTCACACCACGCGCCGAAAGCCTGAACCCGGAACAACAACCCCCGGCCCAGCCGGTGGAGGATAAGGTAGTCTGGGTGGACCAGGGCGCGCTGCTGTGTTCTCTGGACCACGAGATCACCGTTGTGGATATCTCAGAAGTTTATCGCGAGCGGCATTAGATGATGGCGATTCAAACAGATATTTCAATGAATTCAACGAGACAGGGCCAGACCCCGCTGCTTTCTCACGTCCCGGATTTTTACAACCGCTATCCGGGGGAAGAAGTGCGCTTTTACACCTGTGTAGCGCTGGCAAAACCTCTGCCGGGCGCGGTGCTTTCGGTAGCGCTGCCGCCTGGCCTCCAGCTCATTGAGCATACCCTGTCTGGCGGCGGGTTGGATCTCGCTGCCTTTGTGCGTGACCTGGAAGCCGGGCAGGTAGTGGATTGGCATCTCGGCGCGGAAATTGCCTCTGAAAAGCGGCTGGAAGTTGTGACCTGCGCCCGCGTTTTGGACGCCGTGAAAGAGGTTTATCTGGTCAGTGTGGCCGGCCTGCGGGACGCGCGCGGCGAGCTGGTTGGCAGTGAAAGCGCGCGTGTCGCGGTGCGCCCTGTGGGAAGTTACATCAATCATCTGCCGGAAATCTATCACGACAGTGACTTTATGGGCCGCTTCCTGATGCTGTTTGAAAGTTTCTGGAAACCGGTCAGCCAGCAGATTGATCAGATTGACGCCTATTTTGACCCGGATTTGACTCCCCCGGCGTTTTTGCCCTGGCTGGCCTCCTGGCTGGGAGTGACCTGGGACGATACGCTGCCGGAGGACCGCAAGCGCGAACTCTTGCGCGCCGCGATTTCGCTTTACCAGCGCCGGGGCACCCGGGGAGCGCTGCGGGATTACCTGCGGATTTACACGGGAGGCGAGGTCGAAATTGTCGAACACCGCGCGCAGAACTTTGTGCTGGGTCGTGAAACCCGCCTGGGCGCGGCTGTCGCCCTGGGCCGCCAGAACCTGCCGCACACCTTTTCGGTGGATATCACCATCAACGAACAGGAAGCGGCCCGGATGGAAGCTCGTGACCCGGCCCGCAACGCGAGTGCGTACCGCCAGAAGCTGGAAGAAATCATTGAGTCGCGCAAACCAGCGCACACCGCTTACAGATTGAACCTCACCGTTGGGAATCCCAAAAGGCAGGTTCAGGAAACGAATCGCATGGCAGGAAAGGAATCTTAATGAGCAGCGATAATTTATTATCTTTATTTCCTCAAAAAAGGATCAAACCTTACGACGGAATGTCGGTTACAGCCGAAGTGTGGGGGCAGGCGCACGAATTTCACCGGCAGGCATCCCAGTCGCACAATTTGTTCTTCCACGGTTCCGGCATCTTGATCGGCATGGAAGTGGTATCCAGCGACCCGCCGGACCCCATTGTTTTTATCTTGCCGGGCGTGGCCGTGGATTCCGCCGGCAATGTGATTGTCCTCTCGGAGCCGGTGGCCTATGACCTGGGCGATGAGATTGAAGGGCCGCTGTATCTCACCATTACCCATCGCGAGTCTGCTCAGGGCGCTAAAAAGCTCAAAGGCGGGGATGAGCTGGCATTCATCCAGGATGAGTTCCTGATCACCGCCCGCCCTTCGCTGCCGGACAGCGCCTCGGTTGAGCTGGCCCGCTTCACCCGTGAGAGCCGTGCCGCTGCCATCCGGGATGCCGCGAAACCTGCCGCGCCGGGGATCAACGAGATAGACCTCCGCTTTCGCCGTTCGATTGAAATGCGTGCCGAACAGCTGCTGACCGCCGCGGTGGTCTATCTGGGCGATGTCAAACAGCCGGTGCAGGGTCAGGGATTGGCCCGTCTGTCCGCACAGGTCCGCCGCCGCGACTCGATCAACCTGGTGGTGGATGACGGTCTGCAGCTCGACCCCGGGGTGCTGGGATATTCTTTCCTGTACCTGGTGGGGGAAGGCAAATTCAAGCTGGGCAAGGCGCAGCTTAAAGGGCTGCAGGGTTACGTGGAACGCGGCGGCATCCTATTTATGGAATGCTGTGATGCGGAATCGAAGGCATCTTTCCTGAGCGCGGCGGAAGAGCTCGGAATGGAGTTGAAAACTCCTCCCGCCAAAGACCATCCCCTGCTGGCCGGGCCTTATTTCTTTGCTGCCCCACCTGCCGGGTATGAACAGGAGGCTGAGATCCTGCTGGGGGCCGGGGGTGTCCTGAGCGCGTTCAATTACGGCCGGTTATGGTCGGGCGAGGGCAGGGACCGTGTGCCGTCCCGCGAAGAGATCCGCTCCGCGATGGAGTGGGGTGTCAATTTATTGAGCTATATCCTGGATGTCCGCCAGAAAACGCAGACCGGATGATCCCGCGCGCCGCGCGCGGTGTTTGGAGTAAACCATGACTTATTACGGCACGATGCAGGTGGTTGATGGAACTGGCTGGTCGAGGACCTTCTCGCTGGAGAAAGCCCTGACCATGATCGGGAGCGCGTCTTTTAATGATGTTGTGCTCTCGGAACAACGCGGCAGTGGCGTGGCGGCTGTCCACCTCCAGCTTATCAGAACTCAGGCTGGCGCGCGCGGTTTCCGTCTGGTGAACCTGGTGGATGAACCGCTTTCCCTGACTCTTTCCAGAGCACGGGGGGAGGGTGCCATCCCGCCTAATGGTTCCCGCGACCTGGAGGATGGCGACGCGGTGCGGGTGGGTGATTTTACCATCACCTTCTACCTGCGGGCGGTCAACGGGGTCTCGCTGGAGAAACGCAGTGAGAACCTGGGGCTTCGCCTGGAAATGCCCGGCGTGACCCTGCGCCCGGGCGTAAGGCTGGCCGGTTTGTTGACGGTGATGAATTTTGGAGAAGAAAAACGCAGCCAGTTTGAGATTGACCTGGAAGGGCTGCCCTCCGACTGTTATCAGATTGATCCAGCACCGCTGCTGTATCCGGGCGGGGAGGAAAAGCTCCAGATCCGCTTTTATCACCGTGGTATTCGCCCGCCGGCCGGAGAGTGTCCCATCCGCCTGCGCGCTGCCGCGGTCGGCGCGTATCCCACCGAAGAGTTGATCCTGCCCTTGGTGCTGGATGTGGCCCCGGTTTACCGCTATCAGGTTGATTTGGTGGAAGAACCGGCGCCCCTCGGAGAGGAAACTGAACCGGTTTTGCCGCTGCCCGAGCCTAACATCGCTGTTCCTGAACCGCTCCCTCCTTCCTCTGTGGAGCCTGCCGCGCCTGTCATCCGGCCACCAGAGCCGTTTGACCCGCCCGCGGCCCAGCTTCATCCAGAGCCTGAGACCGAAAGCCCCCAGCAGGTTGAGCCGGGAGGATTGGCACGAACCTCCGCCCCCTTGCCGGAAAAACCCGCGAACGTCGAGCCCCAGCCGCCTCTCATGCCAGTTGAACCTGCCAGAGAAGAGCTTGAGGTCGATTGGTGGGCTGAGGATATGGAGGAACTCCCCGCAGTGGCCAATTCGGACCCGCTGGCCGGTTTGAAGCGCGGCGCGATCCCCAGGTTATCAGTTGAAAAGTCCAATATACAGGTCTTAAAAGCGGCTCCGGAAGATCCGCGCGAGGAAC
>Ga0068713_1004821_pt1 | contig 10115 bp, 9 predicted proteins | sample MTBAKSrepl2MetaG_FD_62223 | JGI IMG/M metagenome (GOLD analysis project Ga0068713, IMG submission 62223) | Enrichment culture microbial communities om Arthur Kill intertidal strait, New Jersey, USA, that are MTBE-degrading - MTBE-AKS2 (Arthur... | ecosystem: Environmental > Aquatic > Marine >...
AGGATCTTGCCCGAGCCGGTCTTGGGCAGCTCTTTCACGAAGGCGATCGCCTTGGGCGTCTTGAATCCCGCCAGCCGCTCGCGGGCAAAGGCGATCAACGCCTCTTCCGAGGCCGCGGCGTCCGGTTTCAGGGCCACGACCGCCTTGGGCACCTCGCCCCACTTCTCGTCGGGCATGGCGATGACGGCGCACTCCAGCACGGCCGGATGCATGTAGAGAACGTTTTCGATCTCCACCGAGGAGATATTCTCCCCGCCGCTGATGATGATGTCTTTGGCCCGGTCCACGATGAGCACATACCCTTGGGCATCCACCGTGGCCAGATCCCCGGTATGAAAATAGCCGCCGCGAATCGCCTTTTCCGTTTCGCCGGGCAGCTTCCAGTAGCCTTCCATCACGTTGTCGCCGCGCACCACGATCTCTCCGACGCTCACGCTGTCCCAGGGCACCTCGTTGCCGTCGGCATCGACCACCTTCAGATCCACGCCCGGCACCTCCAAGCCGGTGCGCGTGAGATATTTCACCTGTTCTTCTTCGGGCAGGTGCAGCAGGGTGTCTTTGATGTTGCCCACGGTCAGCAGCGGGCAGGTTTCCGTGAGCCCGTATCCGGAGATGTAGCGGCAGCCCAGCCCTTTCATCATGCGCAGGGCGTTGGCCGGAGACATGGGCGCGCCGCCCACCATGACCCACTTCAGGGCGGAGAGGTCGTAGCGTGCCAGGTCCGGCACGTTGAGCAGGAAATTGATCATCGTGGGCACCATCATGGCGGCGGTCACCCCCTCGGCCTGCATGGTCGCCAGCACCTTATCGGGTAAGAACTGGCGCTGCATGACATGCCGGCCGCCCTGGTAGGTCACCGACCAGATGAAAAAGGCGTCGGCCAGATGGAACAGCGGCGCGATGTGGTGCCACACCGTGCGGTCCTCGAGCCGGAACGAGATGATGGTGGTCAAGGCGTTGGCGTAGATGTTGCGGTGGGTCAGCATCACGCCCTTGGGTTTGCCGGTGGTGCCGCTGGTGTAGTAGAGGTTCAACACCGCGTTTTCGTCCTCGACAACCGAAGAGACCGGATCGTCGGCCCCTTGGGAAATAAGGTTCTCATAGGTATCGGTAATCCAGTCCGCATCGGCCGCACCCTCGGCGATGTAGAAACGTTTCACGGACCGCAGATCGGTCCGGATCTTTTCCAGCACCGGCTTGAAGTCCGCGTGGAAGATGATGGCCTCGGCCTCGGCGTCGTTGAGGATGTAAGTGTATTCAGCCGGCGACAGTCGGATGTTGAGGGGCAGCAGCACCCTTCCCGTGAGGGCCATGCCGAAGTAGAGTTCGAGATACCGGTAGGTGTTGAAGTCCAGCACGGCAATGCGCCCGTCGCCGGTGATGCCCGCCCCGTTCACGGCGTGATACACCTGCCGCACGCGCCGGTCCACCTCGGCGTAGGTAAAACGGACATCGCCGTCCACTACGGCCGTCTTTTCACCATACAATTTCACCGCTCTTTTCAGGATACGACTGGGCGTCATGGGCACCTGCATCATGAGCTCCTTTCTTAAACTACCCTACACACCCAAATAGGTCCGCAGGATTTCCGGCTTTTCTTTTAAATCGCTAATATTTCCCTTCCAACGAACTGTTCCTTTTTCTAAAATATATGCGCGGTCTGAAAGCTTCAATGTGAACCCTGAATTTTGCTCAGATAAAAGAATAGGCATTCCCGATGCCTTGAGTTTGCGCACATGGACTTCTAATTCTTTCACCATAAATGGCGAGAGCCCCTCAGATGGTTCATCAAGTAACAACAAATCGGGGTTGCCCATAAGCGTGCGGGCGATCGTGAGCATCTGCTGCTCCCCGCCGGAAAGTGTACCTCCCAATTGATTATGCCGGTCTCCAAGGATTGGAAACATTTGATAAATCCGATCGAATGTCCAAGCTCCGATTTGCCCACCTTTAAGACCCATCTCTAAGTTTTCTTTCACTGTTAATGATGGGAAAATAATCCGATCTTCTGGTACAAAACCTACACCCATGCGGGCGATTTGATAGGGTTGTTTTCCATTTATTTCTTGCCCCTTGAACCTGACAGCTCCGGAACGAGGTGGTGTTAGTCCTATGATGCTCCGCAAAAGCGTCGATTTGCCTACACCATTTCTACCGAGGATGCATACAACCTCTCCTGCGTCGATCTCAAGACTCACCCCGAAAAGAGTGTGGCTAATACCGTAATAGGTATCGATATGTTCCACCTCCAGTAGCATTAATTCTCCTCAGCCAGATAGATTTTCTGGACATCTTTGTTGGCGCGAATTTGTTCTGGAGTGCCCTCGGCAAAAATTCTACCAAGATGCATTACCCGCACCCTTTCGGAAATGCCGAAAACTACATTCATGTCATGTTCAATAAAAAGAACTGTCAAATTCATTTCCTGTGCAATTTTTTGAACAAGCTTGACGGCTCCCTTAGATTCTTCCGGACTCATACCCGCTGTAGGTTCATCTAGCAAAACTAAATCGGGATGACTCCCAAGCGTTATACCAATTTCAAGCAACCGTTGGTCCCCGTATGCAAGCAGTCCCGCCTGAGTTTCCTGCTTGCCATTCAGGCCAATATTTTCCAGAATTTGGTTCGTTTCATTTACCATGAGCGTCTTGGATCGAAGGAAAATATTACGGCTCTTCTTTGCCCACGACATAAGAGCAACCTGTATGTTCTCAAAAACGGACAAACGGGGGAAGATATTTGCTTTCTGGAAAGACCTCCCAATTCCCATTTTACAAATACGGTGTGGTGGGAGTCCGGTGATCCGTTTACCTTTGAAGAAAATTTCCCCTGAATCAGGTTTTAAATGACCAGTTAGAAGGTTAAATAGAGTGGTTTTCCCTGCGCCATTAGTTCCGATGATAGAGGTAATTTTTCCCTCCACCAGTTCAAATGAAACGTCGGCAACCGCCACATGCCCGGTAAAGGATTTTCTGAGATTTTCAACGCGTAACATACGTTTGCACCTTCAGCCCTTATCACTCCTCATGGCGAGTTTTCCAGCGATCGCACCAGCAATGCCTCCTGGAAGGAATAGCAGTAGGGCAATAATAACCAGGCCTAAGACAAGAGGCCAGTAATGGGTAAAGTCTGAAATGATTTTATCAAGAAAAATATATACCAAGGATCCCACAATGGGTCCTAAAAAGTTGTAAATCCCGCCTAAAAGACAAACTACCAGCATTTCCGCTGATTTCATCCAATGTGCATATGCAGGGAAAACACTTTTGCTGAAACCGCAGAAGACAGCACCGGCCAAGCCCAGAAAAAAACCTGAGATGACAAAAGCGGATAATTGGTACACTCGAACATTGATGCCTATAAATTCTGTTCTTTCGGGATTTTCCCGGAGGGCCTGCATTGTCTTTCCAAAAGGTGAATTTACAATCATCCACATGATTGCCAGAGAAATACCAATGATTATCAAAGTAAAATAGTAATAGTTTGGAATAGATTGGAGCAATTTAGGGATGGGGATTCCTACAATACCGTCATCACCTTTTGTGAAGCCATACCATCCAAATAGAATGGTATATATAATCTGAGAGAATGCCAGCGTCAGGAGAGCAAAATAAACATGGGTCAAACGCACGCAAAACCAGCCGACTACGATTGCAATAATTCCCGCAAGCAATGGTCCCGCAACAAAAGCAAGCCAGAAAGGAAGCTCAGTATAGATCAGAACAAGGGCTGTGGTGTAGGCACCAACAGCATATAACCCAGCGGGTCCGAAGGAGACCATCCCGGCATAGCCGAGAATCAGGTTCAATGCTGTAGCAGCTATCGCAAGAATCAGCATCTCCGTAAGGAGGCTCAACCAACTGAGTGGTAGCACAAAAGGAAGCCCGGCAAAGAGGAAAATTGCGATCGGAGCCCAAGTTGACAGGCGACCAGTTTTACCTTTTCCGATTACTTTTATCATTATTCTGGCTTCCCCATCAGGCCCCACGGCCTGATAATAAGGACAATAATCATGAGGATAAACCCGAAAGCAATAGCTAACCTTGGAAACACCAAGATTCCGAACGCATTGACCATTCCAAAGATAAAGGAGCCTATGAATGCTCCACTCAAGCTTCCCAACCCCCCGACCACCACGATAATGAAACATTCGATGAGAATGACCATGTCCATACCCGGCATTGCTGAAGTTAGCGGTGCGATCAAGGTGCCTCCCAGCCCGGCAAACCAGCATCCGAGCATGAACACCGCCGTGTATACCAGTTGAACGTTTGTACCGAGTGCGTTGGCCATTTCCCTGTTGTAAGTGATCGCGCGAATAACTTTTCCTAACCTAGTATATCGCATAAGGGCCCAGAGCCCAACAAAGACGATAGGTCCACACAGGATAAGAAAGAGGTTGTATCTTGGAAAAACGTACCCCATATAAATGAAGGGACCGTTCAAAGGCCATGGTACAGGAACCATGTTGAAGTCAACACCCCAAAGCAATTTGATGATATCCCCGATCACCAAGATAAGCGCAAAGGTAAGTAGGTATTGGTCGAGGGGTTCCCTGTTATAAATGCGGCGTAGCAAGAGATATTCAATCGAACCACCAAAAATGGCTACAATTAAAGGAGCAAAAAACAGAGCGAGCCAGAAAGAACCACCCAAATCTGAAAGCTGACAGCTGATCCAGTAACATAGATAGGCACCTAGCATATAAAGGGCGCCATGAGCTAGGTTCAAAACTTTAAGGGTCCCGAAAATTAGCGAAAGGCCTACGGCGATAAGGAATATTACCATGCCGCTGCTTATGCCGCTTAAAAGCTGAATAATTAGACCCTGGATATTCATAGTATCGAAGAATTGCCCTATTGATTAAGGTTCCGGGGGTGGCCTTGCAGCAACCCCCCGGAAGAATGCATTCCTATTGCTGTGCGCGGACTTGAGAGATTTCCTCGCAACTTCTGTATCCTTGTGACGGATCCAGCAATATTGCATCTGAAATATGAGGCCAAGGTTGGTCCTTCGTAACTATTACCTTGCCGACCCAGAAGGGCCACATGGATTGATGGTCGCATTTTCGTATAACCAGCTTTCCCACCGCAGCATCAATTTCGAGATTTTCAAGAGAATCGATTACCTTTTCGGGATCTGTTCCCCCCGCCTTTTCGATAGCCTTCTTCATAGCATAAACAGTCGTGTACCCTGAAATAGATAAGCCCGGATACATGCCGGTCTCTTTAATGAATTTGCCGGCCAGCTGGTTGCTAATAGGGTTGTCAATCAACCAATAAGGATAGTGACTTCCACCCAAAACGCCTTTTGGGTAAACCTGTTTATCCATCTTTGAAAGCGCCTCCATGTTTCCCCAGTCCTGGCCGCAGTGTTTTATCCTATCGAAATATCCGAAGTTAATTGCTGCCTTAGTAAAGGAGATAACATCCCCACCCCATAAAGAACAGTAAACAAAGTCAGCATCAGAGGACATTATTTTAGAGATGTAGGGCGTCCAATCCTGATTTCCAAGTTTCGGCCAAAGCTCACCAACCACTTTGGCATCTGGGACGGCTTTGGTGTAAGCATCCATAAAGTCTTTTTTGCTTCTATGCCCATATTCGTAGTCAGGACCCAGGATAAAAACCTTTTTGCCACCCCAAAGCTTGGCAGCTGCATTTGCGATAGAACGGCAGTAGTTTGTTGTGTTGGTGCTAATCCGAAATACGTAACGATGCCCCTTCTCGCCGGTGATGGCCGCGGATTGGGCCGCGCTGGTGATGTAAGGAATTTTAACCTCTTTGGCATATGCCGAAATAGCTAGGGCTACTGCACTGCTCACATTCCCTTGGAGCCAAACCACCTTATCGCTTAGGACAAGGTCCTTGGCTACTCGCGCCCCTGTTTCAGGGCTTAACTTGTCGTCTCTTTCAATCACCTCGAGAGGTCGGCCTAAAACCCCCCCTGCATCATTGATTTCTTTTACAGCCATTTTGACACCTGCAAGGTCCGGCACCCCATAGACCTGGCCAATACCGCCACTTAAACTGTGGATAAATCCAAATTTAATAGGTTCAGCGGCTTGGGCTAACCCAATAAAAAAAAGGAATGAGAACAAGGCAACAATAAACTTGCAGGAAAAAAATCTTTTCATGAGATCCTCCTTTTTATGTTCAAGTTTTTAGTGTTTTCCTTGCTTCCGTGGTCAAAAATGAACGCCTTTCAATAAACCGCCGAAGTGTTGGCGCAAAATAGCACTCATGGTTTGTTATCTTTGGAGTACAATGCATAAATATCTCCAAACAGAACAATCAAATGGTGGCCTGTTACTCTTATGGGGCAATACCACCCGAGTACATAGGAGCAGCGTTTCTGTTCTAAGTAAATTGCCTTTGGTATTTCGGTAAGGTGCAAAAAGGTTGCTCCGGTTATTAGAAGGGAGCATTCTTTCGTATTGGCTGAACCACGGCTATCTTAAATCTATCCGAATTAATACGTTCCTAAAAAGATAGAAGCTTATTGTTATTATTATAAATTTCTATCCGCTAAATAACTTAAATGGCCCAAAAAGCGGCCAGACATCTAACCTTAAAAATAAAATTAATTCTGGATATTATTATGATAATTAGAGGATCAGATGAATTGGATTCATTAATAACTTTATATGATTTGGAATTTAAATTTTGTCAATGATTATTTGCCACACCTTTTTATTGCGCTTATACCAAGCTGCCGATTGCAAAAATCATCTTTGTGTTCATGTTTAATGATTATAATTCAGTCACATAACCGCAATTGGGAGGATGTCTAATAAGCAAAGACCGATTTTTGTCAATATTTTTTCCAATTTTCAATTTAATTTTCAGATCATTAAATCTAAGTCCTAAGTAGCCGACTTTAATTTTTCTTGACAATAAAGATGAATTATATTCATTTGCAAGCATTAATGAATTCTGACTTCAAACCCTCCATTTTATCGAAACACTGTTACCCACTATTCCAAACGGCAGTTATGTTGATTGACGCAAACTTTTGAGATTTCAGCAGCACTCGAACATTAGGAGAGAAAAATGCAAGATGATGTTGTTATAGTTAGCGCTCTACGCACCCCGTTCGGAAGATTTGATGGACTTTTAAAGTCCATCGACAGCATTGAGCTCGGTGTGATGGCGTTAAAAGAGGTGTTGAACCGAATTCATTTGGATCCTGCGCTGGTCGACGAGGTCTATTATGGCACTTGCATACCTGCAGAATATGCCATCTACACCAATGTGCCGGCCAGGCAGGCCACGCTTTTAGCTGGATTCCCGGAAAACAACATTTCCTTGACCATCGATCGCGCCTGTTGTTCCTCCATGACAGCTATCCGATTGGGCTACCGTGCCATAAAGTCAGGCGATGCGGAGGTCGTAATTGCCGCCGGGGCTGAGAACATGGGAAACGTCCCTTTCATCGCTCCTGCCACCAAGGTTCGTTGGGGAAATAGGATAGGACCGGTTGAGCTTCAAGATGTCCTATTCGAACTTGGCTACAGCCGTAAAGGTTTCGCCCCCGTAGCCAAAGATGCCGGTGAAGTTGCTGTGGAGTACGGGGTTAACCGGGAGATGCAGGACCAGTGGGCTGCCCAAAGCCAAGCCCGCTGGTTCCAGGCACACGCTAATAGCAAATTCAAGGTCGGTGAAGAAATTATGGCCTTGGAGCTGCCAGCCGAAAGTGGGGAAAAAATTATCATGGACCGGGATGAGTCACCTAGAGAAACCGATATGCAAAAATTGGCCAAGCTGAAACCCGTATACGGAAGCCCAACAATAACGCCCGGCAATGCACCGGGGTTAAATTCAGGGGCTTCTGCGATTGTTCTGATGAAAAATCAAAAAGCAGCAAAGCTCGGATTGAGGCCTTTGGCGACGATCAGCGCTTGCCAATGCGCTAGCGGAGCCCCCAAGTATATGGCATGTGTACCAGCCCAAGCGATTGAGGCCCTGCTGGCACAGCTGGATTGCTCTATAGATGATATTGATCTCATTGAAATCAACGAGGCCTTTGCAGCTGTCACCCTGGTATCATTGAAAAAACTCGCTAAAAACGACACCGTTAAGTGGCGGGAGCTTCAACAAAAGTGCAACGTCAATGGTGGTGCCATCGCCATTGGGCATCCTGTGGGGGCAAGTGGTGCGCGCATTACTATGGCATTGATGTATGAATTGAATCGAAGGGGCGGAGGAAGAGGCGTTGCCGCTATATGTGGCGGCCTTTCTCAGGGTGAAGCCATACTGCTGACCGTTTAAGTAGAAAAATCAACGGTGAGTGCCGGAAGAAGCGGTACTGCAGAAGTTGAAAAGCAGGATAGCTAAACCAGGAATTCTAGACAAAAAGCATTCAACTTTTAAGTTCTGTGGTCCATTATATGGATTGGCATAACAAACCGGATAGAATGGTAAATCGCTCATAAGAACATGATAGCCTTAAACAAGGTAGGTCTTACTATTGAAAAAAGATGTATTTACGAGAATCTTTAAAGAGAAATTTCATTTCCGAGGGAATTTTGTCTATTCATCGGGCTAAGGAGGCTTAATAACGTCGCCTATTGATATTTGTTATTAAAATTTTGCGATTTTTATAAAAAATCTGTTTGGCGAAGCAAAGGATATCGATCAAACTGGATCAATTTTTTTATGAACAATAATAAGGAAAAAATTATAGAAGCCGCGGAAGGCTTTGTGTTTGAGAAAGGAATCGCCGATACGACAATATCAGCAGTCGCTCAAAGAGCAGGTGTGGCGGATTCACTAGTCTATCAATATTTCAAGAACAAGGAAGATCTTTTGTTCTCGGTGGTAATAGAGAGAATGCAAGAATCGATAGATGTCGCGGTAGAGGCCCTGCAGGGTCTGCAGGATCCTGAGTCGCGATTAAGAAAATTGATTTGGCAAAGCTTGAAATACAATGATCGGCACCCTGGCTACGTCAACACACTGATGTTTGAATGTCGTTCCAACCTGTCTTTTTACGCCACAAAAGGATATGAGATCATGCGGGAACATTTGAAACTCATGATGGATATCCTTAAGCAAGGGGTACGGGACGGGGTTTTTCGAAACGATATCAATTTGAGCTTGGTTCGAGATTTGATTTATGGCACCTTTGATACGGAGTCAATTAGCACTTATGCCACAAAAGAGATTAAAGAAAGCGTACAGGATTTCGAGGACATCATCCAACTGATATTACCTATATTGCAAAAGCCAGACAAGCAAAATAAAATTGATAAAAAAATCAAAATATTAGAGGCAGCCGAAGAAGTCTTCGCAGAAAAGGGCTTTGCAAAGGCGAAAGTTCAGGAAATTGCTAGGGTGGCTAAAGTGGCTGAAGGAAGTATCTATGACTATTTTAAAAATAAAGAGGATCTTCTGCTTTCTATCCCGCTCAGAAGGTTACAGCCTCACATAGACGCCTTGCCCGATTTGTTTCATATCACATCCCCCCAGCGGAAACTCAGGCGGCTGATCAAATATCATTTCGATTTGTATCTGAACAATCGAAACTTCCTGCGGGTTTTTTTACTCGACATTCAACTCAACAAAAGATTTTATGGCTCTGATGCCTTCAATCTTTTTCAGGCGTATCTGAAAACTTTCGAAGAGATCATCAACCAAGGCAAAGCAGATGGATGCTTCCGCGACAATGTCAACACTCGCGTTTTTAGGAACATGTTCCTGGGAGCTTTTAGCCATATGGCCCTGCGTTGGCTCATGTTCGGGGAAAAAAAGAAATACGATCAAATAAAAGAAATACAAGAGCTTACAGATTTACTATCCATTGCCATTTCGGCGGAATAAAAACTTGGCAGTTTCTTAAAAAGCCCGAATTCGCTTTTCCAATCATCTGGGCGTAAACTGCGTCCAGTATTTTGAATAGGTTCTGGATGCCTGGTCAAGTCCGGTCCGACATGACCGCCCTGTGACTTTTTGCGAGTACATCAAAAGATGACATTTTCCTTTTTCAACTTGTCGATTTCATCCGAAGACATCCCCAGATAGTCCTTGAAGATTTCTTCGGTGTGCTCCCCTATCCTGGGACCGCACGAACGGATGGCCGCCGGCGTCTCGGAGAATTGCCAAGGCGGTGCAATG
>Ga0068713_1004823_pt1 | contig 10113 bp, 6 predicted proteins | sample MTBAKSrepl2MetaG_FD_62223 | JGI IMG/M metagenome (GOLD analysis project Ga0068713, IMG submission 62223) | Enrichment culture microbial communities om Arthur Kill intertidal strait, New Jersey, USA, that are MTBE-degrading - MTBE-AKS2 (Arthur... | ecosystem: Environmental > Aquatic > Marine >...
GTGCCGGTCGCGCGGGCGAATTCGGACACACCCTCCAGCACCGTCCAGGCTTCGCCATCCGTCGAATACTCGATGATGACGCTCTTAGCCCCGAAGCCCAAGAAGGCCTCGATCAACTGGTTGGAGTTCCAGACCCACATCTCGTCGAGCTTATAGACGTTGTCGAACTCGAACTGAATCCAGGCCGGCAGCGCGCCGGAGGCCATCCACATATCGGTCAACTCGGTTGAATGCTCGTCATTGGCGTTGAGGCCCGAGCCGTTAATGGTGTTCTCCGACTCCATGCCCTCCTGGGCACTGGATGCGGTGACAGTGATACCTGTGATCGGATAGGCAAACGGCTCGGCGGTGAAGCTCCAGACCTGGCCTTTGAAGATCGCGTTGTCGGGGGCTGCGTTGACCTCGTCGATACGCCAGTAGTAAGTCGCGCCGTATTCGAGCAGGCCTTCCGGATCGAAGGTGGCGTCCGCCTGGCCCTGGCTGGCGAGCATGCCTCGCGCATTGCTGCGGCTGGCGTCGTTGACGTCGTCGAACAAGGTGCCCAGATAGACGTCGTGCGCGGCGGCGAGTTCACCGGGCGTCCAGGACAGGACGGAATCGGCCGGGACATCGGTCGCTTCATCCTCGGGGATCGGATCGCTCGCCAGCTCGGGACCGACTCCCTTCATAGCATCCGCGATCTCTTCCGGCGTCAGGATGTGATTGTAGACCCGCACGTCATCGATGATGCCGACGAGGAACTGGCTGGCCCACTGATTGTTGGCGATGCGGAAGGGTCCGGTGCCCGCATTCAGGGCGGTGGAGTTCAGCCGCTCGGTCTCGACGCCGTTGAGGTAGAAGATCAGTCCCTGAGTCGTGTTGGGCACGATGGTCGCCGCAACGTGCTGCCAGGTCCCCATCTGCAGGATGGTGCGGTTGCCGTCGTAGTCGAGCACGCCGGGCGTGGTGAAACGAAGATGTGTGCTACTGGACTTGAGCGCATAGGCGGCCTCGCGCGAAGCGAAGCTGTGGTCGCCCGTGAGGTTGCCGGGATTGACCCAGCACATGATCGTCAGTCCCTGGGTCAGCGGCAGGATGTTCCCGCAGTTAGCCCAGTCGTCGCCGTCGCACTGCATGGCGCCGCCGATCATGCCTTGCACCCAGACGGGGTTGCCCTGGACAGCGCCGTCACCGCCGTTGCCGCTGGCGTCGGCGACCGTGGCGCCGCCCTTCTCATCGAGCCGCCAGTGTCCGACCAGGTCGGCCCAGGCGCCGCCGGCCAGGGACAAGACCAAGACCAGCGCAATTACTTGAGAGAGTCTTCTACACATGATGGTCCTCCTTCAGATTCGTTCGGTTTTTGGCTCCGGGATGGCCAACGTGGCCCTCCGGCGACCGCCGGGGCCCGATGCCACGCGGTTGAAAAGACACGTGCTGCTGCCGCACAGGATGCACTTGGGAGACTCGCCCGCTCACCTCCTTTCCCTGGGGATCGCGTGTCCTGGGGCGTCCACGCCGTGCGTCCGGTAAAGGATGGAAGGACCCCTGGCGCCCCCCGCGGTGCCTTTCTTCTCGACCCACCTCATCTCACCGGGACCTCCGATTCCGACGCGACACACAATCCAGAACGGACTCTATCGCCTGGGGGTCGCCTCTCCGGGGGCGCCCCAGCCCAACACCCAACACTCCACAATATCTAAAGTCTACCAGATGAACGGGCCATAGGCAATGCCGAATTTGGGGCAGAATGAGCCGAGCGGGCGGTCCGGAAAACGCCGGGCACGTCGCATAGAGAGGGCTTCGGCACGGGGTGGGTATGGCCCGCCAGGCGGGCGACCTCAACAACGCGGTTCTCGGGGATTTTTGGGCCCCAGAGGGCACCGAGACCACAGAGAAGGAAGAAAGCGAAGCATTCAGCGTCAAGCGGGAGGCGTCGGAGTCGGTGGAACGCTCAGACCGAGGGGGACCCTGCCGCCGCCGCGCTGCGGCCCGCTTCGCGGGCCTTTTGGGGGCCTGCCCCCAAACCCCCGGCGATTTTCCGCTCATGTCATTGCGGGCGAAGCGCGGCAATCTTCTCTTGGGCCAGTCGCATGGTAAGCAATAGATGAGCCGTGCCGACCTTGTGAGAGGTGTCGCAAGACTTCTATTGCACGTGGGTCAAGATGGTAATTCGCTGTGATCGTGTCTGTGCATACAGTACAGCGAAAGAAGAATGCCTGTGGCGCCGAGCCACGCCGATCCTGGCAGTGGGACGGCCTGAACACTGTCGGTCCTGAGAGTCAGTCCGTCGAGTCCGTAGATGGGGGTGAACTCGAAGCCCGACAGACCCGTGAAGAAGATCGAGTCAAACTCGCCGATGCGCGAGCCATACGTGAACATCTGGAACGTATCACCAAACTCGGGCCGGAAACCATCCAGGAAGCTGATCTGCAAGTGCCCGTCGAGCGTCGCTGTTCCCGTGACGTTGAAGACATCGAACTGACCTGGCAGCAATCCCGCGAGTTCGAGCAGGAGCGTAGCATCAGGTCCTTGCGTGTAATCGCCGTTGATCGTGAGCATACCAGGAGAGAAACCGGGGCTTACCGTGCCTCCCTCATTCAGGACACGCGCCAGAATATCCCCCGTTCCTTCGATGGTCCCCCCCAAGATACTCAGCGGAGTCGTCGAGCTAATACTCCCGCCATTCAGACGCGTACTGCCTGCGGTCTGAGTGAATCCACCTGAGAAGGTCAGTGTCCCTGAGAGGGCTTCCACTGTTCCGCTATTCTGGAAAGTCATCCGAGGCCCGACGACCGATTCGCCCGTTCCACCAGACTTGCGGAACGTGCCCGCGTTGTTCACTTGCCCCCCACTTGGATATTGACCCCAGAGATCGGCGTCGCTTTGGAGATCATACACCCCGCCAGTAAGGTTGTTCAATTCGGCCTCTGACGAAAATAGCAAATTCCCCGTTCCGGTATGTGCGATCGTGCCAGAGTTGCGCAGATCGCCTGTTTGCGCAATCGACTTGGCTGAATCGCCCATGATCTCGAAATTGGGCGAGACGTTGGCCAAGTTCCCGGTGATGTATCCGCCGGACCACTCGAAGTTGCCTGTGTTGATGACGTTGCCCGCTCCGCCCACGACACCGCTCATCAGTCTCACGCTGCTGTTCCCGCTCATGTCGAGCGTCAACGTGCTGCCCGTATCCGCCATGAGACGTCCATCGTAGAAACCACCTTTGATGTCCAGATGCGTGTCCCCCGACCCGCGCAGTGTTGCAGTCTGGCCGGAAGGGACGACCAGATCGGCCCCGTCTATCTCCACCGTGCCGTTACCTGTAATCGCGGTTTCCCGGTAGAGGTTCACGTTCGACGAGTTACCCGTGTAGCCGTAATCATACTGATTCGAGAACCGGGCACGTCCTCCGCTTTCCAAGTGGATCGTTGCATCCTCGCTGGACCCACCGCCGCCGAAGGCGAGAGTTCCCGAGAGTACCTCCACGGTGCCGGTGTTGTGGAAACCCACCCGGTAGCCGATCATGGCTTCTCCATCCCCATCGGACTTGCGGAACGTGCCCGCGTTGTTCACCTGCCCCCCATCCGGATAGCCGCCCACGAAACGTGCGTCGTTTTGGAAGTCGTACAGACCGCTGCTTAGGTTGTTCAGTTGCCCCCCGGAGAAGGACAAATCGCCCTTGCCTGTGTGCGTGATCGTACCGGCATTCCGCAGGTCGCCCGTGATCCCTTTCGAGGAATCGCCCAACATGTTCACAAGTCCATGATTCTCGAAAGCACCAGTCCCCGAAATCTGTCCGTTGCGCCAATCGACAGTCCCGAAGTTGCCGAACGTCGTCGCATGTTGGAGGGAACCGCCGTTGAGAACGATAACCCCATGATTCGTGGTAACGCGAGAGAGGTTGAGCGAACCTCCGAGAATTCGGATTTCCCCCGTATTGTCAAGATTCCCTTGGATATTGAGAGGCCCGGTGACGATCGCCCCACCGCCTTCGATGAGTCTTCCTCTGTTGACGAAGTCCCGTTCCACGGTTCCCATGAGGTTGTCGAAGAGTCCCCAGTTAATCAAATCTGTCCTCGTGACAAATGTGTTGTTCCCGGTCACGTGGGCACCCTGCTGCACAAGTAGCCTCTCCAGAACCACCCTCTGATCCATCACAATATCTGCGCCTGGGTCGAGATGAACGTTCCACTTCATTGTGAACCCGACTCCAAGTTCGACCGGCGGCACACCTGATACGCCAACCTCAACTTTCAGTCCAGGAACCGAGACATCTCTCTCAGTCGGCCCGCTGTTGAGTAGCGTATCAACCATCTCCCAGTTTTCCTTCAACGACACGTGGCCTCTTCCGTCGTTGATGAGGGCGGAAAGCACAACTCCGGTGTTTGCCAAAGCAAGAAGTGGGTTGTCCCAATTGGACGCATGAGACCAAGGGAGCCCTGGCGTGCCCAACTGGTAGGTTCTTAGGCCGATGGGTTCGACGATGGGTATGTTGCATGTAAGTGGAATGTTGACCACGTAGCCGTCATAGCGGTATCCAGTGAACTCGCCATTCTGGTCATAGAGTGACGTGAAGTAGAAGGTAACATCGCCAGTTACCGAAACGTCACCAAGAGCATTCCCTCCGCCAAGCAGACAGCAAACGATTGCCGCAACAACTACGCTGGCATAACTCCTCTCTGACATAAGCCATCCCTCCTTCGCCCCAGACTCGGAAGTAGGTGCGACGCGGGCCCGGACATCACAAATGTCTTGCCCCTTCCAGAACGGACTTCCACAAACGAGTCTTCACTTCTCTGGCCTCGAAACGCCGTCCTGTAAATGAAATTACCAGTTTCGATGTGGACAACAGCCGAAGCTACGCGGTTGTCTGTTGGTGGAAATCAGTTGTCGGTTTCTCTCAATGCCTCCATTTCGAATGCCTCTTGCCGGTCACGAGCCGAGAATACCCCGATTTTTACGTTCGCCAATGGTATTATAGGGTGATCCGGACAGGATGTCTATCCGTATAAATGCGTATTTTTTGCTTCTCTTCTGCCTCGCCTGGACTGTCATAACCATGCCATTGGCCCAAGAGAAGATTGCCGCGCTTCGCTCGCAATGACATGAGCGAAAAATGCCGGGGGTTTGGGGGCGGAGTCCCCAAGATTGTGATTCAGGAGAGGCATCGATCCGGAGAGGGCTGCGCTGCGCTCGCACTGGTCTGATCTGGGGACAGGAGGCAATAGAAGGAATCGGTGGGGCAAGCCCCACCCTACGTCCGGTTATTTCCCAGCCGGGGACAGCCGGGCTACGCTCTTTCGCCTTCTTTCGTTTCTTTCGGCTCTCCGGCATCAGGCGAGCGGGGACGCTCGCCCTACGAAGAGGGCCGCGATCCGTCGGCGCCGCTTGCCTCGGTGTGCGGGGGTGCGGCTTTTGCCTTCCTCCTGTGGGCGGGCGGCGGTACAATGGGGCTGTCGACAAGGAGAACCCTGGGAGGCATGGGTCTTATGGTGCGTCGCGACAAGGCGTTCACGCTGATCGAGCTGCTGGTGGTCATCGCGATCATCGCGCTGCTCATGGCGATCATGATCCCGACGCTGAACATGGCCCGCAAGCAGGTGCGGGGCACCGTCTGCATGTCGTCGCTGAAACAATGGGGCCTGTGCTATCAGCTCTATGCCCAGGACTTCGGCGGCAAGCTCCCGGTCTTCATCGGAGGCACCCTCAAGACCACGTACATGGAGTCGCTGCGTCCCTACTACGCGGACATCAACAAGATGCGGACCTGCCCGGCGGCCACGCAGGTGGCCTTCGGAAACCCGACCGGCTTGCAGGCGCAGAGCTACTTCGGCTACACGCGGAACGCCTGGCAGGTTGACGCGGCCCAGGCCGAGTGGATGGCGGACACCGACTGGGGCATCGGCAGCTTCGGCGAGAACTCCTGGATCCGCAACTCGCTGGACAGTAGCGGCAACCGCCTGCAAACCGATCAGACCTGGGCGACCATCGACGTGAAGAACATCCGGGAGGTGCCGTTCATCTCGGACGCACGGTGGAACAACGCCTGGCCGACCACCGAGGACCCGGTGCCGACGAGCGTCGCGACGGAAGAACAGATGTTCAATATCAACAACTGGTCGCGGATTCTCTGCCACGTCATGCGGCGTCACCGTACGGGCGTCAACGTCTGTTTCGGCGACGCCAGCGTCCGCAACGTCGCGGCCGAGGACCTGTGGACGCTGCGCTGGAACCGTCAGTCGCGCCCCCAGGAGATCGACGACGCGCTCGACTGGATGACGGGTTGGTAGATCTCACGAAGGATCAAACATCGTCAATCAAGGACTCGCCCGCAAGGGTGGGCTCCGTCTGATAGACTGTCTCAAGACGACGGAGCGTTCTCAATCCCCCGAGTGGGAGACTGCTTCGCTACGTTCGCAACAACCTGCTCGAATGCCGTCTTGAGATAGTCTCCTATAGTCCTCCTTGTGCAGGCCGTGCTTCTTCATCTTATCGAAGAGTGACCGCGGCTGGATGCCCGCCAATCGTGCCGTTTCTCCGATACAGCCGCGCGTGGAGGCCAATAGCTTCGTGAGATATTCCCGCTCCACCAGGTTCAGCACGATCTCACGGACGTCATGCCATGGCTTGTCACAGAGTGCATCGATGCTTCCGACTCCGGGCACCGCGACGGAGCCAGACGGTCCCTGGCCGTTCCCTCCCACGGGGCGGCCGCATACGGACTCCGGGAGGTCGTTCGTGGTGATTTCGCCGCGGCTGCACAGCAGCATGGCCCGCTCGATCACGTTGATCAACTCGCGAACGTTCCCCGGCCAGGAGTACCGACACAGCGACGCCACGGCCGCGGGGCTGATCGTGTAGGTCCCACTGCCGATCCGTGGACGCAGGAAGTCGATGTACTGCTGCACCAGCGCCGGGATGTCCTCGCGGCGTTCCCGCAACGCGGGGATCGTCAGGCTGACGACGTTGAGACGGTAGTACAGGTCCTGGCGGAAACGGCCCAGGCTCACTTCCTCCTCAATGTCCCGGTTGGTCGCGGCCATCACGCGGACGTCGACCTTGACGGGCTTCTCGGCGCCCACCGGCTGAATCTCGTACTCCTGGAGGACCCGCAGCAGCTTGACCTGCAAATGAAAGGGCATCTCCGCGATCTCGTCGAGGAAGAGCGTCCCTCGATGGGCCAGCTCGAAACATCCGCGGCGGGCATGTGTAGCGCCGGTGAACGCGCCCTGCTCGTGGCCGAACAACTCGCTTTCCAGCAGCGCCTCGGGCAGCGCGCCGCAATTGACGGCGATGAAGGGTCCGGCCGCGCGCGAACCCTCGGCGTGAATGGCCCGCGCGAGCCGCTCCTTTCCCACCCCCGTCTGGCCTTGGATCAGCAGCGAAGCGTCGGTGTGAACCACGCGCTGCACCACTCTCATGAAGGCCTGCATGGCAGGGCTCCGCGAGACGAAGTCCGTCAGTCGCGGCCGCGCGGTCAGTCGCCGCTGGGCGAGAGAGTCGGTGGCGCGCAGGCGAATCCGCTGCAGGATCGCCAGCAGGGTCTCACGCAGCGTGTCGGCCGGCAGCGTGGAGTTGAGCACCGCCTCGCACCCGGCGGCCAGGAACCGCGCCCTCTCCTCGGCGTTCTCCCGTTCGGACAGGACCACGACGGCCGGCGCCTCGGGCAACCGGCGCAACCGGGCCACGCTCTGGTCGATCGGATCGGGCACCGAGGCCCTGTCGATGATGACGCAATCGCCGTTCATCGTGCTCAGGCGTTTCCAGGCGCCATTCCGCAAATTGACCGGCTGGACCATCACATCCGGCAAGGCGAGGTATTCTTGTATCGAGCCACTCAAGGCGGTCTGGGGAACCGCCAGCAAGACGCGAAACAACATCGGAAGATGAAACTCCTAAAACCGACGAAATCGGAACCACGGACACAGGTCTCACGGAGGTGTGGTAGCTGATCTTATTATGCCACGGCCCAGCTTCCTGTCAACGGGCTTGTGCAACCCTCAGCCAAGGCGGAACGGTGCGTGATCAGGGGGGGCTCATTGGGCTGGCATCGTTCTTGCTCTCCCTATCCCCCTTGTGCGTTCTCGCGAACGCAACGAAATCAGACTCTGACACAGTGAAAGGAGGTGATAGACCATGGAAGAGAAGAAGAACCCGAGTCCTCGGCCGCCGAAGCCGGCGAAACCGGCCGGCCAGCCCAAGCCAGGCATCCAGCAGAAGCCCGCGACTCAACCTCAGCCGGGGTGTACGCAACCGCCCAAGGCCAATCCGACTCCCCAAGGAGGCGAGAAGTCCTGCTACTAAGCCGAAGCGCATCTGGTGAGAAGGCTGCGGCGGGTCTGGCATGACTCGACCGCAGCCTTCTTCTATCCCCTCGTAAACCACTTCCTGGCAGATACTTATGCGCGGTCTGCGCATTTTTCGGTAGAAAACCTCACCTTGGCTCTTGATGTCTTAAACGTTCGTTTTAAACTATCGTATGAAACGTGCGTTTGGGGAAAGTGAGCTGGGATTTTGCCAAGGAGTCTGTGGAGAGCATATATGAGTGACAGGGTCACGAAGACCGGAATGGATGCAGGGCGACGACGGGGCCGTGCACGCCGCATTCTTGTGAAACTTGCCGTTGCGGCGGCGGCGGTGGCTGCGGTGTTCGTTCTGGCCCAGATGCCCTCGGAGAAACCGGAGGTCCCGCCGACGGAGGCGGCGCCGGTCAATGTCAAGGTCCTGCCGGTGACCGCCGAGCCGCAGTTCGCGGACACCTTCGTTCTGCCCGCGGTGGTCGAGCCCAACAAGATCGTTACGGTGGCCGCGGAGGTCGCCGGACGCGTCGAGCGGATCGGCCCGAAGGAAGGCACCCCGGTCAAGGCCGGCGATCTGCTGATGCGACTCAATACCGACCTCCTGGAGGCCGAGTTCCGCAGCGCCCAGGCGCAGGCGAAGAACGACCAGACCGAATTTGAACGTCAGCAGGGTCTCGTCAAAGGCGGCGCGGCGCCCCCCCGCGAGCTTGACCAGGCGGCGACGCAGTTGGCCATCAGCCAGGCGCGACTGGAGGAAGTTCGCGCCCGCCTGGAGCGGACGCAGATCGTGGCTCCCGCACGCGGCGTGCTCAACGACCTGTTGGTCGAGCAGGGAGAGTATGTCCAAGCCGGTACACCCGTGGCAAGCATCGTGGACACCGACCCCGTCAAGGTGGTCGTCAGCCTGCCGGAGCGGGATGTGCCGTTCTTCTCCCCAGGCCAGACGGCGGAGATCAGCGCGGATGTCAAAGACGGTCCGCAGTCGTACCAGGGCGCGATCACGTTCATCAGCCGGCTGGCCGACGAGCGGACCCGGTCCACGCGGATGGAAATCACGGTGCCGAATGAGGATGGCTCCCTGCACAGCGGCCAGATCGTCCAGGCCCACCTGACGCGCCGGATCCTGGAGAACGCGATCCTGATCCCCCTGCTGGCGGTCATTCCCATGGAGAACGGGTACGCGGTCTACGTCGTGGAGGAATCGAAGGCCCAGCGGCGCGAGGTCCAGCTCGACATCATCAAGGGCGATCGCATCCAGGTGGTCCAGGGCCTTCAACCAGGCGACCAATTGATCGTCGCGGGCCATCGGTTCGTCGCGCCCGGGCAGGACGTGAACGTCGCATCTCAGGCACCGGAAGGCCAGTAGCCCTATGATACTCACCGATCTTTCCATTCGAAACCGCACCACCGTCGCCGTACTCGGATTGATTATCGTTCTGCTCGGCCTCTACAGCTATATGACGCTGCCGCGCGAGGCGTTCCCGGACATCCCGATCCCCTACATCACGATCACCACGATCTACGAGGGGGTCTCGCCCGAGGACGTGGAGACCGCAGTCACGATGAAGATCGAGAAGGAACTCAGCGGCATTCGTGATGTCGAGGAGGTCGTCTCCAGCAGCGCCGAGGGCATGTCCCTGATCAGCGTGGAGTTCACGCCGGACGTGCCCAGCGAGGTCGCTCTCCAGCGGGTCCGCGACCGCGTCGATCAGGCTCGCGGCGAACTGCCCCAGGAGGTGGAAGAACCCATCATCCGGGAGATCAACGTCGAAGAGATCCCGATCATGCAGATCAGCATCGCCGGCGATGTCTCCCCCTTCCAGCTCAAGGAGATCGC
>Ga0068713_1004839_pt1 | contig 10088 bp, 9 predicted proteins | sample MTBAKSrepl2MetaG_FD_62223 | JGI IMG/M metagenome (GOLD analysis project Ga0068713, IMG submission 62223) | Enrichment culture microbial communities om Arthur Kill intertidal strait, New Jersey, USA, that are MTBE-degrading - MTBE-AKS2 (Arthur... | ecosystem: Environmental > Aquatic > Marine >...
CCCAAAAATCAAATCACTTTCGTGTTTTTTCTCATACTGTTGTGGTGCTTTGCCCAGCCCCACCAGCGCAACAGTGGCTTTTTTCCAGTACTCCTGAATCATCTGGATATCTTTAGAAGCGATGAACTCCGATTTTGCCTCCGCGGAATTGACGAAAGCTGGCGCGTACAAGGTCTTTGCTTCGGCGCCAAACGCCCTGGCAACTTCCTGAACCAGGTCGTTGATCTGGTAGGCCGGGCTGATCAAACCAGATCCTCCCACAGAAGGAACCACGGTGATTTTCAGTGGCTGGGGAGGTGATAAAGATTTGACGGTGTGGTAAATGGTCTCACCCCACGAAACCGCGAAGATATCCCCATCCTTCAATACACTCAGCAGGAAGTTCGCGGCATACATCCCGATCACCTTTTTTAATTCCCTCTCGGGAACTCCAATGGAATCGCAGATGATGATATCCTCAAGTTCGTATTTAATTTTAAGTTTCTGGGTCAGATTGGAGTCGATTGAAAAGGGATCCAAAACCTGAATCTGGATAAAACCTTCCTGTCGGGCCTGTGTGATCAAACGGGATACCCTGGAGCGATCGATCTGGCAGACCTGCGCCACCTGATCCTGGGTCATACCCTGTTCATAGTACATTTTTGAAACCTGTACCATCAAGCGAAGCCTATCATGCTCTTGCATGTTCGCGATCCTTTGTTTTGAGATACAGAATATTACAATGGGAAGTTTTCAGACTGGTATCCTTTAAGCAGTGGTTTGTCTAATAATCTGATGCACGCTGTTAAATTCGTCTGACGCTGTTTAAAAATATGCATTTTTTGTTTACATATTTGTGTTGCACATTTGTGTTTTTTAATACACAAAAATATTATCACATCTGTGTGTGTATTTCAACCCCCAATTTTTACCATCAAACAGAAAACTCTCTTAATCCCATGCCTGGTCTTACAGCCAGAGGGAATAGGATTCCTCCATGCTGGTCAACATTGCTTTTTACTACTCCTTCTTCTGTTCCAGGTCAATCGTCTCACCCTTTTCCCCATGAATATATAATACCCGGGGAATCACCCCCACCAGCGTGCACCATTCCGCGCCCGGTTCCTGCCCCAGTCGCTGCACTTTGGACAACGCATCAGCATCCAGCCCGGCTTTTCCCCGCAGTTCCCAGGTATTACAGAGCAGGCCGACGTTGGAACTGTGCTCCAGGTTGAACAGATGGTCAGAAGTCTTGGGCACCAGCAGAAACAGATCTAAGCCCACCGCCTCGCAGGGAAATTCGCCCACCAACACTCCGGCTGGCCCGCAGGTTGCCAGCACTACGGTTGAGTGGATGCACAGTACTTCTTTGGCGCGTTCACGCGCGTAATCCAACATGCCTTCAGCATAAAGTGAAAACAGATACCTGCCATCTATCAAAGGTTTGATCTTGGAGTTAGATTTTCACCAGACCCAAACGCCGCGCCCGGGCGACGGCCTCCGTCCGGTTGTGAGCTTCCAGCTTGCGGAGGATGTGGTTGACATGGCTTTTTACCGTCCCCACCGTGATCACCAGTTCCTCGGCGATCTCCTGGTTGGCAGCCCCCCGCGCGATGAGGTGCAGCACTTCCAGCTCGCGTTCACTTAAACCTTCAACCATGCCTGGCATCTGGGCCTGAGCGGTCCCATCCCCGGCAACCTGCTCCTTTAGAGCCGGCTCAACAGATCCAAGAATCCGCCGGATATCCTCACGATAGGCCCCCTCACCAGCAATCCGGGCCAACAGCCGGGCCAATGGCTGTCCCTGGTCAAAGATACGCACATAGCCTTCCGGGTGGGATGCTGCCAGTGCCCGTTCCAGCGCCGCCTGCGCGCGCGTCTCGTCCCGTTCAGCCAGCCAGGAATGGGCTTCGAGCAGCGACAGTTCAATGAACCGGTTGGCCAGGTCGTTCTCCAGAGCCGGTTTGAGCTGCTGTTCGATTGTCATTCGGGCAATCTCCGTATTGCCCAGGGCGATTTGCGCGCGGATCCAGGCCAGCCGGGCCAGATAGAAAGCCTCGGCGGCCCCAAAAGGCCCCATGCCAGGCGGGGGCGTTTTCTCACCATAAGTACCCGCAAAACGCCGGCACCAGGCAGCCGCTTCCGCCAGCAACGCCGCGTCTTCAGGACCAGCGCGCAGACCAGAAAGAACCCGCAGCCCATCCGTACAGAAAGCAATATCCGGCCAGACCGCTTCCAACGCTCTCAGCTGCTGATGTGCTCGCTGCAAGTCGCCCCGGATTTCCTCCAGGTGGGCCAGGGCGGCATAGGCTGTCATCAGATAATAGGTGTTTGTCCCCATGCCCACCAGGTCGAGCCCGCGCAAAAGATGCTTTTCCGCTTCATCCAGCCGGTCCCATTCCAGCAGCACGCACCCCAGAGCAATATCCAGGCATCCCACTGCGGGCAGTTCCTGCTCCGGATGGCTTAAAACGGCTGCTATGTCCGCCTTTCCCTGCCGGCAGAGCTCCGCGGCATGGCGCAGACGTCCCTGGCTGTGTGCCAGTCGCGATAGATGAAATGTGGATTCAACCACCCCAAAAAACAGACCTCCACGCAGTGCCAGCTGCCTGGCTTGCTCCAGTGCGGTTTCCGCTGCCTGAGTGTTGTGCATCGCCATGTAAGCGTAACCACTTGCCAGCATTGCGCTGAATTGCCCCGGATCGCCATCAGGGTAGGTGACAAGCATACTGCGGCACTGCTTAAGCTGTTCATTGGGATCAGCCGTTGGGTCCGGGGCCATCGTCAGGAACGTGCGCACGACCGCCGCGTGTTCGGACAGCCCGCGCGCTTCCTCACTGCCTTCCATCGCCGCGATCAGATATTCAGCCTGCCGCAGGCGGGCTTCAATTTTCGGCCGGTTCTGCCGGCGGAAGCGCAGCACCAATGGCCAGCACTGCAGGATGCACAGCAGTGGACGGGTCCGGATGACTTCTTCAGGGATTGTCGAACACCACTCATGAACCGTTGACACCTCGCTGTGAAGGATCATGGTAAAGCCATGCCGCTCCACAAAATCGGCCGCGTATTCCCAATCGCCGGTCTGGAACGCCTGCTGGGCGGCTTCCAGCAAGAAACCATTTGCCGCCAGCCACTCGCTGGCCGCGTGGCGCAGCGCGCCAACCCTTTCCGGCTGGTCTTTCAGCACTCGCGAAAGCAGGAATTCACGAAACAGGTGGTGGTAGCGGTACCAGCGCCCCTCATCATCCAGGGCGACCACAAACAGGTTGGCCTGCTCCAAATGGCTCAAGATCGTCTCGCTGCGGCAGTTCCCGCCACATATCGCGTCACACAATGGAGCACACATGCGTTCCAGGATGGAGGTTGCCGCGAGGAAAGCGCGCACTTCCTCCGTTTGTCCGTGGACAACCTCTCCCATCAGGTATCCAACCAGGTAGCGGTGGCTTCCGGTAAAAGAAACAATGAAACTTTCTACATCCGGGCGGCCCGCAAGAGAGAGGGCAGCCAGCTGCAGCCCGGCAATCCAGCCCTCCGTCTTTGTTTCCAGTTCAGCAACCCCATCCGGGGAAAGCTCCAGTTTCATCACTTCTTTCAAGAACGTCTTTATCTCGCCAGAAGTGAAACGCAGGTCCGCGGCCCGCACCTCCAGCAGCTGTCCTCTGACGCGCATGCGAGCCAGCGGGAATGGCGGGTCTGAACGGCTGCCTACGACGACCCGCATATTCTCCGGAATATGCTCCAGCAGGAATGTCATCGCGCTGTGAATGGCCGGAGAGGTGATCAGGTGATAGTCATCCACCACCAGCGCGCATTTCTGGCCGCTCAGCACAACCGCATTGATCACAGACTGCAAGACCATATCCAAATCTGTTTCGGGGGAAGTGCGCAGCAGCTGGGCCAGGCGCTCCAGTTCTGGAGTCGGGCCCAGCGCGAGCAAAAGGCTGGCAACCAGATACGCGCTGAAGGGGATCAGGGCGTCGTCACTGGTATCCAGCGCGTACCAGGCCACTGCCCAACCATCCTGAAAGCGTTTTTGCGCCCAATCCACCAGCAAGGTTGTTTTTCCATAGCCAGCCGGGGCGCACACCAGGCCAAACGGCCCATCCTGATCGCCTCCGAGCAATTTAACCAGTCGTGCGCGGGAGACGATGCTCGCCCGCCTTGCCGGGACGCGATATTTGGTCAGTACAAGAGGAGAAACCATTACTTCCATCATCTAAACCTATTTTACACCGCCTGCCCCGCGCAGTTATAACCCGAAATCTAACCTTTGATAGATGACATGAAAGCAAGGTGCCGTTATGATGCAGTCGTTGTCAGGTATTTTGTTTTATCAAGAAAGGTGATTCAAATGGAAAATAAAATTCTCGTGGCTTACGCCTCTACCCATGGTTCAACTCAGGAAATCGCCGGGGTAATTGCGGACACCCTGCGCGAGCAGGGTCTGGCGGTTGACCTGCAGCCCGCGCGCAGCGTGCGCGCCCTTGATGGATACGCGGCAGTGGTGCTCGGGGCACCAATCTATATGTTCCACTGGCACAAGGACGCGCTGCGCTTCCTTTCCCGCCACCAAAAAGCGCTCTCCGCCGGCCTGCCCGCAGCCATTTTCGCCGGCGGTCCTTTCGGTGCAGAAGAAGGCGATGAATGGCAGGAAATCCGCCTCCGCTTTGATCAGGAACTGGCGCAGTATGCCTGGTTGAAACCGGTATCCGTGCAGATCGTCGGCGGCAGGTTCAATCCGGCGAAGCTGCGCTTCCCGTACAGTCTGATCCCGGCTCTCCGGCAGATGCCGGCCAGCGACCTGCGCGACTGGGATGCTATCCGCGCCTGGGCTGGCAGTCTGGCAGTCCTGTTTCAGCCTGCTCTGGCCAACCAGAGGTGCTGAGATGAACCACGCGACCAAAACAACCGTCTCAACCTTTGGGATGATTGCCGGGTTGGCCGGACTGGAACACGGCATCGGCGAAATCCTCCAGGGCAGCCGCGCCCCGGAAAGCATCGTCTTTCTTTCCTGGCCCGAATCGCGCTTCTTCGCCGTCCTGGCTGGAGAGCCAGCCCTGTCCCTGATCCCAAATCTGCTCCTTTCCGGCATCCTGACCATTGTGATTACTCTGGTGTTTACCACCTGGGCGATATTTTTCATTCAACGCAAGAATGGGGGGTTGGTCCTGATCGCCCTGTCTGCCATTCTGCTGGTGGTGGGCGGCGGCTTCGGCCCTCCCCTGCTCGGGTTCATCCTTGGCGCTGCCGCCCATCTGAGCAACGCGTCCCAGACAGGATGGCGAACGCGCTTACCCAGCGGATTGCGCAATAGCGCGAAAAAGTCGTGGGGCTGGTTTTACGGCATCGGGATCATCGCCTGGCTGCTCGTCTTACCGGGACTTTCGATCCTCGATACTTTCTTCTTCATAGTCGAGGTACCAATCATTTCTACGGTAATTTTACTGGCGTTCGGGACTCTCCTGCTGGCGATCGTTACCGGACTGGTATCCCCCTCCATGCATCCCTCTGGCCAGGTGAGCGCCGCCGGAACCGCGTGATCCACCCATCAGAGTCCGCCAGGCCCTTCCCCTTATCGGCTGAAACCTGAAGTTAAACACCGCGTTTTTCAAAAAACGCGGTGTTTGAGTATCATTCCTCGGCGTGAGAGTGATTTTCAGTCGGTTCGTGTGTCCTTCACTACTCCAACTATCCTGCCGCTAATCTCGCGAGCTGGAAGAATCTGCGGGCGATCAGCACGCAAAACACAACCCAGGGTGCCAGGGACGCCAGCGCGAAGACCATCCCGATAGCCCCCGCTGAAGAAGGGATGCTCATCAGCACACCCGACGCCAGCCCCCAATACGCGGTCGCTTTGCTGAACAGGTCGCTGCGCAGCATTATCCAGGCGACCATCAGCAGCGCAACCGCGTTGAGCACATAATATACATTAAAAGACGTCCCGGTGTAAATGGCCAGCATCCCCTCACCCGCCGCCAGGAAGGTACTCTTCTCAAGCTGTGTGGTCGCGGCCGCGAATCCGTTGCTGAGGCTGAACATTTCAAAAGAGATGTTGGAGGGAAAATACGCGGTGATCCCCAGGAAACCAAGTGCCAGGGCGATCAGGGCAAGGGACTGATTGGCGCGTTTTAGCACAATGTACAGGGCCAGATAAATAATACCCAGCAGGATATTGTTCAAAACATACAACACATCCATACTGAGCAGCCCCAGCAGCCAGTTATTCTGGAACAGCTCAAAGAATCCCTGTACTGTACCGGGTGGCGGCCACACCATATAGATCACGATTTGAACGGGAATGAGGGCCAGCATGGCAGTAGTTGCAATTCCACCGGCCTTGTAAAGACCTTGCCATTTTGATTCTGTGCTTTGATGTTGGTGTTGTGGTGTCATTTCGATTTTCCTTGAAAAGGTTGAGGCGTAAAAAGGTATGGAATGCGGTGAACGAGCAAAAAGGGAAGTCGCCCGGTAAACCGGCCCGGATTTTTATTTTGCCTCGTGAATCTTATATCCAATGGCAAGAAAATGCAAATAAAAAAACTTAATCCATATTTCTGGTCATCCATTCCCTTCGCGATTCTCACGGCGATCACCGCCTTGGTTAAACAAAAACGACCCCACACGCAAACCCCAGAATACCGGTGCGCTGTGAGTCATTAATTCTGTTTTAAAAACTGATAAGACCGAGCCGGGTTATTTCGTTTTGGGGCGCTTGATGGTCCACAAAAAACGGTTGCCATCCACCGTAAATCCTGCCACTTCCCAGCCTTGATCTCCCAATTGATCCAACAGCTCAACAACTTCCTGGAGCAAGCCGCACGGCACCGTTTTCATCCCGGTTGGTTCATATAAAATCAAGTTGTGATAGTCAAACGAAATCAGATTACATTCCCACTTCTGCATTGTTTTACCCCATCATTGGTTTAGGTTGACTCATATCCTACCAAATTTCGGGAAACTTTTCCATACGTAAAAATCTGTTTTCCGATTGAATTCTGCCTGAACATCTGTATCTTGAAATACCCGCCCTCCTCCTGTGCTAAAATCAAACGGATCCGGATAAATACTCACCAGGCGCTCATCCAGTGAAAATCCGCTTGAGCGCCGCCCCGCCGACAGGGTAATTTTTCACATGATCAACAACGATTTCACCACTTTCTGGCAAATTGGCCGTGCGCTGTTGGCCGGTCAGAATCCCTACCTGGTGCCGCACAGCGTTTACCCGCCCGCGGCGTTGTTTCTGTTCGCGCCTTTCGCGCTTTTTCCTGAAAAGATCGGTTTTCTACTCTGGCTGCTGGTGTGCTGCGGTCTGCTGATCCTGGCCCTGCGCAAAAGCCGGCCCACCCTGCACACCCTTGGCTGGTTTGCATACACCCCGGCCCTGTTCATCCTGGCGGTCGGGCAGCTCGATATTTTTTTCTTCTGGTTGTCCACCTTTCTGGAAGAAAAGAGCTGGCGGGCCGTGGCGGCGGCGGCGGTGATCACGCTCAAACCCCAGCTGGCGGTTTTCATCCTGCCGTGGGTTCTGCTCAAATGGCTGGTGAGTGACTGGCGCAAAATCCCGGCCTGGCTGGCATGCCTGAGCGGGCTGCACCTGGCTCCGCTGCTGCTGGACCCCACCATCTACCGCAAATGGCTGGGCGAGATTGGCGCGCAGGGCTCGCGATACATCATCAACAGCCCGGGCATCTTCTCGCTGACAGGTCAAGATATCCCGGAGTGGGCGCTGGCCATCCCGGCCGTCCTGATCATTGCGCTGGCGCTCCGGCTGCCGCGCGAGGGTTTTCTGGCAGGCCTGCTGCTGGCCGGCCCAATCGGGACCTGGTACAACACTGTGCTGCTGGCCGGCAGCACGCCCTGGTACGTGCTGATCCCCGCTTCGTGGGCGGCGGTTCTTTTATCCTACCTGGCACACGCTCCTTATCCCTTCGCACTGATCCCGCTGGCGGCATGGCTGTGGCACCTCGTCCAACTCGAAGAGAAACAGGAAAAGGAATGCGTGTGGGCTTTGCTCAAACAACTGCCCTGCACGCTGTTCTCCCATTCCAGCGAGAACCCGGAGCTTTAACCTGTAATCCATTCCTTCAAAAAGCTTAAAACAACAGACCGCCGCTGTTGCGCGGCGGCCCGTATCGCTTGAAACACCACTTCATTTGGAGTAGGCCTGCTCGATGTCGATTTTACCTTCGGCTACGGCGTCTTCCAGCAGATCAGTGTGCCCATTTCGTTTGAAATACAACGCCGCGTAGTTGCGCTGCCGCTGATCGCCCTGGAAGAGGTAGTACCGGATGCGCCGGTATCCCTGCCGGGTATCCACCAAACCCAGCGCGAAGTCAACCAATTTGGATGTGGTCAGGTCAACATCACTGGCCAGGATTCTCATCAACGTGTCGACATCCTGCGCCGTACCGGAGGTTCCAATGGTCACAAAATCATCATAGCAAAATGCTTGCATGTCGGTTGTCATATATTTTCCATCCAGTCTTCTTTAGCTGATTTCGCCAAGCCCTGTTCGCAGCCTGCGAATCCATTGGAGTTCGCCTTCATAGAAATGGATCCAGTTCTCCCGGATCATGCCCCACAGATAGGCTTCCCGCGGGGTCCTCGCCACAGACTCGTTCAGGGGCTGCTCTTTAGCCCGCAGCATCATCAGCTGCATCAGCACCTCATCTTCGTATTCTCCTGCCAGCGCGTCCAGCTCCTGCGGCTCCAGCAGGTCTGCCCACTCAAGCTGGATCAGAAAAGCGTTTTTAAGGTCAGGAAGCTCAGGTCTGGTTTGCACCCATTTCTTCAGCCGGGAGACCCCTTTATCGGTAATCGAATAGATCTTGCGGGCAGGGTAATTGTCCTGTTGCTGAATTTCCTGGGTAACCCAGCCCTCTTCATGGAGGTCCACCAGGGTATGGTAAATCTGGTTATTGTTGCCTGACCAATACAGGGCCACCGAATCGGCGAACATCTTTTTCAGATCATAGCCCGTTAAAGGGCGCCAGCTCAGCAATCCCAAAATGGCATATTTAATCGACATAGCTCCTCTATAATAAGTATCCAATTAACATAGGTTAATAATAACATAGTTTAACGATCTGTCAACACCTTTTTGGGATATCCCGGAACCTTACCCGGAAGAAGAAACGTCTTATAATCAAATCAACACCTTATCCGGATGGTTAAATACGCATGAAACAGCATTCACGGAAAATTCTGCGGATCACTTTATTATCTCTCCTACTCGCCGCTTTGTTTGGAAGTGCTGGTTTCTATTTCTGGGTGCTGAAAGACTTGCCCGACCCGTCGGCGCTTCCAGAGCGCCTGAATCAGCCCAGCATCCGCATTCAAGACCGGAACGGGCAGCTCTTGTATGAGGTCCTGTCACAGGAAGAAAGCCGCCACACCGCCGTTCCTTTGGAGCAAATCCCTTTAGCCCTCCGTCAGGCAGTGATCGCCACCGAGGATAAAACCTTCTACCACAATCCAGGGGTCGACGCGCAGGGTATCCTGCGTTCTGCCTGGATCAACCTGCGGGGCGGCGAGACTCTGGCGGGCGGCAGCACCATCACCCAACAGGTCACCCGCAACCTGCTGTTCGATCCGCAAGAGCGAGGCCAGCGAACCCTGCGGCGCAAGCTGCGGGAAGGTGTCCTGGCCTGGCGCATCACCCGGCGCTTCAGTAAGGATGAAATCCTGGCTTTATACCTCAACCAGACTTATTTTGGGCAGATGTCCATCGGGGTGGAAGCGGCCACCCAAACCTATTTTGGTAAATCGGTCACAGAGCTCGACCTGGCGGAATCCGCTCTGCTGGCCGGGCTGCCCCAGGCGCCATCCCTTTATAACCCCTTCGTGGACATGGACGCGGCTCGCGAGCGGCAAAAAGTTGTGCTGGGGTTGATGGAAAAAGAAAATTACATCACCGCGGAACAGCGCGAGCTGGCTGCCCACGAACCGCTGATCCTGGCGGTGGATCCCTTCCCTATGGAAGCCCCGCATTTTGTGATCATGGTTCGAAGCCAGCTTGATTCCATCTTATCGCCTGAAGAAATCCACTCAGGCGGCGGGTGGACGGTGCGCACCACCCTGGATATGCACTGGCAGCATCTGGCCGAAAA
>Ga0068713_1004842_pt1 | contig 10086 bp, 11 predicted proteins | sample MTBAKSrepl2MetaG_FD_62223 | JGI IMG/M metagenome (GOLD analysis project Ga0068713, IMG submission 62223) | Enrichment culture microbial communities om Arthur Kill intertidal strait, New Jersey, USA, that are MTBE-degrading - MTBE-AKS2 (Arthur... | ecosystem: Environmental > Aquatic > Marine >...
GTTCTCTTTTGCCCCTGAAGCGCTCTGCGCGCTTCATCATATCCCAGAGTCCCGTCTTCAAACCGGGCGCTTGTGACCCAGATCTCCGGCGGTTCTCCCTCGTCTCTTAAGACCCGTTCGACAGCCTCATCGATGCTTTCGGTGAGACGGGCCAGTGAAAGGGCTTCCGCCCTGTTGGCATTATACTTTTTCCCCGCACCCTCTTCCCAGAAATCCAGCATCTTCCGGATGGCTTCATTTTGGGCTGGATGAGGAGAGATGACAAAATATTTCCTGATCCCGTAAGTCCGGCAGGTCCGGGCAATATCATGGATATCGATGGGGGTCACCGATGTGCTGACGACCTCCCCTGTCTTATCTCTGACAGGATAATGGACCAGTCCGCAGTAGACCGGGCGCCGGCAGACAAGGTCCGGACGGACCTGAAGAGTCTTCTTTAAAGCCTCTTCTTTCCTCCAGGCGGCGATCCTGGCGTGGTCTCCCGACAAGAGGACTTCAGGGACATGGCGTCCTCTGAAATTCGCGGGACGGGTGTACTGGGGATACTCCAGCAGCTCTTCACTGAAGCTTTCATCGGCCGCAGAATCCTCGTTTCCCAGAACTCCGGGAATGAGACGGGCTACGGCATCCACCAGGGCCATGGCGGCCAGTTCTCCTCCCGAAAGGATAAAGTCCCCAAGAGAGATCTCTTCGTCGATGGCCTCTTCTGTCACACGCTCATCAACACCCTCGTAGCGCCCGCAGACAATCAGGAGCTTTTCTTCACGTGACAGACGACGGACGATATCCTGGGATAGAGGCGTCCCGCGGGGAGTGAGAAGGATCCGGTGATGTCCGCTGCTCACAGATTCTATCGCCGTCACAAGGGGTTCAGCCTTCATCACCATCCCGGCACCTCCGCCGTAAGGATAATCATCAGTCACCTGATGCTTGTCCTTTGCATAATCCCTGATATTGTGGACATCCAGAGACAGGTACCCGTTTTCACGGGCCCTTTTGAGGATACTCTCCTCAAAGGGAGAGGCAAACATCTCGGGAAAGAGTGTGAGTATATCCACGATCATTCTATCATTCCCTCGATGAGCTCCACCCGGATCTCTTTCTTTCCGATATCCACATTCTTGACAAATGCCGTGACCGCCGGGATCATCACTGTCCGGCCGTCTCCGGTTTCTGCCACGTAGATATCCGTCCCGCCGTTAAAAAAGACATCTGTGACAACCCCGATCTCCTCTCCGGACTGGACCAAGCGGCATCCTATGAGATCGTGGTAATAGTACATCCCCTCTTCCAGGGAGGTAAGCTCTTCTTCAGTCACGACGATTCCTGCATTTTTGTACCGGACAGCCTCTTCGGGAGAATCGATCCCCTCCGCTTTAAGGACAACCATCCCGTTGTTGAGATACTTCACCTCTTCGAGGGTGAAATGCTTATGTTCCCCCTGATGCTCGATGATGATGCTCTCGTCGCGGGAGAAGCGTTCTGGAAAATCTGTCTCGATGAGCACTTTAAACGCTCCCCGGACACCATGGGGTTTTAAGATCCGTCCGATCCGAAAGAAATTCATATGACTTCCAGGCGCACCTTTTTCCCTGTCTTGAACCCTTCCATATGGATGACTTCTTTCAGGGCTTTGATCCTTTTCCCATTCACTCCGATGACAGCCCCGCGGTCTTTCTCCGCAAGATGTATTTTCAGGATGATGGTCTCCCGGTCTTCTTCCAGGTCGATACGGACAGCTTCCTTATCTTCCACGAGTTCCCGGACGAAAAAGGCCAGGTTTTCTTTCATTTTTTCTCTCATACCCTTATTTTTTCCCTTCAGCAAACTTCTCCCAGATTCCGCATTTTTTCAGCAGGTTTCTTGCGATTACTGTGGGCTGGGCCCCTTTTGAAAGCCATTCCAGGACCCGCTCTTCTCTTATGGAGACATCTGCAGGCTGGGTATTGGGATTATAATATCCCACCTCTTCGATTACACGTCCGTCCCGTTTTGTACGGGAATCGGCGATGACCACCCTGTAATAGGGCTGACCTTTTTTTCCAATCCTTTTCATTCTGATCTTCACTGCCATAACGACCTCCTGTCATCATGTTTACTGAAAAAGCCCGGGAAACCCTGCGTTCCGTCCGCCTTTTCCCAGTTTTTTCATCATCTTCTTACTCATTTCATACTGCCGAAGCAGCTGGTTCACTTCTGCTACTGTCCGCCCCGAGCCCCGGGCAATCCTTTTTTTCCGGCTCGCTTTGATGATCCCGGGATATTGCCTCTCCCGGGGTGTCATCGATTGAATGATCGACTCTACCCGTACAAGCTGACTCTCATCCACATCAAGGTCTCCGGGCATTCCCGGGACCATCTTCAGAAGACTGCTCAGCGAGCCCATCTTCTTGATCATTCTGATCTGTTTCATAAAATCTTCCAGGGTGAACTGCGCTTTTAGAAATTTGGACTCCATCTCCCTGGCTTCGTCTTCAGTCCACTGCTCTTCAGCTTTTTCGATGAGTGTGAGGACATCCCCCATCCCCAGTATGCGGGAGACCATACGCTCGGGCTGAAAAAGTTCTAGGTCATCACTCTTCTCCCCCACACCGATAAACTTCACCGGTTTTCCTGTGACCATACGCAGGGATAGAAGGGCCCCGCCTCGGGCATCACTGTCCACTTTAGTGAAGACCACACCGTCGATGCCGATCTTGTCCTGAAATCCCTCCGCTACATTCACAGCATCCTGCCCGGCCATGGCATCCATGACAAGAAGCGTCTCATGGGGGCGGATTTCTTTCTGCACCGCTGCCAACTCTCCCATGAGAGCTTCATCTAAATGCAGCCGGCCTGCCGTATCCAACAGGATGACCTTTGCAAAATCTTTTTTCCCGGCCTCCACGCCTCGCCGAACCACATGGGCCACATCCTTTTTCTCTCTATCCGCATAGATCCCCACCCCGGTCTCCAGGGCAAGCTGTTCCAGCTGTTCTATGGCTGCAGGCCTTTGGAGGTCAGCGGCTACGAGAAACGGCTTCAGGCCGTCCTTTTTAAACTTTTTTGCTATTTTAGCAGCGGCTGTGGTCTTTCCCGACCCCTGAAGCCCCACAAGCATGATGATCGTGGGGGATGCTGAAGTATCCACGGGGACAGGCTTTCCCAGAACGGAGAGCATCTCATCCCGGACGATCTTCACGATCTGCTGGGCCGGTGTCAGGCTCTTCAGAACGGCCTCTCCCACGGCCCTGGACTCGACTGCCCTGATGAACTCTTTGACGACTTTGTAGTGGACATCAGCCTCAAGAAGAGCGATCCTGATCTCACGCAGTCCGCTTTTGACATCCTCGGGGCGCAAGACCCCCGGGCGTGACAGCTTTTTGAAGACAGCATCGAGTTTTGATGACAGGGAATCAAACACGGCTACCCCCGCATCCTTTCTGCCAGATGTGATATCTCCTGAAAAAAGGGAGTCCTGCGGCTCAGCCCGATAAGCTCCTCCAGGGCGCTGTCCCTCTCAAGCTGTTTTCGGTGGACCGAGAGGGCCTTTTCAAACCGTTCAAGATTATCCCCGCTTTTTCTGAGCGCCGTCTGGACAGCCTGTCGGCTCACACCAAAATTCTCGGCGATCTCGCTCAGACTGTAATCTTCATAATAGTAATACTCGAAATACTGGCGCTGCTTGGATGTCAGCAGTTCTCTGTAGATCTCATAGAGGTCGATGAGATATTCTCTGTTAGCGACTTGTTTCATGCCACAGAGCGTATCATGTCCGGAATGAGGTGTCAAGCGAAAATAGTTGACAGTAAAAAAATGGGGGCAGAAAACCTGCCCCCCGGCTGTAAAGCCTATTCTATGGAAACGGCCCGCGGGCCGGCTTGTTGTCTCAGAGGCAATGCCACAGAAAGCACCCCGTTTTCATAACGGGACGTCACACCTTCCGTATCGATGGATTCGGGGAGATAAAACTCTTTTGTCATCTCACCGGCAGCCAGCTCACGCCTGATCTCCCGGTCCGGGCTGAAGGCGGGATCACGGCTTGCCCGGATGATCAGGCGTCCCTTTTCAAGAACAACACTGATCCTCTCTTTTTCCACTCCTGGCAGAGCGGCCCTGATCTGAAAACCCTCGTCTGTCCGGCTTACCGAGGCCTCGATCTGGACCTCTTTTTCCCGCATCCCGGGATGACAACAGCTCAAAGTAATGAGACTCATGCCTTCTCCTTCCCAGGGTCAAAGGGGCTCAAGCCCCTTTGACCTTGATCTCTTTTCTGGACATCCCTTTCTCTTTTTTCGGGAGGTCGATATCAAGGATCCCGTTTTTATAACGGGCATCGACCTTGTCCAGGTTTACATTATCAGGCAGGCGGAAACGTCGTTCATACCGCCCGTATCCGATCTCACGCCGGAAATACCCCTTTCTCTCTTCCTTTTCCGCTTCCTTGCGCTCCGCTTGAATGGAGAGGATTCCGTCTTCGACGTTTACTTTGATATTCTCTTCGTCCATTCCCGGAAGAGCCGCGCTGATCATATACTTCTCATCATCTTCACCCACATCAGCATGGATAGCTGCGGGATAATCACGCGCCCCACTCACCAGGCCGGGACGGAAGAAATCCTCGAACATGGACTCAAACTCATCGAAGAAACCTCTGAAAGGGTCATACCTCCGGGCCACGTCCATCCTCTTGTCTTCGTTTGTCTTGACAGGTTTCATAATACACCTCCTTGAACCTTTTCTTTTTAATAAAGCACTTCCCATGCCAAAATTGGGAAAGATGTATTATTATGCTAACCTACAGAATATAAAGAAGATAGAGATCCCGCCCATGATCCAGCGGGGACAGACAAGTGTCCTAAAATAAAACAAAAAGTCCCAATAATGGACACTTGTCTAATTTTCGGACATCACAACCGCCCGTATCGGTCTTCCAGCCGGACGATATCGTCTTCTCCAAGATACTCTCCGCGCTGTACTTCGATAAAGACCGTTTCTGTGATCCCTTCGATGGTATGCACTTCTTTTTTGGGGATATGGATATGGTCCCCCGCTCCTACCTTGAAACTCCGGTCTCCCAGTCTCATGAGGCCTTCCCCCCCAACGACGATCCAGTCTTCCTCTCTGTGATGATGATACTGCAGCGAGAGCTGTTCACCGGGAGAGACAGTTATTTTTTTTACTTTGAACCCCGCCTCCTCCCTCAGGGATACAAAACTTCCCCAGGGCCGTACTTCGTCCTTATGGGCTGCCGCTTTCCCGGGTTCCCTCTCCTTGACGCGTGCAGCCAGGCTCCGGACCTCCTGGGAACGGCTGAGGTCCCCGACAAGGAGAAAATCTCCGGTATCCACTACGGCTGTATCCCTCATCCCGATGAGCCCAACACTTTTACCCGCGGTGATGACAAGGTTGTCCCGGCTGTCCGAGGAGTAGAGCTCCGAGTTCAGGACAGCATTATCCTCTCCCGGCTCAAGAAGTCTTTTCAGGGCTTCCCAGCTTCCGATATCGGTCCAGCCGAAATCCCCGCTTACCACAGCGGCTCTCGCAGTCTTCTCCATGACAGCATAATCGATGGATATATCAGGAGCTTTCCCATAGATCTCCTCCCATTGCCCAGGGGCTGCTTCACAGATCCTGCAATAGAAGTGGTAAAGCCCCGGATGCAGTGAACGGATCTCTTCGATAAGCACTTTTTTCTCAAAGACAAACATCCCGGAATTCCAGAAAGTGTCTCCGCTGCTGAGATATCGTTGCGCTGTGGGAAGATCGGGCTTCTCTTTGAAGGAAGAGACAGCAAACCCCTTTTGCAGCGGTCTTCCCTTTTGGATATACCCGTACCCCGTCTCCGGCCTGTCCGGCATGATCCCCAGGGTGGTGATGTATCCGTCCCGGGCCAGTTCTTCGGCGGCCCCGATACTTTCCCTGAATCCCTCTTCATCCTTGATATAGTGGTCCGAGGGCATCACCGTGACAACCTCTGAATCAGGAAGGAGGGAGAGGCCCAGGAGAATAGCCGGCGCCGTGTTTCTCGCAAGAGGCTCCCCCACGACTTCTCCCCGCCCCCGGGCCTTCACGTTATCCACGGCTTTCTGCAGAAGATGGCGGCTCGAACGGCTCCCGATGACAAGGAAAGGCTCCACGCCTGTCCGGAGAAGCGTCTCTTCCAGAAGAGAGCGTTCTCCCGTCAGAGAGAGAAACTGTTTGGGATACTTTTCCCGGCTCAAGGGAAACAGCCGTTTCCCGCTTCCGCCGGCTAAAACAAGAAATGTCATATCGTCTCCTTTCGTCGCCTTCTTCTATTATAAAAAGAAATAAAAAAAAGGTAAAGACCCTATTCTCTATTGATGATCCGTACTTTTTTGATATGATGAAAATATGATCCGTATGAGCCATCTCTATAAGACCTATTTAAAAACATGGCCGGCCCTGAAGGATATCAATGTCACGGTGAGTGACAGAGAGTTCATCTTTCTCACCGGTCCGAGCGGTGCGGGGAAATCAACTTTTCTCAAACTCATCTATGGTGAAGAACGGCCCACCCGCGGGGAGCTCTACGTCTTCGGGAAAAAAGTCCGCAGGATGTCCCACCGGGCCCGGGCACAACTCCGCCAGAAGATCGGGGTCGTCTTCCAGGACTTCAAACTCATCCTGACGAAGACCGTCTATGAGAACATGGCCCTGGCGGCCAATGTGGTGGGTCTCACCCCGTCCGTGGCCCACGGACGTATCCTTGAAGTCCTCTCTACGCTCCATATGAGCCACAAGATCAAAACTCCGGTCTACCAGCTCTCAGGAGGAGAACAGCAACGGGCAGCCATCGCAAGAGCTCTTGTCACATCCCCCAGGATCATCCTTGCCGATGAACCTACAGGGAACCTGGATCCGTCCCTCTCTTCCACGATCATGGATCTTCTCAAACAGATCAATGCCAACGGGACTACTGTGGTCATGGCCACACACGACTACAACCTTGTGGACCGGTACCCCTTCCGGCGCATCGAACTGGAGGAGGGCCGCATCCGTGACTAAACTCTTTTTTCTCATACGCCTGGGCCTGAGGAACATCCTCCGGCACCGCCAGACATCCTGGCCGTTGATCCTCTCTCTTTTTATACTGATCTCTCTCAATTTCCTTCTTCTTCTGGGCAGAGCCAATATCGACGCAGGACTCGATTCCTTCGCTTCACGGGCCCGTCTTGAGATCATCCTGAAAAAGGGACTGGGGGAAGAGGAGGTCTCGGGCCTCATCGCTTTTATCCGAGGGAACGGGTCTGTGAGGATCCGCAACATCACCTATCGTGACGAAACGGAGAATCTCAATGATTTCGCTGCCCAGGACGAGACCCTCGCCTCAGCGGTGGAACTCCTCGGAGAAAACCCTCTTCCTCCCACATTGACGATCCAGACCCGTATGAGCCTGGAAGACCTTGCTCACGTGAAAGGGTTCGCCTCGTCTCTTAGACAACGCGGAGAGGTGAGCGATGTGATCTATCCCGGAGAATGGTTTTCTGCTCTCCTCCGGATCTCCAGGGGAGCCGAACTCTTTTCCCTCTTTCTTCTGGGAGGGCTCTTTCTGGTGACATTTACCCTTTGGGTGGCCGTTTTTAAAGCGACCCTCTACCCTCTCAGAGATGAGATCGAAATCATGGAGATCGTGGGGGGGACAAAACTCTATATCCGCACCCCTTTTTATATCGAATCCCTCTTTTACGCCCTCCTCTCGTTTGGAGCAAGCCTGGGTCTTTTACGCTATCTTTTCTCCCTGGCCCTTCCCCGCTTCCCCCAATTGGTGTTTGTCCCTCAGAAAGAGCTTTTTATCGCCGGCGCGCTGGTGATCCTTCTGGCCCTGCTGGGAACGGAAAAGGCCATCAACCGGTTTTTCAGATAATATGAGGATCCTATTTACAGCTCTTTTTCTTTTCTGCACGGCTCTGCCCCTTTTCCCGCAGTCCATGGGAGCTGAGATCCGGGCAAAGCAAAAGGAACTTGACGAGATCGAACGGCAGCTCAGGGAAAGCCGGGAGAAAACGGAATACTTCTCCGTAAAAGAAGGGGATCTTCTCGAACAGCTGCAAAAGCTTCAGGCAAGGATCGACAGGGCCCGTGAAGAGAAGATGCGTCTTGAAAAACGAGTCTCGGACACCGAAGACGATTTGAGCCTTCTGGACGAAAAAGGCGCCCGGCTCCAGGCCCGCGGGGAGAGACTCTCTCTTTTCCTCAAAGCAGTCTTCTCCCGCTCCTTTCTCAACTGGAAAAAATCTCAACTTGAGCCTTTCATGCCGGACACCGGAATCCTGGCCGGACGTGACTCTGCCCTTCTCCGGATACTCGGCCATTTCAACTATTATGTCCTCATGGAGAATGTCAGGACCATGAAAGAACTGGGGTATGTCCGCGAAGAGAAGTCCTCCGCCTTGGAACGACTCACGTATAATCTGCTCAGCGCGAAAGTCGCCGAAAAGAGACTCGCCCGGCTGGACCGGGAGAAATCAGCAGCACTCTCTTCCATCAGGTCAAAAAAGCAATACTATATCCAGCTGGCTGAAGAGCTTGAAAAACAGAAGGAGGCTCTCACCGGCCTGATCCGGGACCTGGAAAAGAAGGGCTCCACCTATGATGCGTCTGTCCGCTTCGCCGATTTAAAAGGGGTCCTCTCCTGGCCAGTTCAAGGGGCTGTCTTTCAGAATTTCGGGAAAAATATCGACGCCACTTATAAGACTGTGCTGAACAATGACGGGATCGATATTTCCGCCGCCTTCAAATCTCCGGTCCGTGCCGTTGCCGGCGGAAAAGTCATCTACGCCCGTCCTTTTAAAAGTTTCGGGACCATGGTCATCCTCGACCATGGAGACAACTATTTCACCATCTACTCCAATCTGGTCTCTGCCCGGGTCTCAGAAGGAGACGTTGTCTCACCCAGGGACATCCTGGGCCTTACAGGAAGAGACATCCTCTCCGACACTCCCCTGATCCATTTCGAGGTCCGCAAAGAAGCCCGCCCCCTTTCACCCCTTGAATGGCTCTCACCAGGCTCATGAAACAAACTCCCGGCGCCATCTGTCTCATAGATAATAAAGGAAAGGAGCCTGTATGAAAAAGATCACATTGATCGGATTTCTTTTAATATCCTTTTTGCCGGCATTCGGCGCCAGCACTGTTCTTACACTTCCCGATTCCACTTACGATCTGGAGTTTAAAAACATCGCCCGGATCGAGGCTATCGTCTTTGAAGAGACAAAAAACATGACTGTGGAGAGCGGGCCGCTCAAAGCCAGCCTCTCTAAAGACACGATCCTCCTCAAGGGAAACGAACCCGGTACGGTCATCCGGCAGCTCACCCTTCCTGCAGGATCGAGTTTTACGCTCCATCGCCCTGAAGGAAGGATCTGGTTTAAAAACGGAGAATATAAGATCGAAACAGAGGACGGGCACAACATCATTGAAAAAAGCGCTTCCGGGCTCTATATCCGAAACGACGGCAATGTGGTCAAAGTCTCAAGCAAAGGCGTCTTTATTACCTCTGACGATGAGAAAGTGGACATCTCCGGAGAAGGGATCGTCATCAAAGAAGACGGAGAAGAGGTCCGCCTGGGCCTTCTGGGCAAACTCATCAGCCTGATCACACGCAAAGCCGTCTCCCGCTCTCTGGAATCCGCTTTCCGGGAAACAGACATCCTGCGGAGTTCTCTTAACGACCTTCTTGCGGAAAAGGTCCCCGATTTCACTATTATCAAGGGAGATAACGGGATTCATATTTCAACCTCCCGTGATTCCGACGAGGACGCGATCCCCACTGTAGAAACCTATTACTATAAAACCGTCGAAGAGATCGACCTCTCCATGGCCTCCTCTTCCGTGGTTTTTCTCCCTTCAAAAGGGGATCAGGTCAAAGTGACTGTTATTAAAAAGGCTGTCCCGGAAACCGGATACAAGATCGTCATGAATCAAAAAGGGAAGACCCTTGAGATAAGCGAGCAGATCTCACGCTCGGTGAAGCGCCTCTCCGTTAAGTTCATCCTTGAAGTCCCCTCCATGAAGAAGATCACAGTCAAAGGGCTCTCTTCGGGCATCAATGTCTCCCGTGTGGAAAGCGCCTCGCTCTCTCTG
>Ga0068713_1004846_pt1 | contig 10070 bp, 7 predicted proteins | sample MTBAKSrepl2MetaG_FD_62223 | JGI IMG/M metagenome (GOLD analysis project Ga0068713, IMG submission 62223) | Enrichment culture microbial communities om Arthur Kill intertidal strait, New Jersey, USA, that are MTBE-degrading - MTBE-AKS2 (Arthur... | ecosystem: Environmental > Aquatic > Marine >...
CGCATCTGTGCTTCGGATATGGTACCGAGTGAGCGGCTGAGCGTCGGCGTGTGAGTCTTCGTCTGCTCATGGCTTCTGCTCTGAGGTGGTTTCGCAGGAGGAGCGTGTCCGGGTTCGACATCATCGAAGTCGCCCAGTTCTTCCAGTGCGGTCATGCCGACATTGGTGAAGTCCCGGAGCGCTCGTGCCTTTGCTCTCGTCGCTGCCATCCTGATGATGTGCTTCGCGATCTTGTGGTTGACGTTATCCGGACTGGCGTCGCCCCATTCCACGTAGGTTTCGCCGTGATTCGATTCGAGCGTGCATTTGCAGACGGCAGTGAAGTGATTCTCCTCCGCGGGGAACTGGACAGCGTCCACCTGTATCTTCCGGATACCCTTCTGATGACCGAGGTCGAGGAGTCCGGCATACAGGGCGAACTCCTTGCCGTTGATCGTGGTGATGAACCGCTCGTCGAGTTTGAGCTTCCGGTTACTGAATGACTCGGCAGTGACGATATGCTCGGCGTCGGTTGTAAGTACCGCGAGGATATGCTCACAGCGGTACCCCGGATTCTCCTGACTGTGCTGGGTGAAGTCGTGACAGGTGCACGATGTAGATCCGTTTACGGTGACACGGTACATGAACTTGCCGTCCGAGGATTCGACGTAGAACTCACCGTAGTCGATCTGGATGATACGTGGCTGTGTGGTTGGTGATAGTGTCTGGTTCATGGTTGCCTCCATGGTTAGTGTGAATGTGGAAAAGGGTATGTAATGATTACACACCCTTTCAAGGAATGAACTGAGGTGATACAGACGTTGTGATGAGCAGTGAGGATTGTGATGAGCAATAAATAATAAGTGGAGAAGAGGGAGCCTATATATGACTCCCTATCGTAACATGAGTGGTGAAGACTGATTGAGTGCTCTGACAACTGACAGGAACGGTGTGATCTTCGCCATACCGGCGGTAGCATCGGTGAATGATCCCATGATCTTCGCCATGGAGTCGTTCAGCACTGCGTCCTGCTGGGCCTTGTTGTCTTCGATAGCGATTCGCTGCTTCATGAGCGCCTGATCTGATGCGAGCCGCTGCTCCTTGAGCTTGGCCTCGTGGTACGTGTTGAAGTCGGTACCGTCAGCAGCGCAGGCCTTCATGAGCATGTAGGTTCTGTCCTGCTTCAGGATTCTGACCATCTCGTCGACGTCCTGAGCGAGCGCGGTATCGAGCGCTTCCTTAATCTGAGATGATGCCATTACATTACCTCCCGTGGTGTGAAAAAAAGCATTCTTTCGTGAACAAAAAAAATATTCACCGTAAAATCTCATACTCTATAGGGTATGGTATATGAGAGTCATCTCCGGAACAATTGCGGATACCCTCTATCGCTATGCATCGCACCACCAACCGGTCAGCGGCTCCGAATTGGGATTACCCGGATTATGCCGGGTAGTAAATCGAGGTCGGGGATGTGGAAGCTGAGCAGGAAAACATCCGCTCCCAGTGCGTTTTTCGGGGGTGATTTTCGACGATCTCACATTATGTAAGGGTAAACCACTATGGCATGCTTTTGCTATTTTTTTCCGCACAGTAACCGTATGGTTAACTGGATTCAGAGTGATTCCGGATTATGTCACATATCGATTATGCCAAGATAATTACAATGGGTGATTATCGATTTTGATAAATAATTTTTCTACTCTCAGATAAAACAATTTATGAAATATTTTTTTCTCTTGACAAAAACTAATAATGATGTATTATAAAGGTTAATAGGCGTTAATAAACAGTCATTAATTTAAAGGAATTATTAATGAAAGAGATTGAATTAGGGCCGGAACAAGTAAGAATAATGAGGGTTTTGTGGGATAAAGAACGTGCGACGGCACAAGAGATTCGGGATATACTGAACGAGAGCGAGCCGACAAAACTGATCAATGTTCAGGTTTTATTAAAACGCATGGTCGACAAGGGAGCGGTTGCATACGATGTCGACAACAGAACATACATTTATTATCCTATCGTGAGCAGCAGGAATATTGTTCAACATGCGGTAAAGAAGTTTGCCGATCACATGTTCGGAGGGTCAATCGATAACATGGTTTCATTTATTATTAAAAATGAAAGTATTTCTCCTGAGATACTAATTGAAATCAGGGATTTGCTCGATAAAAATAAAAAATCATGAACTGTGTTGAACAAATATCGGATATGTTTATTCTGTATTCGCATATCTGTGTCACGTATGGTATCAACTTTATCATACACTCGATGTATATCATTACCGCAGGTCTTATTCTGCAATATGTGATGAGAAAAAAGTCTGCGGCATATCAATCGCTTTTTCTCCGGTTCATCCTCGTCGCGGTTCTGTTAAGCCCGCTTGTTTCCCTCATTTGTGATTTACAAAATTTTTCAGGGATGAAACTTCCGGAAGCAGTGAGCAGTGAATCCGAAAATGAGACATTACCTCAAGAAACATCCGGGTTACTTACAAGAAGAGATCATGCTTCATCGGAGAATGACAAAACTCAGAATAGTGATAATGAATTGAATCCTGCACTGCCGATACAATTATCTTCAGGCCTCTCTCATATTACCTCATCGAGTAATAAATCCCCGCATAATGATCCCGTTACAAAAGAGCATTTTTTTAATTACACGTGTCAAACACGGGCCAGATGGTTAACCGGCAAATGGCTCCCGTTGCTCTATATATTGTTTGTCATTATATGGTTTGTCCTGTCGTTGTGTTTCTTTATAAAAACGGTTATGTCATATTATATGGTGTTTGAAATACGTCACACTGCAACAATTGCTAATCCGGGATTGATCAGGATATGTTCGGAAGCTGCGCAAGAACTGGGTATCGCTCCTCCCGGTGTTTATCAGAGCGCTATGGTAAACAATGTATTTCTCGCCGGATTGAGAAAACCGGTGATTATATTACCTCTGGACATTCAGAATGATATATACGGTACGAAGGAGATATTCATTCACGAATTGGCTCATCTTGTTCGGCATGATAATCTGTGGAATTACCTGTGCAATCTTGGCAGAATTCTCCTGCCGTTTCATCCTCTCATTAAAGTTCTCGTCAGAAAAATCAACACAATCAACGATTATGCATGTGATGATTATGTTTTGATGTACCGTAATATACCTCAAAAGTATGCCGAGAATATTTATCAAATTGCGGATTTATGCCAAAGTACCGTTTCAGATGCTGTCGCAGGAATTGTATCAGGAAATCGTACACTGGTTGATAGAATCAGGCGTATTCTCGATACGAAAATTGCCCGGGAATTGAAGATCCGGAAATTAGATATCATTCCGGTAGTTTTTCTATTTTCATTTATACTCGCTGTCACTGGTTTTGCTGGATTAAGAACAGGTAATCATGAAAAGAACACTGTCATGTCTGGCGCAAGAACAATTCCCCTTACAATGACGATCAAACCAAATCAGCTTACAACAATATCAAATACCGGTTATCAAATTTCTTTTCAGGAATCCGGGCCAGACATTGAAGCGGCGGAGAAACTCGAGTTATCAGGGATATCCGCAAACGATGATGTTGTTACAAACGCTTCTCCCGGTTTCACTGGGTTGATTGTATACGAAAAGATTGTTGAATCATTGCCGACGGAAAATGTTACAGAATTTCAAACACCCGGGAGAGGTATCGATCACTTTTCGACTGTTGCCAATACTGCATTCTCTTCCCGAAAAATGGAGTATTTACCTGCCGGAAATATTCTTGAATCGGCGGCCGCACCGGACAACACACTGCCTTTATATTTCAGGCCCGAATCTGTGATCACACCCGCTTTCAGAAATGACCGGGCGATTTCAGCTCCCGCGGCGCTCGAAATTATTGTCCCTTCCGAAATCAAGAATACAGGCCTGACCGATCAGGAACGTAAAAAATTGAGTGATCTGTATAGTTCGGTCAGAAAGGACAAACTATATCCTGTGTGGTCTCCGGATAGCGAGAGAATCGCATTCAACGACAGAGATTTTGGCATCTGGATTGTCGATGCAGTGGGCGGGGAGCCAACACTCGTGTATGACAATTATATGAAGCTCGTCTATAACAGATTCAATATACATTACGGTGATCTGGCGACTCTGGATTTTTCACCCGATGGCAGCGAGATCGCGTTCAGGAGATATACTATCGATACTGCCTGGGGTACGTTAGTGAGGCTTGAGGAAGTCCCCGATCCGTTCGATTATGAAATTACCAATCCGAAGCCGGTCATCGAATGTGTCAGGATTGCGACGGGGGAAAGCAGAATAATCGCCGAAGGAGCTCTGACCGGTTGCTGGAGCGAAAGCGGCAGATATTTCGCCTATATTTCCGTGGATGCGGATTCACGGCGCGGATTACTGATCAAAGACCTGGAAAACGGCTCTGTCAGGAGAATCGATTGTGCTTATCCTGTGTCGGTTCGTTTCTCTCACGACGATTCCCTCTTGTTCGTTACCGAAAAAGACAGTGAAAACAATGTGAGCATTGCGGCTTATTCCACATTGACCGGAAGCCGAGAATTGAACGATCGTATCGATAATGCCGCGGTCTGCGATGTTTCTCCCGATGGCTTATGGATGCTGTGTGCGGATACAGGGATTTATTCCCGCCATTATCTTTACAATACTGAGAGCGGTGTTATAGAAAGCATTCCCGGAAGCGAAACACCGGGGACGGCATGGGGCAGATTCTCCCCCGACGGATCGAAAATATGTATGAATCTGAAAGACGAAAACAACGGCGGGGAGTGCTGGAACATTTACACCTGCGATATACATGCGGTGAAACGAAGCGCTGAAAGTGCAGTCTCTCCCAAACCCGAAGCATTCTCGCTGAGCGGAAACTATCCGAATCCATTCAATATGTCGACGACGATCAGGTTTTCTCTCGGTAAGGCCGGACATGTCAGCCTTATTATCTATAACAGCATGGGTCAGAAAGTCCGGGAACTGGTTTCGGAGTTCCTCGAACCGGGAGCACAAAACGCAGTTTGGGACGGTCTTGACGGTAACGGCATGAAAGTCTCCACCGGCATGTATATAGCAAAACTCACAGCGTCGAACCATATGCTGACTCATAAAATGATGGTCGTAAAATAGCCCGGTCGGTTAACGCTTGAAAATGTTGATCAGGATATGCAATGAACTGTTTTAAAAACATATTGATTCTCGCTGTTCTTCTTCCCTTCACAGCACTATCCGCCGATTTCGGGGAGAAATACGGGGAAAAGGTGGATTTGTATCCCGACACGGGAGAATATCGTATCTGGATGACCGACTGGTCGCCTGACGGCGCATGGATAGCATTCGGTTATATGAACGACATCTGGATTGTCCCGGCCGGGGGCGGCGAACCTGCCAATCTCACCGAGGATATTGTCAATATCTGCGCACGCCCGAAATTCTCTCCGAACGGCGAGGAGATAGCCTTTACCATGTATTCCCAAAACCGCGACGAGGTTTTTAAAACCGTACAGATGAACATCCGGACGAGGGAATACCGTCTGTTTATGGATAACGCGGTCAGCGCCACGTACAGCCGGGACGGCCGTTTTCTGGCCTATATAAAAAACGATAGCTGTCATGCTGTGTATGACTTACAGACCGGCGAAGAAACGGTGTATCCGGTGCCTGACGGTTTTACCACGATCCTCGGGCGGCCGACCATCAGTCCCGACAACAGCGCGTTTGTGGCACCCTATACCAGCCAGACCGTCAGAGTCTGGCAATTAGTCAGGGTGCCGTTTGACAGAAATGAACCACCTGTCATGCTGATAAATTCAGACTGGTGCTGGTTTCCCGAGTATTCGCCGGACGGCGAGTGGCTCCTTTCCACAAAATATGACATGGAAGCCAGATCCGGAAACGACCAGAAAAAAGACATTGTGTTGTACCATCTGCCCACGGCGAAAACGATCATTGTGATTCGGAATCCCGATCCGGGTGTCAATACATATCATCCAGGCTGGTCGCCGGACGGCAGAAAGTTCTGTTATATTGCCGATGACGGTGAAAAAAGCCTGTTGTATGTGTATTCATTCGATGCATGGAAAGCGCTCGAGACGGGAGTGATCGAAGAGGAGCCGGTCTGTTTCACGCTCCGTGGAAACTATCCCAACCCGTTCAATCAGAGCACCACAATCGAATTTTCTCTGAACATTGATGGCTTCACACGGCTCGACGTATACAATACAACAGGCCAGCGGATACGCACACTTGTCTCGCAGTATCTGTACCATGGGCCATACACCTTTTGCTGGGACGGATGTGACGACAGCGGATATACCATGTCTTCGGGAGTGTATGTCGTCAACTTGAAGGTGAATAATACATCGGTGTCGGAAAAGATGCTGATGATGAAGTGATGAGGCGCCTGTCGATAGTTTTGTTTGAACGCACGGGGTATGACATATACGGGAGGTGAGGATGGGTTTTTATAACTACTTAAATAACACTAATTTAGTAGTTAATTCAATAAAATTAAATAAAATACTTACATTTATTTATCAATTATATGGTAAATTATACCATAAAAGATTTTGATGTGTGTACAGTGTCATCAGGCATTATTTCAGCCCGTAAGAGAGAATTTTCACAGTACTCATGGTATTCAATTATAGTGACAATCTGTTATCAAATCACCTGTGAAAACATAATGAAAATTCTAATGTACGAATGAGAAGAATGGGCGGGCATGCTAAATGGAGGTTGCTATGAAACCCTTTATCGCAATTGCAGTATTGTGTACTTTATTCGTTTTGATTGTGACTGGGATTAATATGTTTGTTTCAGAATCTGCGTCTGCTCAGAACATTATGTCTATGTCACTTAATGAGATGCAGGTCATGTATGGTGGAGATGGAGACCTTTATCGTTGTGTCTCAACTGGAGGTGGTGCTTGTGATGTTATTCCACAAGGTGGAACATGTAATGAAAATTGGTCAAGTGGGGAGTGTGAATGGTCTGGTAGCCCTTCTTTTTATTGCGAAGAATGGGCAGAAACTGTTTGCACAAGCGATGACTGTTTATCAATGCAAGTTTCAAAATGCTGTGATTCCCCAGGTTGTGCGCCATAAAAAATATTAACCCGATTTGCATGCCCGCTCTATTAAAGATATTGACGTGGAGAAAACAATGAATAAGAAACTTATTATTACATTAATCAATGTCATGTTTTTAATTGGATATAATATAATATCATTAGCAAATGAGCTAACATTTACTCGTTCATTGTTATGTGGCCCTAATAGCCTTTTGTATGTATGCGAAAAATATGGGGTAAAAACTAATATTGAGGAATTGTGCGAGTCAACTGGTTTTCGTAAACGTACTGGAACATCGATGCTAGGAATTTATAAAGCAGCATTAGAAAAAGGGCTCAATGTGAATCCAATTAAAACAGACATCAATGGTTTGTGCAATAATGGTGAACTAAGTATTGTATTTATTTTAGATCATCATTTTACTGTATGTGCTGAATGCACAAAAGATAGTATTACTATAATAGATTATCCAGAAAAGGCTAAACGAATATCAAAAAATGTATTTCAAAAAGTATGGGATGGAGAAGCACTTGTTTTTAATATGACCGAGAAACAGAAGAGTAAAATATCTCCCAAAGATAAACATATTAAGGGTCCTAAAATCATTTTTGTAAGCACAATAAGAGATTTTGGTAAAGTTGAACAAGGTTCGATTTTGAAACATACATTTCAATTTATGAATGTTGGGAGCGAACCATTGCATATCCGTGTAAGATCTTCATGCAAATGCACAGCTACACTGCTGTCGAAAGAAACTACATTACCCGGAGAAACAGGAAAAATAAATATAGAATATAATACATTAGGTAAAAATGGATACCAAGAAGTCAGTATTTTATGCCGCACAAATGATCCAGAACAAAAATTAATTAAATTAAAATTAATATCAGAAGTCTCAAAAGAAGTTTTTCCAGTACCTGAAAAAGTTTATATAGAAAATATTATAACTGGTTGTTTTGTTAAAAAAATTATTAAATTATATAAATCAACAAAATCTAATTTTGAAATTATTGATATAAACTGTCCAAATGGTATTGAAGCAAAAATTTTACCAAAAGAGGATAGTCAATACTACAATTATATAATACCTGTCGAGCTTACTATTTATGGAACAAAAAAATTGGGTTCATTCGAAAAGAAAGTGATTATTAATACAAATGATATTTCAAAAAAAATTATTGAAATACCTATAAAAGGTAATATTGAAAGACCTTTTAAAATCTTTCCTCCTCAATTAATAATCCCTGATGCAAAATCTAATAGCATTGTTACAAAAGAAATTTCAGTTTCAAGTATAAATGAAGAATCATTCCGGATAAACGAAATTTTACCTTCAGATAAAAATATTTCGTTTGAAAAATTTAGTTTGAATAATACAAAATCACATAAACTGATATTGAATATTAATACCCCAGAAAAGGAAAAATATTATGAAGGTTTTTGTCAAATAAAGATTTCTACGAATGATGAAATGGTTTTGACATTACCAATATTTGTAAAAATTGAAGATAATTAATAATTATATAAGGAGTATATGAGATGAAAACAATATTTATTTGTTTATTATTAATTATAAGCATAACAAAGATACATAAAAATAATATAAATTGTGATGAAATTAATAAATTTATTCTTGAATCAGCGAAAACTGGTGACAAACTATTAATGTCGGGTCACTATGTTGCAACTCGTAAAAGAACAATAGTTGATACAACAAGCCATATAGCCCGTAATAACTATAAACATTCACAAGAAATTGCATACGCACAAGGTTTTATGATTATCCCCAAAAGCAATTATATAACTGTGTCTATTGAAAAGACATTTAGGGATATTAAAGCACATTTATTGAAAAAATGGGATAATGTATATATAAATGGAAAGATTGAGGAAAATGAAGAAATAAGAGTTTTCGATGGAGAAAAAACCTATTTAATACAAAAAGTAAAATCTAATATTAATAATAATATTTCAATAACTTCAAAAATAATACCTGAGAGTGTAAACATAGATACTTATGATCCCCGTCATTACGGATATTTTATATGTGGTATGCCTGTGTACGATTTTTTAATGGGAAAATTCGGAACTCATGGTATTGTAAACATAAATATATTAGATAATGATATTATATCTGGTTCCCCATGTATTGTGGTGCAAGGTGAGGTTGTACAGTCAGATTCCATTATAACAGTTTGGTTATCTGAAACAAAGATGTTCCGCCCATTAAAAATTGAAGTAGAAACGCCTTTAAGGAAAGATAAAGTAACAATTAAACAAAAAAAGTATAATGAATATATATGGTTTCCTGAAACTATTAATTTTGAAACATATTATACTGAAAAAAATGGTGATCCCAAAATACTTGCTCTTATTTGGGAAATTACTGTCGATATGCTAGAGTTGAATATTTATATATCAGATGAAAAATTTAAAATGAAATTCCCTAAAGGAACAAAAATTTTTGATTTTCGAACCAAACAAATACTGACAGCCGGATTTGATTATAATAACGATCAATAATAAAGCATATACAATATATAAAATGATATAAATCTGAATAACACTTATTAATAAATCACAATAATGATCAATGTCTTGTTAACGTTTTGAAAAAATTGATTGTAACGCATAAGCAACTAAATCAAATGAAAGGGATGGCGGATGAAAAAACTAAATAGAAATATAATTATTCCGATATTGCTTATAATATATTCTAGTGCTTCATACGCCAACCAGCCTTGGAAAGTTCTTACCGACACCCCTGAATTAGGTGAAATATCAGATATTCTTGTTGAAAATGACGGGGATTTATGGGTGGCGTCGGAAACTACAGGATTGTTCCGGTATAAGGGGGAGACATGGCATTCTTTTGAAACGACCGATGGTCTGCCTTCGAAAAAAGTATATAAACTGGCATTCGGCTCGGATGGAACGGTCTGGATATGTGCCGGCAGTAAACTGTGCCGATTTAACAATGACACACTGGAAGTTATAACAGATTTTACGGGG
>Ga0068713_1004855_pt1 | contig 10055 bp, 4 predicted proteins | sample MTBAKSrepl2MetaG_FD_62223 | JGI IMG/M metagenome (GOLD analysis project Ga0068713, IMG submission 62223) | Enrichment culture microbial communities om Arthur Kill intertidal strait, New Jersey, USA, that are MTBE-degrading - MTBE-AKS2 (Arthur... | ecosystem: Environmental > Aquatic > Marine >...
TCGAGCACTTCGCCCGCGTACATCCGCCACAGCGGCGCCATCAGATCGAAGTCCCCTGAGGTGCACATGCTGAAGTACGGCAGCCGTGTGTTCTGCCACCAGTACCCCGGCCCCCAGCGCCGGTAGTCCGGGTCGTCTTTCTCGCCCGCGGGCGCGGTGAAGAGACTGCCGTTGAACTTGATCGGATACGCCCCCCGACCGGCGCAGGCGTTGATGAACCGCTGGAGATGGTACATCTGGCTGATGTAAGCCGCCTTGTCGCGGACCGCCTCACCGGAGTTTTCCGCCACGAGCTTGCCGCCCACATAGATGCGGCAGCCCCCCGCGTCGGCATCCGCGACCGCTGCCACGTGGGTCCAGCGCTCGGCCGGCACAGCATTCTTCACGTTGAGCTCGGTCTGGCCGCAGATCAGGCGCAAGCTGTTGCCGGGATAGGTGTCGAAGAGGAAGCCGTCGCGCTGCCCCGGCGTGATCTTGTCCACAATCCGCGCCCCGCCGGCGGGCAGCTTCGCGGGCCTGAGCCACGCTTCGATCGTAAGACCCTTTCGGAAATCCCACGACGCCGAGTCCGCAATGGGACCGGCTTCCTTGCCGGCCCACCGCCTGTCTGCCGCCTTCGCCGGCATCGCCTCACGATCCAGCGCGGCCAATTCTCGAATCTGATCCTCGGGCAAGGGCTCCGCGAAGACGCTCACACGGCCCAGTCCCCCGGCGAACCGATTGCCGCCGCTCTGGTCGAGTCCCACCCGCACGAGATGCCGATTCGTCGGAACGATGGAGTCCGCAGATAACGCCTCGGCTTGCGCATTCGTGCTGGCGCGAATCCAACTGCGATCCCAGAATTGCGTCCACCATCGCTCGTGCGCCCGCCGGCGCGAGGCGAAATCCTGCGACTCGACCTGTCGGATGGTCTGCTCCATTGCGGCCAGCCACTGCTGCGGCGTCGCCGGGTGTCGCGTGAGAACATACACGTTGAACTGGTGCGAGGTCCCGCGCGGCGAACGCAGGTGCAGATCGTCCATGCGCGTGCCGTCAGCGGCGCTGACGACCGCCCCGAACGTACGGTCGAGCAACAGGTCGGGCTGGGCGAAACCGGTCAATCCCTGGATTTCCGCGAGCAGTTGCGGGCCGACCGATTTCACGTTGTGGTGGTACCAGCCGACGCGGTCCTGCTGACCGGCCAGGATCGTGTCCGGCTCGATCATCATGGTCGCCTGCCGCTGGTTCGGGAGCTTGCGATTGAGGAGAATGTCGCTGGTCTGCAATTGCGTCTCCTCGTACCGGCTCGTCCGCCACAGCTCGATGGCCGCCGTAGCTTCGACCGGCGATGTGCTCTCGACAGCCACATGAACAACCGGATGATGGGCATCGACCCAGACCTGCACGCCCATCCGCCGAGGCCCCTCCCCCGCTTCAACTTTCAGCGTCGCGTCGCGCAGACTCAGCGTCTGACGGAACGGTGGATTGTCCGCGAAGGGGTTCGGGTCCAGGTGAACGCGAACCGCGCCGACTTTCACCAGGCGGGCGTTGTCGTCCCAGGCGTCGGTCTTGCTGATGAAGAACCGGACGTCGCCCTCCGGCGTGACCCAGGCATTGAGGCCGATGTCCCCATTGCCCAGCGGCATCGAGCCGTGATGGTCCACGCTGGGCGAATCCCAGACGACGTCGTAATCCTCAAGACGCGGGCGGGACGCCCGCGACACCGGAGCAGACTCGCCCGCCTCGAACAGCAGGAACTCCCAGATCGTCGGACCGTCCGCTGCTTTCAGCACGTTCAGACGCACCTTCTGCACCTGCACCAGCGCGAACTTCAGTTCCAGGCCTGCGCCGATCTTGCCGGCGCGAGCAAAGGTTTCCCATCGTCCGTTACGCTCCGCCTGCAATTCGAACTGCTCAATGCGATCATAGGCTTCACTGAGCCAGGCGCGGTCGATCGTGCACGGCCGCCCCAGGTCGACGGCCAGCCACGCCTGCGTGAGCCCGGCGTCGGAAGCCCAGCGGGTTCGCGGATCACCGTCGAAGGCCATCTCCGCCCGGCAGTCCGCACGATTCTGATACACGTTCGAAGCGGTGGCAGACTTACCCTTCGCCAGGGACTTCGACGCATCCGCCGGCAGTTGCGGTGGCGAGCCGCTGTCCTGACCGCCGGCGGGCGGATGGCCTTTCTTGTCGAGCCTCGTGTTGAGCGCGGCTCGTTTGCCCGTAGGAACCAGCGGCTCCCAATTGGTGAGAGGCTCGCTGCCCGGCACGGTCGTATCCGTCTGGAAGCGCAGCGTCACAATCTGCTGCGGCCGCACGGGGAACCGATAGCCCGGCCCACCTCTCAGCACCTGGCGCCGACCGCCTACCAGATCCGTCAATGCGGCCTCATGATGCGGCAGGTTCAGCGCGATCTCCGCGGTGCCCCGCACACCGAAACACTCGGCCAGGCGTAGCTCGATCTCGCTGCCCTCCCGCCGCAGCGCCTCGACGACGACATTGTCCGAGGTTTGCAGGAACGACTGCGGCTCACCCTTGGCCACATTCGCAGTCATTACCGGCGGGCAGTTGAACTCCCAGGCCATCTGGGGAATGCGGGCGTCCTTCCAGTCGCCCTCGTGGGCGACGAGCGCGAAGGAGAGATTGTGCCGGCCGCGACCGCTCAGCCAAGCACAGGGGTAGCCCATATAGATGTCCTGGGCGTTGAGCAGAAAGAGCACGGGCGTCTTGCCGGTGAGCTCGCGACCGGGCAAGCCGCGATCGAGAATGGCCACGCCGCCTCGCTCGGATTGATAGTGCGACCAGCGGACTGCTGCAACGATCCCGTCGGCGAATCCCGCCAGGCTCGGGTCCTTCTTCTCCCAGGCGCCATGCGAGAAACCGTACGGAATGCCCCGCCGGGTCTCCTGGATCGGCTCGGCCAGCGGGAACTCGGCGACGACCACGGTCTTGTTCGGGATATCATTCAGCTCCACGTCGAAATCGATGCGAGGATAGTCTCGATAGAAATGCAGCACCTGTGTGACGTTGCCGCCGCCGAGGAACGTTGACTCGACTTGCACGACGGTCGCGAGCGGACCCTCGCTCACGCGGATGCGCGGCTTGAACTGCGAGGAGTCGGCCAGGCGCTTCCGCTGGTCCCGTCGCGGCGCACTGTGGAAATCCCCCGCCTGCTCGGCCACAAGCAGTACCGGTCCGCCGAGCACCTCGCGGCCGGAGGGCTTCCTCTTCAGACTGTACAGAGCTCCGGTGTTTGGATCGACCCGCGCGAGGTAGTGGGCCGTTTCAATCACCGAGGGCAGGTCAATCGACGCCACCGTCGGAGCCGCCTGGGTCGAAGCATCCAGGGTGAGTGTCCCCATCGATGGTGGCGTAGCTTGGCACAGCACGCGGCCGTCGGCCCGGGCTTGGCAAGGCACGTCGGCTCCTGAGTTCGTAGTGACGCCGGAAGGCGTTATCTTCTCCTCACGTGATGGATATGCCCTTACGGGCACACTACAAACGAAAGGATCGGAGCGCGGCCAATTCAGAGGGTTGAACAGAGCAATCGATTGTCCTTGCCCCACGATGCGCCGGAGAGCAGCGTCGGCCGTAGCGGTGGAGATCTTCTCGACCGACTCGAAGCGGTCCCGCGCGTCCCACGATTTCTCGTGCTCGAAGACCATGCCGCCGGCGGCGCCCCAGAGCGTGTTGCGGTCCATATTCAGCAGCATCTGGAGCCAGGCATGATAGAGCGACTGAGTCGGATAGTCGAATGTGCCGTCCTGGCTGGCGATGGTCGCCAGCATCTCGGCTGTCTGCAATCCATGCTCGGCGCGACGATACCACGTCTTGACCTTGGGACTTTGAATCCAGAAGGACGTCCAGCTCAGCCGTGCGCCGCTGCGACTGACGGGCAGTTCGATCTCGCCCGATTGCACGCCGGGAAGAGCCGCGTCCACGTAGGCTCCCAGTCCGGTGAAACGCAGCTTCGTCTGGGGGGCAGCCTGGTTCCACTGCGTCAGGAATGCCGAGGGGTAGTCCTTGCAGGCCGGGGCCAGGGAGTAGTCGCCGTGACCCCCGAGCACCAGCACCGGCGCCCCGGCGGGCGTGCGGACCGCACGAACCGTCGCATCCTCGACCAGCTTCGCGAGGGCCGCAGCATCCAGAGGACTCTGCGTGTTGAAGACAGGTCCCCAGTCGGAGTAGTGGCCGGGCGAAATCGCCAGACAGCGCGAGCCGTCGGGGGCTTCGAGCCAGTGCATCGTCTTGCCCGTCGCGTTGTCGCGCGTATAGACCATCGCGTCGAGATTCAGACCCGCGGTGATCTGTGCCATCTGCTCGTGCACGCCGGTCACGTCGATGGCCCAGACGAAGCGCGGGCGGGCGCCGAAGACCGCCTGCTGCCAGCGGAGGCCTTCCACGCCCATCTTGACCAGGGCCTCGCCGCCGGAGAGGTTGATCGTCGGCTCCAGGAAGAACGCATTGACCAGCTCCACGCGCCCCTCACGAATGCGCTGCTGGAGCTCCGCCACGCGGTCCGGATGAAAGTTGAGGATCGCGATCATCGTGTTGCATTCCGACAGCGCGAAGGCGTAGTTCGGGTCGTCGCGCACACGGTCGAGGTGATCGAGATAGTCGTTGGCACAGTAATTCCGCTCGGTGGACCAGTCGGTGAGCCAGCCGCAGCTTGCCGGGTGGAAGTTCGGCACGACGAAGACCTCCGCCGGTGCGGAGGCGCCGCTCTGGGCGGGCAGACCAACCGTCATTGAGAGCAGCACGATAGCAGACACCAGGACTCTCGCAATCATAGTACCTTCTCCATCAACAACCATCGAAGTGAAACACCTCGTCCATCCCCGCCCACCATTCCCCCTCGGCACGGTCGGGCAGCGGCTCCTGACAGGGCATACAGATCTTCCACCATTCCTGCGTCGTCGGGTCCGCCGCCATCTTCGCCATGTCACCGGCGAAGTCTTCCCCGACGTACTCGAAGTAGCCAAAGAGATAGTGTTTCCCGTCGGGCAGACGGCGCAGGTAGATCGAGTAGTTGCGGATGTGGCACTGGGCGATCATCTTCAGCACGGCCGGCCAAACCGCCGCGTGCAGCTTCTTGTATTCTTCGATCCTGTCCGCCTTCAAGCCGATGACCGTTCCGTATCGTTTCATCGTGTCACCCCATAGGTCATATCCCGATCGCGCGAAGATGAAGATGGTGTGCACGGCACACCCTGCCGACTATTGCCCCAGGTAGTTCCCATAGGTTATTGCCAGCACGGCGGCGCCGACGATCAGCAGCGCCACGACCATCACCCCTTTCGTCCGGGCGTTGCGCCCGTGCCACTCCCGCATGATAATCCCCGCGAGGGAACTGAAAAGGATCAGCATGAGCATGTGGATCGCCCAACTGGAGAACTTGAACTCGCCCATGCGGACGTGGGCAATGCCGTAGAAGAGGAACTGCCCATACCACATGCAACCCGTGAGCAGGGCCATCAGGTAGTTGACGGACAGCGCGCCGGCGGCGGCATCCTTCGGCCGGCGGAACTCGCCAAACGTCCCCTGTGTTCGCGCGAGGTAGAGACAATACAGGGCCGTCGTCACGAACGCGCCGGTGTTGGAGAAGATGTAGACCGCATTGGTCTGCCAGTGGCCAGCGCCGAATTGCGCCGCCGCCCGAGCGATCGGTGCGCCCGCATCATTCACGGCGATCCCGTAGACGGCGGAGAAGACCCCGGCGATCCCGCACAACAACAGGCCTGTGCCCAGGACAAAGGGCTGGGCCGCAGTGCCGACCTCCTGCTGCAGTTCTTTTTCCTTGAGCCGGCCCGCCACGCCGCAGACGAGGGTGCCGAGCAGGCCGACAAATACGCCGCTCATGACCCACCCGGAACCGGGCTTGTTCAGAATCGTCTCGAGCTGACCCTTGAGAACGGGCCCGGTCAGCGTCCCCAGCACGCACGAGATGCCAATGGCGATGGCGTAGGTCAGCGAATAGCCCACGTAGCGGATCGCCATGCCGAACGCGGTGCCGCCAATGCCATAGACCATGCCCAGAACGAAGGTCCCCCACAAGGCCCTTCCCGGCGCGGAGCGCAGGACCGTTCCCAACTGTGGAATCGTCAGCCAAGCGACGACGACCGGCGCCAGGACCCAGCAGACAGAGGCCTGCGCCAGCCAGTAGGTCTGCCAGGACCAGCCGCGCAGCTTCTGTTGCGGCGTGTAGCACATCGCTGCGGAGAACGCCCCGATCGCGTGCAGGAAGGTCCCCGCGAGAGGATTGGCGGCCACTTCGGTCATGCGAATCTCCTTCAAACCTGCTGCGCAGGAAGCACCAAGCACCAAATCCCAAATCCCAAACAAATCCGAAGCGCCAAGATCAAATGACCGAAGCGCTGTCGCCTCATCGAACGCTCCGTTTCGAACTTGGAGTTCTGGATTTTGAACTTGTTTGGGATTTGATGCTTGGAATTTGGGATTTCTTACCCTCCCTGCGATTCACCCAGGTCGAGCGGATACGTCCCCCGCTCGCGAATCAGCTTCACGATATAGTCGTATGTCTTTCCCGAGACGCTGCTGGTGACGGAGTGATCCGACTGGAGGATCAGTCCGCCACCCTGGCCTGCGCGGAGCTTTCGCAGGATCTCCGCGCGGATCTCCTCGTGGTCGCCCCGTTCCCATTTCTGCACGTCGAGGTTGCCGCAGAAACCCATGCGATGCCCGTATCGACGGCGCAGGTCCACGACGTCCATGCCCGCCTTGACCTCCAGCGGATTGTAGGCGTCGATGCCGATCTCGACGTAGTCCTCGAAGATGGCGCTGACGTTCCCGCAGCCGTGATAGATCACCGGCAGACCATGCGCGTGGCAGTGCTCGACCATCGCCTTCACCCCGGGTTTGAAGTACTCGCGCCAGTAGTCCGGCGAGAAGAACATGCTCTTGCGATAGGCAACGTCGCCCCAGATGACGAAGCCGTCGAGGTATTCGCCGGCCGTTTCGATGGCAGCCTTACAGCAGGCCAGATAGAATGCGCCGATCCGATGGATGCACGCGCCCAGTCGCTCGGGATACAGGCCCATCCAGAGCAGCGTGTTCTCCTGGCCGATCAACCGGGTGAGACACTCGTTGACCTCGATCATGCTGCCGAAGACCGGGAAATCGACCCAGAGATTCTTGACTGTTTCCACCCAGGGCGGGCTGTTGCGCTGAAACCCGTCCCCGACGCCGGCGATCTGGTTGTCCCCGGCCCCGAAGAAGCGCCGGCCGTCGCACGGGTCGTCGAATTCGAACGCTTCGAGCTTCTCGATGCTGTCGGTGTCCCACGACATCTGCTCCGGCATGGGCAGGTCCAGGCGCTTGCGCAGGACCGTCTCGAAGCCGGTCTTGACCCACACCTCGTGTTCGTCCTCGCGCAGCGTCTCGAAGGACTTGATGTGCGGGTCCATGTTGGGAATCGTGACGATCCAGTCAAGATCGTAGTAGCGGTAGGGATCGGCCTCCGGCGGCAGGCCAAGCTCCCGTCGCCAGCGAGTCAGGAAACCGCCCCAGAAAAAGTCGCTGACCGGGACGCGGTCCGGCTCCTCGTGCCGCAGGGTCTTACGCATGCGTTCGAGCTTGGCCATCGTCGACGGGCGGCGCTGCATCGCACTCATAGCAGGATGCTCTCCTTACTGATTGCTTTCAGCCGAAGACAGGTTATCGCACATGCCCAGGTCTGGCAAGAGCAGCCGGAGAATCTCCCAGCGTGGCAACCCAGGAGCAAGTCCCGCAGGGTGGGGCTGCGTCCTTCCGAGGGACAAATCAGATGGCGTCGAAGGCGGGGATCGTTTATGCTGTCGCAAAATCGCATGAGGCAGCCGCAAAATCGAATACCTCGAAGGGATGGAGGATGGCACAATGAGGCCATCCATATCCGCCTGTGTAGGAGAGACAAGATGGCAAAGAGGACCCTCACACCCACTCAGCGACCGATCGTTGCACTATTCATCGCCTTCCTGGCCATCGCCTTGGGGCCCGCAGGCGTAGAGATCAGCCGTGCCCAGGAGAAGGCGGCCCCCTGGTGGCAGAACGCCAAACCCGAGTCCATTCGCCGGTGGCAGGACATGCGCTTCGGCCTGTTCGTCCACTGGGGCCCGGTGTCGCTCAAGGGCACCGAGATCGGCTGGTCGCGCGGCGGCCCCCGGCGCGGTCGCAATGACGTGCGGACCGGCGAGGTTCCCATGGAGGAGTACGATAACCTGTACAAGACCTTCAACCCGGTCAACTTCGACGCCGAGGAGTGGGTGCAGATCGCCAAAGACGCCGGCATGAAATACCTGGTCTTCACCAGCAAGCACCACGACGGCTTCTCCATGTTCGACACGCACCAGACGGACTATAAGATCACCAGCAAGGACTCGCCCTACGGCAAGGACGTCTGCAAGCAGTTGGCGGACGCCTGCCACAAGAACGGCTTAGCCTTGGGCTGGTATTACTCGCCGCGCGACTGGTACCACGCGGACTTCGCCACGGAGAACCACGCCAGGTATCTGCAATTCTACCTGGCTCAACTCCGGGAGATCTGCACGAACTACGGCCGGCTGGACATCCTGTGGTTCGACGGCCTCGACAGCCCACGGAATCTCTGGGGCGACACGCCGGAAAAATCGTTCATGATGATTCGCATGCTCCAGCCGGACATCATCCTGAACAATCGCGGCGGCCTCCCGGGCGACCACGACACGCCGGAGCAACGGATCGGCGGCTTCAATCGCGAGCGGCCCTGGGAGACCTGCATGACCATCTGCCGCCAGTGGGCCTGGAAGCCCAACGACAACATGAAGTCGCTCAAAGAATGCCTTCAAACCCTCCTCCACACCGTCGGCGGCGACGGCAATCTGCTGTTCAACGTCGGACCGATGCCCGACGGTCGGATCGAGCCGCGACAGGTCGAGCGTCTCCGCGAGATGGGCGCCTGGCTGAAGAAGTACGGCGACGGCGTGTACGGCACGCGCGGCGGCCCATTCAAACCCGGCAAATGGGGCGCCTCCACCTGCAAGGACAAGCGGATCTACCTGTACGTCATGAACTGGCCTGAGGAAGGCCCGCTGGTCCTGCCGGCCGTCGCCGCCATCCAGAGCGCCAAGGCTCTCAGCGGCGGAGAGGTCGCAATGAAGCGGATCGACGACGGCATCACGATCGACGTGCCAGCCGCCAGCCGCGAACCAATTGCCACGGTGATCGAACTGACGGCGGAGGGTCCGGCGTTTGACATCGCGCCGGTCGTTCTGGCTGGCCCCGGCGACTCGCTGGCGACCGGCAGGAAGGCTCTGGCATCGACCGTCTTTCAGAAGAACCCATCGTATGGACCCGAAAAAGCTTTCGACAACGACCCACACACACGCTGGGCCACCGATGGGAGCGTCAGTTCCGCCTGGCTTGAAGTCGATCTCGGTAAACCCATGACAATTCGCAAGGCGGCGGTTGATGAGCCGCAGGAATACCAGCGCGTCCAGGCTTTCGAGCTGCAGTACCACGACGGGCAAACCTGGAAGACGTTCCACAAGGGCACGACCATCGGGCCGGAGTGGTCGATCAAGGTCGAGCCCTTCACGGCCCAGCGGGTCCGTCTGAACATCGTGAAGGCCCCCGGCGGCCCCACGATTTCCGAGTTCGTGTTGTTCTGAGAGGGGTAGATCAATGACGCCCCGTGAACGGGTACTGACCGCCTTCAACCACGAGCCACCGGACCGGGTGCCTTGCTGGTGCGGCTCGTCGGTGGAGTTCTGGGACAAGGCCAAGCAGCAATTGGGCTACGACGACGAGCAACTGCGTCTTCGCTTGGGCGACGACTTCCGGCGCGTGCTGCCGATCTACGCTGGGCCGGTCGTCCCACTATCGCCCGGCGCGAATTCCCGGACCGTGTTCGGCATCGAGCGTAACGGCATCGGCTACGGCCACCCGATGAATCACCCACTTGCGAACGCCACGCTGGCCCAGGTCCACGACTACCCTTGGCCCGACCCGGCGTGGATGGACGTGTCGCAAATCCGCCAGAACGCGAAGAAACACGCCGGCCGCTATGCCATCCTCGGCGGCGACTGGTCGCCCTTCTGGCA
>Ga0068713_1004867_pt1 | contig 10035 bp, 9 predicted proteins | sample MTBAKSrepl2MetaG_FD_62223 | JGI IMG/M metagenome (GOLD analysis project Ga0068713, IMG submission 62223) | Enrichment culture microbial communities om Arthur Kill intertidal strait, New Jersey, USA, that are MTBE-degrading - MTBE-AKS2 (Arthur... | ecosystem: Environmental > Aquatic > Marine >...
CGGCTGATGAGGTGCGTCGCCTCTTGGCGGTGATCCCCGGCACTCCCCAAGGCCTTCGCGACCGGGCCATCATCCTCACTCTCGTGCTCACCGGCCGCCGTCGGGCCGAGGTCTTCCGCATGACCGCCGGCGATCTCTCCTTCGAAAACGGCGTCTGCTACTACGCTTACCGTGGCAAGGGCGGGAAGACTGGGAGACGAGAACTCCCCCGGCCGGCAGCCGAAGCCTTGCGAGCCGCGCTCGCGGCTTTCGGGCGCGACCTTGGACACATGTCCCCAGCTGATTCGCTGTGGCCTTCTCCGTGCGCCAGGGATGGAGAGGGGCTTCGCAGTGCCACCTTCTACGGTCGGTTTCGTCGCTACCTTGCGGTGGCGGGGCTGCCGCCGGCGGGCCTACACGTCCTTCGTCATACCGCCGCAAAGCTCCGTAGGGATGCAGGCGAAGGCGTTGAGGACGTATCTCGGTTTCTCGATCACAGCTCGCTGGCGGTCACTACCACGTATCTCCGACGTCTCGAAGGACAAGAGGATCTGGGCTGGGGTAAGGTGGCGGAGGCCATCGGACTCTAGTTCTCTCGGGGTGGGCGGCCACGCGCCAGCTGACAGACCTGCTGAGTTCCGCGAAGACCCCTGGGGCTCTCTCTCGGTTCGCGCTACTCTCACAGTCCGTGCTATATAGATTCAATGTTGGCTGCCATTTGCGTTGCCTGCGAAGGGAGCCCAGCAGCGTGTTCGATGAAGAGGACGTGAACCTGCTCGAACTATCTGACCGGCGGTTCGAAGAGGCGTGCTTCGACCTGCTGTTGTCGCTGGGCTATCAGGGCTTGGGCTGGCGTCAGGGCAGCGCGGATGATGGGCGCGACATTGAAGGCAGGCTCGTGGTCGGCAACGCTCTGGTGGGGACCCACGAGGAACGGTGGTTTTTCGAATGCAAGCGTTATGAGAACGGCGTACCACCGGCAGAATTGAACTCAAAGATCGCCTGGGCTGACGCTGAGGGCCCAAACCACCTGGTGATTCTTACCACCTCTCACGTCACCAACTCCGGGCTGAACTGGCTTGAGAAGATGCGACCCCAGAAACCCTATGCGATTCACGTTGTGGACGGGAAGGCTCTTCGTCGCCTTTTCTCGGTGCACGCTGAACTAATGCGCAGATACTTCGTGGATCCTCAGCGCAAGCTTCTGCTTGACGCTCGCAGGACATGGCTGGTCCACAACATCATTCCCGAGGCCGAGACTCTTCGCGTGCTGTCACGTGGTCTGCAGCACGAGAAGCTATCTCCGGCGGAACTCGCGTTTATATGGTGCGCAGCCAACCTGAGGGGGGAGGATGTCGAGAGGCTCATAGATGACTCCGAGCCTTTCTACTTCGATGCTGCCTTCGATTGGCTCGCGGATGCGGCCAACACCTCAGCCCCCGTGTTGTCGACAGCGGATGACTTCGAGCTACTGCGATTCCAGATGGGGTCTAACGCTTGGGAGCCTCGGTGTAAATGGCGCAACGCCGCAGAGCTAGTTCTTCAAAGGACTAGCAAGCCTCGAATCGCACTTTACACGTTCGCAAGGGACGATGAGGGCGAGGGCTTGGAGGTATTGATCGAGGCCACAAGCGATTTCCCAACGAGGATTCGGCATATCGGGAAAAACGCACCGGCCGCAATGAAAACGGCCGAGGATCTGATGCTTTCTGCGAGACTCGGCGGTAACGCTGGATAGTCCGAGGCGACCCGACTGTGCAGAGAGGCGCGACTTGGCAGCAGGGACCATGGAATTGCGGCGGGAGGTGGCTTGCTGACGACTGAAGTCGCTGCCGTGAGCGGTGACACGGTGGATGCCACGAGCGAGTACTTTCCGTCCTGAGTTAGTCAAGACCTGGAGTGAGGATACCTTCCAGGTCCCGCCTGGCTCTGGCGAGATGACAGAATCAGTTACGGTGACTATCAACAATCCATCAACGCACCGCGCGACACTGCCTGTCAGCGGACGTCAGCTTGCCCTCGGCCGGTCCGACAATCGCCCGCTTATCCGGCACTATTCCGCACCCACCGATACTGCGCGTAAGCTGAGCAACATGCCTACGAAACCGAGGGCCACAGGTTCGAGTCCTGTCAGGCGCGCCTCACTCACAAAATTGCCCCGCGGTTTCTGGGAGCACCGGGCGCCCCATTGCCGGACTTCGAAACGGAGTCCGATCAGGAGTCGCGCGGAGCAGGCGTCGGCCTGCCTGCTGGGAAGACCTCTCGAAGGGTCTCGACAATTGCCGGTAATACTTCGCCGGCAGCCGCGCGGAGCACTACGTCGCAGATCTCGCTGAGCGGCGTCGGAGAGGGGTTGATCTCAATCAGCCGACCTCCGTTCTGCCGGACGATCAGCGGCACATTCGCGGCGGGGAACACGACGGCCGAGGTGCCGATAACGAGGCAGCAGTCGGCTCGCCCCGCTTCCGCCAGGGAGCGCTGGATAGCGTCCCGCGGAATGGGCTCTCCGAACATCACGGTGTCGCTCTTCACGACCCCACCGCAATCCGGGCAGGTCGGGATTGAATCACTCGAATGGACGAACGTCTCCCGTAGCCAGCGTCCACCACAGTCGATGCACCGAAGCTTGAACCTGTTGCCGTGAAATTCGCTGATGCTGCACGTTCCGGCAAGTTGATGGAGGTTGTCGATATTCTGCGTAACGACGTGGTGTACGAAGCCCATGGTTTCCAGATCGGCCAGCGCAAGGTGGCCGGAATTAGGCTTGGCGTCGTCCCAGTTGGAGTAACCCCCTCGCGACTGCGCGGCCCGGCGTTCACGCCACCACTCAGCCGGATCGGCCAAGAACGACTGGTACTGATTGCTGCCCGGATGCCCACTGCTCCACCGGCCGTCGGGACCGCGGAACGCCGGGATACCGCTCTCCGTGGATATCCCCGCGCCAACCAGAGCAACGATGTGTAGCGACTCACTCAGAAGCCGCGCGGCTTGGGCAATCAGTGGGGAAAGGCTCGAATCCACCCTGGAAGTATAGCCGAGTCGCCTATCACTGGCGCCCATCCCGCGAGACCTCTAGACTGGAGCACGAAATCATCGAGCGGGGCGTCCCGGAGGGCAATGCGCTATGGAGGACAAGCGAAATAAGCTTCACCAGAAATTCTGGGTCGACAGGATCGACGAACGTGATTTGGCCGGCGGCGACCGCGCCGACTCCAAATACTTCGTTCTGGACTACGTGCACGATCCCTACAGCATCCCGGCCTTGGAGGCTTACGCTGAGGCCTGCGCGGTGGACTTCCCGAATCTCTCGCAGGAGATACGAGCTCTGGTGGCCGGATTGAAGATGAAGACCGAGCAGCAGCCGGCCCCACCGAGCGGCGACGCCTGAGGCCCAGCCGGCCACCCTCGATCCAAAACCTGCCACTGAGCTCTGATGCAATGGCTATTGCATCAAGCGCATGATGCAGTAGCGCCACCGATGGCCCGACAGTTACATTCCCGTCGGAGTTCGTTGCGGGACCTGCGCAGGATACAATCCCAGAGTGGTGCATCCAGACAAGCCAAAGGGGTGGCTCTATGCCGAGGCGGCCGGATATCGAAAAGGTACTCATCATTGGTTCTGGCCCCATCGTAATCGGGCAGGCATGCGAGTTCGACTATTCCGGCACCCAGGCCTGCAAGGCTCTTCGCGGGCTCGGGTACAAGATCGTCCTCGTCAATTCCAATCCCGCCACAATCATGACCGACCCGGTCATGGCCGACGAGACGTACATCGAGCCGCTCAACAAGGAGACGCTCAGGGACATCATAGCCACGTCCAAGCCCGATGCCTTGCTGCCCAACCTCGGCGGCCAGTCCGGCCTCAACTTGTCCTCGGAGCTGTGGCGGGCCGGTATCCTCGACGAAAACGGCGTGAAGATCATAGGAGTCGGACCCGAGGCGATTGAGAGAGGCGAGGATCGCCTGGCATTCAAGGAGACCATGAGTCAGTTGGGTATCGACATGCCGCGCAGCCACATCTGCTATTCCACCGACGAAGCGGTAGTCGTTGCCGCGGAGCTTGGCTACCCCGTCGTCATCCGGCCTGCCTATACGATGGGAGGAACAGGCGGCGGGATCGTCTACAACCGAGAGGAACTGCAGGTTGTGGTCGATCGAGGAATCAGGGCAAGTCTCGTGGGGCAAGTTCTGGTGGAGGAATCCGTTCTCGGATGGGAGGAATTGGAGCTCGAGGTCGTCCGGGATGCCAAGAACCAGATGATCACCGTCTGCTTCATCGAGAACGTCGACGCAATGGGTGTCCACACGGGAGACAGTTTCTGCACCGCCCCCATGCTGACCATCGAGGCTTCACTGCAAGATAAATTGCAAAAGTATTCATACGCAATCGTTGAGGCCATAGAGGTCATCGGCGGCACCAATATTCAGTTCGCTCACGAGCCTAAGACGGGTCGGATAGTTGTCATCGAGATCAACCCCAGGACATCCCGCTCATCGGCATTAGCGTCGAAAGCAACTGGTTTCCCCATCGCGATGGTGAGTTCGATGCTCGCGGGCGGTCTGACCCTTGACGAGATCCCCTACTGGCGAGACGGCACACTCGATCTATATACGCCGTCCGGGGATTACGTGGTGGTGAAGTTCGCCCGCTGGGCGTTTGAGAAGTTTCGCGACGCGCGAGATCAACTCGGCACTCAGATGAGGGCCGTCGGCGAGGTTATGTCGATCGGCAAGAACTACAAGGAGTCTCTACAGAAGGCGATCCGGTCGCTCGAAACCGGAAGGCACGGGCTGGGCTTCGCCAGGGATTTCAACAATCGTTCGCTCGATGAGCTGTTGGCTCTGCTCGTGGAAGCCTCGAGCGAGCGGCATTTCATCATGTACGAGGCCTTGCGCAAGCAGGCCTCAACCGAGGCCATCGTCTCGCGCACCCACGTGAAATCTTGGTTCGTCGAGCAGATGCGCGAGTTGGTGGAACTCGAGGAGGAGATCCTCACCTATCGCGCTGCGGATGAGGAGAACTCGGACGTGCTGCCGCCTGAGTTGCTCCGGAAGGCAAAACAAGACGGCTTTGCCGACGCCTACCTCGCCAAACTCCTCGCCGTACCGGAGGCGCGCGTACGCGAACAGAGACTGGGTATGGGGTTGAAGCACGGATATCATCCGGTCCCGGTGAGCGGGGTGAAGGACGCCTTCTACTACTACTCCACCTACAATGCAGCCGATACGGTGGCAGTAAGCGGGCGCGACAAAATCATGGTTCTCGGCGGCGGACCAAATCGGATAGGACAAGGTATCGAGTTCGACTACTGCTGCGTTCACGCCGCTTTTGCGCTTCGTGAAGCCGGCTACGAATCCATTATGGTCAACTGCAATCCGGAGACCGTCTCCACCGACTACGACACCTCCGACAAGCTCTATTTCGAGCCCCTCACCGTCGAAGACGTCCTCGCGATCTACGAGAAGGAGCGGCCCAAGGGAGTAATCGTTCAATTCGGCGGTCAGACCCCTCTCAACTTGGCCCGCGAGCTCGAGAAGGCAGGAGTGCCGATCATCGGCACGACTCCGGATACCATCGATCTAGCTGAAGACCGTGATCGCTTTCGGGACACCATGGCGACGCTCGGCATTCCGATGCCTGAGGCCGGCATGGCGGTGTCGATAGATGAGGCGAGAACTATCGCGGAGCGGATCGGCTACCCGCTCATTCTTCGTCCCAGTTATGTCTTGGGTGGACGTGGCATGGAGATCGTCCACGACGAGGAGATGCTCACTCAATACATGAGCTCCGCCCAGGATGTATCCCCAGAGAGACCCATCCTTATCGACAAATTTCTGGAAGACGCCCTTGAGTGCGAGGCCGACGCGCTGGCCGACGGTACCGACGCATACGTCCCGGCCGTGATGGAGCATATCGAGTACGCGGGGGTTCACTCCGGTGATTCCGCGTGTGTGATTCCGCCGGTAAGCATCAGCGCCGAACACCTGGCGACAATCGAGGAGTACACGAGAAAAATCGCGACCCAGCTCGGCGTGGTTGGCCTGATGAACATGCAGTATGCCATTGCAGACGGCACGGTTTACGTGCTCGAAGCCAACCCGCGTGCCTCACGGACGGTGCCGTTGGTCTCCAAGGTCTGCAATGTGCAGATGGCGGCGCTGGCAACCCGGCTGATGCTGGGAGCGAAACTCGCGGATCTCGGGCTCAAGAAGACGGCGATTCCATACTTCGGTGTCAAAGAGGCGGTGTTTCCCTTCAACATGTTTCCCGAGGTGGATCCGCTGCTGGGTCCCGAGATGCGTTCGACAGGAGAGGTCTTGGGGATGGCGGAGTCGTTTGGGCTTGCCTTTTCCAAAGCCGAGGAGGCGGCGCAACAGCGACTGCCACTCGAAGGCACGGTTCTGATAACGGTGGCCGAACGTGACCGAGAGCAGTGCGTAGAAGTCGCTGGGGCCTTCAGAGAGCTCGGCTTTCGCGTCGTTGCAACGGCGGGGACACGCGACTTTCTGGCGGGCCATGGTATTCCCTCTGAGAGCATCCTGAAGTTGCACGAGGGTCGCCCGAATATTGAGGACGCGATCAAGAATGATGAGATCCAACTCGTTGTCAATACCCCGGCCGGCAAATCGAGCGAGTTCGATGATTCCTACATTCGCAAGGCCGCGATCCGTCACAAAGTAGCCTACATGACTACGATAGCCGCGGCCCTTGCCGCGGCCAAAGGTATCGCCGAGAGACGTGGGTCGACGACAAAAGTGCGCTCTTTGCAGAGTTATCACGAGTCACTGGCGACTGAAGCGAAGGGTTGACAGGATCGTTCCGGCGAGTACAATGTGATTTAGAGTCCCGAGAGTTCAGACGCAGCATCCGAGGAACTCACAAAGGGTCCGCAGAGGAAACACGGAAGTAAATGGCCGTGTAGTACAGCGAAGCGGAGCAAAGTGAGGACCATTGATAGATGCAAAGCGAGTTCACTCGGGGCTCCTTCTTTGTGCCCCGCGGAGGCAACCTGTGGCGGGCTGAGAGGCGCCCTCGCCACACCTCGTCTTGACCGCTCCCGCCCTCTGATCCGTCCGGCACCCCCGCTATGCTGTCGAAAGGCAGAAACCAGTCACGCGGAGGGGCTCCATGCTAACGCCAGTCACAATCGCGGTCGTCGTCATAGCTCTGATCACGCCGGTTGCGTACCTCATCTTCAGGAAGTTTACGGTCACGCGACAAGAGATCGAATTTCGGGCACCGCAGAATGGAGTGTCGACTATCTACCTCGACATCCGTGAGGACCAGGTGAGGAGTCTCCGCATCCGCTTCGCCGACGGCAGCACGAGCGAGGTTCGGCGCGTCGCATGATGAATGCCCGGAGCGAGTAAACTGCGCGCCGGGCGGGCATGTAAGATCAGACATAGGGTGGCAACAGCCTAAGCGCGGTAGCAAAGGAGGCGCGATAGAAATGATGGCGCGGAAACGTTGGGCAGACCTTTCGTCTCGCCAGAAGAAGATCATCATTGTTCTGGGTATCCTCCAATTCAGCCTCCTTGCCGCTGCCCTGTGGGATATCGCCCACCGCGATCCCGAAGAGGTGCGTGGCAAACGCGGCATGTGGGCGGGGTTGGCGTTCATCGACTGGTTCGGGCCGATTGCCTACTTTGCGTTCGGGCGGAAGCGGTCGGAGTGCTGCTAGACGACGATCGGGCCTTCATGGCCCGCGCGCTCGAGGAGGCGGCTGCTGCCGCGAAGCGCGGGGAGATCCCGGTTGGAGCAGTGCTTGTAGTCGACAGCGAGGTCCTCAGCGCGAGAGGGAACGAGCGGGAGTTGCTTCATGACCCGACGGCTCACGCCGAGATGCTCGCATTACGAGAGGGCGCGGCCAAGGTGGGTGGCTGGAGGCTCAAGGATGCCACGCTCTATGTAACTCTCGAACCATGCGCCATGTGCGCGGGAGCCATTGTGCAGGCCCGTGTTAAGCGACTGGTCTATGGGTCCGACGATCCCAAGGCCGGGGCGGCAGGCTCGGTGCTCAATATCACGGACCACCCGGCACTCAATCATCGGCCCGAAGTGCGGGCCGGGTTGATGGCCGAAGAGTCCGCGGAACTTCTTCGCGATTTCTTCGAGCGTAAGCGATGAAAGAAGACGACCCGGAGACACACGCCCCTCTGCTCGGAGCTGCTCCCGACAACAGGCTCATCCTTAGCCTGGTTCTGAACCTGATCATCACGCTGCTGCAGGTCGTCGGCGGCATCGTGGCCAACAGCCTGGGACTGCTTTCCGATGCCGCCCACAACCTCAGCGACGTAGTGGCGCTTGGGCTCAGCCTGTGGGCAATCCGCCTGGGCAGGCGGGGCCGCACCCCGCGCCGTACCTTCGCCTACAAAAGGGCGGAGATTTTGGTGGCCCTGTTCAATTCAGCCGTCTTGGTCGCGATATCGGTCTACATCATCATCGAGGCTGTGCGGCGGCTCCTCAACCCCGAACCGGTCGAGGGACTCTTGGTCATTGGTTTCGCGGCCGGCGGTCTGGTGATCAATGGTTTCGCGGCCATCCTTCTCCGCTCCCACGGGCACGACCTCAACCTGAGGAGTGCCTTTCTGCACCTCGTCGGCGACGCGGCCACCAGCTTTGGAGTGATGCTCAGCGGCATTATCGTCTATTTCTTCGACTGGAACTACGCCGACGCCCTCGTCTCCATCATCGTTTCGGTGTGGATTGCGCGTGAGGCCTTCGGCATTGTGAGAAGAACAGTCAACGTGCTCATGGAAGGCACCCCCGAGGGCCTGGAGTTCGGCGAAGTCGAGAAGGCGATTCTGGGCATTCAGGGCGTGCGAGGGCTCCACGACCTGCACATCTGGTCGATCTCTTCCTCGGATCTGGCGCTGTCCGCGCACGTGGAAGCCGATGACGCCGCCCTCTCCACAACGAGCGGCCTACTCTTGGCCATCAAGGAGATGCTGGGACGAGACTTTGGGATAGCTCACGCAACCGTGGAACTCGAGATCGAAGGCGGCGTGTGCGCCGGCAGCACCTGCGAGCTTTCGCCACAGTATTTGAAGCCTCCAGATTCGAACCATCGCGGACACCACCACTGAGTTCGCGCAAGAACCGTGGACTTCGCGCATGAACTGCGCGAATCGCGGGCATAACGCCGACGGCCCTATTCGAGACAAACGGGGGTGCGGCAATGGGCATGAACCTCACGCGGGCTGAGCGCTCGGACGGCAGGCCTTGGTTAATGGTGCTGGTCTTGGGATTCGTCTTTCTCATGATTGCGGGTTTCGTCGCGCCGGCCTGTGGCGATGGCGGCGCCGACACAACTTCAACCACGCTTTCGAGCACCAGCAGCAGTGCGGTCGGAGGCCCCGGAGCTCAAATATCGATGCAGGACACTTCTTACGTGCCCGACACGGTCACGATCAAAGTCGGTGAAACGGCTACTTGGACGAATGCCGAGTCGTTGCACCACACCGTCGTGGCAGACAATGGAGAGTTCGAAAGCAACGAGATCGCAAATGGCGAGAGCTTCAGCTTCACCTTCACCGAGGCCGGAACGTATCCCTTCCACTGCAGTATCCATCCCACGATGACCGGAACCGTTGTCGTCGAGTAGGGACTGATCGGATACAATCCGCTTGCGCAGCGGTCGCCTTCTCCGGACAGGCGGCGGAGCGCCATCCGGAGAGGTGGCAGAGCTGGCTTAATGCGGCGGTCTCGAAAACCGTTGTGCCGCGCAAGCGGTACCGGGGGTTCGAATCCCCCCCTCTCCGCTTAGTTTTCCGCAATAAACCACGAAATGGCTCCCAGCAAGGCCTGGGGGGATTCCGAACCCGCGAGGGCGCGAGCGTCAGCGAGACAGTCCTTTGGACTGTCAAGCAGCGAGCGGTCCGAGCCGAGCCGGACGGTGAGGCGAGGACGGCAGCTTGCGAAGCAAGATGCGCGAATCCCCCCTCTCCGCTCATTTGCAGGCCTTTATCGAGATGAAGCCGGGCTCTGGGAGTCCGGTTTCGGCGTCTCTAGGGCCGTCTTGGTGACATTCTGGTGGCGCACTTGTCACCAGGGTA
>Ga0068713_1004872_pt1 | contig 10029 bp, 9 predicted proteins | sample MTBAKSrepl2MetaG_FD_62223 | JGI IMG/M metagenome (GOLD analysis project Ga0068713, IMG submission 62223) | Enrichment culture microbial communities om Arthur Kill intertidal strait, New Jersey, USA, that are MTBE-degrading - MTBE-AKS2 (Arthur... | ecosystem: Environmental > Aquatic > Marine >...
AGCACAACCAGCCGGTCCGCGTTGCCGGTGGTGATCTCCTCACGAGATTCCGGCAGCGGCGTCCCCAGACGGGACGGGATGATGGGGGTGGAAGTTGGTGTCAGGGTGGCGGTGGGGATTGGCGTGCGGGTCGGCGCGACGGTGGCGGTTGGCGGTCCGGGTTGGGTGGGCGTCCGTTGAGCGGCCGTCTGGCCGCATCCGGCCAGGGCCAGACCCAGGATCAGCAGGAGGACAGAAAACCACGCCGCGGGTAAATTACGCTTCATAAAGTCTATTGTACTACGAAGCTCTCGAGCGCCATGCTCCCTCGTGGCTTATCGACACAGTCCTGTGCTTGCGACCTCAGTCTTCCACGGAAAGCACCAGTACTTCATTAAAACTGCACCAGACCACACCGGCTGCTCCGGCAAAAGCACCCTCGCTTCTGCTGATATTCACAAACCCTGTACGAAATTCCTGAAAGAGTATTATTTTTAACAAAGAACGAGTAAAATTAATGATATATGAGTAATCTCTAAGCATACAAAAAAAGGAGAAAGAAAATTATGGCTGACGAAAAGAAGGGATTGTTTGGAAATTTGTTTTCAAATAAGAAGAAAGAAGAAGCCGAAAAGGCCGAAAGAGCCGCGAAAGAGTTAGAAATCAAGAAGAAGGCTGAAGAAGCGCAGGCCCGTGCGGCCCAGGCCAAAGCGGCCGAGGAAGCTAAGAAGGCGGCTGAAGAAGCCAAAAAACGCGCTGAGGAAGCGGAAGCCAAACTGAAGGCCAAAGAGGTCGAGGAAAAACGGGAAGAGATGCGCGAACGGATTGAAGAAGCCAAAGCCCGTCGGGACGCGGCAGCTGAGCCGAAGTACATCGCGGAGCACAAACTGACCGCGGATGAAACCCTCAGCCACCTTTCCTTGAAATACTACGGTTCCGCAACCAGGCCTTACTGGATGGTGATTTACGAAGCCAACAAAGATGTGATTGGCGATAACCCAGCCCATGTTTATCCCGGCCTGGTCGTCAACATCCCCGAATTACCAGAAGAACTAAAGAAGGATAAGTAGTATGGAGGGATCAAAACTCGACCTAGCGCAGCTGTTTGGCGCTGTTGAAAATACCCTGAGCCAGAATAAAGAAACATTGAACCAGGCGGATGATTACAATCACAACCATGGCGATAACATGGTGGAGATTTTTGAGGTGATCACCCAGGCAATGAAAGAGAAACAGGGTGCCGAAGCGGCTGACCAGCTTGAATACGCCTCTCAATTGCTGCGGCGTAAAGCGAACAGCGGTTCAGCCAACCTGTACGCGCAGGGGCTGAGCTCGGCGGCCAATCAGTTTACCGGGAAAGAGCTTAATCCTCAGAACGCGATCACCCTGGTGCAGGCGTTGATGGGCGGTGGGGCCAGCACGGCCCAGGCCGCTCCAAAGCAGACTGGCAACAGCTTGCTGGGTACCCTGCTGGGCGGTCTGTTTGGCGGCAAGAAACAAACTCAGGATAGTGGAATTGGCGCGGATGACCTCATCCAGCTGGCGGCCATGTTCATGCAGTCCCAGCAAGGCGGGGAGCAAAGTACGCTGGAAACACTGGTGAGCTCGGTCCTGTCCGGCAGTCAGATGTCCGGCTCCGCGCATCGCGAACAATCTGGAAAACTGGTCAGCAGCACATTGATGCAGATGATTGCCAGCCAGATGAAATAGTGTTTTTACGTTTCCTCCTCCGAAAGAAACGTTTACAGGTTACTTCTCCCCGATTAATCGGGGAGAAGTGCTTTTTTAACTGCGTCTGTCTTTTTTCATCCCTCGTTCACCTCTTCCCCATCAAATGCCAACAGGTTATTCACAGCTTCTTCACATGTTGACGCTATGATTGGGTCATATTCAATCAAGACCTCAAACGAGGTCAAACTAAGAAGGAGTATCAAAATGAAAAAGACAATTTTAGCAGGTTTAATGGTCGTTGTTGTGGTGGCTGCGCTGGGTACAGCGGATGTCGTGTTTGCGCAGGGCCCCAATCCTGATCCCGTAGTTCCTGGCACCGGTGTGGGTGTGGGTGGCCGCGGCACCGGACAGCGTTTGTATGCTGAACCGGTTGGACGGATGGGTGACCCCGACGTGGATGGCCTGGGTCTGCTGGAAGATGGCCAGATCGCTTACGCCGCCCAGGAGCTGGGACTCTCCGCTGAGGAGATTGAAGCTCGCTTAGATGCCGGCGAAACCCTGGCAGAGATCGCAGTATCGGCAGGTGTGGAAGATTACTTCGCATTCGTGCAGGCTGCCCGTGAATATGCCCGCGAACTGGTCCTGGCGGATGGGGTAGAAATCCCCGGCTGGGCAGGCGGTAAAGGTGCCAATGGTCAGGGTATGGGCGCGAACGGCCAGCTTGAAGCGCCCCGCTATAATATGGAAGACTGCGATGAACCGCTGAATCTAAATAATGACGGCAGCATGGTTCAACCCCGCGCCGGACAGGGCCGATGGAACCGGTAATCTTAAAGCTTTAGAAAAAAAAGACAAAAGAAGGTGCTGCCACCTTCTTTTGTTTTAATACCCCGCCGCCGGCAGGGGATGAAGATTACTTAAGCATTCTTCACAATTTCTTCATATTTTCAGGATATATTAAGTTCATAAAGAAGAAATGTCTGCATCTGTAAGGCGCTGCTTATCAGGAGGTTAGGATGAAGAAATTTGTTTTTGCTTTTTTGACGGCAGTTTTGCTGTTGGGAATGGTTGGTTCCGCCGTGGTTTTCGCGCAGGGGCCGGATGATGACCCCGGCACACCCCCGTGGGGAAGGGCCTGTGATGAGGATTGCCTTTCACGGATGGGCAGTTGGCGCGATGAACGCGGCGGCGCTCGTGCGTTTGCCAACCCCCTCGGCCGCATGGGTGATTCGGAGCGGGAAGGCCGCGGGTTGATGGAAGCGTATCTGGTGGCTTTTGCCGCTGAAAAGCTGGGGCTGCCCGCTGGAGAGATTGAATCGCGCCTGGAAGCCGGAGAAACCCTGGCGCAGATCGCTGTATCACAGGGTTTGGAAGATTTCCGCGCCTTTCTGGCAGAAGCCCGGGTGTATGCCCGCGAACAGATTGAAGCGAGTGGTGTGGAGCTGCCGGGTTGGGGTCGGTGGAACGCAGACCCCGAGGGCAAGAATTTCGCCCCGCGCGGCGAGTTTGACCCGGACCAGTGCGGCCAGGAGGGTGGCGGCCCTGCCTTCAAACGGGGCGGGCGGGGGCAGCGCAACAGATAATTCGGGATGCTTTTTTTCTCACGCGAATCCGCGAAGGACGCGAAGGTTTTTTTAGATAAAAGGTTTTCTCAGCGTTGTTTTGCGCCCTGAGGTGTGAATAATCATTTCGCGTATCGGGAAGCGGCGTTCAGCGGAGCAGGTTCGGCCTGCCGGGAAGGGTTGAAGCGATTTTCCGTTGATCAATGAAGGCACCGAGTTTTTTCTAATAGAAACTCGGTGCCTGTTTTTAAGCTTTATTAAACCCGTAGCGCTGCAACTCTATTTTGCTGCCACGCACTAGAGTAAGAGCCGGGCAAACCTATTGACAATATATCGAAAACGATATATTATATTGACGTATGAAATATGAGGTGCTTTTCTTCGAGGATGACGATGGCTGTTGCCCGGTTGAGGAATTTCTTAAAAGCCTGCCGTGCAAACATAGGTCAAAGGCGCTGAGAGAGATTGAAATGCTTGAAGAGTTCGGCTGGGACCTTGGCGCACCCCATGTCAAGATGATCAAAGCACTAAATACAAAGGTCTCTATGAGCTTCGCGTGAGGTTTGCCAGTGATGTGTCGAGAATCCTGTATTTCTCAAGCGCAAAAAATACTTTTGTGTTGCTGCATGGATTTTTGAAGAAGACAAACAAAACGCCCACGTCCGAGTTGGATTGCGCGTATAGAAGGATGTTGAGCATTGAGCCATAACAGGGACAGTTTCCAGTGGTTTTGAAATACACGGATAGAAGGTAGTTACTATTCACTGCTTTATTCATTTGAAAAGAAGAATTTTCTTCTGACGTAGCTAATGAAGTATAGATAAAAAGATTGTGGAGCGTTCAGCAGAACGCAATCGGGTGTCTTCAATACAGCTGGAATGGTATATAACTGCAATCATTGTCAATCGTAGATAAAAAGGAGTTGGGCGAAATGAAGTCATATTCAAGTGTTAAGGAAGAATTGCTTCGGGACCCGGAATGTAAAAAAGAATACGACGCTCTTGCTGAGTCTTGCGACATCGCAAAAGCAGTCATTCGCGCGCGTCTGGCCGCTGGTCTTACACAGGCTGAACTGGCCGAGGAGATCGGCACGAAACAATCAAACATCAGCCGCCTTGAGAGTGGTCGAAGTATGCCGACAGTGGATATCTTGTCGCGCGTCGCAAAAGCCACTGGACGAAGCTTATTAATCGACATTGTTTGATCGTGTCTCAAGTGATTTAACCTTGTAGACAGAAAAAGAGAGACCGTTGAGTCTCTCTTTTTATTTATACCCTGATTGTGATTTGGTTTATTTTCAAAAAGACTGCTGCTCGGTGCGGGAGATGATCTCATCCTGGAGCGCTCTGCCCAGGTTGCAGAAGTAATCAGAGTAGCCGGCCACCCGCACAATCAGGTCGCGGTATTGTTCCGGGTGCTGCTGGGCCTCGCGCAGGGTCTCGGCGCTGACCACATTGAACTGGATGTGGTGGCCGTCCTTTTTGAAATACGTTCGCACCAGATGGGCCAGTTGGTCAATCCCGTTCTGGCCTACCAGGAGCTGTGGGGTGAATTTCTGGTTGAGCAGGGTGCCGCCGGTGCGCAGGTGGTCCATCTTGGCGGCCGAGTTGATGACGGCCGTCGGTCCGTGCCGGTCCGCGCCCTGCACCGGAGAAATGCCTTCTGAGAGGGGTTGTCCGGCGCGGCGCCCATCGGGGGTGGCCCCGATCACCGAGCCAAAGTAAACATGCACGGTGGTGGGCAGCCAGTTGACCTGGTAGGTGCCGCCTTTTGTATTGGGTCGCCCTTCGATCAGGTCAAAATACAGGTTGAAGATATCCCGCATGATGCCGTCGGCATAGGCGTCGTCGTTGCCGTATTTGGGGGTCTTGTTGACCATGGCCAGGCGCAGCTTTTCCGCGCCGCTGAAGTCGGCGTCAAGGGCCGTAACCAGTTCGGGGAGGCTGAGCTTGCCCTGATCGTACACCAGCCAGCGGATGGCACTGAATGAGTCGGTCAGCGAGCCGATCCCCACCCCCTGGATGTAGCTTGTGTTGTAGCGCGCCCCGCCGTTATGGTAATCCAACCCGGTTTCGATGCAGTCCGAAATCAGCAGGGAGAGGAAGGGCACCGGCAGGTATTCGGCGTACAGCCGCTCGATCAGGTTGTTGCCGCGGATCTTGATGTTGATAAAGTGCGCGAGCTGGGTGCGGAAGGCCGCCCACAGGTCCTCGTAGGTCTTCAAATCACCCGGCGAGCCGGTCCGCGGCCCGAGCAGGCGCCCGCTGCGGGGGTCAACCCCGTTGTGGAGGGTGATTTCCAGCACCTTGGTCAGGTTGAAATACCCGGTCAGGTTGTAGTTTTCCTTTCCAAACGCGCCGGTTTCCACGCACCCGCTGGTGCCGCCGCAGCGCGCGTCCACCAGAGTTTTGCCCTGGCGCACCAGTTCCTGCACCACCGCATCCGCGTTGAAGATGGAAGGCTGGCCGAAACCGGTGCGGATGATCTCCGCGGTACGTTTCAGGAAGCGCTCCGGGTTCTTTTTGCTGAGCTGGATGTTGGAGCTGGGCTGCAGGATGCGCATCTCTTCGATCACTTCCAGCAGCAGGTAAGTAACCTCGTTAACCGCGTCCGTCCCGTCGGGTTTCAGGCCGCCGAGGTTGATGTTGGCAAAGTCGGTGTAGGTTCCGCTTTCCTGCGCCGTGACCCCGATCTTGGGCGGCGCGGGATGGTTGTTGAACTTAACCCAGAAACATTCCAGCAGCTCTTTGGCCGCTTCGCGGGTCAGAGAGCCCTGCGCCAGCTCAGCCTGGTAGAAAGACTCAAGGTGCTGGTCGAGGTGCCCGGGGTTGAAAGAGTCCCACGGATTCAGCTCGGTGATCACCCCCAAATGGATGAACCAGTAATATTGCAGCGCCTCGCGTAAGGTGGTGGGGGCGTGGGCCGGGACGCGGGAGCACACCGCGGCGATCTCTTCCAGCTCGGCGCGGCGGGAGGGGTCGGTTTCGGCCCGCGCCATCTGGCCGGCCAGGTCGGCGTGCCGGTTGGCAAAGGTGATGATGGCGTCGGCGCAGATATCCATCGCGCGCAGCTCTTCGCGTTTGTCATACGCCAGCGGGTCGTTCAGAAAGTCCAGCCGGGCAATGCTCGCGGCGATGCGTTCCTTAAAACCCAGCATGCCGAGGTAGTAAATCTTGTCATCCAGGACGGTGTGGCCGGGAGCGCGCTGTTCCATGAATTCGGTGAACACCCCGGCCTCATAAGCCGCCAGCCAGGCTTCCTCCATCTGTTCAAAGATCCTTTCGCGGATGGTGCGCCCTTCCCAGAAGGGAATGATGGCCTCGGCGTAGGTCTGGCGCATTGCCTCTGAGACCTTAAAGAAGATTTTCTCCCGCGAATCCAGGATGTCCAGATCCTCAAGGCTGTGGCAGCAGATCTCCGGGTAGGTCGGGGTGGCCATAGGGGCCGGGCCGCGCTCGCCAACGATCAGCTCGCCGTCATTGATGCAGATGGCTTTGTGCGCCAGGATGTATTCAAAGGCTTTTGCCCGCAGCATGGGGGCCGAAAGGGCTTTGCGCTGCCCCTGGTAGAAAGCAGTCAGCAGGGCGGCGCGCTCCTCGGAGAGAGTAGGGACGGCTTCCAGGCTTTGCCGGCGAAGTTTTTGGACGCGTTGGTTCACGTGTTTATCCTCCTGAGGTAACGGAAAACCCGTACGATTGGAATAGTTCTTGGATCTCCCCCATGCGTTCCGCGGAAGGGGGCGCGGTGTCTGGTAAGGAATAGGACAGGCCCATCCGGGCGTATTTGCCGGCGGCGATGCGGTGGTAGGGCAGCAGGTCCACCCGGTGGATAGAATCCAGCTCCCGCAGGAAGCGGGCGGTGCCCTCCAGGTTGGCCCGGTCGTCAGTGATGCCCGGGATGATGGGGATGCGGATGATGATCTGGCTGCCGGCAGCTGCCAGGTCGCGCAGGTTCTTCAGAATCATGTCGTTGGGCACACCGGTGAACTGGCGGTGGCGGGCGCCGTCAATCAGCTTCAGGTCATAGAGGAACAAGTCTGCATCGGGCAGTACCCGGGCCAGGTTCTTCCAGCCAGTGTGGCCGGAAGTGTCCACCGCGGTGTGCAGCCCAATCGCCTTGCAGGCCCGCAGGGCTTCGGCCAGAAAATCGGGCTGAAGCAGGGGCTCGCCGCCGGAGAAGGTTACCCCGCCCCCTGATTCATCATAGAATGGAAGATCTTTCTCGATTTCGGCCATCACTTCCGCCAGGCTCATCTCCCGCCCGATCTGCTGCCAGGCTTCAGCCGGGCAGGCCGCTGCACAGCGCCCGCAGCGGGCGCAGCGCGCCCGGTCTTTCAGCAGGGTGTGGTCTGTGAGGGAAAGTGCCTTCTCCGGGCAGGCTTCCACGCACTCCCCGCACAGGATGCAGCGCTCCGGCCAGTAATGCAGCTCAACCGCCGGAGAAATGCTCTCGGGGTTGTGGCACCAGGCGCAGCGCAGCGGGCATCCTTTCAGGAAAACCGTGGTGCGGATGCCGGGGCCGTCGTGCAGGGAGAACTTTTTGAAGTCGAACAGGATGCCAGAAGTCACGGGGGCTGCCTCGCCGGGTGGGTGGTCTGGACGGGTTTGCTTTCGCCCATCAGCCCTGAGTATACCGCAAATCCGGGCGGCGGGGCGGCTTGTCCTGCGGGCGCGCAGGACGACATTTTCAGGTGTCATTTCGAACGCAGTGACATCGTGCCCGAAGGGTAGAAATCTTGGGGTAACCGGGCAGGGGCGGTGGTTGGTGTTTGCCCTCACCCCGGCCCTCTCCCTGAGGAAGAGGGAGCGGCGTGGCGCTGACGGGTGCTGGCGGCGGAATGACATTTTTCGCGGGTCGGGTTGAGCGCGATGGTTGGCATCTGGTGGACACCGGGGTGGAGGGCTGTGTTGTTGGGTTTCGGCGGCGAACCTCCGCAGGCTCGCTTATTCTGCCAACCTACTGATTCTGTCATTTCTGATGTAGTTGATCAGGACGACACTTCCAATTGTCATGCCGAACGCAGAGAGGCATCTTTGAGGAACCGGGAAGCGGCATTCAGCGGGGCAAGTTCAGCCTGCCAGAAATGAGTCGGAGCGTTTTTTCTCACGCCGTCAAGAAAACCTTTTCAGGTTTAAAAAGCTTTGCGGCCTTGGCGGCGTGCGGTGTGCGCCTCTCCCCCGGCCCCTCTCCATGCCGGAGAGGGGAGTCGCAGCCTGTTTTTGATCCAGAGCCATCGCAAACGCCGCTGCAGCGTGGCGCCGACACCGTTCCGTTTATCAGGATCTTAATTTTTTGGGTGAGCGGGAAAGTGTTGTATCAAAATAATATGATATAATTTATCTATATTGTGTGAATAGGAGGCTCCTATGATCCACAAGCACCCCCATTTCCCCAAACTTCTGCTGCTCTCAGTTTTACTTATCCAGGCTCTCACAGCCTGCGCTCAGGACCAGCCCCAGGCAATGGTGAATGAGCAGCGCGCCATAAGCTCTCAGGCAGGAACCCCATCCGCGCGCTTTACCCTTCAAACCGCTATGAATGAAAACCGGATGATGTTCATTGGGGTAGGTGGAGACATAGAGGGGATCATCAACCCGGACCTCAGCGTGCAGCCAGGGGAGATTGTGGAATTGCGGCTGATCAACGGCGATGGCGCACTCCACGACTGGGCAATACCCAGTCTGGATATATCCACAGAACAGCTTTCCGGAAAGAATAAGCAAACCTCAGTGACCTTTTCGGTCAACGCGCCGGGGACATATGACTATATCTGTACTGTTCCCGGGCACCGTCAGGCTGGGATGGAGGGGAAATTAATCGTGGGTGATTCTGACCAGGTCGCAGAAATTTCCACCAGCGTTGTCCGCGACCCAACCGATCTACCCAAACCTTTAAATCGCAGCCAGCCAGCCAACGTACGTATAGATTTAGAGACAACGGAAATACAGGCACAACTGGCCGACGGCACCACCTATACTTTCTGGACTTTTAATAACCAGGTCCCGGGTCCATTTATCCGGATAAGAGTGGGTGATTCTGTGGAAGTATCCTTAAAAAATGCCGTTGACAGCCAGATGGTTCACTCGATTGACTTTCACGCGGTAACCGGACCGGGTGGAGGAGCTGTAGCAACGCAAACCCGACCGGGCGAAGAAACCCATTTTACATTCAAGGCGATTAACCCCGGTTTATTTATCTATCATTGCGCCACTCCGATGGTCGCCCATCACATCACCAATGGGATGTATGGCTTAATCCTGGTTGAACCGGAAGAAGGACTGCCGCCTGTTGACAGAGAATTTTATGTGATGCAGGGCGAAATCTACACGCGTGAAGAATTTGGCGTAAAGGGTACTGCCGAATTTGACGCGCAAAAATTGCTCGATGAAAAACCGGAATATTTCATTTTCAATGGAGCAGTGGGTGGATTGACGCAAAACTATCCTTTGAATGCCAGCGTGGGCGAAACGGTGCGGATTTTCTTTGGCGTTGGGGGACCCAACTTTGTGTCTTCCTTCCATGTGATCGGAGAAATCTTTGATAAAGTATACAACCAGGCCTCGCTCACTTCCCCACCCCTGACCGATGTCCAGACCACCCTGGTTCCTCCCGGCGGCGCGGTGATGGTTGAATTCAGGGTGGAAGTGCCCGGGCGCTATATTCTGGTAGACCACGCCTTATCTCGAGCGGAACGCGGACTGGCAGGCTATCTTGTAGTGGAGGGGGAAGAAGATAAATCGATCTATGATGGCCCGATGAGCGGAGCAGGGCATTAAATTTAATCTTACGCAGGTGTGCTGGCAGCATCCCCCATCAC
>Ga0068713_1004881_pt1 | contig 10014 bp, 4 predicted proteins | sample MTBAKSrepl2MetaG_FD_62223 | JGI IMG/M metagenome (GOLD analysis project Ga0068713, IMG submission 62223) | Enrichment culture microbial communities om Arthur Kill intertidal strait, New Jersey, USA, that are MTBE-degrading - MTBE-AKS2 (Arthur... | ecosystem: Environmental > Aquatic > Marine >...
TCGACGGGCCGTCCGAGCAACCCGCCGGCGGCGTTGGTTTGATCGACGAGCAGTTGGATGCTTTGCTCGAAGCCTTTGCCTTCGTAGGCATAATCACCGGTGAGCGGGGCCTGCAACCCGATCTTGATCGGCTCTCCCGACGGCTCTTCCGCAAATGCTGCCGTGCCAAACAGCGAGGCAAGCATGACCACGAGCACTACCATTGACATGATATGAAAACTTGTCGAGGTCTGTCTCTTTCCGGAAAACATCTAGCTCCTCCTTTGCTGTTAATGATCAGTGCGAAACTACGGTCCGATTTGTCTGTTCCCCTTTGGTCTGGGTGACGTACGTGACGATTCCAGGTCCCCCTTTCTTGCCGGATACGTATGACAAATGTACACTCTTTCTCGATTCAACGTGTCCATCGTCCATACAAGAAAAAAAGAAAAGCGCCTCCAGATAGAACATGGCCGGTGTATCGATATACCATGAGCATTCTCACGTTGACTGTGGGCTGGAAAGTCTTTTCTGCGAAACGGCATCACCGCATTGAGAAGCGAGATGATGATTATCTAACTCTGCTGCTAACCACAAGCCGCGTTGCTGGGTGAGCATTGTTCTCAGGGGGAATATACAATCGTCGCCCGGATTTCAACACATCGGGCTGATTCAGTTGCGGAATTATATCATCAAAGGGACAGGTTGTCAAAGTAATTTGACCGGTCCTCGATGCTGTGAGTTGACCGTAAGGAGCAGCACCCCTATAATCGACCACATAGGGAGTGTCACAGACGATGGATGGAGCGACAGCCAACACCTGGAGCCGCCAACCGGGCACGTACGTGCTGGTGATGTGGTTGTCCGGGCCGTGCTCTCTGGAAATTGGCCGGCTGGGCACGTTTGCATTTCGCCCCGGTCGCTATGCATACGTAGGGAGCGCGCTGGGGCCGGGTGGGCTAGGGGCGCGCTTGGAGCGTCACGCCCGGCGTGAAAAGCGGCCGCACTGGCACATCGATTATCTGCTCGACAGGGCGGTCCTGTGCGAAGTCTGGTATCTGAAGACAGCCATACGCTGGGAATGTGCCTGGGCTGGCGTGCTCGGCAAACTGCCGGAGGTACAGGCGCCCGTGCCGGGTTTCGGAGCGAGTGATTGCGCATGCCGCTCACATCTGTTTTTCGCGCGGGATGTATCTCACCTCATGCCGTTTCTACGTAACGCCACATCGTTGTGCGGGACACAAATCGAGCGGACGGTGTTATATCCCGTGTGAACTCACTTGAGTGGCAGTCGGGGCAGGTTGCGTCGGTGCAGAGCGAGCCATTGCAGAGCGATGACGGTCTTGGCGTCCACGATGGTGCCGGACTCGACCATCTTCACGGCTTGCTGGAAAGGCACGAGTGAGACAGCGATGTCCTCATTTTCACTGGCAAGCCCGCCACCGGGCGCAACGTGGTTTTCAGCGGTGATATACGCCAGATAGAGGTAGATACGTTCGGAGGAGCCGCCAGGCGAAAGATAGAAATTCATGATCGGGACCAGTGTCTCGACCTGATAGCCCGACTCTTCCATCAGCTCAGCGTGGGCGACGGCCACGCGATCACGGTCGCGGTCCTGAACTCCGGCGACGATCTCCCACAACCAGCCCGGCCCGTTCCGTATGTACGCCGGATAGCGGAACTGGTTGATCAACAGCACGGCGTCTTTCAGCGGGTCGTAGGGCAGCACGCAAACGGAATCGCCGCGCTCGAAAACCAAGCGAGTGACCGGATCGCTGAGCGTCCCATCGAATTGCTCGAAACGGTAGCGGACCCGATCGAGTTTGTAGACCCCATCGTATTCACGGCGCTGCTCCAGGACCTCGACGCGGCGCTCGGCTTTGGATGATACCTTCTGATTCTCGCGCATGACGCTGATCTTCCTTCCCGGTTCCTTGAGAAACGCCTGGTACATGGCCATGTGGAACAGGAACATCGCCAGCCCAGCGGCAACCAAGGCGCCCCAGTAGAAAATCGTCCACACCGTTCCGTGGGAGAGCTCGTAGGCCTGTAAGTCGAGCAATATGCTTCCGAACAGGAAACAGAGGCTGTTCAGGAATGCGATCAGTGCTGCTGAGAAGAAGAAGATGTTCCATTTCTTCTCCGGACGGGGCAAGGACCTGGTCTTCCACAGGAACGCCTGGGCAAGCTGCCCGTGTTCGAATTCGGTGGAGTGTTTCAGATAGAAGTCCTTGATGCAGTTCATAGCTTGCGCGCTTTGATGCCAGGCCCGTCGTAGATGGATGACTTGCAGGAAGAAGTTCCAGCCCACGACAACCAGTGCCCATAAAACGACGGTGCCTACCAGGTGGTAGGCCGGCAGTTCGTTCAGGCCCGGGCCCTCTACGATGATCAGTGCTATAGCGGCAGGGAACGCCCCGGCAATCGCCAGGTAGAAATTGACGACCGATTGGCGGTCCTGCATCGCTTCTGATGCAGTCGTGCGTGCGTACTCGAACTCCCAACTCATGATGTCGGCGGCGCGGAGGTGCCGTCCGCCGTCAGCGGGATCCAGCTCGTCGGGCGGCGGTCGAAAACGTGGGGGCGCTGTGACCAGCCTGCTTCTGTTGAGAATCCAGAGGATGATCGCAACAGTGACCAGCAAGTAGCACAGCGGAACGATCAGCGCCACAAAAGAGGGTTCCAGGGTGCAGAGGAAGCAACTGACAGCCACTATCGCGATCAGCGTCAGGACAATCCTCAGATTCATGTATCTCCCCTTCCGCTCTGACTGTGAACTACTCCCAATGGCTCTTATCATAACACAAGGTAAAAGCAATGTCAACACGCATGGATGCCACGCGATGTGTTCAGGATTCCGGGTGCCAGTTGCAGCGCCTGTAACACGACAAACTCGCTGGAAAGACATTCGCTGCACCCGGATGGTGCCCAATCGACTACGGTGCAGACCGGCGCGTGGTTGGTGCAGTCTTGGACGCGTTCCGTTTGCGCGGAGGTCCACGGGAGCGGGCCACCAGACCCCCGCATGGCCTGTGCGGAGATTGGCACAGTCTGCTCCAGTGGGCGTGCTCTCCAGTGCATTGGCGTGTCAAAAGCGCTACACTTGTCGCAAAAAATCCTGGCTGTGCTCCCTGCGAGAGCCGCGTATCCTGTTGGGTTGAGATGTGGTATAATGAGTGGGTTCGTTGGAAAGAAAGCGTCCCGATTTGGGGCGGAGACCGTGAGAGGTGGAGCCGCATTGATGCTCAGGAAACATGGGGGGCTGGTTGTTGTTTGCGTCGTATATGCCCTGTTGGCTGTCGGATATAGCCTGGTGACGCCACCGTTCGAGGCACCGGATGAGATCCATCACTACGCGTTCATCCGCGAGCTGGTCACGGAACGCGCGCTGCCGGTGCAACACGAGGGAGACATCCCCGCGCAGCGCCACCAACCACCGTTGTACTACCTGGCGGGGGCCCTGCTGACGGCGTGGAGCGATGAGCCGGACGGTTCCCCCTATTCCGTGGTACGGAACAATCCCTATTGGGGTTATGCTTATGCCGAGATCGGACGCGATAACAAGAACCTGTACCTGCACGGTGAATGGGACCGCTTTCCCTATCACGGGACTGCGCTGGCAATTCACGTAGTCCGGTTGTTCTCCGTCCTGCTTGGGCTGATCGCGGTGTGCGTGACGTACTTGACCGGCCTGGAGTTGTTCTGCGGGGCCCGCTCGCCGGCGTTGGGCGGCGCCGCGCTGCTCGCGTTCAACCCGATGTTCCTGTTCATCAGCGGCGCGATCAACAACGACAACCTGATCACCCTGTGGGCCGTGCTCATCGTATGGCTGCTCGTGCGCACAGTCAAGCTGGGCATCACACGGCAGCGCAGCGTGTGGGTCGGCGTCCTGTGCGGACTCGCTCTGCTGACCAAGCTGACCGGGCTCTACATTCTGCCAGTGGTCGCGGTCGCGTATCTGGTCGCCGCCTGGCGTCACAAGCAGTGGGTGCTTTTCCTGCAGGGCGGGGCGATCGTCGCCGGATTGACGCTGCTCATCTCCGGCGCGTGGTTCCTGCGCAATCTACGGCTGTATGGCGATCTGACCAGCATCAATTTGACCCTGCGCACGTGGCATGCGCGTCCGGAAGGGCTCGACTGGGCGACCGCACTGTTCGAGCTGCCGAACGCGGAGACGTCTTTCTGGGCGCGGTTCGGCTATGGCAACGTGCCGGTGCCGAACGCCTGGTACCATTTCTTCGGGATCGTCAGCCGGCTGGGAGCGATTGGCTGTGTGGCTCTCGCTTACCGGCAGGCCGTGCGTTGTCTGCCGGATCGCGCGGGAAGCGTCGTCCGCTGGCGGACGGCGCTGCTCGTGCTCGCCGGGGCGGCCACGGCCGGCGTGCTGTACAGCAGCGTCACGCTCACAGCACTGACCGGGGGCGCACGATACGCCGTGATCGCCGCGCTGGCGGTGGCCGCTGGCTCCATGTTTCTGCGCGATACGCTGCAGAGCGCATCGCGGCGCGCGCAGAACCTGGCGGAGTGGCCGGCGCTGTCCGGGTTGGGTGTGCTCACCCTGACCGTCGCGGCGTACTTCGCGGCGATGTTCACGTACATGCTGATGAGTACGACGGCGGCCAACGGGCGCTACATGTTTCCCGCGCTGGCCGCGGTGTCCATCCTCGTGTTCTGCGGATTGGCGTACTGGCTGCCAGTGCGCTGGCGCAGTCTGTTTGCCGTCGCGTGGACGGCTGCGTTGGCTGCAATCGCCGGCGTGATGCTGTTCGCCTACCTGCGGCCGGCCTACTTGCCGCTGCCGGTGCTGCCGGCGGAAGCCGCCGAGACGGTACCGCAGAACGTGCTCATCGATTACGCTCACCAGATTCGCCTGCTCGGCGCGTCGATTGCGCCGCAGCGGGTCCGCCCGGGTGACTCCGTCGACGTCACACTGTACTGGCAGGCGCTGAAGCCGGTCGTGGTGGACTATGCCGTGACCGTGCAGACATTCGGCCGCGATGGCACGCGTATCGGACAGCGCGACAGTTTCACCGGCCTGGGCAACTATCCGACGAGCGAGTGGTCGCCTGGCGAGGTCATCGTGGATGCCTACCGCGTCCCGCTGGAGCCGGACGCGGCGGCGCCGGTGGAGGCGACCGTGGATGTGGGGTTGTACTTGCCGGATGCGCTGGACCGGCTGCCGGCCACTGACAGCAGCGCTCGAACGCTGGGACGTACCTCGGTCGGCAGCTTCAAGCTGGCACCGCGCAAGCCGGCGCAATATGCGTGGGTGCACGAGGCTGGCTATGCGTTGGGCGACGCACTTGTGTTGCGCGGGTTCGATCTGGACGAGGATGCGCTGCATCCGGGGCAGACGACGGCACTGACGCTGTACTGGCAGGCACTGGCGGATGTCGACGCCGACTACACGGTGTTCATCCACATACTCGATGAAGCGGGGCAGGTCCGCGTTCAGCAGGACGCGCCACCTGTGCAAGGGCAATACCCTTCCAGCCTGTGGGAATCGGGCGAGACCGTGCAGGACATCCATGCGATGAAGTTGCCAGCTGATCTCCAGCCGGGACGGTATCGGATAGCGCTGGGCCTCTATGCGCTGGAGACGATGCAGCGCTTGCCCGCCGTCGATGCGCAGGGCACGCGCCTGCCGGACGATCGCATCATTTTGTCGGAGATTGAGGTCACACCGGGTTCGCTCTCCGGAGGGGACTGAGGGCGTCGCGAGACTGTCAACCGGCCGCCCTTGCCCGCGCCGCGCTGGAGCTGCGGTCGATTCACCGCGGAGGCGCAGAGGCTCAGAGAATAGTGCTCCGCGTCTCCGCGTCTCTGCGGTGAAAATGACCGGAACCGCGAAGTAAGCAATGTGACGAGTGGGCCGCGCGGGGATGAATTCCCCGCGCTATTGGGTGGCGTCCGATGAATCGGGCTTCGTCGCCGTGGGCGGGATCGAGACGGTCCGGACACCTCGCGCTGCGGCGAGTTAGAGCTGCGGTCGCTTCACCGCGGAGGCGCAGAGGCCCAGAGAATAGTGCTCCGCGTCTCCGCGTCTCTGCGGTGAGAATGACCGGAACCGCGGAGTAAGTAATGTGACGAGTGGGCCGCGCGGGGATGAATTCCCCGCGCTGTGCGGCAGCGCCCGATGAATCGGGCTTCGACGCCGTGGGCGGGATGGAGACGGTCCGGACGCCTCGCGCTGCGGCGAGTCAGAACTGCGGTCGATTCACCGCGGAGGCGCAGAGGCTCAGAGAATAGTGCTCCGCGTCTCCGCGTCTCTGCGGTGCGATTCGCGCCTGGCACAGCGGCGAGAGGCGATCGATACGCCCGATCCGTTAAGCGCCGTGACGGCGGTGATGGATCAGCCTGCGACGGGGATGAATTCCCCGCGCTATTGGGTGGCGTCCGATGAATCGGGCTTCGACGCCGTGGGCGGGATGGAGACGGTCCGGACACCTCGCGCTGCGACGAGCTGGAGCTGCGGTCGATTCACCGCGGAGGCGCAGAGGCTCAGTGTCTCTGCGGTGCAAGAAGGGTCCTGCGCTGGAGTCATCCGTGCTACTCCACTTCCAGCGCGCAGACCACGGCGCGGCCATCGGGGACCGGTTGCCCAGCGGCCGTCGCCGGTAAACGCTGCCCTGAGCCGGGCTCGTACCACCCGACCGCCAGTGCATAGGTGCCAGCGGGGAGATCCTCCGGCAGTGTCAGCGTGCGGGGATCGGCAATGAACTCGCCTGTGGCCCAGATCGAGGTGGGATAGTTCCCGCCCTGGGGCGGCATGTCCTGTTGCGCGACGATGTTCGCGGCGCGGTCCAGCACGTGGACGAACACGGTGTAGTCCACGCCCGGGGGTGTCTGCGCCTCCCAGTGCAGCGTCCATGTTAGCGGCTCGCCGGCATGTGCCGGCACCGGCTGCAGGTCGTAACCGATCAGCGTCGCGATGTCGCCAAAGGCAATGTGCGTTGCGGTCGTCGTTGCGGGGCGCTCGTTCCTCTTGGGCGCGATCTTGAACGGCGCCAAATCGACGTGATCGCCGATGAGCCGGCCATCGGGCGTGAAAGCGGACAGCCGGTTCCCCGGATCATCCCAGGGAAAGAAGCCGATCTGGATGCGACCGATGCTCGGGCGCGCCTTGCCGGTGATGAACAGGTCGTACTCGTCGCGAAACTCCTGCCCCGGCTGCCACAGGACGGTCGCGAAGCGCCCACGGTACGGGATCGTGTCGAGCTGGGTCAGACGCTCGCCATCGTAGCCGAGCACGTGAATGAACAGCTTGTAGCTGGCCTCCAGCGGAGCCAGGCAGCGCCAATCGAGCGTGACGTGGATTGGATTGCCGGGCGTTACCTCCAGCGGCGTGATCGCGTAATCCAGCAGTTCGATCTGCTCCGCGAAGCGCACGGGCATCCCGGCGGCCGCTGGTTCGTTCGCCAGGTCCGCGCGCATGGGCGGGTGTGCATAAGCGGGCAGGATGTAACGGAACGGCACGACCACTGCGAGCACCAGGAGTCCCGTGCTGGCGAGCACGGCGGGAGCCACACGCAACCGCTCCGGGAAGAACCCGCTCAACCCCCACAGGAACAGGATCGCCAGCGCTGAGATCGCCGGGAACAGCAGCCGCCCCTGGTTGGTCGCATCGACGGTCTGCATGAAACGCACGAGCGACAGGTAGATCACGCCGCTCCACAACGCCAGCAGCCCCAGGCTGAGCCATTGCACGCTGTCCGCGCTGCGCCGGACCATCTGCCGTACCAACCACACCGCCAGACCCAGCAGGCTTACGCGCATGGCGACCTCCAGCGCGTGGTAGACCGCGAAGTCCATGAGTACACCGTTGCCGAACACCCCCCAAAATGACTTCTGCAGCCAGGTCGAATAAACCAGCGTTTCGCCCAGGGGGAGCGCTTCCGGACGGATGATGTCCGCTCCGATGGCGATCAGCCCGTTCCGCGCGAGCGGGTCGCCGTACAGTCCCAGGTTGCGGAAGTACCACCAGCCGCCCAGCAAGATGATACCGCTCGTGACCGCCGCGCAGCCACGCCACAGGATGGCCCACGAGCGCCGCCGCCGTGCCGTGATAGCGACCGCCAGCGCAGCCGGCACGGCGAACGCCAGTCCGCTCGATTTGGCCGCAGCAGCCAGCCCGGCGATCAGCCCCAACCACAGCGCATCGCGGCGTGAGAGGTCGTTGCGGCGCAACATGCGTAGCAGCAGCCAGATCCCCAGCGCACACCACATCGCCAGCAGCCCGTCGTTGCTGACCGAACCGCCGGTGAACAGGAACTGCGGGTTGAACGCGACGACCGCCGCCGCACCCAACGCGAAGACCGCACTGCGCGGGAAGATCTCCCGTGCTGCCAGGAAAGTCGCCAGCACCGTCACCACGCCGCACAGGGTGTTCAGCAGCCGTGCCAGGTGCACGGCGAGCGTCGTCCCCCGGTACGGAAACGCTTCTGGTGTCGAGTGGTAGTACAGGTTGATCCCGCCGGTCTCACCGCCACGGTGCGGGTTATGCCACAGCAGCTCCCGCAGGTCGCTGCGCTCTACCCAGCCGGTGAGCAGAGCGCCCAGCGCGTAGTACAGCGGTGGCTGCTGCAATCCCTCCCACAACACCTCGCGCGGCGCATCGTCCAACGCCGGCAGTCCCTTTCCGGTGGCCAGGTAATCGATGTACAGGAAATGCGCCGCCTCGTCCGGCCCCTCGAACAGCGGCGTTGCCACGTTGTAGACGATGGACAACACTGCGAAGAGCACCAGGATGGCGATCAGCATCGTTCGCGCGTAGGGCGGAGTGGGTGCGGATTGAGTTTGGGAAGCAGTGGTTTCGTTCAACAGGGGTTCGCCTCACTTGCTGTGGATCGGTGCAGTATTCCGGATTCGCGTACCATCTTACTGCGCCGCAGCGAAATGTCAAGGTGGGAGCGCGGCTGGGGGTGCGTTCGATTTTGACGACAAGTGCAGCGCCTTTGCTGCGACCAATGGCTGGAGAGCACGCTCGCTGGACCAGACTGTGCCAATCTACTGCGGTGCAGGCCGGCACACAGTGCGCCCAGACACAGCAGTCCCTGGACAACGACGGTGGCGCCAGAGATTGGCCCGGTCGTGGGCGTGAAGTCTGACTGGGCCAATCTCCGCACAGGCCGTGCGGGGGTCTGGTGGCCCGTTCGCGGCGTCTCCGCGCAAACGGAACGCGTCCAAGATTGGCACAGTCTTGACCGCCACGAAGATCTTCGTGTGGACCTGGCAGATCACGCCGAAAACACCACCTGCCCATTGCTCGCCAGCCCCAAAGTTTCCGGATGCACCCGAATGAGAGGAAAGACCGGTCGGGGACCGGTGGCGGCAATTCGATCGCCTTCATGCGGCAGATTCGCCGGCATCCCAGGAATTCCGGGTGCATACGGCGAGACGGATATGTCAGGGACTGCTGACGGCCGTTGAGCGATCAAGTCAGGCACGGCGAAGGCTGAAGTGATGCGAGGAATTGCGGGCAGGGCTGGCGATCCCCGGCAGTCACCCGAGGAAGTTCCGGCTGAGGCCTGCACCCGACACGACGTCAGGAGAGTCGAGGCTTCAGCCGGGAATCGGGCTCGAGCTGCGCGTCAGGCGACCATTTCCACCGCAGTGCCTTTGAACTGGCTTACGTACAGGTTATGGTAGAAGCCACGGGCCTCCAACAGCTCGCGATGCGTGCCTCGTTCGATGATCTGCCCACCGTGAACCACCAGGACCTGGTCCGCGTTACGGATCGTGCTCAGCCGGTGGGCGATGACGAAAGCGGTGCGTCCCTGCATCAGACGCAGCAGTGCTTCCTGAATGCGCACTTCGGTACGCGTATCGACGCTGCTCGTTGCCTCGTCGAGCACGAGGATCGTCGGGTCGGCGAGCACCGCACGCGCGATAGCGAGCAATTGGCGCTGCCCCTGGCTGAGGTTGCCGCCCTGCTCGGACAGCGGCGTGGCATAGCCCTGCGGCAGGTGACGGATGAAATGGTCCGCGTTCGCCAGCCGCGCCGCGTCGATGACTTCCTCATCGGTCGCATCCAAC
>Ga0068713_1004886_pt1 | contig 10003 bp, 13 predicted proteins | sample MTBAKSrepl2MetaG_FD_62223 | JGI IMG/M metagenome (GOLD analysis project Ga0068713, IMG submission 62223) | Enrichment culture microbial communities om Arthur Kill intertidal strait, New Jersey, USA, that are MTBE-degrading - MTBE-AKS2 (Arthur... | ecosystem: Environmental > Aquatic > Marine >...
AGCTCGCTTCCGAACGAAAGCATGATGAACCCCACGGGGATATCCTTTTCATAGATCCCGCGAAACCAGGAGTTGGGGGTATAAATCCCTTCCACGATGGAGACAGCGTTAGGCGCCACCAGTTTTTGCTGTTCTTCAGATAGTGTTCTGGACAGCCGCATGATTTGGCGGACATTCTCTTGAGAGATCTCAGCAAAACGGATTTCCGGTTCCATGGCTTTGGTCATGTGTTTCCTCCCGTTCCTTTTGACAATATACAAAATAAGAAACAAATATGTTTCAAAAATTGTCATAAAAGTGTGGAGAAGATCATGATTCATTGAAAAGACAGCAGAGCAGCCCTCTTCTCTCTGCAGAGAGAATAAAAAGAAAGGAATCTTCATGGGAGAAAGAGTGACCTTTGATTTTTTCCCGCGCAAACATATCCCTGAGCGGCTTATCACTTTTGTTGTCATCGGAGCATTTTACAGGGAGAAAAGTATTTTTGTCAGGCACCGTGAACGAAACACCTGGGAGCTCCCCGGTGGTCACCGTGAAGACCATGAAAGCTCCTTTGATGCTGCCGTGCGTGAGCTGAAGGAAGAGACAGGGGCCCTCTCATTTTCTCTGTATCCCTTGGGGACTTACCGTGTACAGAAAGAAAAAGAGGTCAAATACGGACGGCTGTACAGGGCTGAGATCAAACAACTTGGCCCTCTGGGCCCCTATGAGATCGAAGAGATCACAATGGAAGAACAGCTGCCGGAGCAACTCACTTATCCTGCTATCCAGCGGGATCTCTATGAAATCTGTATAAAAAGCCGCAAATGAAAGCATTTACTAGTCTTTGGTGACACTCATCCCTGTTTTCCGCTTTTGGTTTATTCTCCTGCGTATGAAAAGAGTCTCCCCCCCTTTGAAATGGGCGAAATGATGCTATAATGAAAGAAAGGTGAGGAAGGAGGCTGTGTGAAAAATTTAGCGTATGGTTTGGTATTACTTCTTTTTTTAGCCTGCGGCCGCTCTGGCCGCGTGGAGAATGCTTACAAGACAGCCGATGATTGGACGAAAGATAAAGAGAATATTACCTGGAAACCCGCTTTTATGCCGGCTGAAGCTCAGCAGATCAAGGAGATCCATAATCAAAAGACTCATGAGATGATCGGAGTATACCATTACCGTGAGAATCCTCTGGAAGAAGGGGCTGAACTTAAAATTATGACACGCAATGGATTTCAGCTCCAGATGCGGCGACTGTCATCATTTCGCTTACCACGGTGGTTCATAAGCGAAAAAGAAATGACAAGAAAAAAAGAGATCCGGGTCTATATGAGCGGAGGATGGTACATTGTGGATGACTTCAGGGAGAAACGGGTCTTTTTCATGAAGATTTCCGGATAAAAGGCTTCTATAGATTGGAATTGTATATTATACAAAAGGTAGCCTTGACGAATTTCAGCTGGTGACGTATACTGGATGTATGAATATTCCTGTTGTGGTCTATAAGGCTTTTGTCTCGGATCGTGGGGGAGGGAACCCTGCAGGAATCGTCTTTTCCGATATTCCTTTCTCTAAAGAGACAATGCAGTCCACAGCCAGGAAAATGGCTCTTTCCGAGACAGTCTTTATTACTCCCCATGACAAATCGGATTACCGTCTGAGGTATTTTACTCCGCTGCAGGAGGTCCCGCTGTGCGGACATGCCACAATTGCTGCCTGGACATGGCTGGCCCGTGAAAAGAACATCCTTCCGGGCTTTTATAAACAGGAAACTGAAAACGGGCCTCTTGCAATAGAAATCACAGGGGATGGTGATGTTTTCATGGAACAGGCTCTTCCTTCCTTCGGCGCGGAAGCTGATCCTGAAGAGGTGGCCGATTCTCTGGGCCTGTCCCGGGAATCCCTGCATCCCCGCTATCCTGTTCAATTGGTCTCCACCGGGCTTCCTGATATCCTGGTCCCTCTCTCGGATACCTCTTTTCTTGACAGGATCAGGCCTGATTTTAAAAAAATCAGATCCGTATCAGAGAAATACAACAGCGTGGGATATCATGTCTTCGCTCTTGATGAGGGGGCAGCCCGGGCCCGCTGCCGGAATTTTGCCCCAGCCGTGGGAATACAGGAAGAAGCAGCCACGGGAACAGCATCAGGGGCTCTGGCCGCTTACTTATACCGGTACCGGAAGGGTAGCCAAAAAAAGTACTCGTTTCTTCAGGGAGAAATGATGGGACAACCATCGCTGATCATTGCAGAGCTCGGAGTCAACCATGAGAAGATCACGCGGGTCTCTGTGGGTGGGCGGGCTGTTTTTGACAGGATTTGTCAGATTAATATTTGAAAAGGAGGAATAATGGAAGAAAGAATGCCTTTAATCGGTGATGTATTTCCGGAAATGACGGTTCAGACAACGCAGGGGAAGATCGATCTTCCCGGTGATATGAAGGGTAAATGGTTTATCCTCTTCAGCCATCCTGCTGATTTCACTCCTGTCTGTACGACAGAATTCGTCGCATTTCAAAAGCGTTATGATGAGTTTAGGAAAATGAACACAGAGCTAATCGGGATGAGCGTGGACCAGGTCTTTGCCCATATCAAGTGGGAAGAGTGGATCAAAGACAATCTTGATGTTGAAATCGAATTTCCCATTATCGCTGATACCGGAAAAGTAGCTAACAGACTGGGGCTTATTCATCCCGGCAAGGGCACCAATACCGTCCGCGCTGTCTTTTTTGTCGACCCGGAGAGTAAAATACGCGCCATCCTCTATTATCCTCAGGAACTGGGCCGCAACTTTGATGAATTTGTGCGGATGATGAAAGCCTTCCAGATCTCTGACAAGCATAAAGTGGCCATGCCTGCGAACTGGCCGCATAATGAGCTTATCGGCGACCAGGTCATCATCTCTCCGGCGACAGATGTGGAGACAGCCCGGAAAAGAAAATCGGAATATGATAACTTTGACTGGTGGTTCTGTTACAAGAAGATCTGACTGAGAAGTGTTATGGGGCGCTTGTAAGCGCCTCTTTTTTCTTGCATATCACAGAAATCACCGTATTATCAGAGAAGCTTCTTTTTTCAGGGAGGGTGAGGACTGATGAAAGCATGCGAAAAGTGTTACCAGTTGATAGATTGTCCCTTTAACGGGAAGGATCCCCATGAATCAGATTGTCCGGTCTATGCAGCAGAGACTGCATGCTGGTTGTTCGACTGGGTCTCTTTTTACAAAGCCATGGCATCGGGTGAAGATAAAAAACACTGGCTGCATACCATGGTGGATATGTGCAGGGAGTGCGATGTCTATCAGGAGCACTCCGAAGTGATGGAAGATATTCTTAAATCCATGATATACAGTGACTGAGGAGGCAGGGGCTGAGCCCTGCCTGTCAGAGTCTTCTGTTGAGTATCAGAAAAAAGATCCCGTAGAGCGCCAGCATGGAGTTCATAGCCAGCAGTCCCCATTCACGGGGATCAAAAGTCATGGATACTTTTGGTGAAGAGCAGACGATGACAAAAAGAGCCATGAGAGAGACTACGACCCAGAAGGCCATGGATGACGCTTTTTGAATGATCATCTGAATACGCTCATCATTTTCATAGGATGGTTTTTTAAACTCTTTCAGGCCCCTGAAAAAGTAGAGAAGCCATCCTGCAGCCAGCCCGGTATAAAGGCCATAAGAGAAAGCCGGGGGTGTTTCAAGAAGACGGGTGAGGATAAAGATGTTCACGGCGATGACTCCGATAATCACATTCGTAACGATAAAAGCTTTCCGGCTCATGGGGCAGAAGTTTCCCTTCATAGGTTCTCCTCTCTGTCATGAAAGATTTCCTCGATAGTTTTTCCGAAGATACGCGATAATCGAAAGGCAAGATGGATGGAAGGGTCATAACGCCCCTGTTCCAGGGAGATGATCGTCTGACGGGAGACGCGTGCTTTTTGAGCCAGCTCCTCCTGTGTCCAGTTCCTATTACGGCGTAGTTCCCTGATAGTATTTTCCACAAAACCTCCCGTTCCAGTCAAGCCGACTTTACAATGAGAGTAGTTTGTTTTCAGGAAGATGTCAAGTAGATTTTACAAAATTGGGAAAAAGGGGGAGTCGATCCCCCTTTTTTATTGAGAAAGATCTTTATTGCGAGCACGAGCGCGGTCGACGTGCAATTTTCTTCCGTTGAAGTCGGCGTTATTGAGGCTTTTCATCGCTTCATTTAATGCCTCTTCATCTGCGTATGTGACAAATCCGAAGCCCTTGGAACGGCCGGTGTCTCTGTCCCGGATGATCTTGGCTTCTGAAACGGCCCCGGCTTGCTCAAAAAAAGCCTTTAACTCTTCCTCAGTGGTCGAGTAGGGAATATTCCCTACAAACAGCGTGTAATCCATGAAAACCTCCATAAAGTTTAAGTAACTTAAGTTACAGGAAAAGAAGTTTTTTGTCAAAGGAAAAATACACTTTTCTCACAGAATGAAGGGGTGTATCTTATAGTTAATAAGGAGGCATGATGAATGAGTTTAAGTATGTTATCGATGCTGAAGACCGTCTTGTCCTGGTTGATGAAGCTTGGGTCCAGTTTGCCCGGGACAACTGGGATCCGCACTTTAAGACCTCCTCTGTGATGGGGAAGAGGATCTGGGATTTTATCCGGGAAGAGACCACCCGGCATATCTACCAGACCATTGCAGCAAAGATACGCAACGGAGAAAAACGGGAATACAGGATCCCCTTTCGATGTGACTCTCCGGACAGGACACGGGAGATGGAGATGGTGATCAAAGGAGGCCCTGCAGGTGAAGTAATATTCACAAGCCTGTTGAAAAGTGAAAAGAAGAGAGGGATTACGGCCCCCCATGAAACAGGTCCGGCAGGGGATGGGGAATCAATACGGATGTGCAGCTGGTGTAAAAAAATCTACAATGAAGAGGCGGATGAATGGATCACACTTGAAGAGGCTGTGCGCCGGATGCGTTTTTTTGAAGAGGGACGGCTTCCTCCTGTGACACACGGGATCTGTGATGACTGCCGTTCTTCACTTCTGAAATCCTTATAGAGGGATATGTTTTCTGATGTGGTCCTCATAGAGGGCCATGGCCATGGGGAGAGCGATCTCCAGCGCGATGAAGACAACCTGGAGGGCGGGAATGAGTGCATATAACGCCTTTCCGGAAGGGATATCGCCCAGAGCCCACTCCTTTGTGATAAAGAAGAGAAGGCCCATAGCTCCGTTGAAGAGAGCCAGACGGAGGAAAAAAGCTTTCCAGAACCCTTTCCATCTGGCAGCAAGCCCGGTTTTCACAAGGGGAAAATACCCCAGGTAGAACCCGAAGACAAGAGCGGGAAGTTTTGACGGCAGAACGATGAAAGAAAGAATAAAAATCATAAAGAAGAGTAGCCATCCGCGTCTGGCTGTGGTCTCCCGGCTCACAAAGGCCACGGGGAGAGATGCGGCGAAGATGAGGACAAGGCGCCCCGAAGGGAAAAGTGCTGCCATATAAAGGATGACTGTTCCCAGCGCTGCCGATAATGCTGTCAGGGCTGTGAGCCGTGTGTGAAGATCTCTTGTCATGGTGATCAGCAGCAGGCCAGAAAATCGCCGCCGCAGCATTCACAGCAGCAATCCGCACAAATAAGCCCGGCACAGCAGTCGCATGGAGTGACAGAAGCTCTCCCGTATCCAGCAGACATATCACGGTACATCCTGGATTGGCCTGCCACCTGTTCAAATGCCTGACGGTATTCGGGGTTTGAAGGGTCGGCTTCCATAGCAGCTTGAAAATGCTGGACAGCCTGCATGCGCCATCCTTTTCTCAAAAAAACCATTCCTTTCAGAAAATACCATTCTGCAGGGCGTGCAGAGGTGGAATCCAGAAGACGTTCTGCTTCCATGAAACGGCCGCCGTTGATGAGTGAACGTGCCCTGGTGAACAGGTCGCCGGATGACTGTGATGAGTGAGAAGCCCGGCTGCCTGTGCCTTCGCGCTCTTTCAGAATAGCTTCATAGGATTCATTGATCTCTTTGAATTTTTCTTCGGCCAGTCCGGAAAGAGGATTGTCAGCGTGTTTGTCCGGATGGTATTTCTTGGCCAGTTCCCGGTAGGCTTTCCGGATCTCGTCCATGCTCGCATGGGGAGAGACGCCCAACACAGCATAAGGGTTTGTCATCATGTACCTCCGAAGGATAGAATTTTTCAAGTATACGGGTTGTCATCTTATTCAGTCCCTGATAAACGATGGCCTCCACCAGCGTCTCGTTACGGGACAGGGAGACCTGCCCGAGAGAGCGTGACAGGGCGAATAACTCGCTTTGCAGGGCGATTGTCATGTCATTCTTTATCTTTTCCCTGCCGGCATCCGGGAAAAGGAACGGAAGGGGGTTGTAGTTCTTTGTTTTCAGGTCTTTTTCATAATCATCGAGAGCGTCAATATAGTAGATCCAGCGGCCAAGATGAAAACCTGCCTGGAACAGGGATGTATGATCAGGGTTGTCCGGCCCATGATAGGAGGATGTGATCTCCCCTAATATTGTTCCGAAGGCAGACGCTCTCCCTTCCGGGGGAAATGAAGGGGATTCTTCAAGGGTAATGAGTGTTGAAAACGCTTTATCTGCTGAAGAACCCCGGGGAGCGATCTTTTTAAGAGCCCGCTTTCTCAACGGTGAGATGGCTAGAAGGGGAAGAGACCAGAGAAAAGAACCGTCCCGCCTGTTATCTGCCATCTTATGGTAAGAAAGCAGAAGGGTGACCGCGGAAGCATATTGGACAGCTTCAGACCTGATGACAGGGCGTTTCCTGAAAGGATGAAGAATGCAGGATTCCATGCTTTTCTCTACCGGCCCCGATGAGATTCCGTCAAGAAGGATGGCCAGAAATGTGGTGTCGTAAGAGAGAAAAGCTCCAGCAACGGGGCCGTAAGTAAAACGCATGCTTTTACAGAGGCCGCAATAGTATCCTTTGTAATCATCGTTTTCGTTTTCAGTGTGCCCGCAGGGAATGTATCGTATATAACCGAACATCTTGATCCTTTCAACGGTTTGAGATTACAGGAGAGGGATAGATGTGTCAAAGGAAAAGGGACAGTAAGAAAAGTGCTTTTTCCTTTTCCTGTCTTTTCAGGCGGAGAAAATCGTGTATAATGACTCAGGGAGGTCTTTTATGGAAAAACGAAATGCTGCAGTGATACGTCTTGTTGTTCCCCTGGCCTTTATCCTGATGATCATGGTCAACTACCTTGCGAATGCTCTGCCGTTGGGGGGCTTGTCCACCGGAGAGGTCTCTGACCTCTATCCCAATCTCTTTGTCCCGTCCGGTTTCACTTTTTCCATCTGGGGGGTCATCTATTTTCTGCTGGGTGCAAGCGTTGTCTTTTTTATCGGCAAAATCGGGTTGCATGAAGCAGGGCTCTACCGGAAACTGGCCGTTTTTTTCGTTATCACCTGTATCTTCAACATGGCATGGATCTTTTCCTGGCAATACCGTCTTCCGGGCCTCTCTTTCGGTGTTATGATCCTTCTTTTTTTTACATTGAACGCCATCAAGATAATCCTCTGGGATCAGGACAAGAAGCTGAATCAACAGGAAAGGATCCTGCTTAACCTTCCCTTCAGCTTTTATTTTGCATGGATCAACATCGCACTTTTAGCTAACCTCACCGCACTCAAGGTCCATATGGACTGGAGTTGGGGTGTCTCTGATATGTTTTGGGCCATGATGATGATCTTTATCGCTGTTATCCTTACCATATACCGCGTGGTCCGCCGGCATGATATCGTCTTCCCCATTGTAACAGCATGGGCTCTCATAGGGATCATCCATAAACGGATTGCAGCCGGGGAAGCCCGCGAGGTGGCTCTTGCTGCTGTCACAGGACTCCTTGCCATAGCCGTGGCTTTGATCGTGACCGGTATCGAGTTAAGGTGGAAACGGAAAAAAACCGACGACTGATATCGTTATCCGGAACAAAATCCTTGACAAAAAGTTAAATAGATATCATCATACTAACAAATAGAGGGAGGAGATGATATGGAACGTGTCTACCTTGACAACAATGCGACCACCATGGTCGACCCTCAGGTATCGGCATTGATGAAAGAGTATGAAACGAAGAAATACGGCAACCCCAACTCTCTCCATTCCTTTGGAATGGAAGTGCGGCAACCCATGGAGAAAGCTCTGGACCAGCTGTATAAGGGGCTTAACGCATCTGATGAGGATAATATCATTATCAACGGGTGTGCCACTGAAGGGAACAATACCGTTTTAAAATATTACCTTTTCGACCGTATTCTCAGGGAAGGACAGAAAAAGAAGATCCTGATCTCTTCCGTTGAACATCCCAGTGTCTTCAATACAGCCAAATATATGGAAAAGATGGGAACAGAGGTCATCGCTCTTCCCGTGAACGAAGACGGGATCGTCACCCTTGAGATCTTAAAGGAATATCTCATCCCTGAAGAGACAGCGCTTGTCTCTGTGATGTGGGCCAACAATGAGACAGGACTCATATTCCCGGTCAAAGAGATGGCCGAATACTGCCGGAAAAACCATGTTCCCTTCCATACAGATGCTGTTCAGGCCATCGGGAAGATCCCTGTGGACCTCAGGGATGTCCCTGCTGATTACCTCACGTTCAGCGCCCACAAGTTCCATGGCCCCAAAGGGGTGGGGGGGCTCTTTGTGAGAAAAGGCGCTCCCATGGAACCTCTGCTTCACGGCGGTGAACAGATGGGGAATCTGAGAGCTGGCACGGTTAATGTCCCCGGATTCATCGGGATGGGCCTGGCCATGGAACTGGCGGTTTCACAGCTGGACAGGGAGCTTACACAGGTCCGGGCTTTGAGAGACCGTCTTGAAGATGCCATGTCCGGATTGCCTGATGTTACCATCCTGGGAAAAAGAGACCTCAGGACCCCGAACACCATTCTGGCTTCGTTCAAGGGAGTCGAAGGGGAAGCCCTGGCATGGGAACTCAACAAATTCGGAGTCGCCGTCTCCACAGGAAGCGCCTGTGCTTCCGAGTCTCTGGAGACGGACCATACACTTGTGGCCATGAATATCGATCCTTCACTTTCCCATACAGCACTGCGCTTCAGTTTATCCCGTTTTACCAGGGATGAGGAGATCAGCTATGTCATCGAAGTCCTGGGTAAGTCCGTGGAGAGGCTGAGAAAAATATCAATAGATTATTAAAGGAGGCCTTATGGCAAAAAAAGACCTGATCGGCGGAAAGCTCTGGGAGACCTATTCAAACAATGTCATTGAAAGGATGAATAACCCTTCGTTTTTCGGGGAGATCTCGGAAGAAGAGGCCCTGGGAAAAGAGCGACAGCTGATTATAGCGGATTGGGGTGCTGAATCCTGCGGAGATGCCGTGCGTCTTTACTGGCTTGTGGATACGTCTAATGATACCATACTCAAGGCGAGATTCAAGACGTTCGGATGCGGAACAGCAATTGCATCAAGCGATGTAATGGCCGAACTTTGTATGGGAAAGACCGTTGACGAAGCCTTGAAGATCACCAACCTGGATGTAGAAAAGGCTCTCAGGGACAGTGAAGACCAGGCGGCCATCCCTCCACAGAAGATGCACTGCAGTGTCATGGCTTATGATGTGATCAAAAAGGCTGCATCATTATACAAGGGTGTGGAAATGGAGGATCTCGAAGAAGAAGAGATCGTCTGTGAATGCGCCCGCGTTTCGCTGAAGACAGTCAAAGATGTGATCCGGATCAATGACCTGAAAAGTGTTGAAGAGATCACACGCTATACCAAAGCCGGCGCATTCTGCGCTTCCTGTATCCGCCCGGGCGGACATGAAAAACGCAAATATTACCTTGAAGATATCCTTGCTGAAGTCAGGGCGGAGATGGACAGGGAACAGATCCAGGCCTCAGGATCTCTTGAGAATTTTAAAGAGATGAGCCCCATCGCCCAGTACAAAGCCATTGAAGAGATCTTTGCCGAAAAGATCAAGCCTATCCTGCACAGAGACGGGGGTGATGTGGAGATCATGGACATCAAAAAAGAAGGAGAAGAGGT
>Ga0068713_1004894_pt1 | contig 9984 bp, 6 predicted proteins | sample MTBAKSrepl2MetaG_FD_62223 | JGI IMG/M metagenome (GOLD analysis project Ga0068713, IMG submission 62223) | Enrichment culture microbial communities om Arthur Kill intertidal strait, New Jersey, USA, that are MTBE-degrading - MTBE-AKS2 (Arthur... | ecosystem: Environmental > Aquatic > Marine >...
GCACATGTCTATGTCATGGCGCGGGGTGAAATACTGTCCCTTCTTCCCTTTGCCGACTTCAACGGAAAGATACTCGAAGGCTTCGTCAATCACTTGGAGATTCGAGTTGAACAGCTTGACGTTTTCTAGGGCAGAGCCGCACGTGACGAGGTGCTCCGGAGTCAGGTCAATGTGTTCGCCTTCGAGGAAGACGCCGGGCCATTTGCCCTTGGCCGCGTCGAAAAGCTGATTGATCTTGTCCTTGAACTCGCGGGGCGTCGCGCCGCCGACACGGAACTGAAGATAGCGGGTCTGCTTGCCTCCCTGGGCGGCGTTTGCTTCGTCGTAGAGCTTGGCATAGATGAGCTTGAAGACTTCCTCGAAGGCGTCAACGCCGGCATTGGCAAGGACAAGGTTCTCCATGTCCAGGATGATCTTTTTCAGGGTCGTTTGCTCTTTGACCAGGACGTTATGTTCGGCAAGATCGGCAATGGTCCAGCGCTCGGCTAGAATCTCGGAAAGGGTCTGCGATGCCTTCGGAATGTCGGTCAGGTTGCGGAAGAAGTTCGGGTCTTGCCGGTGAAGGATGATCGTCTCGCCGCCGTTCGTCCATACGCCGATCGGCGCGCCTTCGGCGTGACAGTAGCTCTTGAGTTGTTCCAGGCCGTCCGCGCGCTTCGGCTTCTTGCATTCCACGATGATCAAGGCCGTCTTCGGATCGTCCTTGTCGCAGACGAAAATGTCCGCCGCCTTCTCGTGGACGGCGGAGCCGAATTGGACCGGGCGCTCTATGGCGATGCGTTCCGCCGGATAGCCGTAGTCCTGCATGAGCATTCGGACATAGAGTTGGCGGACGATTTCTTCCGGCTTGGCCGGGCGTTCGGTTCCAGTGGCAAGGCACTTCAGGTAGGGCTTGCCCCGCTTCAGGTAGATTTCAAGGACGTCCGCCGCGCCAGGCTTGAAGACCGTCAGGGCGTGCGCCGCACCTTTCAGGATGTCATCTACTGTCGGGACACTTGCTCCCTTACCATTGTCGGTCATCAGTTCTCCCTGCTGTCTTTACAACAAACGATGAATGTAACACTTGCTATGTTTCGATGTTTTACGAAATCCTATTGCAATTCTCAAAAAACAAAAACCCCGCCTCTCATTCCGAGAAACAGGGTTTGGTCTTCGTCATATTCCCCCCACGGTCAGGTGTTCAAAAGTACATACGATATCCTCAGATTGTCAAACCGCTCACCTTTTAACCCCATGATGGTGTCCTGTCAAGATTATTTGCGGGAAAGTTACTGCAAATCCAGACCTCATCAGGAAATCCTCTTGACACAATATTACTTGACGGTTATATTCCTTCCATGGAATGGGAAATAGAATATACCGACGAATTTGAAGCGTGGTGGGATGCTCTGAGCGAGGAAGAGCAGATCGATGTCGATTCTGTCGTAGGTTTACTGGAAGAAAAACGAGGTACACCATGAGCAAACCTTATTCCATACTGAGAGAGAAGATGAAACCCGCGGCGAGAAAGAAAGCGGCGGAGAAAACAAAGACGATGCTTGAAGCCATGCCATTACAGGAACTGCGTCAGGCCAGAAATCTAAGCCAGGAACAACTGGCCCAAACATTATCTATCAAACAGGCTGCGGTATCGAAGATCGAGCATCGGACGGATATGTATATCAGCACCTTACGGAACTTTATCAAGGCCATGGGAGGCGATCTTGAAATTACCGCCAAATTCCCCGATGGTTCGGTTCAGATCGATCAATTCAAGGGGATTTCCGAAAGGAGGTAAAACCCTTCAAAACATAATTTTTTCAGTGAAAACCCGGAACTTGAAAACTCTCTTGGTCCGGGTTTTCTGTTTGTATAAGGGGTGCCTCTCTGGAGCTAATATCAAGAACATATTGCATGTACAGAGTTATTTGGGGGAAACCGTAGGGATTCGTGGAGACCAAAAAGCCTCCCCTGGGGGAGGCCTTATTATTGGTGGGCCCTGTCGGGTTCGAACCGACGACCTACTGATTAAGAGTCAGTTGCTGCTACCAGCTGAGCTAAGGGCCCGTGAATTCCATCTGGTCGAATGTATGGCGCGCCCGGAAGGATTCGAACCTTCGACCAACAGATTCGAAGTCTGCGACTCTATCCAGCTGAGCTACGGGCGCCTTTTCCTCTTCGGGCAACCGCCGCGTCGGTATGGGACCGGCCGGCAATCGCCTCTGGAAAAAATTGACTTTCCTATCTATTCTTTTGAGTCTCGTTCGTCAAGGATTATTTCAGATTTTTTTCCGGGACGCCAGACCAAAATTCGGTTTGCAGGTGGCACGCGACGGAATGCCCGTCGCCCCGGTCGTCGAGCGAAGGGGACACGGTCTCGCAGATATCCATGCGGTATGGGCACCGGGGATGGAAGGAACACCCGGAAGGCGGGTCCGTCGGGCTGGGGATCCCGCCCCTCAGCAGTATCCGTTCTTTTCTATAGGTGGGATCGGGGACGGGGACGGCGGAGAGGAGCGCCTGCGTGTAGGGGTGCAGGGGTGCGCCGTACAGGGATTCCCTGTCCGCGAGTTCCACGATTTTTCCCAGGTACATGACCGCGATCCGGTCGCTAATATGCTCGACGACGCTGAGATCGTGGCTGATAAAGAGGTAGGTGAGATGAAAATCCTTCTGCAGGTCTTTCAGGAGATTGAGTATCTGTGCCTGGATGGAGACATCCAGCGCCGAGACGGGTTCATCCGCGATAATAAGATCGGGATTGAGGGCGAGGGCCCGTGCTATGCCGATGCGCTGCCGCTGCCCGCCGCTGAACTCATGGGGGTAGCGTCCCATGTGCTCTGTGCTGAGCCCGACCACTTTCATCAATTCGGCAACCCGGTCCCCGTTATTTCCCCTCCGGCGGAGCTTGTGGATGATCAGGGGCTCTTCCACGATGGCCCCGGCGCTCATCCGCGGATTCAGGGAGGAGTAAGGGTCCTGAAAGATGAGTTGTATCTTTCTGCGGAAAGCCTTCAGCTCCCTGCGGGAATAAGAGAGGATATCGTCCCCGTTGAAGGTGATCTTTCCGGCGGTCGGCTCTTCAAGGCGGGTGATCATGCGGCCGAGGGTGGTCTTCCCGCACCCCGATTCCCCCACCAGCCCCAGCGTTTCTCCTTTGAAGATCTTCAGGTCAACCCCGTCCACCGCCCGCGCCGTTTTTTTTCGGCCCGAAAAGACATTTCCCCGGACGGGAAAGTGTTTTTTCAGTCCTGTGATTTCCATCAAGACCGGATTCATCCGCATCGTTCCTTGCGTTTTATTGATATTTCCAGCATCGGACCTGGTGGCCGGGAGCGTGTTCCACCAGACGCGGTTCCTGCTCCGCGCATATGTCCATAACGTCAGGGCAGCGGTTCCTGAAGCTGCACCCCGACGGGAGTTCGTACAGGTTCGGCACGCTGCCCGGTATGGCGGCGAGGTACCCGTTTTTTCTCGCGGCTCTCTTCGGGGTCGATTCCATGAGCCCTCTGGTGTACGGGTGAAGGGGCTCGGCGAAAAGATCGAGAACGCCGCAGTGCTCCACCACTTTTCCCGTGTACATGACGGCGACGTTCCGCGCCATCTGCGCCACAACTCCCAGGTCGTGGGTGATCAGTATGACAGACGTCCCCACCTCTTCCTTCAGCTTGTTGATCAGGTCGATGATCTGCGCCTGAATGGTCACGTCGAGGGCCGTTGTGGGTTCGTCGGCGAGCATCAGTTCGGGGTTGCAGACGAGGGCCATGGCTATCATGATCCGCTGGCGCATCCCGCCGCTCATCTGATGGGGATAGCTCCTGAGGGTGGCGGGCGTGGGGGACAGGCCGACGAGACGGAGCATATCAAGAGCCCGGTTCCGCGCCTGGGTGTCCGACAGCCCCTCATGGAGCCTGATCACCTCGGTTATCTGATCCCCCACCTTGAGGACGGGGTTGAGGGAGTTCATCGGCTCCTGGAATATCATGGAGATATCGTTTCCCCGGAGCCCGCGCATTTCCTGTTCGCTGAGGGTCAGCAGATCGACGCCTTTGAACAGGATTTTCCCGCCCACAATGCGGCCGGGCGGATTCGGTATGAGCCTCATGATGGACAGGGCGAGGACGGTCTTTCCGCACCCCGATTCGCCGACGATTCCCAGGGTGTCCCCCCGGTCGACGGAGATATCCACCCCGTCCACCGCCTTGACCGTGCCGTTCCGTGTCGAGAAATGCGTCTTCAGGCCCTGTACGTCAAGGATGCGGGACATGGGATGCGCGGCTCCGATCCATGAGGAATTGCGTGAGGAGGCGCACGCCGACGCCGGACGCGCCTTTGGGGATGTACGGCCTGTCTTTTGACAGGAGCGCGGGTCCCGCGATGTCGAGGTGCGCCCACGGGGAGTCGCCCGCGAACTTCTTCAGAAACAGCCCCGCCGTTATGGTTCCTCCCGCCCTCGTTCCCACGTTTTTCATATCCGCCACGTCGCTCTTGAGCAACTCCTCGTAATCGTGCCACAGGGGGAGTTCCCACACCGTTTCGCCCGTGGCATCCGAGGCGGCCGATATGCTCGTTTTGAGGTCTTCGTCCGTACCCATGAGGCCGGCGATGTAGTCGCCCAGGGCGATGACGCAGGCGCCGGTGAGCGTGGCGATATCGATTATGGCGGCCGGATTGTATCTCTGCGCGAAGGTGAGGGCGTCCGCCAGGATCAGGCGCCCTTCGGCGTCGGTGTTCTTGACCTCCACCGTCTGACCGGACATGGTTTTCAGCACATCTCCCGGCTTGTAGGCTCTGCCGCCGGGGAGGTTTTCAGTCGCGGGGACGATGGCCGTTACGTTCAGAGGTAGCTTCAGGTCGGCCGCCGCCTTGATCGTGGCGATTACGGCGGCCCCCCCGGCCATGTCCGATTTCATTTCATCCATCCGGTCGGCGGGTTTGATGGAAATCCCCCCGCTGTCAAAGGTGATCCCCTTGCCGACGAGGACCACGGGGCGGTCATTTTCTCCTCCGCCCCTGTATTCCAGGATGATGAGGCGGGCCTCTTCGGCACTCCCCCGCGCCACCCCGAGGAGGGCGCGCATGCCCAGCTTTTCCATGGCCGCTTCATCCATCACGTCGCAACCGAGGCCCGCCTCGGCGGCGATGGCGGCGGCCCGTTCGGCCAGGATGGAGGGGGTCATATCGTTGGATGGCGTGGAGACGAGGTCCCGCGCGCAGTAAACGGCCCGTGAGATGATCTCCGCCGTCCGCGCGCCGTTCCTGATCTCTTCCAGGGATTCCGAACGGTTTTCCACGATGATAAATTCGGTTATTTCGCCTTTTTTGTCTTCTTCGCCGGTCTTGTAGGGGGTGAACCGGTACAGGCCCAGGAGCGCCCCTTCGACGGCGGCGTGCGCCATGTCGCCACGGGGAAATCCCATCCCGCCGAAGTCGAGGGACGCGGCGGCCAGCGGTATGTTGAGATCCCGTATTTCCCGGGCCGCTTTTGAAAAGACCCCCCGCAGTTTTTCGAGGGTGAACTCGTCCTTCTTACCGAGGCCGGCGATCAGTATCCTCCTGACGGGGATCATCCCTCTCGTGTAGATGACGGAACAACTGTAGAGTTTTCCCGTAACATCTCCCCGTTGGATCAGTTCGCTGATCATGCCGCCGCAGTGTTCGTCGAGGAGGCGAGCCGCCCCTTCCGGCGCCGTATTGTCCTGGAAATGTCCCGCAATCAGTACCTCTCCGGGGAATTCGGCGAATGATCCGCTCGTTACCGTGATATTCATGGATGCTCCTTTGCGTAATGCATGGGTATGTGTCCGGCACGATAACACACGGGCGCGAAATGTCAATCCTTGCCTGGAAGGGGCGGACAATGCGCAACACGGGTCATGCGGGGCGGGGGCGTTTCCTTAAAAGAATGTGTTTTTCGATCGCTTGTTTTCGGGTGGAGGGGAATCTTGTTCTTCCAGGGAATCCATTTCTTTCCGTATCTTGCCGGCCATTTCGGTGCCGGCCGGGAAGAAGGGCTGGGCTGCCTTGAAATGGAAGAGGGCGCTTTTGGTCTTGCCTTCTTTCTTGAAGTAGATACCGAAGTGGTAGTGCGATTCTCCCTTCCTGTTGGTCTTCCCGTAGAGCATTGCCAGGTTGTAGTGCACCTGGCCGTCGTCGGGATTCTTCTCCAGGAGTTTTTTGTAGAGTTCAAGAGCGTCGGAGAAGTTTCCCGTGTTGGCATACGCTCTTCCCAGGTAGGACATGGTGTCGGGGTCTTCCCGGTTTGCCCGGTACGCCCTTCGGAGGATCGGGACCGCGTCGTCCATTCTGCCGAGATTGAAATAGCTGATACCCAGATCGCGGAGGATGTCGGCGTCGTCAGGGGAAAGGGCCAGCGCTTTCTGGAAATTCGCGAAGGATTCCATGGTCATGCCAAGTCTGCCCTGGCTGACCGCCAGACCGTACAGCGCGTCCGGGTTATCGGGTTCCTTGTTCAGCACGTCTTGAAAATATCTGATGCTGGAGTCGGGATTCGGTCTGTCGATAACCAGGATCGTCTTGATCCGTTCCAGCCTTCCGACGATGTTTTTTGTTCCCCGTTTCGTGTATTTCGTCTGCAGCAATCCGTCAAGATAGCGTATGCGGTCGGTTGTTCCGGGGTGCGTCAGAAAATAGGAAGGGACGGCATTGGAATAAAACTCATGCTGTCTCATGATCCTGAGGAAGTTCAGCATCCCCTCCCCGTCGTACCCCGGCGCGGTCAGGTACTCCATGCCGAGACGGTCCGCCTCCTCTTCATGCTCCCTGCTGTATTTGAGATTGAGGGTTGTTGCCGTTGCCGTAGAAAATCCGAGAACCGCCGCCGTCGCGTCGCCGCCGAGGAAGGCCCCCGCGATGACCGCGGCCAGCGTGGCGATGCCGATCTTCTGTGAGTTTTCAATCATCTTGGCGATATGCCGTGCCTTGATGTGCGCTATTTCGTGGGCCAGGACGCCGGCGATCTGGCTTTCGTCTTCCGCCCGCTCAATGAGGCCCCGGTAGAGATAGACGTATCCCCCCGGGGTCGCGAAGGCGTTAATCCCCGAGCTGTCGATAACGGAGAAGGTGAAGTCGAAATAGGACTGATCAATGCGCGAAAGGAGCAGATGCCCGATCTGTTCCACATAGCCGGTCACCTTCGGGTCCTGAATGAGCGCCCCCTTCTCCTTCAATTGATCGTAAAACTCCTTCCCCAGTTTTTTTTCATCTTCTATGGTGAAAGAGGCGAACGCCATGCCGGTTGACGCGAGGAAGCACAGGAGCGCCAGGCAGACGGCAAGAACCGTTGCGGATATGCGAAGAGGGATTTTTATGCTCATGTCATCCGGTCCGCCTTTCCAGGAGTGTGCATATCACGGAGACTCGACGCAGAACAATCTGCCGATATTTTCTTTGATACGTATGATAGGCGAACCGTCGCCGTATGTCAACGTCACCGGGGAAAACCGGATACCGGAAAGAAGGAGGATTTCTTACGCGATTCCGGCGTCTTGTTCATGATATGCCGGGAGCTGATCTTTGCCTGTGAAAAAAGGCGCGCGAGCTTCGCACATTGTTGCGCTTGCTATTTTATTTTCAGTATGTTAGACAACACAACTTCACGGAGTTCCAGAAAAACGTCAGGGGGTATGGATCGATGGGTAACGAAGGAAACTTAACAGCCGAACCGGAAAAACAGGAAGTAGATACTATCGAGGAGGATAAGCCGCGGAAAAAAGAGGAAGACCACATGAGTTTTGTGGAGCTCTACGAACAGAGCCTGCAAGACGTGGGTATCGGCAAGGTCGTCATGGGTAAGATCGTCCAGATCAATGAGGACGGTGTGATGATCGACGTCGGCTATAAGACGGAAGGACGTCTTGCCCTCAGCGAGGTGACGGACAGCGACGGCGCTGTGACAGTCTCGGTGGGTGACGAGATAGAAATTCTCGTGGACGGTAAGAAGGATGCCGAGCTGATACTCTCCAAAGAGAAGGCCTCGCGAATGAAAATATGGGATGATGTCGTCAAGGCCTATGAGGAGAACGGTACTATACCGGGTACGATCGTGCAAAAAGTGAAAGGGGGGCTTTCGGTCGATGTGGGCTTCCCGGCATTTCTTCCCGGTTCCCAGGTCAGCACGCATCCCGTGAAGGATCTCGACCGCTATATCGGTGAAACCATGGATTTTCAGATCCTGAAATATGACCGAAAAAGGAACAATGTTGTCCTGTCTCGAAAAGCCATCTTGGAGCGGGAACGGGAGGAACAGAAGAAAAAGACTCTTGAGACGCTGGAAGAAGGTTCGGTTCTGGAGGGCACGGTAAAGAATATAACCGATTACGGCCTGTTTATCGATTTGGGAGGGATAGACGGCCTGCTCCATATCACCGATATGTCTTGGGGGCGGATACGGCATCCTTCGGAGGTTTTTAAGCGGGAAGACAGGATCACCGTAAAGGTTCTCAGCTTTGACCGTGAGAAGGAGCGGGTATCCCTGGGGATCAAGCAATTGACGGAAAATCCATGGGAGGCGATTACGGAGAAATACCCCGTAGGATCCATGGTGGAGGGGAACGTTGTCAGCCTGATGGACTACGGTGCCTTTGTCGAGCTTGAGCCGGGGGTCGAGGGGCTTGTCCATGTGTCGGAGATGTTCTGGACCAAGAAGATACGGCACCCTTCCAAGATCCTGTCGGCCGGTGATACGGTGAAGGTCATGGTGCTGGAAGTGAATCCGGAAAACAGAAGGATATCGCTGGGCCTGAAACAGACCATGCCCAACCCGTGGGTCACCCTGAAGGAGAAATATCCCGAGGGTACCGTTATCAAGGGCGAGATACGGAATGTTACGGATTTCGGTATTTTTGTGGGTATTGAAGACGATATCGACGGCCTCCTCCATGTTTCCGATATCTCCTGGAAAAAGAGAATAAAACACCCGTCTGATTTATACAAAAAAGGCCAGGAGATCGAGGCGATGGTCCTGGGAGTCGACGTGGAATCGGAGAAATTCTCCCTTGGCGTCAAACAGCTCGAGAAAAATCCCTGGGAAGAGCTTGCCACCCGATATCCGTCGGGGTCCGTGATTTCCGGGAAAATCACCAATATTACGGATTTCGGTATGTTTGTCGAAATAGAAGAAGGGGTGGAGGGCCTGGTTCATATCTCAGAGATCAGCCACGAGCGGGTGAATTCTGCTAGAGACCTCTATTCCGTCGGAGATATCGTGTCGGCATCCGTGAAAAATGTTGACGTCGCCAATCACAAAATCGGTCTGAGCATCAAGGACTCGGAGAAGGCCGCCGACAAGACGTCTCAGAAACAGTACCTGAATAATCGTGAGAAGGTGGTTTCCAACCTCGGTGACATGCTGTCAGGGGTGAAGCTCTCGTAGCGTATCCTCCGGCGTGATCGCTGCTGACAGAGGGGCAATGAAAAGACATCCGGTCATTTGGGGGTTTCTTCTTCTCGCGATAATCGGTCTTGTGTCCTTCCTGATCCTGCGCCTCATTTTTTCTTCCGAAGAGGGGGGCTCGTGGTTCTCTTTCAAGGACAAGGTCGGCGTTGTGCTGATAGAGGGAGTCTTGAGCGACTCACGGGACGCTGTCAGGCAGCTTGAGAAATATGAGCGGGATGGCGACATCAAGGCGATTGTCCTGCGTGTCAACTCCCCCGGCGGAGCCGTGGTTCCTTCCCAGGAGATCTATGACAAGGTCCTGACGGTCAAGAAATCAAAGAAAGTCGTTGTTTCGATGGGGTCGGTTGCGGCATCGGGCGGGTACTACATAGCCTGCGCCGCCGACCGGATCATTGCCAACCCCGGCACCATAACCGGAAGCATCGGCGTTGTGGTGCAATTTTCCCAGATAGAAGAACTGCTGAACAAGATCGGACTGAAGTCTACCGTCGTCAAGGCGGGGGAGTACAAGGATATGGGGTCTCCGGTGCGCGAGATGACCCCCGCCGAAAGGGCCCTGGTCCAGGGAGTGATCGACGATATCCATG
>Ga0068713_1004895_pt1 | contig 9983 bp, 9 predicted proteins | sample MTBAKSrepl2MetaG_FD_62223 | JGI IMG/M metagenome (GOLD analysis project Ga0068713, IMG submission 62223) | Enrichment culture microbial communities om Arthur Kill intertidal strait, New Jersey, USA, that are MTBE-degrading - MTBE-AKS2 (Arthur... | ecosystem: Environmental > Aquatic > Marine >...
TTGCTGAAGATGCGCAGGTTGGGCTCATTGAAGTAGGCCTGAAGGATGCAGTAGCTGCAGTCGAGCGGGCAGTTCGTCCCGACATGGAGGATCCGGTAGCCGCAGCAGATGTAATGGCTGGTGCCGGGGCAGGGTCTCAGGAAAACCCCCTTGTTCCTGAGGATATGGAGCACGTCCTTCCCCAGATCGTCGATTGCACCCGTTGCAGGGTGCCCGCCGGTCAGTGCGGCGAGCCTCTCCACGACCCCTGCCGCAAGCGGATCTGCTGCGGATTCAGGTTCGACGATCGTCTTGCGGATGGGGTACAGGCTCATAACATCTCCTTCCAGGAGGGGAGCCGAAGTTCCTCCAGCCGCTCGATTCCCTGGATATCCCGGAGCATTTTGAGCAGTTCGCGCCCGTTTTTAAACACGAGTTCGAGGCGCAGAACCTCCTCCTCGAAAAACGGCGGGGCTTGAAGACGCGCCCCTTTCGGGAGGGACAGCCTGGCGATCTTCCGATGGAAGGCATGGGCAGCGGCTGCAAACCTCGGACTGCGCCTCTCCTTGAGATAGGCAAGCGCAGCCTTTCCACGCTGCGGCCCATTGAAGGAAGTGTCCTTGAGGATCCCTCCAAGGGCCTTCACTCCAAGAAGATCCCCGATCTCAATAGACTCTATTCGCATTATATCATTTATAAGATCAATTAATTGTATTTGATTGTTGAAGCTAAGGTTTAGTATCGTGATGAGGTCGTGGATCGCCGAACGCTCCTCAGCACTGCGGTCGAGCAGGACTCGAGCAGCATGAACGGAGAGGACGCCGCTCGCGAGCGAATCCTTCAAGGGCGGTTCCAGCGCCGAGGCCATCGCGATATAGGATTGAACCGTGTCCGTGCGGGGGGGGAGCCCCAAAAGAGGCGCATAGGTCCGGCGCAGGTCCTCGATCGGCCGATGCAAGGCGAGGCGCGCGAGGGCCATCCCCGCCTCCACCGGGTTGAAGCCCCGTGTGCCAAGGTTGTCGTAAAGGCTGATCGACACCCAATCGATCGTGGTCCGTTTCTCGGGCTGCGCAACACGGCAAAGGATCGAGGAAAGACCCAGGCGGCGCGCGGCCATGATCCGCCTGAACCCGCAAACGATCGGCCACGGCCCGGATGACGATTCCAGGACGAGCGGCGGCTGGATCATGCCAACGGCTTGGATCGAGCGGGCGAGCGTGTCGGTCGAAAAACCGTAGCTCATGGTGAAGGGGCCCGGCTCAGGGTCGAAGCGGCTGAGCGGTTCCTCACGGATGTCATAGTTCATCTTTTTTTGGTCAGATACTTTCTCCAGATGCCTTCCTTGCATCCCTTCCCTCTTTTTTAAGATCAAATGGTTTGCGTTTCTCAGAAAGCAAGCGTATTATCCGGTGCGTATGCAGATTGCTCGGAAAGAAGCCTTCGCGGCGATCCGCCCCCCGCACCGACCACCCGGACTGTACTTCTGTTTGAACGGAGCGCATGTGCTTGCGCACCGAAAACGCCTTTTTCGCCGATAGCCTGTGTTCAGTCTGAAATGTATAACCAGTTGCCGGACCTTTGTCATCAAGAGTTTCCATCCGGAAAGGCTCCTTTCTGCCGATACGGGAGTCGATCCGCACGTTTGCCTGAACCGTGGCCTGCAGTTCGCATGCGCGCAAGTGTCTGATTTTCTTGGTATCGGCAGGTCCGCGACCCGCCCCGCGCGGTGGGAATTAGCCCCCGAAGGGTGTGAAGAAACCGGGACCCGCCACGCAGGGGTGGAACCGAGCCCGCGCAGCGTGTGAAGAAAAGTCCTCATTCCCGGATTGCAACCCGGGTTGCATCGGGAAATCATTCCGTAATAGGCGCAAAATTGTACTCATCTGCGAACGTGCTGATCAAGCAAGGAAACATTTCCAATCGTCCATTGAGGAAACCCGTTTTGGGGGAAGGAGGAATTCGATGAAGGGGATGAAAGGCACTGCTACGTGGTTTATGGGTTGTCTGGTTCTCGCTGCCTGGTTGATTGCCGGGTATCCCGGGCAAGCCGCCGCCGCGGATCCGCTCAAGGTGGGGGTCGTTCTACCCCTGACCGGCAAGCTCGCCAAATTCGGCGAGATAGAACAGAAATCCTTCCTGATCGCGGCCGAGGAGATCAACGCCGCCGGCGGGATAAACGGCAGGCCGGTCCAGTTGATCATCGAGGACACCACGGGAAAGCCCGATGTCGGCCGATCCGCCATCGAAAAGCTCATCTCCAAAGACCAGGTGCTCGTGGTTGGGGGCGGCTATTCGAGTTCGGTGACCTGGGCCTCCGTCGCTGTCGCGCAGCAGCGGAAGGTCCCCTTTCTCGTGAACACCGGCTCGGCCGACAACATCACGGAGCAGGGCTGGGAATACATCTTCCGCCTCAATCCCCCGGTAAGCGAATATCCGCAGGCCCTCCACTCTTTCCTCAAGGAGAAGGCACAGGTCAAAACGGTGGCGATCCTGCACGAGAACACGCTTTTTGGCCAGTCCGGCTCCAAGGAGTTCATGGAACAGTGCAAGGATTTCGGTCTGGAGGTTCTGATGAAGGAGGGGTACGAGGCCGGCGCGGTGGATTTCAAACCCCTCCTCGTCAAGGTCAAGGCGCAGGATCCGGACCTGGTCTACATGATATCCTACGTCATGGATGCCGCCCTTCTCATGCGCCAGGCCAAGGAGCTGAACCTGAATCCACGGCTCTTCGTCGGCGGGGGGGCGGGATTCACCCTCCCGGAGTTTCAGGCCAATGCCGGTGAAGCCTCCGAATTCGTCTTTTCAGCCACCCTGTGGACCCCTTCGGTACCCTACCCCGGCGCGCGCGAATATTACGAGAAGTTCCTCGACAAGTACGGGACGCCGACCGAGTATCATGGGGCCGAGGCCTATGCCGCCATGTACGTGATCGCCGATGCGCTCAAACGCGCCGCGACCTTCACGCCTGAAGGCGTTCGGGCGGCGCTGGCCGAAACAGACATGATGACCGTGTTCGGCCCGGTCAAGTTCATCTCCTACGGCAAGATGACCCAGCAAAACAAGCTTCCTACCTTCCTGGTCCAATGGAGCCAGGGTAAACTCGAAACCGTCTGGCCCAAAGAGGTGGCCACCGCCGAGCCTGTCTATCCGTTCCCCAGATGGGATAAGCGTTGATTCGACGTCATGACAGCGGGTTGAAAAAACCGTTGAGTGCAGGCCGCACCTGACACGATCCGGGGGATATTCGATGGACGTTTTCCTGCAAACGCTGGTGGCGGGCATACTCAAAGGGGGGCTTTACGGTCTGATCGGGATGGGGATGTCGCTCATCATGGGCGTCATGGGGATCATCAACCTCGCCCATGGCCAACTCATGATGGTGGCCATGTATATCACCTTCGTCTGTTTCACCTATCTCGGCCTGGACCCCTACGCAGCCCTTCTCATTACCATGCCGGCCCTCTTCCTTCTTGGCGCCCTGATCCAAAGATACGCCTTGAACCCGCTCATGGAGGTCGAATCGCTCCTCCCGGAAAACCAGGTCTTGATGACGGTTGGGATCGGCATGGTCCTGACCGAGATCGCTCGATTCATCTTTTCCTCGGACTATAAATCGGTCCAGACCGCCTACAGCAGTTCGAGTTTCTTTCTCGGGGGGATCTCTTTCAGCGTGGCGCTTACCGCCGCCTTTTTCATCGCCCTCCTCTTTACAGGTTTCATGTTCTGGTTCCTTCTGAAGACCGATCTCGGGCGCGCCATCCGCGCCACCGCTCAAGACAAGGACGCCGCCCTCCTGATGGGGGTCGACGCCAAACGCATCACCATCCTCACCTTCGGCATCGGCTCGGCGCTTGTGGCTGCGGCCGGAACCCTCCTCATGCCCATTTACTACCTGTTTCCCGACATCGGCAGCCCTTTCACCCGGAAGGCCTTTGTCATCACCATCCTAGGCGGACTGGGTTCGACGGTCGGGGCAATTTTCGGTGGTTTGACTCTCGGGCTTGCGGAGGCCTTCGGCGCCACCTACATCGGTATGGCGTTCGATGACATGATCGGCCTCCTGATCTTCATCCTGGTGTTGCTGTTTCTGCCAAGCGGCTTCAAGCGCCTGACCAAGATCTGATGACGGCCGGACCTGGAGTGACAATCCTATGAAACGATTTGTGCCACCGCTATTGCTTGTCCTTCTGATCTTCTTCCCGCTCCTCGTCCAGGACAGTTACTACCAGCACCTGATGATCCTCGTGCTGATGTGGGTGGCCATCGGCACAGGATGGAACGTGATCGCCGGATATACGGGCCAGGTTTCCTTCGGTGATGCGGCCTTTTTCGGGACGGGCGCGTACACGGCGGGGCTCTTCGTGCACAAGCTGGGGCTTTCGGCCTGGTGGGCGATGGGCTTCGGAGGCATCGCCGCGATGGCGGTGGCCTTTCCGTTCGGCTGGATCTGTTTCCGCCTGCGAGGAGCCTACTTCGCCCTGGCTTCGCTTGCGTTGAACGAGGTCATGCGCCACATCGCGACGATCTGGGAGCCGCTGACGGGCGGCATGGTGGGTTTGCTCATCATGCAGAGCTTCGTTTCCAAGATTCCTTACTATTACATAGCGCTCGGGATGGCCGTGGTCTCGGTCTTAAGTGTCCAGTTTATCATGGCTTCGAAATGGGGTTATTATTTCGTCTCCATCCGCGAGGATCAGGACGCCGCCGAGAGCCTGGGGATCGATACGCACTTCTACAAGATGTGCTCATTGAACATCGCCGCGTTTCTCACCGGGACGGCTGGAGCCCTGTATATGAACTACATGGGGTTCATCGACCCGGAGGTGGTGTTTTCATTGCACGACATTTCGATCATGGCGATCCTGGTCGGAATCGTCGGCGGGGTTGGAACCCTGTACGGCCCGGTTGTGGGGGCCTTCGTCATGGTCGCTGTGCATGAGTTCTTCAGGACCGGATTCTTCGGCCTTTTTAAAGGCCTCGCTGCCCTCACCGGCTCCCCCGCCGTCGAAACCGCGGCAAAATTCATTATGGAGGCGCACGTGCTCGGTTTCGGGGTCCTGGTCGTGATCGTGATCCTGATCCTCCCGAACGGGATCGTAGGGGATTGGAGCCGGATCACAGGGCTTTTCGTATGGACGCGTCAAAGGAAGATGCCCGGATGAATTTCTTCGAGGTCAAAAATCTGGTCAAGCTCTTCGGGGGCCTGGCGGCGGTGAACGACATCAGCTTCGAGGTCGCCGAGGGGGAGATCTTCGGTTTGATTGGTCCAAACGGGTCCGGCAAGACGACGCTCTTCAATCTGATCAGCCATTACCATACCCCGACCAATGGAAGAGTCCTCTTCCAAGGTAGGGACATCACCGGCCTGAAGACCCATAGGATCTGCCGCCTCGGCATCGGGCGCACCTTCCAGGTCGTCAAGCCTCTCAAGCGGATGACCGTTCTGGACAACGTGATCGCCGCGGCCTTCTCTCATGCGCGGACGAAACACGAGGCGCGGGAAATCGCGCTCGAGACCCTCTCTTTTTGCAACCTGATCCACCGAAAGGACGACCTGGCGAAAGGACTGCCGATCGGCGAGCGGAAGCGTTTGGAGATTACCCGGGCGCTTGCCACGCAGCCCCGCCTCCTGCTGCTCGACGAGGCCGCCGCCGGGCTGAACCCCTCCGAGCTCGAAGGGGCGATCGACCTCATCCGCAAGATCAGGGACAGGGGGGTTACGCTCATTGTCGTCGAACACATCATGAAACTGATCATGACCATTTCGGACCGCATTCACGCCATCAATTTCGGACAGACCATCGCCGAAGGGACACCGCACGAGGTGGCGCATCACCCTGCCGTCATCGAGGCCTATCTGGGGGAGGACTATGCTCACAGTGCAGGACATTGATGTTTTCTACGGTGATCTGCAGGTTCTGTGGGACGTCTCTTTCCACGTGAACGAAAAGGAGATCCTGGTTCTCATCGGCGCCAACGGGGCAGGTAAATCCACGGTTATCCGGACGATTTCGAGCCTCCTGAAACCCAGGAAAGGCGGGATCCGTTTCGGGGAATTGCGGCTCGATCGGCTGCCTCCCCATCAGATCATCGAGCACGGCATCGTCCACGTGCCGGAGGGCCGCCGTCTCTTCCCCGAGATGAGTGTGGAGGAAAACCTCTTCATGGGCTCGCTCTGCAGGAGGGCCAAGGCACAGCGGCATGAAACCGTCGAACATGTCTACCAGCTTTTTCCGCGCCTGTTGGAACGGCGCAGGCAGATGGCCGGAACCCTTTCGGGCGGGGAGCAGCAGATGCTCGCCATCGGCCGGGGGCTCATGGGGCTCCCCCGGCTGATGATGTTCGACGAACCGTCGCTGGGGCTTGCCCCCCTTCTGGTCCAGGAAATCCTCTCGATGATCGGCCGGATCAACGGGGAGGGTGTCACCGTCCTGCTGGTGGAGCAGAACGTCACGCAAACACTCAGGATGTGCCACAGGGCCTATGCACTCGAAAATGGGCGGGTGGTCCTGGAGGGGACGGGCGAGGCGCTCCTGAAAAATGACCATGTGCGGGAGGCTTATCTCGGTATGTGAGGCCGGCGCGTACGCTTGAGCTTGACAAAAAATTGCTGCGCTTTTTATGATGCGTTTCTACCAACCCTGCAGACCTCAAGGAGAAAAGACGCATGCAAACGCTTTTTTCCCCATTCCGCATCCGTGAGCTCGAGCTCAGGAACCGGATCGTCATGCCGAGCCTGGCCTCCTTCTTGATCGAGGAAGGCGGGCACATCCCGGAACGGGCCATCGAGCACTACCGCCGCAGGGCATCCGGGGGTGTTGCGATGGTGATCATGGAGGCTTGCTCGGTCGCGCCGGAAGGAGTCGTTTCGGCCCACCAGGCCCGCATCGACCACGATGGGCTGATCGAGGGCCTTTCGAAGATTGCCCGGGCTATCAAAGAGGAAGGGGCCGTGCCGGCTATCCAGATCCATCATGGCGGACGACAGACCTCTGCCAGGGTCATCGGCCGAAAGCCCCTCGCGCCTTCCCCCCTGCCCTGCCCCACCATCCGGGGGGATGTCGAACCCCTGACCATCGAGGCCATTCAGGATCTGGTGCAGCGATTCGGCCGCGCCGCCGAGCGTGCGGTCGAGGCCGGCTTCGAGCTGATCGAACTCCATGGGGCTCACGGCTATCTCATCAACCAGTTCCTCTCCCCCTTCTCCAACATCAGGGAAGACGCCTACGGCGGAGACATCGTACGCCGTGCGCGGTTTGCCAAGGAGATCATTCTCGAACTCCGCCGGCGCATCGGGCCGGATTTCCCTCTGTCGTTCAAAATCAGTGCGCAGGAGTTCGTCCAGGGAGGGCTGGATGTACCCGAGAGCATCGAAATCTTGAAGATCCTCGTTCCGGCCGGCCTGGACGTCGTTCAGGTCTCAGCCGGAAACGATGCGACGCCCGAGTGGATCTGCCAGCCGATGTTCATGGAGCAGGCGTGTCTGTCGGAGGCGGCGCGCCGCATTCGGGAGGCTATCCAGGTCCCCATCATGACGGTTGGGCGCATCAACGATCCGCACCTTGCCGAAGACCTGATCGACAAGGGGGTCGCCGACCTCGTCTGCATTGGAAGGGGACTCATCGCCGATCCGGAACTGCCGCGCAAGGCCATGGAAGGGCGATTGGATGAGATCCGCCGCTGCATCGCCTGCAACACCTGCATGCAATCGATCTTCCGGCGCGGACGCGTGGAGTGTCTGGTAAATCCGACGCTCGGCAGGGAAAAGGAAATGGTCATCCGCCCTGCCGAGGTGCGAAGAAAGATCCTGGTCATCGGAGGGGGGCCGGGCGGCTTGAACCTGGCCTGGGTCGCCGCGCAGCGGGGGCACGAAGTTCATCTCTACGAAAAGGCCCCGGTCCTCGGCGGACAGCTCCTGCTGGGAAGCGTGACGGGATACAAACGCGAACTCCTGAGCCTCATCCGTTTTCAAGAATCTCAGATCAAGCGCTTCGGGGTCATCTGCCATCTGGGCGAGGAGGCCACCCTCGAGACGATCCGACACGAACAGCCTGATGCAGTCGTTCTGGCGGCCGGCTCTCGCCCCATCCGCCCGGAGGTCGAAGGGATCGATCACCCGATGGTCATTTTCCCGGCCGAAGCCCTCAACGGCGCCCGTCCCCTTGGGGAGGAGATCGTTATCGTGGGCGGAGGGCCCACGGGTTGCGAGATCGCTCTCCATTTGGCGGAAAATGACTGCCGCGTGACTATCGTCGAAAAACTGGCGGACTTGGGCGCAGGCCTCGAGACCATGACGCGTAAGATCCTTCTGCGCCGGCTGAAGGCCCGCGCCGTGAAGGCGTACACCAAACACAGCCTCGTTCGCATCGGCGGTACAGGTGTAGATATTCAGGGCGAGACAGGGGAGCCGTTTACCGTCCCGGCCGAGCGCGTGGTCGTCGCGATCGGCAATCAGCCGGACGACCGTCTTTTCAACGAGATAGTCGAAGCTGGATACGAGGTCCATCAGATCGGCGACTGCAGAGAACCGAGCAGCGCCAAGAACGCTATTTATGAGGGGGCTGTCCTGGGCCGGAGGCTTTGAGCGTTTCATACGCCTCCTGGATCTCCTTGAAGCGCTTTTCTGCAAGGGCCTGAAACTCCTGCCCCAGGTGGCTCAGCTTGTCGGGGTGATACTGTGCGGCAAGCCTTCGATAGGCAGATCGTATTTCATCCTGACCGGCATTGCGCTCCACCCCGAGGACCTCGTACGGAGAGGGTGCGCCTTCCTGCTGCCGCCGACTGGTTTCAGACGCCCGGTCGCTGCCGCTGTCCCTTGCCGACGCACCGCCCGGTCCATAGGAACCCGCTCCCTCCGCGCCGCGGCTTTGCCACGCCCGTTTTTTCCGGAGTGAAGAAACATACCACCAAATGGCCCCCAATAGGAGGATGTCGTCGATCCAGCCGGGGCCCAGCAGGAAGTCTGGCAGCAGATCATAAGGGCAGACGGCATAGGCCGCCCCCAGGAGCCATAACAGCCATTTGCTCATAGCCGGACCTCTCAGGCGGCGATCCCGCCACGCCCTTCCGCCCTGATATCCTGCATGAGGGCCTCGCCGTATGCATTCAGGAAGATCTCCAGATCCTCCTTCCAGTCCGCCATGACATGGATCCCCTGCTTTTTTAGACGCCGATTCTCGAGGATCCTGTTGACCGGCAGTTCAATGGGGGGCGTGAAGTTCCCCGGCGGCCGTTCTTCCAGAACGGCTTTAAGACCGAGCGTGTCCAGAACGGCCTGTGCGTATTCCAACCGTGTGCAGCAGCCCTCCGCCGTTGCATGATAGGTCCCGTGAGAGTCGGAGCGCACAAGCTCGCGGATCTGCAAAGCCAGGCGATAACTCCAGGTGGGGGCGCCCATCTCGAGCGCAGGAACCTGGATGACGGAGCCGGGGGACTCGAGGGCCTGCCGAATGACGTTACGCAGAAAGCCGCGGCTGGTCAAATCATACACCCAGCCCGAACGCACGATGATGTAGGCCGGCACGTTTTCCTTTACCGCTATTTCGCTGTCCAGTTTACTCTTGCCGTAGGCCGAGAGAGGGTTGGGCGGGTCGTCTTCAAAATATGGCTGAGGGGTTTCTTTACGGCCGTCAAAAACGCAGTCGGACGACAGGTGAAGAAGCCTGCACTCGAAGCGCGCGCAGCCTTGTGCCAAATTCCTCGGGCCCTCGATGTTGATCTTGCGGACGAGCGTTTCATCCCGTTCGCATCCTTCCATATCGGTATATCCGGCGCAGTTGATGACGATATCAGGACCGACCCTGTCCAAGGTCTCGATTACCACGTCCCATCTCGTCATATCGAGTTCCTTGCTCGGCGGAGCGACGATCGCGTGATCTTCCCCAAGAATGCGGCTGCAGGCGGTGCCGAGCATCCCTGTGCTTCCAACAAGGAGTATTTTCATCATTTGATAACCTCGCAGGTTCGACAATAAGCCCTATTGAAGAGAATACTTGATTCCGGGA
>Ga0068713_1004897_pt1 | contig 9982 bp, 9 predicted proteins | sample MTBAKSrepl2MetaG_FD_62223 | JGI IMG/M metagenome (GOLD analysis project Ga0068713, IMG submission 62223) | Enrichment culture microbial communities om Arthur Kill intertidal strait, New Jersey, USA, that are MTBE-degrading - MTBE-AKS2 (Arthur... | ecosystem: Environmental > Aquatic > Marine >...
CTTCTTCAGGGTGCTCAAAGGGTAAGTGATGCTCTTGGCGATGAGCAGGGAAATCCCCAGAATCAGAAGGGCGGAGACAAGCATAACCAGTCCAAGCTTTATCGCCTTGCTTCGAAACGCCTTGTCGATATCGTCGGTGTATACCCCGGAACCGATAATCCATCCCCACGGGTCGAACCCTTTCACGTACGCGATCTTGGGGATGTGTGCCTCTGATCCCGGCTTTTTCCAGAAATAACCCACGAACCCGGACTGGCTGGTTTTCACCTTGTTCACGAATTCTACGATGATCTTCTTGCCATTGACATCCGTCAGATCCGAAACGTCTTTCCCTTCCAGCTCGAAGTAGGGATGAGAAACCATGAAGGGTCTCATGTCATTGATCCAGAAGTACTCGTCTCCTTCATAGCGGAGGGATTTCACCAGATCTATGGCCTGCTTCCGAGCCTCGTCCTCGGTGATTTTCCCTTCTTTTGCGAGATTGAAGTAGTATGGGAGACAACCGTAGACCGCTTCCACTACGTTTCGCGTTCGTATCTTCTTCTCCTCATGGAGATCGTTTCTCAGGGAGACGAGAAAGAGGAGCCCCGTAGAGACAAGACAAAGCAAGGCTATCCCCACGATCAGCCACAACTTGTATCTGATCTTCAGACTGCTGACGAAGTTTCCCATAGCTGAACCCTCTTCTGCCTTTTCGTGAAGGCCACACTGGCGCATGAATATCTGAACATCGGGCCGGCTTCAAAAATTCTTCCGCGCCGATCCGCTGTAAGGGCGATGCGAGAGCGAGGATATCAGGTTCTTAACCAAAAGAAAACACGTCCCTGTCGGCATGGCGGTAATGTAAGGATCCGGGTCCTCAGGACCCGGCTTTGGTTATCCTCGGGAGGGGATGCAATTTCAATATCAGAATTCTTGGAGTAATGGAGTACTGGGGTGATGGAGTAATGAAAAGAGGAGTTTCTCTTCCTGACAAAAACTCAAGCCATCGGGTCGCGGGGAATTCTCATGATCCGCTCTTTATCCTTTCCGGAGTGAGAGGAAGTTCTCTGAGCCTTACCCCTGTAGCCCGAAAAACGCCATTGGCGACCGCCGGAGCGATGGGGGGAAGACCGGGCTCTCCGACTCCTCCCATGGGCTCGCCGCTCTTAAGGATGTGAACCTCCACTCGAGGCGCATCACTCATCCTCAATATCGGATAATCTTTGAAATTGGATGACTCGGCTCCTCCTCCCCGAAACCTGACCTCCTCCAAGAGGGCTGCGCTCAACCCCATGATGACTCCCCCCCTGATCTGCGCCCGAATAATCTCGGGGTTTACGGGCAGGCCGCAGTTCACGACGCTCACGACCCTGTGCACCCCTAGCTTCCCCTTTTCCCTGTCCATCGAGATTTCGGCCACATTGGCAACATGCGATCCGAAACAGTAGTGATAGGCAAGTCCCAGACTCCTTCCATTTTCAAGCTCTCTTCCCCAGCCGGACTTGTCCGCAGCTGCCTCTAGAACGCGCCTGCCGGCCGGGACATTTTTCAGAAGTTCCAGCCTGAACTCCAGGGGGTCTCTCCCGGCTGCGTGGGCCAGTTCATCCATGAAGCTTTCCACTGTGAATGCGTTCTGTGAATTGCCCACCGAACGCCAGTACCCGGAGGGGATCACCACCTCCGGATCGACGTAAAGGATCTCCAGGTTTTGCACCGCATATTGGCTGAGGATTCCGTCCACAGCATCAGGCGAGATCCCATCCTCCATCTTCGACATCCAGACAGGCCCGCAGACGATCTTGTGGGACCATGCGACGAGTCTTCCGTTTTCATCCAGTCCGCCCCGAATTCTGCAGACATTCCCGGGACGGAAGAAATCGCTTTTCACATCGTCTTCCCTCGTCCAGATCAGTTTCACCGGTCTTCCGGTCTCCCTTGAAATTTGGATCGCCTCCTCCACGAAATCCACTTCGGCCCTTCTTCCGAAACCTCCGCCCAGATAGGTCGTGTGGACCCTTACCTGCTCCGGCCTCAAGCCCGTAATCCGGCTTGCAGCATCGATGCACCCCGACTGATTCTGGGTCGGGGCCCACAGATCGCATTCGGTCTTCCGGACATGGGCTGTGCAGTTCATGGGCTCCATGCAAAGATGAGCGAGGTAGGGCAACCGGTATATCGCCTCAATCCTCTTCGCCGCGCTGGAAAGAGCGCTCTCCGCATTTCCCGTTTGCCTCGCCGTCTTTCCATTCTTCTCCAACCATTCGAGGAAGCGGGTCTTCAGCGTTTCGGTGCTCAGTTCCGGATCGAACCCCGCGGACCATTTCACCTTCAGCGCCTTCTTCGCCTTCCAGGCAGCCGTGATCGAATGGGCGGTAACTGCAATCCCACTGTCGATCGGGACCACCCTGTGCACGCCCGCTATCTGCCCGGCAGCTTCCATGTCGCAGGAGATCGGTTTGGCCCCATAGGCAGGAGGTCTGGCCACATCGGCGTAGACCATTCCTGGGAGGGAGACGTCAATCCCGAACATGGCCGTGGAATTAACCTTTGCGGGAATATCCAGCCGGGGGAGAGATTGACCGATCAATGTATAGCTGTGCGGTCCCTTGAAAGGAGGATCCTTCTGCGGAAGCAGGGTGGAGGCTTTCGCGGCGAGCCTGCCATAAGCGAGCGTGGCACCGGTTTTGGTGTCCAGCACCGCGCCCTTCCGGGTGGCGCATCTGCTCCGGTCCACTCCCCAGGTATCGGCGGCAGCACCGATCAGCATCTCGCGTGCGGCGGCCCCTGCCCTTCTCAGAGGATCGAACATATGCATCACACTGGTGCTTCCCCCGGTAAGTTGCATTCCCCAGGCAGGATCCGCATACCCTTCGCCTGAGGGCGATGGTGCCGCCGAGATCTTCGTCCAATCCGCATCCAACTCCTCGGCGACAATCATGGGAAGCGAAGTAAACACCCCTTGACCCATGTCCGACTTGTTGACGAATACGGTCACATCACCCGCGGAATTGATTCGAATCCAGCGGTTCAAATTCCATGCCGGGAGACGTCTTCTTCTTTTGGCCTTGCCCTTGGTGATTCGATGTCCAAGGAGAGGAGTCAGGGCCAGAAGCGTCAAGCCCGCGCCGATCACCCCAGCTATTACAGCGAGTTTAGCTGTTCGTTTCATCTTGTTTTCCCTCTCCCGCGGCCCTCCTGATCCCTGACTTGATCGCCTCGTATGTGCCGCAACGGCAGAGATTTCCGTTCATGACATTCTCGATCCTTTCCTCCGTCGGCACCGGGTCCTCAGCAAGCAAGGCGGCCGCCTGCATCATCTGTCCGGACTGGCAGTACCCGCATTGGGGGATCTGTTCGTGGATCCACGCCTTCTTTACCGGGTGATCCTCTGGAAGGCCCTCGATTGTGGTGATCGTTTTGCCCTGAACTCTCCCGACCGGAAGAATGCAGGATCTGCTGGCTTTTCCCTCCACATGTACCGTGCAGCACCCGCAGAGCCCTATGCCGCAACCAAACTTGGTCCCGGTGAGGTTGAGGTGTTCTCTCAGGACCCAGAGCAACGGTTCGTCCTCTTTAACCTCGATCTCAACCTGTTTTCCGTTTACTTCAAGTCGTATCATCCTTGTCCTCCTTCCCGCAGGACGTTCATCCAAATTTCCTCCAATCTTGTTTTCAAACCGGTTTATCCTGTTCGCCCGATTTGCTATGGGGGAATTCAGGTATTTGAGGTCATGCAGGATACTGATTGAAGCTCCATGTAGTCTAGGTATGACGGCCAGTCTGAGGAAGTTCAGGAAAGGGTGAACGGGGAAGGTTTATCGTATTGCACTGTTGCTCGCGGGGACCTCTCGCATAAAGGAACGAATCCGTTTTGCATGGTCACGGTCGTCTGCATTCAACTCCTGGAAAATCCGACCAATTCGGAACTGCCGCCGCCGGGTTTTCATGCCGCGGAGATAAACCCGAATATCTTTGAGTTCGCCTCCTTTGCCATCTTCAGCGGGAATGCGGTGAACATGTGTGCTCCCCCGGGATAGACCGCGAGCTCCGAGCTGTTGCCGGCGGCAAGCCAGCGCGCATGCATGAAGAGCGAGTCGTCCAGAAGCGGATCGAGCGTGCCGACAGTGAAAAGTGCCGGAGGTAAGCCGGCCAGATTTGCGTAAAGGGGGGATACGTCGGGGTCTCTCTGCTTTTCGAACCCCTTTACGTAATGGCTGTTGAACCACTCGATGGTCGGCGTGGAGAGCATGAATTCTCGATCTCCCCAGTTGCGCTGGCTGGGCGTCATGGATATGTCGAAGCACCCGAAAACAAGATTGGCCCGCGAAAACCCGGTGAAACCGTGTTTGTCGCGCATCCTGTTCAGGGTGACCGCCGAGAGATTGGCCCCTGCGGATTCACCCCCGACAATGAGCCTTCTGGTGCCGAACTCCTTTTGAACATTTTCCACCAGCCACAATGCCGCAGTCTCACAGTCATCTGCAGCTGAAGGATAGGGATGCTCAGGTGCAAGCCGGTAATCGACGCTGACCACGGCCACACGGGAGTTCTTTGCTGTTGCAACCAACAGCTCGTCAAAGTGGCGGGCCCTCATGAGCACAAACCCTCCACCGTGCATGTGCAGATAGACCCCGTTCACCTCCGGCGGAACAACCATGCGGACAGGCACACTCCGGCCGGCGGCGGAGACCACCTTGTCTTTTGCCTCGGGAAGCTGTTTGAAGCGTCCCATCCAGCCGTTTCCCGATTCGATCTCCTCCCTCAGCTCTTGAGGAGTTCTCGTGTGATTGGGAGGCAGATTTGACATCAGTCTCTCCAGCCCGCTGTTGAATTTTGCCGTCTCAGGGTCTATGGAAGAGGGATCGAAGACCCGGGGGTCTATGAAATCGAAAGTTGTCATAGCGTGCCTTTTTCTATTGTCGAGTCTTCAGAAGTGACGGCGGCCGCTGGAGTGTGCTCTTTGTCTGCGATTGCGGTTACCACCCCCGAGAACCGGAAGCCCTGTTTCACCGCAGAGGCGCCTATGCTGACTTCCGACTTCTGTCTTCTGTCTTCTGACTCCTACACCGCTTCGATCGTCGATGGCGGTTTGGTGCCTATGTTGTAGGTGACGCTCACCACCTCAGGGATCTCCTTGACCACGCGGCCGGCGAGCGATTCGAGCTTCTGCCAGGAAAGTCTTGTCGGCTTTGCAATCCTTGCATCGACACTGTCCCAGCAACGGATTTCAATCTGAAATCCGAATCGCCTCTTCCCGGACCGCATGCCCGTAACCCGGTCCTCGTGGAGGATCGCCATATACTGGAAGGCCTTGACAGACCCGAGCTCCTCCTCTGTGATGGAAGTCGCCTTTCTTACAAGGCGGATCTTCTCGGGCGTCACCTCGCCTATGACCCTTGCCGCCAATGCCGGTCCGGGAAAGGGGATCCGGTTGAAAACTGACGCCGGGAGTCCGAGGGCCCGACCCACCTTGCGCACACCGTCCTTTCGAATCTGAACGAGGGGCTCCAGGATCCGATACCCGAACTCCTTCTGAGGATCGATGCCGAGTTGTTCAAAGACATTGTGTTGCCGCTTGATGCCGGCGGCCGTCTCCTCTACATCCGTGAGTATGGTCCCCTGGAGCAGGGAACGCGCTCCGCTCTTCTTCACGAGCCTGCCGAAGACATTCTTGTAGAACGTCTGTGTGATGGCTTCCCGTTTTTCCTCCGGGTCGGCGACCCCCTTCAGAGCCTTGAAGAAATCCGCCTTGGCGTCCACGATAGTAATCGGTATGCCGAGACCTTTGAAGATGGCGGCGACCTTCCTCGGTTCGTTTTCTCGCATGATCCCGTTATCGATAAAATAGGTCTTCAGCTGCTTTCCGAGCGCGCGGTGCCCCAGGGCGGTAACCACCGATGAATCGACCCCGCCCGAGAGCGCGTTGATCGCAAGGCCGTCCCCTACAGCCTCCTTCAGCTCCCGGATCTTTTCCTCGATGAATTCCTTCGGTTTCAGCGCTTCGGTCCTGATCCCCTTGATCTTTATCTTCTTCATATTCGTACCTCAAAATAGAATGTGCATGGCATGTGTCGAGTCTACCAATGTGAGGTCCCTCACCCGTTCGATCGGTGCGTCATGCGGCAAATTATAGGAAGAGTGCCGGGATGTCAACGAACTGCATCCAACTCCATCTCAACAAACTGCCGATCTGTTGCCGCGCTCCTTCAGTGTCCTTCCACAGAAGAAGGCCAGGACCTCCCTCAAGAAGAAATCATCCTTTACAGCCCTTGATGTGCGTTGATCCACTTACTCAAATAAGATCGGCTCCATCCTGGAATACCATAGTTTGCCCGCTCCCTTTGTCGGCCGCTCGCGTTATCGTTACGCACAAGCTCCTGTTCTTGGCCAAATCCCTTGTCTGCAATAATCGAAGTTTAGATAGCAGATGAACATCAACAGAGTCATCTTACCATTTGGATTTTTTCTTTTGTGCCTCTTGCCCGCGGTGGTGCTGTTTGCCCAATCTCCGGTTCACATGGATTTCGCCAGCGACATAGTCGGCACATTTCCCGCCGGCTGGGATTCGAACGAGGTGGGCAAGGCAAGACATGTCTACTCGATAAGGTCTGAGGATGGGGAAAAATTCCTGCATGCGGACGCGAGAAGCGTCTCTGTTCACATCGGCCGCGAGGTTATGTGGGGTTTGGAGGAGTTTCCCATTCTTCAGTGGCGTTGGCGGGCGACTCGTTTTCCTGACCGGTCAAACGAACGAACAAAAGATGGAAATGACAGTGTGCTCGGACTGTACGTTATTTTTGGTAAGTGGCCCTTGCCGCGCACGATCAAGTATATCTGGAGCGACACGCTGCCTGCGGGTGAAACTCTCGACTCTCCTTTCAGCAGCCGAACGAAACTGGTAGTGCTCCGGAGCGGTCGTTCTCTTGCAGGAACCTGGGTTCAAGAACAAAGGGATGTTCTTGTCGATTACAACCGTCTTTTCCCAAACGGTGAACGAAATCCTGTTGTCCGAGGGATCGGAATCCTCACCGATTCGGACAGCACCCGATCCCGTGCAATCGGCGGCTATTCTGAAATCCGGACGCTGATGAACCCGGCGACCCTCACCACAGGCTAGTGTGGCGATTCCTGGCGCAGCATCTTATCGAGCGTTCTTCTGAACTGCTCCATATCGTGATAGTGAATTGCCTTCATCCCCTGCGAACGGGCTCGCTCCACGTTGCCGGCGATATCATCAATGAAAAGGACTTCTCCGCAAATCAGCCCCATCGCCTTAACCACCTCTCTGAACAGAGAAGGGTCCTTTTTCGATTTTTGAAGACTAAACGAATTGAAAACGACATCAAAGTTACGCAAGAACCCATATCGGCAATCGAGTTCCTCAAGCCAGTTTGTCTGGTCGCTGAGGATTCCCACAATAAGGCCTTTCCTTCTTAGCCCCCTCGCAGTCTCAATCATCTCCGGGTTGAGGGTAAACCTGTCAAGAATATCCCGCCTGAGCTCTTCATCCGGCGAATCGATTCCGGCTGTCTTCCGCAAGGTCTCCCAGTAAACCTTCTCACTTGCCTTGCCGACAACGTACCCGGTGGAATACACGAGATCGCGGGCCGTCTCGAAAAAGAGATCAGGATCGAGCCTGTGTCTCCGGCCGATCGCCTTCAGACCTTCCCTGAATCCCTCCTGCGCGATTACCCCGCCGAAATCGAAAAGCACAGCCTTTATCATGTGAATCTCAACAGTCTACTAGAGAGAATCCAAGTACTCTTTGAGCTTCTGAAGCCCTTCCCTGATCTCCGGCAGATCGATTCCCGAATAAGCCAGCCGGATATAATTCCCCCGCTCGCCCGAAAACGGTCGGCCGAAATGAAGGCGTGTGCAAAAAGACACTCCCGTGTTCTTCAGCACCTTTGTGCGAAAAACGTTGTAGTCGGCCGTGTTCATCCGCGTCATCGCCTCGGTCACATTGGGGTAAAGGTAAAACGTGGCGTTCGGCCGGAAGCAACGCACGCCCCTGATCGCGTTGAGCAGATCCACCGCCGCATCTCTTCGTTCCTTCAGGGTTGCCAGTATGGCCTTGACTTCGCTCTGGTCGCCCGTCAATCCCTCCACGGCGCCGCATTGGATAAAATGGTTGGAGCAGGATTCGTCGTTGACGTTCAACTTGGCGATGACCGCGGCGATTTCCTTCGGGGCCACAGCCGCACCCAGCCGCCAGCCCGTCATGGCGAACTTCTTGGAAAACGTGTAGAGCAGCACAGAGCGTTCCTCCATGCCGGGCAGTGAGGCCAGAGACTGACTGCTGCCGCTGTAGCGGATATCGAAATAGGCCTCGTCCGAAAGGACGTAGAGGTTGTGCCTGAGAGCCAGCTCCGCAATCGCCTCAAGTTCATTGCGGGAGCACTCGTGCCCGGTCGGATTCTGGAGATCGTTCAGGATAAGCAGCCTGGTCCTCGGAGTGATCGCCCGTTTAAGTGAATCCAGATCGAGGGCGAAATTGTCCCTGCCTTCGACATAGGTGTAAGGAACAGCCCTTCCGCCGTGAAACTCGATCTGAGACTCATAGATCGGGTAGCCCGGGTTGGGATAAAGCACCTCGTCTCCAGGGTTCATCAGGGCCATGATGAACTTGCCTATGACGGGTTTGCCGCCGGGCTGAATGACGATGTTCTCGGCGGTGTAGCGTGTGCCGTGAGAACCATTGATGTCGGTTGCAATCACCTCTCTCAGTTGAGGCACACCGGCATTCTGGCAGTAGCACGTCTTGCCGCCATGGATGGCCTTCATCGTCGCATCCACGATGTTTTGAGGAGTCGGGATATTCATGTCGCCGAGATGGAAGGCGTACACCCGGTGCCCCTGTGCCGCGAAGGCGGAGGCCTCCGCAGAAACCGCGAAAGCGGTCTCCGTTCCAAGACGGGAGATGCGGTCTGCAAATGTGGTCATGATTCACCTTGAGCCAAGGGGCCACTGTCTAAGCGATCACCCTTCGCATTCCATTCTTTATGTTCAATTGAGAATATCGTCTTATACCCATCGTTTCAATACTTAAAACCGAGTCCGCCGACATCTGCCCGGTCATGGAAATTGACCGAAAAGGCATACAGGGATATCCTCGATCCGAACCAGTGGAGCGTTTTCGCGAAACCGATTGTCACCCAATTGGGATGGGATTTCCGCGAGACACCATTCACTTTCAGCATTGCCATTCTCACCAGGATCCTGCAAAGGCCCCAGAGACCTATTGGACAGGAGTGAATTTCGGGATACTGAACCCCTCCTTTCTATCCTCCCAGACAACCCGGACAGGCATGCCGCATCTTATCAGACGATGATCGCAGCCGACGAGATTGGAAAGGAAGTGCACCCCTTCTTCCAGCTCTATGACCGCAACCACGTAAGGCAGATCATTCTTGAACGCGGGGTGAAAGGGTTGGTGGTAAACCGCGAAGGTAAAAATCTTTCCTCTGCCTTCCGCCGGAGCCCATTTCTGTTCGAGTGAATGACATGTTGGACAAATGATGGAGGGAGGCCACCGGATCAGGCCGCACTCACTGCATTTCTGGAATTTGAGCTGGTGATGCCGGCATCCCTCCCAGAACTCTCTGGTGTCTTCATTCAGGGCAGGCAGCGGCTTCTGATCGTTCATCAGCTATTCCTCCTCAAAATCATGCAACTGTGGGATTGGAGTATCCCTCCGTTGTCACTGCAGAGAATGATCTCGGCCCGTTTGGTATTCGTGTTCGGCCCCAACTGTCGCTCACCGCATCGTCCCATCAACTGCATCACAGCCTCTGTGAGTGGGGTGAGCCCCATGAAGTATGCTTCCGACAGTTGGCCGCCGGAGGTATTTACCGGCATCCTGCCTCCCGGCTCGACAGTGCCCCCCTGCAACCAGTCCCTGCCTTCTCCGGGTCCGAAAAAACCGTAGTCTTGAAGCGTGATTTCCACGGTATAGGTAAAGCAGTCATAGATTTCACAGGCATCCACGTCCTCCAGAGTT
>Ga0068713_1004898_pt1 | contig 9982 bp, 9 predicted proteins | sample MTBAKSrepl2MetaG_FD_62223 | JGI IMG/M metagenome (GOLD analysis project Ga0068713, IMG submission 62223) | Enrichment culture microbial communities om Arthur Kill intertidal strait, New Jersey, USA, that are MTBE-degrading - MTBE-AKS2 (Arthur... | ecosystem: Environmental > Aquatic > Marine >...
CAGCAGGGCGATGGCGAGTTTCTGGTGTTGCAGCGCGGTGAGTGGCGCAAGGGGGCCAGCGCCCCACCCTTCGAGGCCGAGCTACAGGCCGCCCTGAGCGAGGGGCCCGTATCGTCTGCCAGGCTCCGGCAGATCGTCTCGCACCCCGGCCTGTATGCGCGCTATCTGGATCGCCTGGTGCGCGAGGGGCAGGTTGTGCGCGCCGGCCTCACCCCCACCGACTGCGCCCATGTGCTGGGCTGGTATCACGAGTGGGATGCCGCCGCAGCCGAACTGGGCGCCAGACTGTTTGCCCGCCGCTGCGGCTGTGAGTGCGACGTGCTCTGTCGCCGCGTGGTGGCGCGCACCGTGCAGCTTGGCGCTCATCACACCGTGCGCGCCATTCTGGCGAGCGAAGGCTTGCTGCTCAACGGCGGCAGCCTCGACGAGAACCTATTGGCACGCGCCCTGGCTGACGCCAACGGCAGCATGTTGCACGTCAACTTGCAGGTGCATCGGCCCATCACGGCCATCGGCGCGCCCGCCCCCACCTACTGGCCGCGCTCGGCCGAGTTGCTCTCGGCTGAGCTGCTGGTGCCAGAAAACGCCCACGTGGCCAATGCCGTAGGCGCGGTGGCCGGCAGTGTCGTGGTGAGGCTCAAAGCTCAGGTGACGCCATCGGAAGACAGCGCCTGTTTCATCGCCTTTGCGCCCGGCGAGCGGCGCGAGTTTGCCGGCGCTGAAGAGGCCGTCGCCTTTGCCACAGCGCACTGCAAGGCGCTGGCGCAAGCACAGGCCCTGGCCGCCGGAGCATCGAGTGTGCGCGTCAGCGTCGCCCGGCACGACCACAGTGCGCCAGTAGGCCCCGCGGCGGAAGAGGACAGCTACCTCTACACCGACCTCACCGTCACCGCTGCGGGTCGCCCCGCCCTCGCCAGCCCCGAAATCGAGACAGCCTGAGCGCTTACACCTGTGCGCCTGTCACCTGGCGCCGTGGTATAATGTTGCCAATCAAATCTCACAGGGAGTGGGTCTATGACAACGACGACCAGAATCAGCCTCAAGCATTGCGACCTGATCACACTGCAAGGGCGCTACGATAGCCAGACGGCCCCCGAGCTGGAGCAAGCCCTGCGCGCCGCCATGGATGCAGGCGTCTATCGCATCGTCCTGGACGTTGCCCAGGTGACCTTCTTTGGCAGCGCAGCCATTCGGTCGCTCATTATGGCCTACAAAGAGTGCCGCCGCTTTAATCGGGGCGACGTCAGGCTGGCCAACCTGAACGAGCGCGTGTCGCAGGTGCTCGAGATCGCCGGCATTCTGCCGCTCATCCAGACCTTTGCCGATACCGTGCTGGCCGTGGGCAGCTTTTAGGCCATGGATCGGCAAGAGGCCTGCTACGCCAGCGACCGGACGAACCTGGGGCGGATTGCCGAGTTTGTGGCGGAGCGCGCGCGCCTGGCCGGGCTGGACGAGGCGCGCGTCTATGCCATCCAGATGGCCGCCGACGAGGCCTGCACCAACTCGATTGAGCATGCTTATGACGAGCACACCACCGGCGACATCTATGTATGCTGCTATGTCGAGGGAAGCGACTTTGTCGTGCGGATCACCGATTTTGGCCGCGAGTTCGACCCCGACCTGGTGCCCACCCCTGACGTGCTGGCCCCCCTGGAAGATCGCAACATCGGCGGGCTGGGGCTATACCTGATGCGCAGGCTGGTCGACGGCATCGAGTTCTCGTTCGATCCGGTGCATGGCAACCAGGTGGTGATGCGCAAGCGGCGGACGGGGCCATGACAGCCGCACAGGACGGAGCCATGCAGGTGCTGCCGGCCCATGGGCGCATCGATGCCGCCTCTGCCCCGTTGCTCGACGAACAACTGCAGGCGCTGCACACGGCTGGCGTGGCCTCTATTGCGCTCGACCTCACCGGCGTCACCTATATCAGCAGCAGCGGATTGCGCGTGCTGCTCCTGGCGCAGCGCCGCCAGCTTGCCTCTGGCGGCAGGCTATGCCTGCGCGGCGTGCCAGAGCGCATCTTGCAGGTGTTGCGGGTGGCAGGCTTTGATCGCGTATTCGAGATCGAGGGCGCCCGGACGCAGTGTGGCGATGCCGACTAGCATAGAGACGGCCATCCTCTGGCTCTTGCTGGCAGGCTTGCTTGGGGCGCTGTTTCTGATCGCGCGGCAAAGACGGCGGCTGGCCCATGAGCAGAGCTCTGCCCAAGAGCTGCGCCGGCTATATGCTTTTGGGCAAGAGTTGTTGGCGGCGCGGCTCGATCTCGATGCCATATGCGCCCTGATCTATGAATACTGCCGAGAGGTGGCGCCCGCCCCGGGCTTTGCCATCCAGCTGCGCGAGCAGTCAGGCGCCGTTTTCTGCCCCTGCGCCCATGTCAATGGCGAGCGCTTTGAGGCGTCCCTGCAAGATTGCGACGAGACCGCCTATGCCTTGCTGGAGCGCACCGGCGAGCCGATATTGCTGGACAATGCCTGCGCTCCAGGCGCGCCGTGCCAGCCGCTGCCATTGCTGAACCTGACGGCCAGCGCCCTGTTTGCGCCCATTCGCATCAACGACCGGGTGCTCGGCATCATCGCTTTGCAGAGCGACCAGCCCGCGGCCTTTACACGCGCACAGTTGCAGGAGGTCGCCGCCATCGCCACTCAGGCGGCCTTGGGCGTGCAGGCAGCCACATTGCTGCGCCAACAGCAGCAGCGGACGGCGCAATTGCTCCTCATTGCCAAAGTGGGCCGCAAAGTGGCCGCCATCCTCGACTTGCAAACCCTCTGCCGCGACACAGCCCGGCTGGTGCAAGAGACCTTTGGCTATTATCACGTCAGCGTCTATCGCCTCTCGGGCGATGGCCAGAGCCTGACGCTGGCTGCCAGTTCTGATGCCGAGATCGAGCGGCGCGGCTTGACCGTTCCCTTTGGCGTGGGGTTGGTGGGCCACACTGCCCAAGAGGGCAGCATTCACCTGGCCAATGATGTCCAAAAGAGCGCCCTCTACCTGCACGAGGCCTCGCTGGATCGCACGCGCTCCGAGCTGGCGATCCCGCTGCGCGTCGAGAACCGCATCCTCGGCGTGCTGGACCTGCAGAGCGACAGCACCCAGGCGTTTACCGAGCAAGACGCCTCAGTGTTGCAGATCCTCGCTGACCAGATTGCCGTCGCCATCGAGGACAGCCAACTCTATACCCTGCAACGCCAGCAGTCGCGCGTGTCAGAAGCTCTGCTGCAAGTCGCCAACGTGTTGGGTGGCCCTGCTTCGGGCCTGGACGACAGCATCGCCACGGTGGTTCAGCTCACGCCGCGGCTGGTGGAGGTCTCGTGGTGCCTTGCGCTGGCATGGCCCAACGGCGACCGCCTGCCGATGCTGCACACGGCCGGGTTCTATGATCAAGAAGTGCGTGACCTCGCCATCGAATTGGGGCGGCGCTCACGAGAGCAGGTCACCGCGCGTTGGGGTGGGCAGCGGCATCTGGTGTCTGAGCCCTCGGATGATCTGGCGGCAATGTGCCCGTTGCTGGCCGAGCGGACGCCATTTCTGGTGGTGCCGCTCACCGCACACGAGGTCATCGTGGGCTACCTGCTGGCCGGCGACGAGAACATCCAGTCGTTGCAAGGCCAGTCCGCCAGCCTGCTGGCTGGCATCGCCCGGCAAACTTCACTGGCCATCGAGACTTCTATGCTCTATCGTCGCATGCTGCGCCAACAGCAATTCGAACACGAGATGCACCTGGCGCGAGATATTCAGATGAGCTTTATGCCTGAAAGCCTGCCAACGCCGCCCGGCTGGGATGTGGCCGTGGCCTGGCAGGCCGCTCGTGGCGTGAGCGGGGACTTTTACGACTTTATCCGGCTCGACGAGAACCGCCTCGGCATCGTCATCGCCGATGTGTCTGACAAGGGCGTCGCGGCAGCGCTCTATATGGCGCTCTCGCGCACCGTCATGCGCTCCACGGCCCTGGAGGGCTACTCGGTGGCCCGCACCCTGGAACGCACCAATAGCCTGCTGCTGCAAGAGTCGCGCTCGGGCATGTTCGTCACCATGTTCTATGGCATCCTCGACTTGCGCACCGGGCTCTTGCGCTATGCGCGGGCCGGGCACAACCCGCCACTGCTGCTGCGCACCGCCCACGCCGCCGTCGAGATGCTCTACTCGCCTGGCACGGTGCTCGGCGTGCTGGACGACCCCGAAATCGAGCAGCGCTCCACCGTGCTCTATCCGGGTGACGTCCTGTTGCTCTACACCGACGGCGTCACCGAAGCCGTTGCGCCGACAGGCGTCGAGTTCGGCGTCGAGGGGCTGCAGGCCGCTGTCGAGTCTGCGATCCAGGGGGCCGCCTCTCAGCCTGCGGCGCAGATCATCTCTGCGGTGTCGCAGGCGCAACAGGCCTTTACAGGGAGCCTCGACCAGCACGACGATTTCACGCTGGTGGTGGTGCGGCGCGTCCCCGTCATGCAAGAGAACGAGGCTGGCAAACCCGCCTGATGAGAATCTGCTATTGGGGCACGTATGATCGGAGCTATGTGCGCAACTGCGTGCTACTGGCCGGCCTGCGCCAGGCCGGCGCCACGGTCAGCGAGTGCCACGTGGAGCTGTGGCGCGCCCCTCAGGAGCGCCTACAGCAGGCCTCGGCGCGTGGCCCGCGCCTGCGCCTGGCGTTGCGGCTGCTGGCCGCCTATGCGCAGCTGGCCGTGCGCTTTATGATCGCGCCGAGGCCAGACATCGTGATCGTTGGCTATCCGGGCCAGATCGATGCGCTGTTGGCGCGCCTCTTGTGTTGGCTGCGGCGGGCGCCGCTGGTATTCGATGCCTTTCTCTCAGCCTATGAGACTATGGTCGTGGATCGCGGCCTCCTGCCAGCCAGATCATGGCGCGCGCGCCTGCTGTGGCGCGTCGAACGGCTTGCCTGTCGCTGGGCCGATCTGGTGCTGCTAGACACCCAGGCTGACTGTGCATACTTTCGAGAAGCGTACGGGGCGGGCAACTATGCGCGCGTGTGGGTGGGCGCCAAAGAGCCGTCTGCCGCTGGCGCGCCGCCGCAGAGTGGCAGAGCCGCGAGCGTCTTTGACGTGCTCTGGGTCGGCACTTTTATCCCACTGCATGGCGTCGAGCACATCCTGCGTGCGGCGCACCTGTGGCAGGCCCAGGCTGCTGACATTCGCCTCACACTCGTCGGCAGCGGACAAACCTACGCCACTATGCGACAACTGGCGGACGATCTGAGGCTGGCCAACGTCGTCTGGGGCCCAGAATGGCTGCACGGCGACGCCCTGGAAGAGCGCATGGCCCGCGCCGACCTCGTCCTTGGGGTGTTTGGCGCGTCGGCCAAGGCGCAACGGGTGATCCCCAACAAGGCTTTTGCTGCCCTGGCCCTGGGGCGGCCGCTGCTCACCGCCGATACGCCCGGCATCCGCGAGGCGCTGGCCCACGGCGAGACCGCATTTCTCTGCCCGCCCGGCGATCCTGAGGCGCTGGCGGCGGCGGTGCAAAGCATCTGCGCCCAGCCTGACCTGGCGGCTCAGGTGGCGGCTCAGGGCAAGGCCCTTTTCGACGCGCATTTCACGCCCCGAGCCATCGGTGCGCAGGTTCTGGAGCTAATCGCCCCACTGGCCCGGGCGCGAGGGCGCCGGCGCTCTACCGAGACCTGACGACGATCTCGCCGATATCCGCGATCTGTCCGGCCTCGGCCACCAGCACCACATCTTCATTGGTGTCCAGGTTTTTGGCCACCGCCAGCTGCTGCCCGAACTCGATGACCAGCGCATAATGCTCGGGCGGCACCTCTCCAAAGGCGAAACGCCCCTCGCCATCGGTGACGCTCGTAGGCGCGCTGGTCTTGCTGAGGCTGACCATGAACGAGGGCTGGCCGGCATCGTCCTTGAGGCGGCGCGCGAGAAACACGCGGGCATATTGCAGCGGCGCCACACCCCCATCGTCAGACTCCAGGCGGAGCACCCCTGTGACGGTGGCCCTGCCGGGCGCGGGCGTCGGCACGATGACGAGCGGAACGGGCGGCAACGTCTGGCCCGCTGTGGAAGCATCCGGGTCAGGCGTGGGGGTGGGGCCGGGATAAGGGCCATCCACACTGATCTCTGGCGCGGGATAGGGCTGCTCGGCCTGCGCGGCCGCGGCGGTGGGGGGCAGCGTAGCGGGCTCCTCACCCGCAGGAGTTGGCGTCGCCGTTGGCGGCTCGGCCACCAGGCGCATGGGCTCGGGCGTGGGCGAGCATGCCAAAAGCAGCAAGATTCCGATGATGGCCGGCCAGAACCTTTGACGCACGAGAGCCCTCCTGTGATGGGCCAGATGGCAGCGCCCACATGTCCTTCAACTCTGACTCGTCTGGCAGCTTTACGCCGCCCGATCAGAGCCTATCCTGCGACGATGTCAGCGATTGTAGGCCAAGCGACGCGCCCGCACAAACGCCGTCCCAGGCCGGCGCACTGCCTTGAGACGGCAAAAGAGGCGGCCATCTGGCCGCCTCTTACAAACAAACCGCGAATCAGTCGAACAGCGGGAAGGCGTTATAGGTCGAGAGAGCGTCACCCGCCTGCGGGCCAATCTTGTTCACGATGGCCACCAGGGCGGCGTCGCCATCATCGGCCTCGATGATGGCCGATCCCACAAAGCCATTGGCGAGAGGGAACCCGCCGGGGCCATGCAAGATCGTGATGACCTTCATGGACTCGAGGGTGAACGTCTGCGTGACGTTCACGAGATTGCCATAGCCATTGCCATCTCTGCCCGTGTAGGTGATGGTGATGTCCTCATCGCCCAGGCCGGCGTTCATCAGGCTGATGCCGGTCCAGAATCCATTGTTGCGATCCTGAATCTCGGGGCAGGCCAGCTTTGCCGCTGCGCCATCGGGGCCAGAAGCGTTGTAAGCGCTCTGATAGGCCATGCTCTGGGTGAACTCTTGCACCATGGCCACCAGAGGCTGATCCTCACTGTTGGCCGACACATAGGCCGAGCCGATGAACTGGTTCATAGCGTTGTTCAGGTAGCAGTTCGAGTTGGGCGAGTTGGCGCCCCAGGCAGGATGGAAGGCGTAGAGGCCATACACCTTCATTGCGCCCGGATCGATAACAAAAGTCTCCTGGCATGCAACGCCAGAGCTGCCAACCGAAATGCTGGGCTCAAAGTTGACGGTCACCTCAGTGGCGACATCGCCATTGTTCTGGATCGAAATGCCACTGACGACTTGGGTGCCCGGCGTGCCATGGTTGGTGTGGAACAGCGGAGCCACCAGGATTTCGGTGGTGCCCTCATCGATAAAGCCGTCATAGGCCATCAAGCCATCGGTGTTGCCCTCGATGACGCTGGCAACCACCGGGCTGCCCTCGCTCTCCACTGTGGCGGCTCCAATAAAGGCCTGGCCGTCGGGGTCTCCAACAACCGAGGTGGCGCCAAGAATGTGCGCATGCATCTCGCGCTGATCGTAGGTGTGCGCCGTAAAGGGCTCCAGAACGATCGGCGGCGTGCTGTAGGCCGTGCCGGCGATGCCTGGCTCAAAATGAACCACCACTGTGGCAGGGTCGGGGCCAACGTTCTGCACGTTGAACCAGGTGTCCCAGTCATTGTTGCTGGTCTGGATAATTGGCAGCCCCACTTTGTAAGAGCCAGCCAGGTATCCGCTCGACATGGCCTGATACATCCAGTCCTCGGTGTAGAGGGTGTTCAAGACACGGATATCGCGGTCAGCCCCCACCACAGCAGAGCCAGACCAGTTGGGCCCAAGATCAGCACGCTCGATGGTAAAGTAGACCGCGACCCCATTGGCTTCGATCTGGTCGTGGATCTGCTCGACAGGCGTGCCGTCGCCATCGATATCATAAAAGCTGATCACGATATTGACGGGCTCATCTTCGAGGTTCTGCACGCTGATGCCCGAGCTGAACTGGAGCGGGGGCATGGCGGCCGTAGCGCCAGCGAACGCCAGCGTCGCAACCAGGACCAAAGCAAGAACAACCAATTTGACCAATGAACGCCTCATAGAGAACCTCCTGAGATGCCTATGATGATAGAACTTATTACACCGCTAACCGCACCCAGTGTACGTTGCCAGTATACGCTGCCGCCACGGCAAGGACAATCACCCGTTAGGGCTATTCTCTGGAGCCGCGCCGCTGCGCGACATTGCGCCTGACGGCATCGGCCAGAAGCGGCAGGCCAGGGGGGATCACCAGCCGGGCCACAGCTCGCCAGCGCGAGCGCGCCGGCTGATGCCACCGCCTGCTCCATCGGGTGAGCAGGCTCGTGAGAGCAGCCTCGACCTGCGCTGGCGGCGGGCGCCGGGCCGCAATGCCCAGCACCGTGTGCGGAAAGCTCTCATCACCGGCGCCCCATGCCAGGCGCCAGGCAAAGGGCGACAGCAGTGAAGCGAACCCCTCGGGCGTGAACCGCCAATAATCGTAGGGGTGATTATGGATGGGGAACGCCATGACAGAGCTGGCAATGAGCAGCCCGTCAGGCTTGAGCACGCGGTGGATTTCGGCGATGGCCCGCCGCGGATACTCGACATGCTCGAGGGTGTCCATGAGCAGCGCCGTGCCCACGCTGCCATCGGGCAGGTCGAGGTCGTGCAGGTCGAGTAGTCGGTCGACGCCGGGCCCAGGGCGCATATCGCAGCCCACATACTCGCGCCCGACATACAGCGGCCGCAGGTCAGCAAACCCCTCCTGGCCGACGACCTGGAGCGACCCGAACTCGAACACGGGGTCGACCGCCGGCAACGCCGGCACGAGCTCACCGAGAAGGTCCTTGATCAGGACGCGCATCATTCGCCTCCGCCATAATCTTGCCTGGCACTGCCGCTACGGCGCGCAACCACCAGGCAGCAGGACATTGGCCATATCCGGGCCACAAGCCAGCTCAGCGGCGCGAGAATGGCCTGCAGAATCGCCGAGCCGACCAGTAGACGTATGATCCTGCTTGGCAACGCCGGCAATGTCGCCGCCCACAGGCGCAGGCTGGGCGCCAGACAAGACCAACTGCTGCCAACACTCTTGATCGAGACCAGTTCCAGCCCGGCTCTGCTGAGCAGCTTTTCGAGCTGTGGCCTCCCCATCACCAGCAGATGGTGCGGCGCATCCCAGCCGGCCCAGTGCTGGCCAAAAAGCCTGGCATCCCAAGAATCCGCCAGTGGCAACCGCAGCATCAGCACCCCATCGGGCTTGAGCACAGAGCGCACTTCACATAGCGCCGCCAGCGGGCGCGGCAGGTGCTCGAGCACATCCCACATTGCCACCACGTCATAGTGATCGCGGGGCAGCCCGGCATCTTCCAGCGGCGTGTCGAGCAGCGTCAGGCCATAGACCGCGCGGGCGGTCTGCACGGCCACCGCGCTGGTTTCGATGCCCTGCACAGCCCAACGGCCCGACGCCGCCAGCAGATGCAAAAAGGACCCATCAGCCGCGCCAATCTCCAGCAGCGCTCCGCCCTGTTTGAGTCGCTCGACCTGACGTTGCCGCGCCCGAAACCCATGCTTCACCAGCAGGCGGCGCGCCCACCCTTGCTGCAAAGATGCATGCTGGAACGAGTCATATGACTCGGTATAGTGCGCAGCCAGCTCGTCGGAAGATGGCTGCGGGTTGAGATAGGCCAGGCCACAATGAGCGCACCGTACGTAGGTAAACTCACCTGGCGCGCTCACCAGAAGGTCGCTCGTCTGAAAAACCAAGTCGCTGTGGCTTTTGCCGCAGAGCGGGCAGTCTATGCGCTGCATGCTATGAGCAACACTCCCTCTCGCGACGTGTTCGGCAGCTGGCGTTGATCGTCCAGCGCCAGTATAAGGACGTCTCGGGCGTTGACAAGGGCGCTAGAGCTCGCACCGCACCGCGAGCATGCCCAGTCCACTCCCGGGCCAGATGCCCAGTCGATTCAGCAGCCTCTGCATCGCATGTGCAAAACTGTTGCCCTGCGGCAGCGAAAACCGGCCGACAGGCGCGAGGCCATGCATCGTCAGCATCTCCGCCAGCGTTTGCGGCGTAAAGTA
>Ga0068713_1004914_pt1 | contig 9957 bp, 10 predicted proteins | sample MTBAKSrepl2MetaG_FD_62223 | JGI IMG/M metagenome (GOLD analysis project Ga0068713, IMG submission 62223) | Enrichment culture microbial communities om Arthur Kill intertidal strait, New Jersey, USA, that are MTBE-degrading - MTBE-AKS2 (Arthur... | ecosystem: Environmental > Aquatic > Marine >...
TGCTCCGGCGGCACTGAGGCGAACTGGGCGGCATGCACGGCAAAGGTTTCATCAGTCAGCTCAAAAGCAAAAGCAGCCAGCTCGCTTTTCTTCCAGCGCTTGAGGTAAGGAGAAATGGCAGCAGACATAAGCATATGCCGCAGATTGACAATAAAAGTGGTTATGATGATAGAAAGCGCGGGAGCTCCGGCGGCCAGCAGTCCCACCCCGATCAGCTGGGCCGAGCCGGCAAAGACTATCACCGACATCAGCACCGTGTTGAGGGTGGATAAACCGGCTTTGTCCGCCAGCACACCATAAGCGAACCCGATTGGCAGATACCCCAGCACAATCGGGAATGCCAGCGCGACTCCTTTCAGCCATCCCGGACGGGATGACAGGCTCTGCACAGCCATACTGCTCCATTCCTCCGCGGCAAGGTTGACACCCGTTCCCGGATACATTAAGATAAAAACATCAATATTTCGGACTATTATAAAGGAAAAAAGAATGAAACCCCCTTTGATTGAGGCAGTAATTCAGAATTACCGGCTTAATCTCAAGGTTGCCTCCAGGAAAACGAAGGGATTAACCCATTATGACAGCCTGCTCCAGCTTCCTTTTGAGGGAAACTGCTTGAACTGGGTGATTGGGCACATTATCCAGGGGCGCAGCGAACTGCTGGCGATCCTGGGTAACGCTCCCCTGTGGGGACAGGCCGAAGCGAGGGTTTACCAGACCGGCTCCGAGCCGATCACCCCTTACAACGCGGATACGGCTTTGGGGTTTGAGAAGCTGCTCAGCCTGGTGGAGGAATCGCAATTGCCCCTGGAACAGGCCCTGGAGAAGCTCACTGCTGAGGAACTGGACCGGGTTGTCGAACAAGGAGGGGAATCGTCCACGATCGGGGAACTGGTCAACGGGTACTGCTGGCACGAGACATATCATGTCGGGCAGATTGAGCTGCTGCGCCGGCTGGCCGGTGCGCCGTAGCAGATGGCTGTGGAAATTCACCCGGAAGGTCGGGCAAAGGGAACACAGCGCGCTGATCAGGTTGTTGAAGAGAGCTTTGAGTTGGGATACCTTGTTCTGGCCAAACAACCGTCAGCGATGATGTGGCTTTCCAGCATTTCTATCCTGTGGAAATAAAACCACAGTAAAACTTTACGCTTTTTCGGGCCGGGTGTCTGCTCGCCAATATCGTTTCAAAAGCCCTTTGTTGTACCAGGCAAGTCCAACCAGTGTCAGGATAGAAATGAACGCTCCCGCGGCCAGGATACCGATATACAGCGGATCGCTTCGATAGACCAACTGATAATCCAGGGGGTTTTGTGGGATGAGTTTGATCAGCTTCCCCAATTGGACCGGGCTCCACAATTCCAAATGCTGCTGTAGATCGCTGAGCAGGATCAGAAAAAGAATGATCACACTGCCCCTGACCAGTTTGGTAGGGTTGTGATGATCTATTAACCTCTGGGCATAGGCACACGCGGCGAAGATCACCAACAAAAACGGTAGAATCAAAAACCTCGAAGCCACTCTCTCAGCGCTTATGAGGGGCAGTTGCAAGATGAAGATTGGTTTGTATAATCTGCCAATGCTGATCGCGAACATGATCAGAACGGGGAAAACAAGTTTGTGAAAAGACGAGGAGTGGTAAACTCCAGCACGCCAGGCAAGGGACAAGACGGACAGGATGAAAATGACCCCTGCCCAACCGAGATAATAGTCAAACTCCCACCAACCGATATAGGGGGTGAGTGTAGAGAAAAGCTCAAAAATGTCTTTTGGTTCTACCAGAACGACAACCCCTCGGATAAGATCGTTGAAGGTGGTAAAACCGCCCAGGAATGAAAGCTTCATCTCTGTAAATAACAGGCCGGAAGGCAAGATGCGGAACATACAACCGAATATGGAGGCAAGAGACGCTAAAAACACTGTTTTTCTAACTTCCGGATGAAAAACACCGATGAACACCATCAAGAAAATCTGCCAGACAAAAAAGTGAAACCCACCTTGGAGGAAAACGATCACCTGAAGAACAACTATTTTCAACATCCAAGAAGAATGGGGACGGTTCTCAAATAGATCCAGGATGAGCAGTACAAAATATGGCGTCAGAAAATAAGCCATCCAGGTCGCATGTCCGATAGCAAGATGGGCAATGATATGACCATTAAAATTAAATAAAAGGAAAAGAATGCTGAACACCCCCAGGCCAATCTTCAGCCGCTCGCGATATAAAAGCAGCCCAGCAAAACCCGCGGTGTAAAGCAGGAGAAGGTTGATCCACAAGAAATCGCCGGGCAACAAAAACCGGAGAAGAAGGATTTGAGGCGATAGGATGATATCGGGAACCGCCAAAAATTGATCGGTAACACCTTTTACCCCATTTGGATCAGCAATGTGCAAAGGAATTTGCCAGTGTTTTACAGCATCTACGAGGGTGTATAATCGAGGGGCAGTAATATCTGACCAATCAGCGATATCGAGCGGCAACTTACCAAAATTGAAAAAGTTCGAGAAGTTTATCAACCCGATCATGAAGAGGGCAGCAATCCAAATTCGCCCCACCCAGCGATTCACCCATGAGTCGCCAATGATAAAAAAACTATCGATAACCTGTTTATAAAATGAGATAATGATTGCCCCCACTTCGACAATGAATTTTTGATGTTAATCCCTATGAACTGGATTATTATACACGAATTTCGATTTGTTTATAATAATTGGACAGTTTATCAAAAGAATAAACAAAGTAGCATTCTAAGCGGATCTATAATTAGACAAAGCTGGATATGCTGACCAACAGGAAAAATATTTGAAAGGCGTCATACTTTGACCAAGACAAAAATCGTGACAGGCGAGCGGGTAGGGAAGCAGGCTGCTCTGCGACCGGGTTCATCGGCGGTGATCTTTGATGACACAGGGAAGAAAATCCTGCTGACCCGCCGTTCGGACAACGGGCAGTGGTGCCTGCCAGGCGGGGGGATGGACCCCGGAGAAAGCGCGGAAGAGGCCTGCATCCGGGAAGTGTATGAAGAGACCGGGCTTCAGGTGGCGGTCGTGCGGCTGATTGGAATCTACACCAGTCCCAATTTCCGGATCGATTATCCGGATGGGAACCGGGTCCAGGGAGTGGCTCTCAATTTTGAAGCCAGGGTGGTGGCGGGCAATCCGCACACCAGCGAGGAGACCACCGGTTTTGGCTATTTTTCGCTTGAAGAGATGGCGGAAATGGATGTGGTGATCAACCACAAACAGCGGATTGAAGATGCTTTTCACCCGCAGGAAGCGGCTTTCATCCGGTGAGTCTCCTTGTTCAGTGGTAATTTTTTGATTTTGTTGTTTAAAAAAACTTCGGATACCCTGGCCAGGGTATCCGAAGTTTTTCATGCAGCGCAGGATCAGATCATCTCATAGCGCTCCAGGGCTGTATCGAGGATCATGTTGACCAGCTCGGCATGTTCAATCCCATCGGCGGCAGCTTCAATGACAATATCAGAGATGCCCGGAGAAAGACCCGGAAGAGGGTTGATCTCCAGGATATAGGGCTTCAGGCCATTGGTCTCGTCCAGACGGAAGTCAATCCGGGAGACATCCTTGGCACCCACCACCCGGAAGACAGCTGCCGCAAGCCAGTTCAATTCGTCGATCATCTCGTCATCCAGCGGCGCGGGGCAGATATAATTCAACTGATCCGCCAGAGCCACTTTCAGGCGGTTGCTGTAAACCACGTCAGAATCCTGGAAGGGTTTCAGATCCACCTCCATGGGTGGGAAGAAACGCAGCCCGGCCTGAACGCGGGGCGCGTTGGGGTTCACCGGAACGCGCCGGGCAACCGGGCCAATCAGGTTGCCTACCATTCCGATCGTTACCTCGCGTCCCTGAATATATTCTTCCACCAGCGCAGGCTGGTTGTACTTCCGCATGATGAAGTCGATTTGCTCGCGCATTTCGTTCTGGTTGTAGACAATGGATTTCGCGCTCACTCCCATCCCGGTCCCTTCCCGGCTGGGTTTCACGAACAATGGGAAATGAAGATCGTCATGCAGTTTCTCGTTGATCCGTTCAAAGGTCTGGAAATCCGGTGTTGGCAGCTCGTGCCAGTGCAGGATGCGCTTGGTCATCGATTTATCAAGGGCAAGGGCCAGAGTAAGCACTTTGGAGCCGGTGTAGGGAATGCGCAGCATTTCCAGCAAGGCCGGAATTTGCGCCTCGCGGCCATCCCCATAGTGCCCTTCAGCGATGTTGAAGCAGATATCGGGCTGGTATTTACGCATCGTGTCCAATAAGCTGATATCCGCTTCCAGAAATTCACAAGTATGCCCGCCCGAGCGAATGGCCTCCAGCAGGGCATTAATTGTTTTCTCGGAATCCAGATCATCCCATTGATCCTCCGGCATGCCATCCGTGCGGGGAGCGTTGATTTTTAAATTTGCCAGCAGTGCGACCTTAAATTTTTTGTTTTGAGACATGTCCTGAAATTCTTCCTTTCAAATAAAGATTTAGGTATCTAAACGGAATGTCTGATAAACACCTTCACACGGATTGCCCCAGGCCGCGTGGATTTCGCGATTTGTCAGGTCCATGATCATCGAGACAATGGTTTTCTCGCGCTCCAGAGGAGATCCTTCAGTGTTGTGCCTGCAAATCGAATCCGGATAATTTACATGGTCTTTAGTGATTTCTTTCAACGTCTCAACCGTGTGGAGTTTGGTTTTCTCAAGCAGCCGGTAAGCGCGCCAATAGCGCACCCTCGTGCTGATCAATTCGTCCGGGTCTTCTTCTATTTTTTGCATCTCCCGGTCCAGGTAGTGGTTGGTGTGCACCATATACCCTTTTGTGCCGTACAGCAAAGCAAACCGGCGCGCGGAAACTTCTACACTGTAAATTTCGCCGCTTTCATGGATCAGTATATGGTTGTAACCCGCCGCCCGCCGGGGAGTGAGCGCGCAGCGAATGGCTTCGTTTGGGGTGCGCGCAGCCAGCACGGCCCGCGAAACCAGCACGCGGGGAATACCAATCCGGCGGTCGGTGGTGTAGACCGAATCACAGCATTGGGCGATCCCCATCTCGTTCATTCCAATATTCGGCAGCAGCCCACCGTAGGTCATCGCCAGAAAAGCTGGTTCCTCTTTTGGATGCGCCAGCACAAAAAACACATCTTCTTCGTCTTCCGGAACCCAGTCTTCGTTATGCGCGATCAGGACGTTCCCATCGCGGGTGCGTTCCTGGTTGAGCGCCATACTGGTACACTTCGATAAATGGAGGGCGTCAACGGTCACACCTTCCATCACGTTCAACACCGCAATGTCATCGAACCGGACTCCTGCCCCTTCGGCGATACCGTGCATTTCTTCCACATATTGGGGAAACTTTTCCTCCGCGAAGGGCAGGTACTTGCGGGCCTGGATGCGGGCGCCCTTCCAGGATAATTGGAGGTCGCGATAAGCATCCTGAAATAGTTTGTGAGCGTTTTCAATGCTGTGGCCGATCTGATCTGCGCAGGCTTCGCCAATCTGCCCTCCCATCTCCCGGTGGGTTCCAGAGACGGAAACCAGTTTCAGTTTTTTGGATTTATTTTTTGACTTTTTGTCTTTTGGCATTTTCCGAAAAACTCCTGGCCGCAAACCACGCTAAGAGGGTTTTGTGACCACTTCATCCTGGCAGATGGGTACGCGTCTCCGGACAAAAGATATCGTGCCCGGCCGGGGGCTGAAATGCCCATGTACCGGCTGCACATCATCCAGGGTGATGAACGCGGATTTATCCACCCCTTCTATAATAGCATAGACCGCCGGGAGGTTTTTACGCATCACCGCGCAGTCGATCACATTCAAAGGACCCTGCATCCCTTCCGCCCAGGAAAGTGTCGCGGCGTGCCCGGCCTCGTGAAGCGCTTTGGCAATTTCAGAGCCGCCATTCCGGGTGTAGATTTGAAGGCGGGCATACCCCACCGCCAGCCATTCTTCCGCCAGCATGCCCACCACCACGCCGGTACCAAAGCCCAGCGCGTAACCGGTCACCGTCCAAAAATTGAGCGGCCCACTGAGAGCCGCTCCGATTGCCAGGATGTAAACCGCAGCCTGAAGGCTGCCGATTACCCCTGCCAGGGCTTTTTTGCCTCTCATTACAAATAACAATCGCAGTGTGTCCAATGCCATATCAACGACACGCAAAGCGAATACCAACAACCCGGATAAAATCAAACTTGACACGAAAAATACCTCAAAAGACTAAAAATAATTAATTCAGGTTTATTCAACCTGAAGAATTTTCACTACAAAATTTCCGTCAGGGGAAGCAACTTTCACTTCATCCCCTTTTCTCCGGTCCACCAGTGCCCTGCCAAGGGGGGATGCGTAAGATATTTTCCCCTTCAATGGGTTGGATTCGGCCGGGCCAACGATCCGGTAAACTTCCGGAGGACAGCCTGGCTCTTCCACCGTGACTTTGGATCCAATCCGAACCACGTCGGTTGTTTCTTCCTGACCTTCTTCAATCACCCGGGCTGTTGCCAATAAGATTTCCAGCTCGCGGATCCTTCCTTCAACAAAAGCCTGTTCAGCCTTCACCATATCATATTCTGAACTGTCCTCAAAATCGCCAGACGCCATGATCTCGCGCAATGTGGCTGCAATTTCGTCACGGCGTTGGTCCCGCAGCACAGTTAATTCTTCTTCAAATTTCAGGTATCCTTCTTTTGTCAGGTAGTTTATATTCCGAATTGTTGTCATCGCACCCGTCCTTGAACTCCAACTATCAAAAAAAACGGCCCAATTTATCGCGTCAATCTTCTTTTAATACTTTTTTGTTTATGTCCGCCTCCAGCAGCGAATGAGTTTCGTCTACCCAGTCCAGATCCACTGGATACAGCCACACCACCTCTAATTCGGTATGACATTTCAGACAGGTCACCCGCTGGCCAATCACCGGATCAGAATTTAAGCGGACTGCCGCCCGGCAGGAGGGACACCTTGCTTCAATCACAGCGAACTCCTCATTAACATGAACATGGATAATCAATCATCATCGGGCATTAATATGGTAGAAAAATTTTAGCTGGATTCTGTGAGATTTTCGTAGAATCCACATACCAGTAGTACGGGAATTGATCAAAAAACGTATAAATTTTTGCACAAAAGGAGTTTTCTTGCAGGAAAATAATACAGGCCCCCAAATTGGAAGCCTGTAAACAGAACGCGTTGTTATCGATGTGAGCGAATTACACTTCCTGGTACCTGCTGAAATAATAGCCCACACCTGGCTCGGTGCAAATATATTGGGGATTGCGTGGGTCTGGCTCAACCTTGGAGCGCAGACGCTGCACCAGGCCGCGTACCAATTCCCGGTTTCCTTCTCCAGTATATCCCCAGACATGCTCCACAATATTCTGGGTGGGTATGATTTGTCCGACATGGGTCATCAGGGTGTACAGCAGCCTGAATTCGAGGTGGGTGAGGTGTGTTGGGCTTTCGGAGCCCACGATCACGGTTCGGGATGATGGGTCAAGCGATACGTCACCCTGGGTCAATGTGGGCAGGCTGAAGAACGGCATTCCCGCGGTCCGGCGCAGGACCGCGCGGAGCTGCGCCAGCAGAAGGCGGCTGCTGAACGGCTTGAGAATCACCATATCCGCTCCTGCCTCGTACAATTTCACCTGTCTGTCTTCCACAAGCAGTTCGGCAACAACAATAATCGTGACAGCGGTTTGCGCCCGGATTTGCTCAACATGCAGCATCACCGAAGGTTCGTTCTCGGTTGTTGAAATGACCACCAGCTCGGCGGGTTGTTCAGGCCATAATTCGATCGCCCGATTCAGGTCTTTGATGGAGCGTACCTGAAACCCGGCCTGCTGGAGTACTACTGTCAATACTGCCGCTTCGTCCGCGTATTCAGAGAAAAGTAACGCTTGCATTTTCCCTCCCAAATTGCTAAAATTGCCATCATCAACGGGATGGATCTGGAAACCATTTCTGATATTCTAACACTCGATGGGAAAACGTCAATCCTGTTCAGTATTTGATACAAGAAAATCATTATTTGAACGACTTTGGTACGGCTTTGTTATTTTAATTTTACGGGTTGCGTATAAAATTTGGCTTACGAGTGAACGGGGATTCCTGAACAATTTCTCTATTTCACCGAGTGCGATTATTTGTGAATTATAAAAGCACTTAATTTATATCTTCAAAGGCTGGAGGAAAAAAAATGCCTCGAATTCGCTGCTTTTACCTGGATTGCAACTTTCTCGACGATGGAGTCTGCAGCGCTGCTGCTGTTCAGATTGATCCGGACGAGGGATGTTTAACATACTCTCCCATGGATTCGGATATCCCCGACGAGCAAGAATGGGTAAGCGATGATGATTACGAAGAGTGGGAACTCTCCGAAGATGATCTTGATTCATTGGATGAAGATGATGAAGATGACGATGGGGATTTGTAACCGGCCCCACGTTTGTGATTGGATTTCCAGTTGACGCTGGATAAATCATCATTGGCAAAATGTTTGTTGTTTGGTGATGCCCTGTCCAACAGGGCACAGTTTATCAACAGAGGGTGGGACAAGGTTTCCCTCCTTAAATTATTCGACAGGCAACTGCGCCTGCCACCACAATGCGATCTACACAGTTTTATCTGATTGACGCTCATGGCATAAAGAGATCAGCCTGGATTTACGGGCTGATTCCTGTGCGTTTTCCGGCTACCCGGTTCGGAACTGGGGTACGCTTGATCCCGATATTATCCTTAATCTCTCCCCAAAAAGTGGCGGTGTAAAAAGAAAAGTTGGATGTTCCTAACTGTCTCCGCAAAGGGTGTGCTATACTTTGATGCAGCAGAAGTTAAACCTATTCGGGTTTCTATGCAAGGAACCGGAAAGATCAACACTTTATGGTCGGTTAGCACAATTTTTGTTTGTTTCCAGAAAACACGTCTGGTAAATCTCATGGATCACTCATTTACTAAAAAAATTCCTGTAGAATAATAGTGTCTTCCCTCATTTTTCAAAAATTTGGTAAGGTACCCAAATGAAAACGGTAATTGCTGGCGCTTTAGGAGAATGCGTTCATGTTGCTGGAGTAATTAACTTTCTCCGCCTGGCAGAACAGGCAGGATGGAAGACAGTGTTTTTAGGGCCTGCTGTTCCTGTCGAAAAATTCCTGCAGGCCGCACGCGATGAAAACGCCGATCTGATCGCAGTTTCTTATCGCCTGACCCCTGAAACCGGCGAACGCCTGCTGGGAGAATTCGCGGAAGAGGCCGACGAGCTGCGCTCGCGGGGAATCCGGTTCGCGTTTGGCGGCACTCCCCCGGTAGCCGAGCGGGCCAGCTCTTTTGGCTTTTTTGACGCGGTATTTGATGGCAGTGAAGTCGCGGAAGATGTCCTGGCTTTTCTGAAAGGCAGTCCTGGAGGACCAAAATCGGAAGAGAGTTATCCCCAATCCACCATTGAGCGCATCCATTGGAAGGCTCCATATCCCATTCTCCGGCATCATTTTGGATTGCCAACCCTGACAGATACCCTGGAAGGGATTGCCCGCATCGCAGATGCCCGGGTTCTGGATGTGATTTCCCTGGGGATCGACCAGGAAGCGCAGGAAAACTTCTTCCACCCCGAGCGCCAGAATCCGCGCCGCACCGGGGCTGGTGGCGTGCCTGTGCGAAGTCCCTCCGATTACCGCAGTCTTTATGCGGCCAGCCGCACCGGTAATTATCCTCTCCTGCGCACTTACTCCGGAACGGATGATTTCCTGCGCCTGGCTGAAATGTATCTTGAAACCATTGATATCGCCTGGTGCGCCATTCCTTTGTTCTGGTTCAACCAGATGGACGGGCGCGGCCCGTGGGATCTGAAAGGCTCTATCCAGGAGCACCAGCAGGTCATGGCCTGGTACGGGCAGCACGCTGTGCCGGTAGAGCTGAATGAGCCGCACCATTGGGGTATGCGCGACGCGCCGGATGTCATCTTTGT
>Ga0068713_1004919_pt1 | contig 9950 bp, 10 predicted proteins | sample MTBAKSrepl2MetaG_FD_62223 | JGI IMG/M metagenome (GOLD analysis project Ga0068713, IMG submission 62223) | Enrichment culture microbial communities om Arthur Kill intertidal strait, New Jersey, USA, that are MTBE-degrading - MTBE-AKS2 (Arthur... | ecosystem: Environmental > Aquatic > Marine >...
GCCGTTCCGGTGGAAAACTTTCTGCCCAGTACCTGGCCAGGGCAGACTGGAAATCTGCAGCCAATCTGAATACCTGGTGAGCCACATCCGGTTTTTTAATCATCCACTTGACCAACTTATCGGCACCCGGAATATTAGTAGCGGTGGTAAAGGGACCCTGCACAAAACCGAGGATATACTTGGACCCGCCCTTTTCGACCAGTTTGGCGATATCCATCAAAATAGGCACGATACCGGCTGTTTTTACATCCGGTACTTTGAGATCCCAGACCTCCTCCGGTGTTTCTATGGGGTGCTTCAGAACAGTTGGCGCCTGGGCATATTCGCCACTTGGCCACTTGACTTCGCCGCCAAACTCCCAGCCACCGACCTGGGCATAACCGGTGTACGGGATTTCCTGAAAACCGAATTTATCGGCATTCTTTATCTGGGCTTCATAGCTTTTTTGAGGATTGTTGTAGAAATCCACAATTGATAAACCCTGATTTACTACCGCAAATCCCAGCGCCCAGCCCCACACTGGCACCCTGTCCAGGGGCTTTCGGTTGAGAATCGCATCCCAGCGCTCATCTCTGGTCATCCTGTCTTTTTTGATATTGATTTTCATTGTTGTCCCCCTTCTACATTTAATTTGAGATTAATCATAGCCGCAGGGAGTGGAATGGTGTTTTTGCATTTATTCACCTCCGTTCCAGAAGGCAGGAAGGGTTAATTAATACACATCAGGAGCTATGTCACCCATTTCACCGCTTGTTACTCTTATCCAACAGTCTGTGATAACTAATCTGCCCAGGCGAATACCAAGGCAATCCCCAACAAGATCGCAAGTAAAACCAGGCAGGACCACGTTAAAATCCTGATAATACCGGGGTCTGAATTCAACTTGACCGGTTCTTATCCAAATATTATCGTAAGCCCTGGCGTCTAAAAAGGTCGTTTTTACGCTCTCTGCGGTAACATTTCTAAATGAAAGTCTTTGTCCTTGGTACTTCTGCTTGGCTTGGCCCGGGTCTTGCTGAAATTCTTGCCAGATTTCATAGATATCAACCTCAAGCGGCGCTGGTGTCAGTTCGACCGCTTCCGGCGGTTTAAATTGATGTCCGGAATCAAAAGCACAACCATTTGCAAAGAGTAAGGACAATGAAGTTAGAACAGCTGTAAAGCATATTCTTTGTAAATTCATCCTCCTCCTCCCGAATTTTGGTTTAGACTATGCTGACTATACCGATATCGCTAACCCATCGCTTCTTCCCAGGCTGGTGGTTGCCAGGGCACCTCAGATTTTGCTTCCTGGATAAAGCTCTCTTTCAACGCGTTAACGATAGGGTATGTGTTTAACGAAATGTTGCCGGTTCCCGAGCACACTGGACACGGGGCGTCTTCGGTCAGTATTTGAACATATACATCCGTCTTGATGTGTTCCTGTAAACCACTTCCAAACAGCACCATGTACCTGACTGCGATAGTTTTTCTTGGTGGCACTTCTACAACGGCATATTGATTATCTAATGGCTTTCCGACTGTAAAATCGACAAGGGTCAGTTTTACCCAGCCAATTGCTTCCTTGTTTGAATCATTTGATAACGTGATGGTTATCCTATAGCGATAAAGCAAAAACATAGCGCATGCATTGGGAACTGTTTCAACAAGCTGGTAATCCAAACTGCTTATGCGGACATTTTCCATGTTATGGCTGCCGCTTAAAACGCCGTCACCTTCACAAACCGGGCAGCCTGTATTGAGGATAGAAGTAGCCGTCAACAGAGGTACTATGGTAAGAAAGGCTACGTATTTCTTTTGCAAGCGGAACTTCGGTCTGTAATGGATCACTTACACCCTCCCCAATCCTACAACGCTCGCATTTCAATTATATACCAATAATCTGAGAACCGCCACTGCTTTTAACTCCGGTTGCCGTACCAGGCAGTTGAGACCACCTGGTACGGCAACCCATTCTTCATGCCGTGGCTTCAACTGCTCTTTTTACCAGAGTTTTGGTAATTTGGATTTTGTAAGCGTTCTTAGGTAGGGCAGTAGCACCATTTACAGCGGCATTAGCTGCGGCTTCAGCATCCGGCAAAGCAGCCTCGGCTGCTTGAGCTCTCCTGGGAACATTATACACTCCTCCCAGGCATATCCTGCCGGAGGCTCCGTTACGCACTACAGCAACGCTTGCAAGCGCAAAGTCGAATGATTTTCTCAGTGCAAACTTCAAGAATACGCTCTTGGCGCCTGCGGCTGGGGCTGGTATCTGTATTTCCTTAACGATTTCGTCCTGATCCAGTATCGTTGTTTTTTCACCGTTTACGGTAAAAAATTCCTCGGCATCTACTGTCTGTTTGGTAGTGACAATTTTAGCCTGGAAAGCAACCAGTGCAGGACCTAAATCGCTGGGGCTGACGGCTACACAACCGGACATAGCACCAAAAATAGAGTGGTAGCGGTTATCTCCTACCAGAGCCTGACATACCCCGTTAGTATTTTTACGCAGGCAATTGAAAGAGTTATTCGGTGAACGGTAGTACCAGCAGCGTACACCCTGGCATATATTGCCGCCAACCGTGCCCATGTTCCTGAGTTCCGGAGTTCCTACTTTATGGGCAGCTTCAGCTAGCGCTGCATATTTTGACTTAACTACCGAAGACCGATAAACATCGGTTAGCTTGGTTAGCGCACCAATCTTGAGCATTCCGCTTTCTTCCTTGATGTAATCCAGTCCGGCAATGCCCTTGATATTAACCAGAGTTTCAGGCAGGCTAGCCGATATATTTAACCGCATACCGGCCAGAGTCGCAGTACCGCCGGCCAGTGGAGCCGATTTTCCGTCTTGCAAAGCTGATACCGCCTGCTCAATGGAAGTCGCATTTATATGATTAAAAATATTCATTTCAACCTCCTATGCCTTACCCAGCGCCTTCAATATTCTCCACGGATAAATAGGATACTCGGTAACCCATTCACCAATGGCGTTGAAGATAGCACTTGATATTACAGCGTATGATTGGCATGGCGGTTCACCCATACCATGACAGCCGTATGGCCCGCAAGCATCGCCGGTCTCGACAATAAGCGCTTCATGCTTGTCCACCGCCGAATCGAGCGTCGTCGGATGACGATGATCTAAAAACCCGATGTTTAGTGTTGCACCGGTTGTATCATCGAATATCTGTTCGTAGTAAAGAGCTTCTCCTTCCTGAATCATGCAGCAACCCAAAATCTGGTGTTCAGCCCCCCTGCGGAATATAGCAACACCCGGATCATCGCAGTTGACGAGTTTTAAGATTTCCACTTCACCGGTGCTGGTGTCTACAGCAACTTCAACGGCAGTACCACAGGCATTCAAGTTAATGCAAGGAGAACCAACCGGAAATTCTCCTATTGGCTCAATAAGCTGTGGCGTCCAGCCATAACCTTTACCAATTATGGTAGCCCCACGTGCACCGCTGAAACTAGCACAGACTTCTGCATGGGTAATCGTTTTGGATGTATTATTTTTCAAAAATATTACACCGTCTTTGGCGTCCAGATTGTCAGGAGTTGTCTCTAGCAGTTTGGCGGCATGTGCGAAAAGGTCCTCTTTGGCATTCTTGGCTGCATTGTAGAAGCCAGCTCCCAAAGTTATCGTACGACTACTTCCGGCCTGCATACCACCGTAGGAGCACACGTCAGTGTTGCCCCAATCGCCAACATTGACATCATCAAATTTCAAGCCCAGCATTTCAGCAACGATACAGCACATGGCGGTAACCGTGCCACCGCCGGTCCGGCTGATTCCTGCACTAATCAGGGCCTTGCCATCTTTCGTCATATTGACGATGGCACCTACCGGGTCCCACATAGAACAGAAAGTGCTCATATGGCCCGTCAGGGCGATGCCATGCATTCTACCGTCGGGCAATGTCTTGGTACCCGGGGCATGCCACTTGGTACGGAAATCTATCGCCTGATCAAGGCCTTCCAACACTTCCTTAATGCCATAACTTGAAAACACAACACCGGTATTCTGATTTTTAGGCGTACCTTGGATCAGGTTCTTCAACCTGAGGTCCAGTGGGTTCATGCCCAATTCATCGGCAAGTACGTCGATTATTGTGGTACTGAAAGTAGCGGATGGCGGTTCGGTGACGTTACGCCAGGTTGCAGTTTCGGGCCTGTTGGTTACACATTTTCTATCGACATACTTAACGTTTGGACAGGCAAAAGTATTGTCAAAAGAGGCTGACATGTTTCTTATGAAAGAAGCGGGGTTGTGCCCACCGTTGCCATATGCATTCAAATCACAGGCTACGAATGTGCCATCCTGTTTTGCGCCTAATTTAGCATGGCAGGCAACTTCATGTTGATGGGCGCCCTGGGTAATATCAGCATGGCGGGAGTAATGCATTTCAACCGGTTTTCCAGCCTTCTTAGACAGAACTGCAGCAATCACCTGGGGGTTGGGGTTGGCTACACTGCCGTGGCTGCCACCGCAACCGTGTCCAAAAAGATGAAGCTTGTGTTCCGGAACACCCAGAAGTAAAGATGTTTCGGTCCTCTTGCCAAAAGGATCGCGGTTATGCAGATGCATATATACTTCGTCTTCCAGCCACCAAGCGAGTGCCGATTCAGGCTCAATGCGCATATGCTGATAGTATGCCGTCGGGCCTATATCAGCCTCTACAACCACATCCGCTTCATTGAAGCCCTGCTCTGCATCCCCCCTGGTTATTTCGCTTACATTCTGCACATTGCCATCAGGCCATACACCAACCAAAGGTGAATTCGGGTCGAAAGCTTCATCCATGTTGATTACAGCCGGCCGAGTTTCGTACTCGACCTCTATTAGCTGGGCTGCCTGTTCAGCGATGAACGGGTCAGTGGCTGCAACCGCCGCTATTTCCTGGCCCCAATAGAGAATGGTCTGGTACATCACCGGGCAATCTTCATAAGTACACACAGCTTCAACGCCCGGCAGTGCCATCGCCTGGCTGGTATCAATGCTCAAGATTCTTGCATGGGCTTCTTTTGAAAGCGCAGTTGCGGCGTATAGTTTATTAGCCAATGGATGGTCTGCGGCAAAGTCCAACCTTCCGGTAACGATAGCAGGATGTTGTTTATCCAGGCAATCAACTTTACCGATAACATTAAATTCTTGAGCCATTTTATCCTCCTAACCCATGGACTGCGTCTACGATGGTTTTCAATTCGCCGCACATGCATACATGCCCTGACAGGGCCTCCCTGACTTCGTCCATTGTCGGATTCGAATTATCATCAAGAAACGCCCTGGCAGACATGATAAACCCGGGTGTGCAGAACCCGCATTGCGCGGCGCTGTTGTCGACAATAGCCTGCTGGAGAGAACTGAGTGTAATGCCGTCGGAGAGACCCTCCACGGTTTTAATTTGATGCCCCTGGCACTCTATGGCTAGAACCATGCATGAATAGACCGAGCGCCCGTCCATAATTACAGTACAAGAACCACACTCGCCCACTCCACAACCCTGTTTTACACCATACAACCCTAGTTTTTCTCTGAGCACAAATGTTAATGACCAATAAGGTTTTACTTCCGTAATGTATTCCTTTCCATTAACATTCAATGCAATTGTGTTCAAGCCAGTTGCAGCATGTTCAGATTCAAAATGAGCTTGCAATGCAGCCAGGGTATCGAACTGCATGTTGTCAACAGGACAAACATACTTATCAACCGCTTTGGTCACTGTTACCGTTTTGGTTGATTCTTCGCCACCGCAAGCACCGAGCAGTACGGATGAGCCAACTGCGGTACTTCCTACAACAATACCGGCGCCTTTAATAAATTGGCGCCTCGAAATCTGCCCATCACGATTAATCCTTTCATTCTCAGGCATTTAGTTGAATTCCTCCTTTCTGAGATTTTGGGGTTTTGTTGCAATCGCCGCTCTAGTGTTCCAATAATCATCACCTCCGATAGTCATAATTGCCCTGTTGAAATACACGGCATTTATTATCCTCCCAATTATCGACAAGCTGCCGTAAAAAGCCATCGTAAGTCTGGCCGGGAGCTTTGTTCCCATCCAGTAAATCTTTGGTAGATTTTTTAATACCTATCGTCGTTCTTCTGCGGTTCATTATTCGTTGGTATGATAAGCCAGATAGAACTCTTGATACATCCGCCACCTTTCTATTGTGCTGCGTACCCAGCCAGCTACCACAGGTAAAAAATAATGGAATATTGGGTAAAGAATATTGCCCGAGTTGCCAATATTCTATTGCCTTAGTTGATATTTTATGTATAATTAGTGGATTGCATGCTGAGGTTGGCGCTGATGAACAATGACGGGGAAAATGCAGGTCTTAAAATATTAATACTTCACCCAAGTGAACTTATCAGGCATGCGCTCGCCTGCCTCATGCAACAGTGTGGTTATAACGTTGTCCAATCTTTTGATACGTTGGAAGCTCTCTCTCGACACAAGGCCATCAAAAACGCTGACGTAGTTTTAATGCACCATTCCCTCTGCGAATCGAATGGTTCAATCAAGCAACTGATCGAGCGCACCGGTGTAATAGTGGCCTTACTAGCCGCAAGCGACTCATACCATAAAGACATATTTGTAGATATGATGTGTATCCTGGAAGAAGGTGTTACCGGGTTTTTAGATATGAACGAGCCTCCGCACATCTTTTTTTCCGAACTGGAAGACGTTGCTTCGGGTGATATTGTGGTTTCAAAGAATTTTACCAGCAACCTATTCCAAAAGAATGTTGTAATAGATCAAAATATTATCGAAAAGCTTAGCCAGCGGGAAATAACTATACTCGATCTGGTTGCCAATGGCCGCACAAACAAAGAAATAGGCCAGGAACTGTTTATATCCGAGCATACGGTCAAGGCTATTATCACCAGTATTTTAACGAAACTTAATCTCAAGAACCGCCAACAAGCTGCTGCTTATTTGATTAGGCAACAACTGGTCCACGGGGAAAATACAACGGATAATTCAAAGATCGCTTAACCTCACTCTTCAAAACCTATGGCTTTTGGGCTATCTTAAAGTATTTCTGGGGTCAAAATTGCACAAATCCGTTTAACCTTTACCAAGTGAATTAAAGAAAAGGCGCTAACACCCCGGTATCGTTGGCAAATATTTCAAAAGTATTACCGATACAAAAAATAATACCTGTACTTTTTAACGTACTGATTAAACCCTGTTATTTTCCCGCTAGCGCCTGTCCAGGCATAGTGTTAAACAACATCGCTTTATACCTGAATAGAACCTGAATGTTGAAATATGCCAGATAAAAAACAACGAGTTGTAGCCGTAATTCCGTGTTTCAACACGGCTCTCCATATCCGTGAAGTGGTGGGTTTAGCTAGGCAGTATGTTGACGAAGTGATTGTAGTGGATGATGAGTCAACGGATGACACAGCCAGGTTAGCCAGGGAAGCCGGGGCCAGGGTAGTCAGCCACAAAAAGAACCTGGGAAAAGGCGCGACTTGAAAACCGGTGCCAACCAGGCTGATGATGGCATAATCGTTTTCATCGACGGTGACGGTCAGCATGACACTGGCGAAATTCCCCGTCTAATAGCCTCCATAACAGAAAATAGGGTAGACGCGGTTGTTGGTTCGAGGTTTCTGTCGAAGTCTAAATTATGTGGCCCTCCCATAGCTCGTAATATTGCCAACCTGGCAGCATCGGTCGTTATCTCCATGTTTGTATCCGTGCCTTTTACACATAAAATAAAGGCTACATCTGCAATGCCAGAAAATCTATGTATCCCACAGATTCAACCATCGTAATGTGGCTTTCCTTGATGAGTGTTCCCAAGCCGAATTTTTCAATATTTGTTTTGGTTCGCGGGTGAACTGGAAAAACTACGGGGATTGTTCCGAAAAATCTTTCATGGCTTCTAAAATCCTGGTGAGTTTTTGATTGTCATCCACCTTAGCTGGCCGATGGAGGGTCAGTAAAGCGTACTCCTTTTCTTTTAAATCAAGCGTTCGGAGTATGTTTGATTTTTCCGTCCTGGGTTTGCAATAAAGCAGGCTATCCACCATCACATTGCCGACAAAGAATATTTTTTCTTTCGGGATGCCTTCATTTAACAAGTTTTGATCGCCATCTCGCGATGGCGTAAAAAGGTAATCTGAAATGGCATCTGTGAGCACGCGGTTGATTTCTTCCGGCATGGGTCGGTCGAACGAGCGTAAGCCGGCTTCTACGTGGGCAACCGGGATATTGAGTTTTACAGCTGCCAGAGCTGCTGCCAGGGTGGAGTTTACATCTCCTACCACAACTACCAGCACCGGTTTTTCTTTTAACAGAACCTTTTCAATTTCGATGAGGATTCTGCCGGTTTGTTCGGCGTGGGTACCGCCACCTATTCCCAGGTAGATATCCGGCTCAGGTAGTTCGAGGTCCTGAAAGAACACCTGGGACATTTGATAGTCATAATGCTGGCCGGTATGAACAAGGATGGGGTTTATGGCGCCTGGATTTTGGACATTATGTTTTTTAATTGCCCTGAGCAAGGGGGCAATTTTCACAAAGTTGGGCCTGGCGCCGCAAACAAGCATGATTTTCATGGCGAACTTGGTGATATTTTGCATAGTTGATTCAAATTATATTTCTATTTTAGTTTACAGTTTTGCTCCTATTCGGGTTTTCAGGATAAATGTACAAGGGTTCAGTTTAAGAATTAAGCAGTGATAAAACAGAGGTGGGCATTAATGCCCACCTCTGTTTTAGTTGATTCCTTCTTCTACTAAATTATTTGCAAGCCAGGATAGCCTGTTTAACCATAGCTTTTGCAATTTGGATTTTAAACTTGTTCTTTCCAATATCCATTGCACCTTTTACTGCTTCTTCAGCCGCAGCAGTAGCGTTGGCTTCATTTATTTCCTTCCCGGCTATGGATTGTTCTGCAGTGGTGGCTTTCCGGGGTTTGCCTGCAACGGCATTCATGCAAATACTCGTCGCTCCACCGCCGATTAAAGCAGCGCAATTAACTATTGGAAAGTCTATAGATTTGCGTATCGCGAATTTAACGAAAGCGCTTTTTGCTCCGGACGGTGGTGTCGGTACCTGAATCTCGGTAACAATTTCGTCTTGCTCCAAAACCGTCATGGCCGATTTATTAGGCGCTACTTTTACATCAAAGAAATCGGCGATGGCGATTTCCCTTTTGTTAGTAACTACCGTTGCCCCCAATGCTATCAGCGCCGGTGCAAGGTCACTCGGATTAACGCAAACACAGCCGTTGGTAGCCCCAAAGATCGAATGATAGCGATTGTCGCCTATCAGCGCATAGCACAACCCTTGTTGGTTTTTCTTCAAGCAGTTGAAATGATTGTGTTTAGACCTGTAGTACCAGCATCGTGTCTCCTGGCAGATGTTACCCCCTATGGTGCCCATCGATCTCAGGTTTGGAGAAGCAGCTCTGTCTGCTGCTTGAGCTAAAGCGACGTACTTATTATTTATGGTGGTATTGCTGGCAATATCCTTCAGTGTTGTTAAGGCACCCATTTTAAGTACTCCACCTTCTTCTTGGATGTAATCCAAGTCAGGTATAGCCTTTATGTTTACCAGCGATTCAGGATATTCGGGTAATATCTCGAATTTCATGATTCCGAGCAAATCTGTTCCGCCAGCAATAATTTTAGCGCTACCTGTACTTAAGGCTGAAATAGCATCGCTTATATTCTTTGCATCTATGTGTTCAAATCTTCTCATTTCATTTACCTCCTATGCCTTACCCAGCGCTTTAAGAACTTTATCAGGAGAGAGTGGATACTCAGTTATTCTGACCCCGATGGCATTGTAGACTGCATTGGCTATAGCAGGTCCTGTTGGTACTATACATATTTCTGAGCATCCCTTCGCTCCAAATGGACCGCGCGGTTCAATTGGCTCCACTAGAATTGTTTGCATTTCGGGAGCATCGAGAGCAGTAGCGATCGTATAGTTCAAGTGATTCGGATT
>Ga0068713_1004922_pt1 | contig 9946 bp, 16 predicted proteins | sample MTBAKSrepl2MetaG_FD_62223 | JGI IMG/M metagenome (GOLD analysis project Ga0068713, IMG submission 62223) | Enrichment culture microbial communities om Arthur Kill intertidal strait, New Jersey, USA, that are MTBE-degrading - MTBE-AKS2 (Arthur... | ecosystem: Environmental > Aquatic > Marine >...
GGGATGGGAACCGTTGCCGAGCCGTCCGATGTACATGCCCGGGCGTTTCCGGATATGCTCAAGGGAACTCAGGGTCTTGATCTTGGATTCGTCGTATTGATGCAGGGCCACGGGGAAAGCGTCGAAAAATTATGGTTCAACTGTTGCTGAAAGATAAGGAATATGAATATACTTATTTCACCGGAATAGTACAAATCAAAAAAAATGATCAAAACTGTTTTAGCCATTGCCGGATCGGACCCCTGCGGCGGCGCCGGAATCCAGGCGGATATCAAGACCATGGCCGTCCTCGGCGTCTACGGGGCCGCGGTCATTACCTGCATCACCGTCCAGAACAGCCGGGGCGTCACCAGGGTGGACCCGCTTGATCCCGACCTGGTCCGCGCCCAGATAGAGGCGGTCATGGCCGACCATGCGGTGTCGCACGTCAAGATCGGCATGGTTGGGACTGCCGCCGTTGCAGGAGCTGTCCGCGATGCCCTAACCGGTTTTCGCGGCGAAGTCATCGTCGACCCCGTCCTGAGCTCGACAACGGGACAGGAGCTGACCGACCGGAACGATCTGGCCGACATCTGCGCCAGCCTGCTCGGCATGGCGACGGTCCTGACGCCCAATATTCCGGAACTGGAAATCCTGACGGCCGGGAGTTTCCGGGTCGAGGAGGATGTCCCGGCCGCGGCCCGGCTCCTGTTCGACGCCAGTCCCCGGCTCCGGTGCCTCCTGGTCAAGGGCGGGCACGGCGGGCGCGGCGGGCGGATAACCGATTACCTTCTCCGGATCACGGACGGGAAGCTGGAACAGGAAACCGTCACCCATCCGTTCATCGTCACCGGCAACGCCCACGGCACCGGCTGCACCATGGCGTCGGCCTTCGCCGCCTGGCATGCTTTGACCGGCGATGACACCACCGCCTTCCGCCGAAGCGTCGCCTTCCTGCAGGATGCCCTCGAGAGGAGCAAATCAGTGCGAATTGTGAAAAACCCGTCCGGAGGCGGCGGGCTGCTGCATCATCTTGCCTCCCCGTCCGGCGGCGCGGGCCGGGGAACGCCATGAAAAAAACTTTCCGATCGGAGGCGGCTGCGAACAGCTCTCTTTGTGCAGCCGGCCAACCGGTGGGAGCTCAGGGGGGCGGGGCGGGCCCCGGTCAGGCTATTTCCACCAGCTCTATGTCAAAAAACAGATCTTTCCCGGCCAGGGGGGGATTGGCGTCCAGGACGATGTAGGTATCCGTCGCTTCCTTGACCACCACCAGCATGGGCTGATTGCCGGGACCCTGGATCTGCAGTCTCTGCCCTGGTTCAGGGTTGATTTCGGGGGGAACCTGATTTCTGGGAACCTTGATCATCAGTTCCTCGTTGCGCGGCCCGTAAGCCAGGTCCATGGGAATCTTGACGTTCTTTGTCTCGTTTTGCACCATGCCCCTGACCGCGTCTTCGAACCCCGGGATGACCTGGCCGCTGCCGATGGTAAACGACAGGGGGTCCCGTCCTTCCGAGGTGTCAAATACGGTTCCGTCCTGCAATTTTCCGGTGTAATGTATCCTGACGGTGTCGCCATCCTTGGCAGGTGCCATTTCCTTCTCCTTTGCTGATGTAAGCGTTTGAGCTGACGTGCAGACAAGGTTCCACCTTAGCACAATGTCCGGATGCCCGCCACCCTCTTATCGGGAAAACCGAAGAACGCGGTCCCCTGCACCGCGCCGGACCATTCCCTGTTCCGCCGCTGGCGGGGTTCTACAGGTTGGCGGAGGCGGGCCGGCGATATTGCACGGCCTCGGTCACGTGTTTGGCCGTGATCTCCGGAGACATGTCCAGGTCGGCGATGGTGCGGGATATTTTCAGTATCCGGTGATAGGCCCGGGCGGAGAGGCCGAGATGTTCGACGCTCCGATGCAGGATTTCGGCGGCCCGGTCATCCAGCCGGCAGTGCTTTTTCAGCAGGCCCGATCCCATCTGGCCGTTGCTGTATATCCCCTTCAGCCCGTCAAAACGCTGCTGCTGAACGGCCCGGGCCCCTCTGACCCTTTCCCGTACCGCCGCCGACGAACTCCCCTGCTCCATGGTGAGTTTTGTCAAATTCGCAAACTTTTTTCGGGAAAACAGGACTTAGGGACTTTGAGGATTTTTGCGGGGGGAAAGAGAATCGAAGGAATTAAGCGCGGTGCAATAGTCTAACTGAGCGAATTGATCAATTAAATCGTCATCATGGAAATATCGACCGAAGGAGGATTATTTCTGAGATAATCCTGAGCTTCGCGCAGTATTTGGTCAGCGGATTCATCGCGAGGTTTGCATCGATTCGCCCATGAGCGACCTGGATGGAGAACATCCCAGCGGGGACGCAAGCCTGCATGACGCCCCTTTCCTGGATCATGATTGCCGAACCCATCAATGAGCTTGTTCCAGATGGGATCAAACTTGGCGATAAGGAGCGCCTCGCCAAGCGGAATCCAGATATCATCAACTATCAGATAGCGGCAATGGAAATCGGCCAAATCGAGATTGGTGGTCTCCTCGATGCTTTTTGCATGCTGCTTGAGTCTGCTGAACAAAACCTTGCCGGGGATCGCTTCCATGTCCCCGCCCTTTCTGGCTCCTTTTGGCACTGCCTTACCCACGTAAATGGGAGCAGAGAAGCGATTATGCTGATTCCGGTTGGCTATGGCCTCATATGCTGGAAAATTTCCGGTGTAATAGATAGCGTAGATTCCCGCGCCAGTGAAAGCTTCTAGACTTCCCAAGGGAACGACCGGCTGGCGCAGCATGGCCTGGCCAACACTTTCCCCTAAGTGCCGCTTATCAAGAGGATTGTAAGGAATGACTTTGCTCTTAGTCATGCAGTATTCCTTTTCCTGAGGCTACCAATTTTACGCATTTCAACTTCAATCAGGCTTTCAGCCACTGAAACCGCAACGCGACGGGCCAAAGCAACGGGCACGGCATTGCCAAGCTGCCTCATGGTTTCCGTCCATGATCCATGGAAAACATAGCCGTCGGGGAAAGTTTGAAGACGGGCGGATTCCCGGACGCTAAAATAGCGAACGGCTCCATTTTCCATAACCATCATGTTTTCACCGCCAGGTACGCCATGATCTCCAGCCTTGAGGGTTTTTGCTGGCAAGTCCAGGGGACTGCCTGTATGGCCCTGATATATCCGAGCTCCATCCTGAAAATTATGATTATGAAAGCCCCGTACCCCTTTCCGAGGATTAGGAAGATCAATCAGTGCATCGCGGACCGTTCTCCAAGCATGACCCTTGGGAGGCAGGCTCATCCCTTTGATTTTTTTAATACGGCCTATAACTTTTTTCGGCGCTTTCGGACGCCTCGATTTAGGCACCTGGTGCTTTTCCCAGTATTCAGCTGTCACCCATTGTGAATACAAAAGCCCATCGTATGAATGAGTGGGGCAAGGGAAAGACCATTCCGCCCCAAGGTCGGAGCGGAAGCCCACTATGAAAACACGTTCCCGTTTCTGGGGTATGCCATAATCCGCAGCATTAACAAGGGTCGGGACCACATTATACGCGAGTCCGTTCAGATGGAGAGATCCAGAAGTCTTTTCTTCCTGAAGCCTGCGCAGATGATCCATCCAGGTTTCACGCGTCTTTCTCGTGATTTCCGGGAATTCAAGCTGCAGAAGGACGTATTGATAGTAGTTCGCAAAACTCGAACGGGTAAGTCCCTTAACATTTTCGAATATGAAGGATTTCGGTTGCAGTTTCCGGACAATCTCCACAGCAGACGGGAACATATCCCTTTTATCACCAAAGGCTTTGTGTTTACCTCCCATAGAGAAAGGCTGGCATGGCGGTCCGCCGGCGAGAAGATCGATGTCAACAGTAATGGAATCCCAGTCAAAATTCCTCACGTCGCCTTCCCAAAGGGGCCAATCCTGGACCACCGGATATCCGCGCCTCTGGTTTTCCCTGATGGTGTCGCAGGCCCATTTGTCCCATTCCACCACGGCAAGCGATTCGAATCCCGCCAATGAAATCCCCATTGCAAGACCGCCAGCACCCGCGAAAAGCTCGACTGATTTCATCATTCACCGTCCGATTCGCATAGAAAATTTCTGACGATTTCAGATATATGATCTGTATATATCATTTCACACTCCCATACAACCAGAACGCGCCAGCCAAAGTCTCTCAGCTGCTGCTGCTGGAGCATATCACGCGTCTTATTGGCTTCGAGCTTCGGCTTCCAAAAATCCAGCTTGGATTTTGGCAGCCTTGCCAGTTTACAGCCTTCATGCCGGTGCCAAAAGCACCCGTGCAGAAAGATAACCGCTTTCCGAGATGGGAAAACCAAATCCGGCGTCCCTGGCAACTCCTTCACATGCAGGCGATAGCGGAAGCCCATCGCATGGATCAGACTTCGTAATTTAAGCTCAGGACTCGAATTTTTGCTCCGAATCCTGGACATGCGCTCGCTACGCTCAGCCGGAGAAAGAGTGTCAGGCATTGTTGAAAAATACAAATTACATTTTATATTAATTTAGTATTTTTTACTAGTAATCTGCTATTATTTGCTCAGCTGAGCATAATCTACTCAGTAAAATATCTAATTCGCTGTCATTGCATTTATTTGAATATTCATTTCTTAAAAAATTTATCATATAGTGAATTTCAGATGTTCTTTCAAGTATAATATACGAAATGTCTGATGGACTGAAAGTGAGCCTGCAATCTTTTAATCTATTGTTATATTTATCTTTATTTTTCCTATAATGCTTTAAGCTGACCGAAAATTTTTCATTATTTATCGTATTCTTGTCAGGGACTAATCTCCATTCCCTTTCGTCATAAAATTTATAATTTTTTGTATTCACATTATTTCTTTTTAATGGGCCTGAGTAATTTTTTGCATAACTTTTTATCTGCAATATTTCTCTTTTTTGTTTTTTTGTAAGATTCGAGCTGTCTTTTCTTCGTTCTTTGATTAATTCATGAATACTTTCTGCAATAAGCGAGTCTTTATCTATGTATATTACTGGATTTACTCCGTTATTTGTGGCCCATTGTTTTGATAATCCTATTCCATACTTACCATAAGCATTAAAGTGTTGTTGGGAGTCAGATAGAGGAATGTCACAAAATGAAACTATGGGGTGCGCAGCGTATGACTTCCCCCTTCCGAGATTCAAAACTTCTTCGCAATATTTTATTCTGAATCCTTCTTTCAGTATCAATTTAATATTATCAATCGAATCTGTGTAGTGGATTATGGAATTAGTGCTAATTGCCATTTTTGAATTACCTCCAGCACATACAGGCCGTCAACAGCACGCAACGGAGTAAATTTCTTACAGGCTAATCAAGATGCCCAGATTATTTAACCTAAACTCCATAGACTGAAAACTAACGGCAAACTTGCTCGCTAATTCCTTAATGAACAACTCTTTATTTTGAATATAATTCTTTTTGACGATTAATTTACGAATTTCTTTTTCAATCAGAGTTCTTGGCATCAGTATCTCAGCTGCAAATTGATTTGCCTCGATCTCGTTGTTATCAATAGCCATGCTCGATCTCTTGTCTCGAAAGGAGACTTTCACTGCTTTATCCACAAAAAACTTCTTATTGTGCAAGACAAGATGGCCCAGCTCATGCGCGATTGTGAATCTTTGCCTTGTTCTTGAATGCGAACTGTTTATGCCAATGATGCAATTCTTTTCGTCATTATATAATACACCAGAGATATCGTCGTCCCCTTCAAATGGCTCATAATGAATCTTTGCTCCATGCCTCTTTGCAATATCCTCGATCATTACCGGCGGGCTGGTTATTTCCATTTCGTCGATAATCCTGTTAGCTTCCCTTTCTGCCCTTCTCATCTTCATTGTCATGCTCCTCTGTTAAATACGGCTTGAGCACTCTTGATAACCAATTCTGACCAGCGTTGTTCAAATCTGGATTATCTCTCAATACTTCCGAAAACCCCTTGGTTTCTGGATATTGTTCCGATAATTTTTCCTTTTGGGGAAGCAGTTGGACTGGATCAACCCCAAGCGTAGACGACAGGATAAATAAAAAATGAATGGGAATTTTCTGGCGGCCAACCTCGATATTGGTCACAGAAGTTCTGCTCAAACCGATCCTTTCTGCAAGCTCTCCCTGGGTTAGGCCCGCAGCGACGCGCAAACGTTTCAGTATCTTTCCGAACTCCCGGTAAAACAAATCAGTGTTCATGATAATCTTTATAATCATTATCACTATCCAATGTCAACCAGATAAACATGTTTGCAAAATTGACATGAAAAATTTTTTTGTTTTCATCATTGACACACAAGAATTTATGGTTATTTTAACGGTAAATCATGCGCATGGCCTGGGAACTTAAGAACAAAAATTAACTTGCAGGAGAAATAACTATGACAAAAAAAATAAATCATTGGATTTCACAAAGGGAAAACGGTCAGTGGGCCGACAAAAGAGAAGGAGCGGTACGGGCGTCCGGTCTCTACGACACCCAGCAAGAAGCCTTTGAGGCTGCTCGCGAGACAGCGCTCCGGGAGGGAGGCGAGGTGTTTATCAAGAATCGCGAAGGGCAAATCCGCGAGCGGAACACCTATGGCAAGGAAGACAAGTGTCCTCCACGGGGATAATCGTCAAATGTGATCAAACAGAAATAGGAGTACAGCAAAATGGTCGAATACTACGTAAACAAAATCGCGCAATCAAACGGTGACCATGAAGTTCACAAATCCGGCTGCAATTACATGCCATCACCGCAACACAGACAATATCTAGGGAATCACCCTTCCTGTCATGGAGCCGTACAGGAGGCAAAAAGATATTTTAGGCAGTCCAACGGATGTTATTTCTGCTCAAGAGACTGCCATACTTCTTGATAATTCACACACTGAATGTAATCGGGGAGAAGGCATTGGTAAATCCAGCGGCCATCTCCCCAGTTTAACAATTTTTCAAAATCGATGAATTAGGCTATGAGGATAAGCCTCAATCAGAATTTTTCAATTTACTGCACAACCTCACCAGTTCGTCCCGCTCCTCCGAAGCCAAGCGGCTCAACATCATATCAACCCGCTTCTCATGGGCTGGTAATAGCTTTTTGATGAAACGACTTCCTTCCGGGGTAAGGATAATCCTGAAAAAACGCCGATCCTCCTTGCTCCTTTCCCGGATCACTAGCCCCTTTTTCTCCAGGTTATCAATCACGGTGGTTACATTGCCCGTTGTCTTGAAGATATGGCGGGCGATTTCAACCTGGTGGAGAGGACCTTTTTTGTAGATAGCTTCGATAACGCCAAATTGGCTGACGGTAAGTGGAGAGGGCAGCTGGCTGTATACTTCGGCGACCATTTTCATCAAAGCCAGCTGTATGGCATTGAAGGCCTTCGAATTTGGGGATTCTTGGACAACCTTCCTACTTTTCCGCATTGCCTTGTCCCATACAGGTTAATATTTATCAATAAGATATATAATTGATGATAGGTATTTTCACAATTCAGCTAATGCTACAGAAAAGCAAGAAAAAAATCATGCTTAGCATAAAAAAAACGGTTCCTCAGCAAAATCTGTGGGTAACATTTGGTTCGGGTAAATCTCCAAACGCATGATACAAAGCGATTTTCATCACATCAAAAGGACCGGGCCCCATAGGAACGTTTTGTGGTAACTTTGGCTTTGTTATTGAATCCCTCCACGCAACCGAAGGCAATCCTGCCTTTGGCCCGGAACCAGTTGAGCAAGAGTTCCTTGTGGGAGCGCAACATCTTGGCCACCTTCTTCATCGGCGTGAGCCGGGATCGCATGATCTTTGTGCACCAGTTGTGGAGAAATTTGCCTGCCCAGCCAGCATTTGATATTCATAGAACCGCTGGAAATCATCCTTGAACAGGTAAGCCGGACTGCTTTGAGGTTGCAGGCGAGCAAATCCTGCAATTTGTCCACCTGGTTGTCGGTGAGGTGATCCGGCCTTTTCAGCAGACACCAACGGCTGGTTTCCTGCGGCTGGAAAACCAGCTGCCGAAGCTCCAGAGAGAGATCGACTTCATCAAGATTAAGAACCTGTCCTCTGAACAAATCCTAACCAAAGCCCGCGACCTCTATTCCCGTTGACCAGGTCTTACCCAGGAAGAACAGCGCCAGATCGTCGAAACCATCACCGAAAGCATCATCATCCACAAGGACGAAGTGGCCGTCAATCTGCACAATAGCGTCATTCATTTTGGGCTCTATTAAACCAAAATTGTACCCAATTAAATTTTTGACTTGATAGCTACTTGCACGATGAAGCTATTGATCGAGCTGATATGTCTACCTCTACACCGGGCATATTTTTTAATATGCACTTAGAATATTTTTTGTCTTTCCCTTTAATATACAAATTAGTACATGCTATAGATATTGCTTTAACAGCTAATTCTGATTTTGTCTTGCCAGCATGCTCAAGTATGCAATTCGAATACTTTCTATTGATTTTTTTGTTAAATTTATCATCACATGCTTTATGTATTAATTTTGATGCTATCCTTGTTTCAGCATTTTTTTGATACTTCTGTATACATTCCTGTGAATTAATTGGTCCAATAATCCAAGCACCAAAACATACTTGAGTAAAATATAAAGAAAGAGATAAAAATATTATAAATTGTAATTTCTTCATTTTTATAACTTCATATCATAATAGGGGAAAATTCCTTGTAATAGTAATATTTTTTCCGCTGATTTTATAGCTCCTTGTGTTTATTTTTAAATTTATAAATAATTTTTTTGTGTCAATTAATTCATCAGGAATTTTAACAAAAAAAGAATGGGTATAATTTCTATCCTTTTTAATTTTTACATTATTGTCAATTCTATCTTTGAAATGAGAAGGAAAATATAGTTCCTTATCAAGTCTTACTACCGGTATATCAGATGCTAATTGCAGGCCAATTTTTTTTAGTCCTTTTTTAGCATATGCTCTTATATTCTTAAGTTCTATTATCGTATTGTTCGGATTAATTATTGTCAATATACATCTTAGAGATTTTTTTGAAGTATGCCATGATATATCTAAATCATATGAAACTTGATATTTATTCCAATAATATTTAGCTGCAGGATAACCAAGAGCAAGTGCTGTTAAAGCAATGCTTATTTGTAATAGTAATTCAGGATTATCTTTGATAAATTCGATAATTAACATGTTATCTTTAGATTAATTCCATCCTGTTAATCGACCATTTTCGAAATATAAGTATTTCTGACCCCCACCCCTCGAATAATTCCCATATATCCATTGATCGCCATAACTGGCACGATTTATTTTTCGAGGTTTCCCCCACGACAATCTTGCTTCATGCTCAGTCATACCTACTCTAACTTGCCTCTTATCAATAAGTTGCCAATTCCAATCAGTGTGCCTTGACATCAGTTCTTTTAAAGCTATCTTTCTTGTATTTTCATCATAACTTTGGCCGGCAACAATACCGACAAGGCCAACATTTCGAGGACTCGAAATTACTATCTGGACAAGTTCAGAGTCATTCAGATTATTAAAATTTTGAGAATTTTGAACTGGTTTCCCTGCGCATCCACTAAAAATGAAAGAAAACAACAATGAAATACTGACAACAATAATTACTTTCAATCTCATTACTTTCCCCCTTTCCATTTTTTTTGCTTAATATCTTTTTGTATAAATTTTTGAGATTAGATGCAAAAATTTTTTGATTCTTCTCCCCATCTCCCATCTAGTTATTGCTGCTAACGGTTTCCTAAAAGATATAAACAGAACTCAGGGAAGCTGGGAACGGATGAACAGTGGATTTATGGAGGGATGATAGGTGATTGTTACTTTCCATCGATTTATTTTTATTTTTCTGATGGGAAGTGAGTCACCTCCGGCAGAGCCGGAGGCTTTGTTTATGTGAACCGCTCAAAGCGGTATTATTCAAAAAATTCTCTGACCACCTCAAGGTGGTCTACTTATCG